>Ga0209417_1000365_pt1 | contig 112806 bp, 64 predicted proteins | sample RifGroF2_FD_184002 | JGI IMG/M metagenome (GOLD analysis project Ga0209417, IMG submission 184002) | Groundwater microbial communities from Rifle, Colorado, USA - Groundwater F2 (SPAdes) (version 2) | ecosystem: Environmental > Aquatic > Deep subsurface > Groundwater | place: Rifle, Colorado... | reverse complement strand
CAAATCATCAAAAGGAAATTTTTAATATTTTGAACATTGACAAAGACTCTTTAGTAGCGTAGCAAATATTTTGAAAAAAAATCTTAGAAAATTATCATTAAATCTACAAACCTTAAAGTAAAATCCGTTATACACAAAGCATAATGTGTGTTGCAAATGAAAATGTGATTTATTATAGTATTTATTACCCGACATATAATAAAAGTCAATTGTTAAAAACCATTGATGGGGGAGTAACATGGACTGATATTAACTTTTTTAATACAGAAAATTTTATAATTTCATCAATGTTTGCTTTAAATAAAGATACACTTTACGTTGCAATATCAGAAAACAATATAATAAAAATATTAAAAACAAAAAATGGTGGTTTCACTTGGGAAACCGAATATTTGTCAAATAACTATGGTGTTAAAAATTTATTTTACATCAATGAAAACTTAGGTTTTTGTACTTTAGGTAAATATATTTTAAGATACACAGGTTCTTCAAGTATTGAGAAAGATTATTCTGAAGAGATGCAAGTTTCAATTACTCCTAACCCAACTACAAATAAACTTAATATTGCTTTCAATACAGAAATCAATACTCCTTTTCAAATTCAACTAATTGAAATAGCTAGTGGCAAAATTGTGTTGCAAGAAAGCAGCAATACTCAAAATTTTAGAATAAATATGGAAAAATTGCCATCCTCTGTTTATATTTTACGAATTTTCAATGAAAAATTTGTTTTTAATAACAGAATAATAAAACAATAGATAAAATGAAAAAATACATTTTTTTGATTGTACCTTACATTACTTTATTCTCATTGTTATCATATAGTAACAATATTTTTAATTTTACTATTTCTTATGGTTGGGATACTGTTTATGAATTACCTGGCAACAGTTCATTTGTTTATTTAAGTTTTCCTACAGAAAATACTGGCTATGTCAGCATGGGTAGAAAAATGGCAAAAACTACTAATAGAGGGGATGATCCGGCTAAGTTATCTCCGCCTTCGTCGTAACTTTGAACGACTAAATTTGGAAACTTCGCCGAGCAGAGTTTAACACAAAGTTAGCTTTTGCATAAAGCTTTTCTATCCAAATAAGTTATTAACATCATTTTCTTTAAAAAAAAATCATACCCTCTGTATATTTCTATTCATAACATCTATTTTTGTTGAATATATGAAAAAAATTCTGCACATACTTTTTAAAATTATTAAGAACAAATACCTTGTTTCTTTATTTGCTTTTGGCATTTGGGTAACATTTTTTGATGCAAGCGATATGCTATCTAAAATAAAAATGATGCAAGACCTTAATAATCTTAAAAAAGAAAAAAATCACTTCAAAGAAGCAATTAATACAGATAAATCGGTTATAAAGGGACTTAAAACGGACAACAACCAACTCGAAAAATTTGCCCGCGAAGCATACTTCATGAAACGTAAAAACGAAGATATTTTTATTATTATTAAAGATTGAACACAAAGATTAAGAAACTATCAATCAATAAATTAACAAAAAATCCCCCAAAAATCTAAACTTTTATTTTTTACATTCGTATAACCACCTTGGTTTAGACAACCATTTCTTGTTATCAACGTCTTTTAATTAGTAAGAAAATTATTCATTTTTTCAGATTTTTTTTTTAATTTTGAAAATTGAATTATCCGTATTAATATTTTTAATAAATTTAGATTTTTAAGAATGAGATTATCTATTCTTCTTATTAGTTTTTTCTTTTTATGCAGTTCTCTTTCTGCTCAGAACAATGTACCTGCTCAGAAAAAGCATGTTTCTTTGAACCCTTATGATTTCACTATTAAAGATACTGCCAACTACATTTTCTTTCCCAATACTCAAATTCAACTTAAACCTCCGGCTCACTTTGTTCCTTATGAAAAAATTCATGGATTCATGCATCCGGGATCATCCTCTACGCTTCAGGTTACCGAAATACAAGGCACTCCCTATGTTATGTATGTAAAAGGACTTACAGAAGAATATTTTGCGCAACAGGGAATAAAATTAGTCAATACAGAAAATATTACAACTAAAAATGGAAATAAAGCAGTCATTTATACTTTATCTTTTACCGTTAAAGGCATAGATTATGAAAGAATGATGATGTTTACCGGCGATTATGACAGAACCATCTGGGTAAACGCAAATTATCCGGTTATGACTAAATTCCTTTTAGAAAGTGTATTAAAAAACAGTTTACTGAGCGTGAGATTTTAATTTTAAAGTATGAGGAAAAAACTACTCTATATTACATTATTTTTATTCCTGATTTTTTCGCATAAAAACATGCAATCGCAGACGTTTACGCTTACGCATGAAATTCCTTATGCAACGTATCATCAAAATATGTGGGGTCCAAACTGGTCGCCTTTTACCCTTGATTTTGACTATGAATTTTTTCATGTTCAGTGGGATGAATCCTATAGTTGGAGCGAAATTACTACTATTTTCGGCGAAGAATTCGGCGTAGGTTTTCAGGCAGGAACCTGGGGAGATATAGGGGCTTATTTCTGTATGCATGGATTTACAACAGGTTTTGTTAATGTAAAATATCCCGTAGAAATACATCTAACATTTCCGGATGATTTGACTTTTCTTCCCGGTGAAACTGTTACTGTCAATTCCGATTACGATGTTTTACCCGATTGGTGGCTCGACACGCATTACCCATCTGTTGGAACTACAACGCTATGGCTTGATTTCGGATTTGGTGCCAACATTGACCTTATTATATGCGCCTTTGGTTGCGATACAATTAATGTTATTCCCCCAATAAATATTCCGACAGATTCCATTACTGTTTTTCATATCGACAGTACCGGCTATGTTGTTTATCCAAGCTACAATCCAAACCTCTTTCCTCCATTTGAATTTATTGAAGATTCTGTTCTTCCAATAATCATTGACGATTGGTTTAACATCGGACTAACCGGAGAAATTACACTTCCTTACGTTATTACAACGGATACCCTGATGCCCGACCAATGCCTTTATGCAAGCGGCGATAGCACCTATCTTCACCTGAATCTTGATATTATTACTTTTATTTCAGCGGTGGCCGGATTAATACCTCCGCCCACAGGTCCCGCTATTCAACAGGCTTTGGGCTATCTTAACGGAAGCGTTACAATTCCTTTGGGCCCCTCATCCGCTGTTATTACCTGGTCGCTTATTACAGCATCATTTTATCTGACAAGCACACAACAACAGGATTTCACGTTCTGCCCTACCATCTGGTGTCATCTGAGTTTCCCGACAGACTTAAATTACACAGAAACCGATCCCTCGCAAAATGATTCCTTAATTACTCAAGGAACAAACGACACAATTGTTTTTGCAGTTAACAACGACCTGAATATTCAATACCCATGCCACGACTGGGATACCATGCCCATTGGCATTGAATACACGATGACCAATGATTTTACAAATCACACGTGGGACAGCATTGCATTTGGATTTCAATTTTCAGCATTGACCGTATCCGTTCATATTCCAACAATGTATAAAGCAATCCCGGAAGTTGAAATTCCTGATTTCTGCCTTCCCATGCTTCTCGACTCTTCAGAATACGATTCCATTCCCATTATCTGTATGCAGGGCTATACTGCTCCGGCAGTTGTTACAATGGACACACCCAAAGATTTTGAATTAATGGATATTGACTTTCAAATAGGACCCATGTTTCAGGATAGTTTTGACTTAGGTTATATACCGCTTACCTGGTATAATAATACATGGAATCTTGATGGATTTACTCCTGAAGACACAGTGATGGCTCCAACACAAATTGTTCCCGGACCAGAGCTTGAAGCAACGATTTCGGGCAATGGCGTAATTTGTTTTGGCGATTCTACAGGAACAATAGTTGTTACTGCTATCAATGGAATACCTCCCTACACATTTACTTATTCAAACGGTGTTGTAAATACACATCCAAGCAATATAGATAATGTGTTTATGACATCAGGATATTACACAGTTACCATAACAGATGGATTTGGATGTGAAGTGGATACTTTTATTACAATTTACGATCTTAATCCACCTATTATTTTAGATTTAGAGCAACACCCTGTATTATGCCACGGTGAAAGCACAGGATGGATTGACCTTACCGTTTCAGGAGGTGTTCCCGGATATACTTATATCTGGCAGCCTTCAGGACAAACAATTCAAGACCCTGTTGATCTTCCTACAGGTTTGTATACTGTAACAGTTACCGACAATGTAGGATGTCCGAAAATAGATTCCATTTTAGTTACAGAACCAGATTCAGCAGTTACTATTACAGATACCAGCAAAAATATTTCATGTGCGGGCGGTAATGATGGCTTTATTGATATTACTCCTATTGGAGGCACGCCTCCCTATCAATACGACTGGACAAACGGTTTGCATACAGAAGATATTTATAATCTTACTGCTGGCACTTATACTGTTTCTGTTATTGATAACAATAGCTGCGTATACACGCACACTGTAACACTCACAGAACCCCTTCCTCTGGAAATTGATGTTTTGGCAACGGATGTAAGTTGCTATCACATGCACGATGGCTCTGTAGATATTACAGTTTCCGGTGGAACTCCTCCTTATTCCTATCTTTGGAATACAGGTGCTATTACAGAAGATATCAGCGGTCTTGCAAGCGGAACCTTCAGAGTAACTGTAACCGATTCTCTTGGCTGTACAAAAATTGCCATCGCATTTCTCACAGAACCTTTAGCTCCGCTAACAGTTACATACACATCCGTGGATATCCGCTGCCATGGCGGCACCAACGGCGCTATTGATCTTACTGTTTTTGGCGGTACTTCTCCATATACCTACGCATGGAATAACAATGCAACAAGTCAGGATTTAATAAATCTCCCGGCAGGCGACTACTCCGTTACTGTTACAGATGCACATCAATGCGACACTATTTTAAATATTGTGTTAACGCAACCCGATGCTCCATTACTGGCTACTGCTGTAGGAGAAAATGTACTTTGCTATGGCGGATATACAGGCTCTATAGACCTCACGGTTACGGGTGGAACTCCTCAGTACTATTATCTGTGGAATAATGGATTTACAACTCAGGATTTAACCGGAATTCCTTCGGGAATATATACCGTAACAGTTTCTGATGCCAATGACTGTATAGCAAATGTAACACTCTACATTGACCAGCCTGATGAACTTTTCTTCCTGCTTTCTGCAGACAAACATATTTGTTATGGACAGAGCATTTACCTCTCCGTTTCATTGGCAACAGGAGGAACTCAGCCGTACACATTCAATTGGAGCAATGGAATGATTGGAGATTCAATTCAGGTTACACCATTGATTTCTTCAGATTACCATGTTTCTATTAATGATGCAAATGGCTGCACGGTATCTCCACAAACCGTTCATGTTGACGTGGATCCTCCTTTAACAATTGATGCATTCATCAATAAAGATACAATTTGTCCGAAAGATCCTGTTTTCATATATGCAAACATCAGTGGTGGCGGTGGCGCTCCGTATACGGTTTATCTTAACGACTCCGTTTTCGGCGCATTACCGTTAAGCGTTATTCCTGATACCACAACTACTTATACTATATGGGTGTACGACAGATGTAAATTCGACAGTGTTGTTGATTCTATTACCGTATATACTTATCCATTACCTCCGCTTAATTTTGCTTTCGATAAAGCTTCCGGTTGCCAGCCACTGACCGTGCATTTCAATGAATACAGCCCAAACGTCGGACAAAGCTATCTCTGGGATTTTGATGACGGTGATTATGAAAATTTATCTTTAGAAAAAAATCCGGTTCATACGTTTTACAATGCAGTTGAATACAATGTTCAGTTGATTGTAACGTCTAAAGAAGGCTGTAAGAAAGATTCCGATACGGCAAACATTATAGTTTTCAAAAAACCCGATGCACGTTTTGATATTTACCCGCAAGGAGGACATGTTACTATTTCCGATCCGCTTGTGAAATTTTACGATATGTCTGCTGATTATATAAACCTCATCTGGAATTTCGGCGACGGAACTACCTCACAGGAAAAAAATCCGGAACACGCCTTTCAAAATTACGGAACATATCCGGTTAATTTGTATGCAACATCGGACAAAGGCTGTCTTGATACTGCTTCTGCAATTATTTATGTTGATGGAGAAACATCTTTCTATGCGCCAACTGCGTTCACTCCCGATGACGACGGACACAACGAATACTTCACTGTTTTTGGGCGCGGTATGACTCCCGGCAGCTTTAAATTACATATATACGACCGTTGGGGTGAGATTATTTTCCAAACAGACGATATCAGTAAAGGTTGGAATGGAAAAATTAATAACAGTAAAAAACTTTGTCCTCCCGGCGTGTATACATGGGTTGCATGGTTTAAAGATCAATATGGTAATGGAATGAGCAAATCCGGTACTGTTACTTTAATCAGATAAGTTTATGAAAAAAATATTCTTTCTGACTGGCTTTGTATTTATGTTTTTATATTGCTTCCATTCATTTGCACAGAATAGCAGTGATGATTTGCAGGACTACCAGACAGCTCCCGGAACAAATGTAAAAATAATTCCTCCTAGAAACTTCCAACCACATCTTTCTGTTAAAGGGTTCATGCATGCAGGTTCTTCTGCTTCTATACAAGTTCAGGAAATTGCAAAACCCTTCAAAAGTATTATTGCAGAAATTAATGATGCTACATTTACATCACAGGGATATACCATTATAAAGCAGGAATCTGTAAAAACAAATACGCTGAAAGATGCGATGCTTTACCATGTTTCATTTAAAACAAAAGATGTTGAATATGAAAGACTGATGCTGCTTACCGGAGATGAAAAAAACACTGTATGGATCAATGCAAATTATCCTAAAATAACTGATTTTTTACTTTTTGATGTGTTGAAAAAAAGCTTGCTCTCTGTTATTTTTTAAAAGTGAAAATTTATTTATAAAATGCATAAATACATAAAAAAATATATTGTCATTTTCGGATTTCTGACAGCTCTGATATATCCAAAATACAACCATGCACAAACGTTTACCGTTGACCATGATATTCCTTATCAAACAACAAACCAATACATGTGGGGACCTAATGGGACCATCTGGAGTCTGGATACCGCGCTACAACTCTTCAACCAGAGCTGGAATGAATCCTGGGGTTTTGAAGAAATAGCAAACATTTTCGGAACACAGTGGGGTGTTGCTTTTGAAACAAACACATGGGGGCAACTTGCCTCAACCTTTACCATTCATGGCTTTTCATCGGGTTCTGTTGACGTTACCTATCCCGTAAGAATTCATCTGAATTATCCGGCAGACAATTCCTTTAATCCCGGTCAGGAAGTTACCATTACATCATCTTATGAAGTGTTACCGGGCTGGGACTTATCAACTCATTTTCCACCTGTTGGTTCTATTACCCTTGATATGGATTTTGGTCTCGGCGCAAACATGGCACTGATTGCCTGTCTTGGTTCCTGTGATACATTTAATATTTTTCCTCCTATAAATATTCCTACAGATTCCATTACTATTTTTCATATCAGCGGAGAACCCCAGGATACAATGGTTTATCCCTGCTGGGATTCGATAATAGGATTTCATTTTTGTACCGATACCATGCTTCCAATCCACATTCCCGACTGGTGGAATATCGGTCTTACCGGAAATATTACATTACCTTATGTTAATACCGTAGACTATCTAGGCGCTGATAATTGCCTTTATGCTTCTGGCGACAGCACATATCTGCATTTTCAACTGAATATTTTACAATTTCTTTCTTCTATGGCAGGCTTTATTCCTGAACCCACAGGAAGCACAATTCAGCAATATATCGGATATCTGAACGACACTGTAACACTCGATGTCGGATTTCAAATAAATATCATTTATTCTCTCTTCACAGCGCAATTAAACATGCACAATGCACTTCATCAGGACTTCACATTTTGTCCCGATTTATTTACAAACTTTGTTTTTCCAACCAGCCTCGACTATTATGTTTCTGATCCGGAAAATAATTACGACATTGTTGAAAATGGGACAAATGATTCAATGACTGTTAAAGTAGGACATGATCTTACGATACAATATCCCTGCACAGGATTTCCAACCATGAATGTGGCAACATCACACTTTATGCAAAATGATTTTACAAATCATACATGGGACAGTATTTCTTTCAATCTTATTATGACAGCGCTGACAGTGCATATAAATATTCCTACTTTCAAAGCCCTTCCCGATGCAGAAATTCCGCCACATTGCATCGCACTTGAAGATACACTGATCTGCATGGAATCGTTTAACCATATAGCTGTTTATACGGGATCTAATGCAGGAAACAACGGATATCCTGATACAATAATATATCCTCAACCAATGGATATGGATTGGCAAATCGGTCCTTTATTTGAATGGGACATACCTTTAGGATATATTCCCTTTACCTGGTTTCATGAAACATGGGAACTCGAAGGACTGGACTCCATCTATCCTTTTCCTCTGACGGAAATCACTCCAAATCCACCCATTTCTGTAACACCCACATTACAAAATATAAATTGTTACGGAGATAGTACAGGATACTTTGTTGCAACAGCAACCAATGGTACTGCGCCCTATTACTTTAACTGGTCTACAGGAGAAAGCCATGGTCCCTTGCTCGGTTCAGACAGTATCTTTGGCATTCCCTCCGGAACTTACAATGTAACGATTACCGATGCGAATGGCTGCACCACGAGTATGTCTGTTATGCTCAATAATCTTTTCCCACCCATTTCTTTAAGCCTTACAGGGCATAACTTGTTATGTTATGGCGACAACACCGGGCATATCCAAACAAATGCAACAGGTGGAACATCGCTCTACACGTACTCATGGAGTCCCAACCTGCCTGATATTCCAAATCCAGCTAATTTGCCAATCGGTACGTATCATCTTACGCTAACAGATGGATTAAACTGCTCAGATACTGCTTCTGTACTTATTTCTCAACCGTCTTACATGAATATCAATCTTTCCGGGACGCATATTGTACATTGCAACGGAATCTGTAACGGAGAGGCTATTGTTGCGCCAAACGGAGGAACGCAGCCTTATTTTTATAATTGGGCAAGCGGACAAACAGTATCACAACTGACGAATCTTTGCATTGGTTCCTACCCTGTTACTGTAAATGATGCAAATGGTTGCGATACGAATTTTGTCGCGATTGTTACAGACCCTTCTGATCTTGAACTTGAAATGAAACCAAGTCATGTTTCCTGCCATAGTTTTTGCAATGGATATTTAGATGTTGTTTGCCATAATGGACTAACACCTTTTACTTATTTCTGGAGCGATGGACAAAATACAAATCCCGCTGACAGCCTTTGCGCCGGACTTTATAATGTTACGGTTATGAGCGGAGACAGTTGCCTGCGTCTGGCAAATTTCGTCATTACAGAACCTGATACAATGCTCTCATTTCTGAGTCAGGTTTCTCCCGTTATTTGTTTTCAGGATAGCGTGATACTGCATTCATTTGCGACCGGTGGCACACAACCCTATGAATTCAACTGGAATCACACAGCTTCTTTAAATAATGATGTATGGGTACAGGCAGGCACATATTCATTAACCGTAACAGATGGAAACAGATGCGTGGATTATACGCAGATAACCGTAACAGAGCCGGAGCTACTTGTTTTTAACCCGAATCTGAATGTTACGAATTGCGTACAATCATGCAATGGAATCGCTCAGGTAGCTCCTATTGGAGGGATTTCACCTTATTCTTATGTCTGGAACAATGGCAGCACAAATTACTACATCAATCATCTTTGTTCAGGATATTACAATGTAACACTAACAGATTCTTTAGGCTGTATCAAAACAGAAACCTATTTTATTGACGTGTATCCTTATCCACCGACTCTATTAACAAGCGTTGATGATAATTCAATTTTTGAGGGAAGAAGTACAACGCTTCACGCTACAGAAGAAGTATCGTACATTTATACATGGGATCCTTCTTATGGATTAAACGATATTCATTCTCCCAATCCTACTGCCAATCCGAAGCAAACAACTTTTTACACAGTAAGCATTGTAGACTCTGTTGGTTGTGTAAATTACGATACAATCACTATCTTTGTAAATGATGTTCTTTGTAATGAACCCTATATATTTGTTCCAAGTGGCTTCACTCCTGATGGAGATGGATTGAATGATATTCTTAAAGTAGAAACCGACATTACAGACGATATTTATTTTGTTATTTTTGACCGATGGGGAAATAAAGTTTTTGAAACAACAGATGTAAAAAGCGGTTGGGATGGAACATACAAAGGAAAACAACTCGATCAGGGAGTTTTTGTTTATTACCTGAAAGCAGTTTGTATTAATAATACGCAGTTTGAAAAACGAGGAAATGTAACGTTAGTTCGATGATATAAAAATCGGCGTTTCGATGCTTCGACGTTGCTCAGCAACCTCAAGCTCAACGACCGATTAGGAGCAAAAAATAATTGAAGAAAAAAATTCATGAATAAAAGCAGGAAAATAAAATTCAATTCTTTCTTAATTACTGCATTATTGCTGTTCTCTCTGCAATCATCATTGTATGCTCAGGATATTCATTTTTCCCAGTTCAATGCATCGCCATTAAATCTGAATCCGGCATTAACAGGTGGCTTTGATGGCGATTTGCGACTTATCGGGAATCATAAAAGGCAATGGCTTACATTTACGAATGCTTACCGCACTTTTTCTGTTTCAGCAGATGCACGTCTCAATCAGTTACAATTATACCGCAGCAATATCAGTGTAGGGCTTTTATTTAATAACGATGTTGCCGGAGATGCCAATTTCAGTACAAACCAGATTAAACTTGCAGCCTCTTATAACTATATGTTATCCCGCGACAGCGCGCTGAATGCGTCTGTAGGGATAAACGCAGGATTTAACCAACATAATATTAATTACAATCTTCTAACTTTCGGAAGCCAGTTTAATGGAAATCAATTCGATCCAAACCTTACCAGTGGAGAGACTTTCACAAACGATAATGTTAATTATTTTGATGTTTCAGCGGGTCTTGGGCTTTCATATATTTTCAATCCCAAATTTGCTGCAAACACAGGGTTTTCTTTCAACCACATCAACAAACCGAATCAATCCTTTTCAGACCTTTCTGATATTGGACTATATCAAAAATATACCATTCACGGGGGACTTGACTGGCGCTTTACCAGAGATCTTACACTATATCCAAGTGCGATTTATCAATATCAGGGCAAACTTACAGAACTTAATCTGGGCGCACTTTTAAAAATGAACATTGATAATATTTCGTTCCATGCAATTTATTTCGGGGGCTGGATGCGCGCCAAAGATGCAGGCATTGTAGAGATTCGCTTCGATTACAGAATGTTCAACATCGGTATCAGCTATGATATTAATTATTCAGATTTGAATGTTGCAAGCAATGGTAGAGGCGGATTGGAAATCTCAATTATTTATATTTACAAAAAACACAGAGAGCTGAGACTACCCTATTATAAACGCTGTCCGGTGTATATGTAATATAAATATAATTGTACCAAAATATTTACTTTTGAATGACAAAAGAAGCGGCAATAAAAGTTTTTGAAAATCAAAAAATAAGAAGCCATTGGGAAGAAACAGAAGAACAATGGTATTTTTCAATCATTGATATAATTAAAATTTTAACTAATAGTAAAAATCCCAGAGACTATTGGTTTAAAATGAAATTAAGAGTTAAAGCTGAAGGTGGATTTGAACTGTCGACAATTTGTCGACAGTTCAAATTAAAATCAGCAGATGGAAAATTACGAGTTACAGATTTAGCAAATGTTCAATCAATTTTTAGGATTATTCAATCAATTCCATCACCTAATGCTGAACCGTTTAAACAATGGCTGGCAAAAACAGGATATGAACGTTTGAAAGAAATTTCTGATCCTGAAATAAGTCTTGACAGAGCCAGAGAAAACTGGAAAAAACATGGCAGAAGTGAAAAATGGATTCAACTACGCATGTCAGGGCAAGAGACAAGGAATAAACTTACTGACTACTGGAAAGATTCAGATGTTAAAGAGCAAGAAGAATTTGCTTTTTTAACCAATATTATTCATCAGGAATGGACTGGACTGACTGTAAAAAAACATAAATCTTTAAAAGGATTAAAAAATCAGAATTTACGAGATCACATGAGTGAAGCAGAACTTCTTTTTACAGCACTCGCAGAACTGTCTACACGTCAAATAGCAGAAGCAGAAAGAGCAAAAGGTCTGCTTGAAAATGCAAAAGCAGGAAAAAAAGGAGGAGCAATTGCAAAAAACGCTCGAAAAGCTCTTGAGCAAAAAACAGGTAAAAGTGTAATTACAAAAGACAATTATTTACCACCCTCAAAAAATAAAATCAATAGTATTTAAAATAACAGAATGAAATTTATACGAATTATTGCAATAAGTTTTTTCTTCCTTTCTCAAAGCTTGCTGATGGCGCAGGATTTCAGGCAATATATTCTTGAAGGAGATAAACAATTTGATGCAGGGAATTATTACGGAGCTGCCTGGCTCTACAAAAAAGCAATGAAGCTGGATGCCGCATTGTATGATGTAATATATAAATACGCCGAAGCCTGCCGCATGAACAATGATTATAATGAAGCAGAAAAATATTATCTGAAAATTGTTGACGACAAAAAAGGTCGCTTTCCTCTTGCCCGCTTCTGGCTGGCCGATGTTCAAAAGAGTCAGGGGCAGTACCAGAAAGCCCAGCAAAACTTTGATATATTTTTAAAAAACAATGAAAAAACCGATGACTTTTTTACAAAAAAAGCAAAACGAGAAATACTCTCCTGCGAAAAAGCACTGATAATAAAATTTGATCCTCTTGATGTAGACATCATTCATATTGATACTTCCATAAATACAGTTGAAGGAGAATACGCTCCTTATGTTATCAGTGATTCCCTGATTTTTTTCTCATCATTAGTTAGCATAAAAAACAGCAAAGATACAAATCAACTCTGCGCGAAAATTTTTGCTGCAAAACACATCCGCGATACGCTTTTTGAAAAAGGGAAAATGCTTGATACAACAATTAATTCATACGGTTTCAATTGTATTAATCCTTATTATTTTGCTCCCGAAAAAACACTTTATTATTCAAAATCACCTCTTGATCGAACAACCGGAAAAAGTGAGATTTTCAAAAGCCGTTACGCAGATGGAAAATTTTCCAAGCCCGAAAAACTTCATGAAAAAATCAACAAAACAGGCTCTTCCTCTTTAATGCCTTCTGTTGCAAAAACAAAAAAAGGAAATTTTTTCATGTTTGTATCTGATATGCCGGGAAGCATTGGCGGTATGGATATCTGGGTTGCTCCTTTGAATGCCGATGGAACATTCGGCGATGTAAAAAATCTTGGAATACGCATGGATATTGACACAAGCCTCGCGCACCTGTACGATACAAAATCAAAAATCAATTCGGTTGAAGACGATATCTCTCCATTTTATGATCAATACGATTCCACGCTGTATTTCAGTTCCCGCTGGCATAACGGACTTGGAGGTTTTGATATATTTAAAACAAAAGGCGATTTCTACAAATGGACAGAACCTGAAAATATGGGCTACCCGATAAATTCCAGTTGGAATGATGTTTATTTTTCAATAGACACGAAAGGGAAATGGGCTTATTTTGCCTCCAACAGAAAAGGCTCCATGTTTAAGAAAAAAGAAACCTGCTGCAATGATGTTTGGTCTTTCAAAATAAATAAAGAAAGAAAACCCGATTCACTCCTTACTGTGCAACAGAAAAAAGAAAAAGAAGAACACACGATTAAAGTTTTTGAGAAAGAAATCAAACTATTGGTGCCCCTTACTTTATATTTTGATAACGACTATCCAAATCCCAGAACTACAGATACATTGACAACATCAATTTACGATTTCCTGTTTCATCAGTATATTGCTAAAGAAGATGAATTCAGAAAAAAATATTCCAAAGGATTATCTAAAAAAGAGCAGGCACGCAGCATAGAAGAAATTGATGATTTTTTTCTTAATGAAGTTCAAAAAGGCTACGATGGACTTGTAGAATTCACGCAACTGATGGAACAATTGCTTGCAAAAAATCAGGTCATCGTTGTTACAATGAAAGGATATACAAGCCCTCTGAATACAGCAGAATACAACAAAAAACTTGCGAAACGCCGTATATCAAGCCTTATGAATTATTTCTTAGATTACAAAGGTGGTGTATTTAAAAAATACGTAGCCAACAAACAACTGATTCTTGAGCAGGTTCCGATTGGAAAACTAACAAATACAACTGTAAGCGAAGATCCGAAAGACCAACGCAACTCCGTTTACAACCCTGCAGCTTCTATCGAAAGAAAAATTCAGATTATTGCAGTGCAGTTGACAAGGTAAGATTTATTATTTCTGCTTTTGCTATTCGCAAAGTTTATAAACAGCATATTTTGCAATTAATAAAATGAATTTTTATTTTTGTAAAATATTTCCAAACCAAAAAATATGTTACCTCTGCACAACATAAAAAATATTATCTTCGATCTCGGAGGAGTAATTCTGAATATCAATCCTGCATTGACCCTTGATGAATTTGCAAATATTGGTTGTCATAATTTTCAGGAACTTTACACGCAGTTTACACAAACAGAATTATTCGACAGGTTTGAAACGGGACAGATAACAACAGATGATTTCAGAAATGAATTGAAACAAAAACTACCTGTAAGCCTGTCAAATGAGCAGATTGATGAGACATGGAATAAGCTGCTGCTTGATTTCCCTGAAGAAAGAATTGAGTTGTTGCAAAAATTAAAACGCCGCTTCCGGACATTTCTTTTAAGTAATACCAATGAAATACATTACAAAAAATACGCAAAGGATTTCAGAAAACAATTTTGCTTTGAATTCAATTCCTTATTTGAAAAAACATATTATTCTTTCAGAGAAAATATGAAAAAACCTGATGAACAATTTTTCATAAAAATACTGGAAGAAAATAAACTGAACCCTGCTGAAACACTCTTTATTGATGATACTGAAATTCATATTGAGGGAGCAAAAAAAACAGGAATTCAAACATTTCATCTTACTAAGGGAACAAGTATCAATGATATTTTATGGTAAAGGATTGAAATGCTCTTTCAGAGATGAATAATTAAAACCTTGACTTCGGCTACTGCTAAAACAGCACAAGTCTGCTCCGTCAGCGGTTGCGCTTGAAACATTTTACCGTATCAAAGTAACAACCCCATTAGCAATTTTCTGATTACCCTCAAAATTTTTGCAGACTACCATCCACACATACGTTCCATTCTGCACAATCTGACCTTTTATAGTTCCATCCCATCCCTGCATAATATCCGATAATTGATGAATGACTTCGCCCCACCTATCATAGATAAATAATTTAAAACTTCCTTCAAGAATACCAGAACCGAAAACATAAAAAATATCATTTCTGCCATCACCATCCGGCGAGAATGCATTGGGAGCATAGAGTGTAAAATAATCCTGAATTTTTAATATCTGAATGGAAGTGTCTCTGCAACCCTTATCTGAAATAACAACTAAAGAAACGCTGTAATCTCCGATTTCTCTGTAAATATGATCTGGATTTTCCATGAGTGAAGAATCGCCATCACCAAAAGACCATAAATTAACAATATTATTTTGAGAATAATTCACGAACTCTATTTCAGGATTTAAAATTGTGGGAGCGATAGGATAATAAACAAAACGCGATTCCGGAATTGGAAAAACAGTAATAAAATCATTAAGAGTTGTGTCAATTTTACAACCGTAAATATTTGTTACCTGTAATGATATATCATAACTTCCGGCAACATCAAAGACATGTACCGGATTCTGGGCTAATGATAAATTATTTTCATCATCATCATCAAAATTCCATAAATAGCTTTGCCCGGTGTTTAAAGATGTCTCAAGAAAATGAACGGACAGAGGACTGCATCCCTGATAACGATCGGCAGTAATATTCACAGTTGGAGAAGGATAAACATTCACAACCACAGAAGCAGAATCAACAACATCGCAATTATCCCGCACATAAAAATATAATGTTTCGGTATGAGTTGAATGCGCATAATACACCGTATTGATAATTGTTCCGTTTGCAGTGTATAAAGTATAAGGAGCAACACCGCTTGATGCAGAAAAAAATACAGCAGCAGAATCTCCCGGACAAATAGATTGATAACAAACTGCACTTAAATCTACAGATGGTAAAATACTAATAGTTATACTTTCAGTGCTTCCAATGCAATTATTATTATCTGTTGCATAACAAGTATAAGTGGTCAGAGAAACAGGAGAAACAGGTACAGATGCTGTTGTGTTGCCCATGCTCCAATGATATGTATAAGGAGGAGTTCCCCCTGAAACATTCATTGACAGTATTGTTTCAGACCCTTTACAAATTATTTTATCCTCAGAAGCAGATGATATTAATGCATCGGGTTGAGTTATATCCATTGACGTTTCAGAAAAACAACCAAATGAATCAATTACTGTTGCAGTAATTGTTCCTGCTTGAATATTTGAAAGACAAGGCTGATTACCTGAAGAGCCGACACTCCAGTTATAAGTGTAAGGAGGAGTTCCACCGCTTGCAAGAACGCAAGCCTGCCCGTCGTCGCCACCAAAACAAGATACATCTGAAACGTTTCCCGGAGCTGCAACTAATTGCGTAGGTTCATTCACTGTAGCAGAATATGTATGCAGACAATTGCTATTATCTCTAATTTCGACAGAATAAGTTCCGGCAATTAAACCTCCAATATCCTGCGTTGTTTGACCATTAGACCATAAGTAAGCATAAGGGATATTGCCTCCTGAAACAGAAAGATCAATGGCTCCTGTGTTTCCGTTAAAGCACGACACATCGGTAGAGATACTGCTGGCTGCAATCTGAGTAGGTTCTGTGATGGCAACATTAGCCATAGCTGTACACAAATTTGAATCTGAAATAACAACGGAATACGTGCCGACAGATAAACCTGTTGCCGTATCATTCGTTTGAGCAGGAGTCAAATTCCAATCATAGGTATAAGGAGCTGTTCCGCCATAGCCGGTAGCAACAGCAAGTCCATCAGAAAAGCCAAAACATGAAATATTTTCATAATAATTTATTGCAGCAACCAAAACCGGAGGTTGTAAAATGATAACACTTGTACTTGCCATGCAATTATTAGAATCCCTTACCTGAACGTTCCATGTATTCGCAAAAAGATTTACAGCAGTATCATTACTCTGAACGGGATTTGTGTTTGTCCAAGCAAATGTATACGGAGTGGTTCCACCAGAGGCTGTAACAACCGCAGATCCGTCATTTCCTCCATAACAGGAAACATTGGAGAATGCAGTAATCGTAGTGGTCAATTGCGTAGGTTCTGTTATTACAATGGAATCAATCGCAAGGCAAGCATTAATATCAGTTACAGAAACAGTCCATGTACCCGCGGGAAGATTACTTGCTGTGGCTGTATGCTGAGCAGTACCCGGATTATTCCATTCATAAGAATAAGCTCCTGTCCCGCCTGTAGCAGAAACAGAGGCAGACCCATTGTTTCCGCCATAACAGATTACATTCGTGCTGGCATCAATAGAAGCTATCAATGGAGGCGGTTCAGTAATCGCAATCGTATCAGAATAAGCACAACCACTAATATCAGAAATATTAATTATCCAATTGCCTGCCGTAAGTCCCGAAATACCGTTTGTACCCTGCCCTACTGGTGGCGGAGGAGACCAATTATAGGTATACGGCGGAGCACCTGTTGCCTGAACAGAAATAGCTGCATCAGCATCTCCATTACATTGCATTTGCGTTACATTATGAGTCATAGAAAGCCCATTAACGGATACTGCATACGTTATGGTTTTATTTCCGCATGTGGGAGAAGCAATCGTAAGACTGACATTGTATGTTCCAGGAGAAGAATAGGTATGAGAAGGATTTTGACTTGTCGAACTTGTATTGTCACCAAAATCCCACGACCATGATTGAATCGTGCCTGTGTTAATTGTCGAGGCATCAACAAAATCAACACTTAAACATGAACTTGTAAAATTAAATTCCGGATCAAATTCAATAACCTCAATCGGAAAAGAATACCAAAATCCGCACAAACCAATAGAGGTAGGAGATTCAATAAAACAGTTTATTGAGCTATCGTTATAATTTTGAGGGTTTATAGTTATGGAAGAAGATGTCTGACCCGTTGACCATGTGAATAACATACCTGGTTCAACAGAAGGTCCTGTCAGCACAGCAGATGTTTCTGTATCACAATATACATTTATATTAGCAGCTAATGTCGGACATATAAAATCAACATATGCATAACCAAAATGTGCCCCTTGAGAGCAATCTGCTGTTGTAATTTTTATTGTTACCTGCTGACCAATATAAGGAGCAAGATTAATTCCGACTGTGGTCCATGGCTTATAATATACATCACTATTAGAAGGACTGACAAAAAAACCACTCAAAGAACCTGCAACATAGTGCTGATAGCTGCAATCAATATTATTTCCACTCTGATCGGTTAAAGAAAAATCAAAATAAGGTTGTTCAGAATAATCATGTTGCGGGTCTTCTAAAACAACAGCATATTTATAAATAAAATTTGTATCCTGTGGCTGTACTGTAAAAGTGAATATCAATTGTTCTGCTTCGTAATCAGAACCATCATTTCCCAATCTAACAGAATAAGCTCCTCCTCCAGGCGCAGGTAACTGAATCGGATTTGCAGCAGTGGAATATGGGTCTATACCAGCAGAAACTATAGTGTGTCTTCCATTAACAATACCATTTACCCACGAACCAGCCGGAAAACCATTGTTTACACCAGTCTGACCGGTCCACCCGGAAAAATTACCTGTTTCAAAATCAATATTTCCGCAATTCTGTGAATAAATAAAATCAGGCTGTATCAAGCATATAAAAAAACAAAAGAAAATTAGTATATTTGTTTTCATAGTTTAGTGTTTACTAATATGACGAAAAAATATTTATTTAGTTGCCTTATAATTAATTTAAAAAACAATAATGGGGCTGAAAAATGTTAAAATATAAAAAGTTTAGATTACGAATTGGGCAATATAGTTTGATGCTATAAATTTATAAATTTAATGCGTGGCAAATTTTATGTTTTAGGGTATTTTTTATCAGTGCCAGCACGAGTTTTAAATTATGATATTTTTTGCTAAATTTTTATTTCCTTTAAATTTTTATTTCCTAAACTTGATTAAACAGAAAATACAGAACCAGAAAATCTTCTTTCTTGATAATACTTCAAGATGGTCTCTTTATGTTTTCTTTTTCATTTTTATTGCTTATGGAAATACCCTGATGAATAAATATTCATTCGATGATGAATTTGTTATTCAAAACAGTCAGGTAACAAAAGGCATAAAAGCAATTCCGGAAATATTTACAAGTCCTTACTACCAAACCGATGAAATAAATTTTGGTTACAGACCTATAACCAAATCTTTTTTTGCTATAGAATATGAAATTTTCGGAAAAAATCCATTTGTAAGTCATCTTATAAACATTCTTCTTTTTGCATGGATAACCCTTTTAATACTAAAGTTACTCCGACGAATTATATATCCGGCAACCGGAACTATTTTTATATTAATTATTATTGTTTTCTGGATATTTCACCCAATACACACAGAGGTAGTAGCAAGTTTGAAAAACAGGGAAGAGTTACTGTACTTATTATTCTGTTTAATATCATTAATATTTTTCATACGCTTTTATGAAACCGGAAAATGGTGGCATATTGTTACCGGAAGCATATTATTTACCGTTTCTTTTATTACAAAACAAAGCGCGATATCTTTTGTACTTATAATTCCTTTGGTTTTATGGTTTCTTTTTTTCAAAAAAGAGAAAGGGATATTAATATTAAAAAACAACTACAAAATACTACTGGTATTCGGAATACTTATCATAATAAGTTATGTTTTATTGAAAATTCCTGCATGGTTTTTCCCATCAGAAAATGTTCCGCTGCTATCATTTGAAAACTCCCTGCATGCAAACAATACCTTTCTTGCAAAAATTGCTGTATCTGCCTATAGTATGTTAATTAATTTAAAACTTCTTCTGATTCCTCATCCTCTTGTTTTTTATTATGGTCAGTTTACGATTCCGGAATTAAATATAGCTGATGGCTGGGTTATTTTTTCTATTTTAATTCATATTGGGATTTTTATTTTTATTATTAAAAACTTCAACAGAAATGCGCTGCTTTTCGGAATCTTATTTTATTTCTTTGGAATAATTCCTTTCTCAAATTACTTCATGCCAATAAACGGAATAGTTGCCGAACGTTTTCTATTTACTCCATCTCTGGGTTTTATTATTGCTTTTACATTTATACTTTTTAAAATCACGAAATCATCCATTCAGACGGCCTCGTTTTTACATTTAAAAAAATCTTTTATTACAATATTTCTTATCATCGTTGCCTGTTATGTTGCAAAAACAATAAACAGAAATACAGATTGGAAAAATAGTTTTACACTGTTTTCTAATGACATCAACTATCTGGAAAAATCGGTCAAAGCAAACGATGTTCTTGCGCAGAATATGATGGATGAAGTAATGAGAAACATTTCTGTTAAAAAATCATCAAACCAATTAAAACTGCGGTTAGACAGCATTATCATGCTTTACAACCGTACGCTTGCATTGTATCCCGAAAATCCAAAAGCTTTAAATAATTTGGCTTATATTTATTTTAACTTTTATAAAAAACCGGACATTGCAATAAATTATCTTTTACAAGCATACAAATACAAAAAAAACAATGAAGAATTAACATTTAATATTGCGCAATGTTATGATAAAACAAATCTGTATAATGATGCAATTACTTTTTATTATAAAACGGTAGCATTAAACAAAAAAAATATGAATGCATGGAAAGGATTAATAAATATTAATTTCAGACATAAGAATGAAGACAGTGTAAAATTTATTTGCACGCGATTAATAGAAATAGATTCCACTTCATCAATTCCATATAAAGGATTAGGAAATTATTATGCTCTGATAAAAGATACTGCGAAGGCTGTAGGCTACTGGGAGAAAGCTGTTCGGTTAAATTCATCGGAACAGGAATTGGCAAAATTCCTAAAAAAATTTCGAGAAAAACAGTGAGAAAAAAAATTATGTGAAATTATAATTGATGTCGGTGGTTTCGACAAGCTCAACCACCGGACAAGCTCAACCAACGGCTAATGCGCAACATTGAAAAAGAAATTACAATCCAACAATTTTAAATTCTGTCCTTCTGTTTTTGGCGCGCCCTTCTTCTGTATCGTTTGTATCAATGGGCTGACTGAAATCATAGCCTTTAAAACTCAGGCGTTCTTTGGCAATCGTATGATTCATAAGGTACGTATATACAGATTTTGCGCGGTCTTCTGAAAGTTTCTGATTGTATGCTTTTGTTCCTACATTATCTGTGTGCCCGCTGATTTCAATCTTAACACTGGGGTTGCTTTTCATGAAGTCTATTAATTTATCAAGCTCTGCTGTGGATTCGTGTTTTAATTCAAAAGAGTTGAATTCATAAAAAATATTTTTCAAAACAACTTTATTGTCAATTTTTATGGGTTGCAACATTATATCCATAACATAAGGTTTCGTAGGGTCTTTCATGTCTTTCAGCGAAAAATTTTCCGAATAAAACATGAACCCCTCTTTGGATGCATTAAATGCATAATTTTTATCCACGGGCAAACAAATCATGTAAGCACCGGTTCCATCTGCCGAATATAATTCTTCAACAGTCTTCTGTGTTTCAAGGTCTATCAGCACAAGTTTAGCTTTTAATTTTTGTTTAAAATCAGAAGCATTAAAAACAGTTCCTTTTACATAGGTTGTTATAACAGGTTTTATTTTTTCGTACAAATCAAAAGTATAAATATCGCAGCCTTTACCTCCCAACCTGTCTGATGAAAACATGGCCAGATCGCCTTTTGCATTTACAATAAGCCCGATTTCATCATTGTGTGTATTGATAGGATAACCCAGATTCATGGGCTTACTCCATTTTCCGGTAGAATCTTTTCTTGACATATAAATGTCGTGCCCGCCCATACCAATGTGCCCGTTTGAAGAAAAATACAAAGTTTTCCCATCAGGATGAATGAAGGGAGCAAATTCGTCTCCGGGAGTATTGATGCTGTCGCCTAAATTTACAGGAGGATTAAAACCACCGCTCTTGCTAAGCGTTGCCACCCAGATATCCATTTTACCTTTTCCTCCTTTTCTTGTAGAAGAAAAATACAATGTTTTCCCGTCAGCGCTCAGAGAAGGTGTAGACTCCCACTTTCCGGTATTAACAGGAGCGCCCAGTCCGACAGGCTTTCCCCATACCCTGCCTGATTTTTTTGTAATATAAATATCACAATCGCCCTCCCCTTCTATTCTACCGCTGGCAGTAAAAATAAGATATTGTCCATCGGCAGACAGGCAGGAAGCACCCTCGTTATGGCTTGTATTTATGGGAGGTCCGACAGATTTTGCTTTTGTCCATTTATCATTTACTTTTTTAGAAATAAACAATTCTTCCTGCCCGACACGCATGAAAGACATATCTACTTTGCCTTTAGTAATATCTCTTGTAAAAAGCAAAACCTCATCGTCTGCCGTAAGATAGGGCCAGTATTCATCGGCTTCGCTGTTTATACTGTCGCCAAGATTCACAGGTTGAAAAGGCACTGGATTTTTAATCGCCTCAATAGAAAATTCACATTTTTTTTTCATGAATTCAGCATCCGCTTTATTGGCTGAACTTAAATCGGATTTGGAAATAAACTTGTTGCAATACAGCAGAGCTTCATCGTATTTTGCTGTCAGCAATAAAGCATTCGCAAGATTCAGATATAAGCGATTAAAAAAAACGGTGTCAATCTTCTCAACCTGCTTGTATGTTTCGGCTTCTTTCACATAATTTCTTTTCATGTTGTAAACATCTGCCAGCATCAGGTATGCTTCAATAAATTTCCCATCTTCTTTAATTGCTGCTTCAAAAACAGGAATCGCCTCATCGAGTCGCCGCATATTAAAAAAGCTCATAGCATCTTCAAATTTCCTGATAGCCTTAATAGAAGTAGAAGAATATTTCTGGGAGAAAATATCCTGAAAGATTAGAAGAAGTAATAATATAAATATAATCTTACGCATTATTAAATTAACGACAAAATACTTTTAATGTTTCATGCAAGTCATTTTCAAAAATATAAAATTTTCTTAATCTTTTAAATCTTTTCACCTGAATGTATTATTAAAACTAAAAATTCTATGTTTGAGTCCACTCCGAAAACCCTTTTGCCACAGATTACGCCAACCTGCCAGACGCAGGCTGGTTTTCACAGATTATTAATTCTATATAATCAGTGAATTAAATCTGTGTTAATTCGTGAAATCGGTGGCAATTCAATAAAATGATACTTTTCGGAGGAGACTCATGTTTTGAAAATCCTTACTTCGCACTCGTCTCCGTTAAGGCAAATGTGTGGGCAGACACAACAAACGCACTCGTCGTCTCTACGAGATGCAATGCCCGAAGACGATTGCGAACAGTGAGAAAAAATTAAAAATATTTAGTAATTTTGTAGAAAATATTTATGAGTTATGGAAAGTGCAATATTAATTAGTGAATCAAAAACAGATTTGTCGTTATTACTTACTCTGGCAAAAAAATTAGGCATCGGCATCCATCGTTTAACTACTGAAGAAATTGAAGATATGTCTTTAATTAATGCTATGAAAACAGGAAGAACAGGCGAATATATTGATGCGGATAAATATTTAAAAAAACTTCGGAGAAAATGAACGTGAAAATTGACCGCAGTTTTGAACGAGATACTAATAAAATTAAAGACAATAAATTGCTTGACAAGATTGCTGCTTGTATTACCGATGCAATGACATCTCAAAGCATTGACGATATTAAGGGAATAAAAAAGTTGAAAGGTGCTCCTTTTCACTATCGTATCAGGATAGGCGATTATCGTGCCGGAGTTGTAATACAGGGCAGTGATATTATTTTCGAACGTTTTCTTCATCGTAAAGACATTTATAAATATTTTCCAAAAACCTGATGTTCTTTTAATTTCTTTCCAATAGTTAACCCAATAGTTGGTACTCGTCTTAGACGAGTGCAAATATCATAACCTATCGTTTGCAAAAAATATCCACAAATTAAAAATATTCCAGAAAAATTTGGGTTGGTATAAAATTTTTGTTATATCTTTATAAAAAACAATTATATGCTTTACTCCCTGCCAATAAACATACTCAATCTCTTAGCAAACCCTGTATTTACCCTGTTAGCGCGGATTTGCAATCCGTGATAACACTACACATAACAAAATCACCCCCCAAAAATTATTTCTCAAAAAATTTGCATTTATTCAAATATTTTTCTATATCTTTACAAAAAACAATCTTCTTCTTTTATGAACAATAACAATTTCATAAAAACCCAAATACAGCAAACCAAATTGTCGCAAACCCAGTGTTTGCACACACACCTGCCTTATTCGGCAGGCAAGCACACACACACACACACACACAGGTTCAGCATAAATTCAGAAAGGAGGCAACCATGTCTCCTTAAATAAATTTCTACAAAAAATTTATCTTTGAACTTTATGCTGAGCGAATCGGAGCAATAGTCTACAAGATAAACAAAACACAAACCAAAATCTTTTATGAAAAATCCCTTAAAATTTATCTTTCTCTTATTGCTTGCTCTTGCACAAGGTGCAGAGGGGCGAGCGCAAAATCTGGTGCCTAACCCGAGTTTTGAGGAATATTCTTTATGTCCAACTGACGTTAACCAAATGGAAAGAGCAATTGGCTGGTATGGTTCTAATACACCTGATTATTTTAACTCTTGCGATACTTTCATTTTTATTTCAGTTCCTCAAAATTTTATCGGATTTCAATACCCTGCTACTGGTAATGCTTATGCAGGTATTGAATGCTATTGGCATTCGCCACCAGATGTCAATATACATGAATTTTTGGGTACGGAATTAATTAATCCATTGCAAAGGGGTAAGAAATATTTTGTTTCTTTTAAAGCAAGTTTCACAATTAATAGTAATCCTGTTTCCTGTATAGCAATCAATAAATTAGGCGCTAAATTTTCATCAGTTCCCTATAATTTAATGTACCCTCAAAATCAATTTGCAATAAATAATTTTGCTCATGTTTTCACAGACTCAATCATAACCGATACTTCCGGTTGGGTAACAATTTCCGGGAGATTTATTGCTGATTCTGCTTATCACTACATTAATATCGGAAATTTTTTTGATGATTCACATACTGATACTATCATCCATCATGTAGAAAGTCCAACGTCTCCTTATGGCGAAGCATATTATTATATTGATGATGTTTTAGTAATTGCTGATACTACTACACAGAGCAATACTGATTTGGAATTGCAGGATGCTGTTTTAATTGCACCTAATCCGGCAAAATCTTTTATTAACATTAGTTTTAATACCAGTATTACAAATGCATCATTAAGAATCTTTGATATAGGGGCCACTGAAAAGTATTTTGCACCATTAACCTCAAATCAAAATACTATCAATATAAGTTTCTTACCAAATGGAATCTATCAATTGAAAATAATTATGGAGAAAAAAACAATTTATAAAAAATTAGTAATAACCAAATAAAAAAGGAGGTCTTATGAAAATCATTACATTCATCAGGGCAATTGCAATTACTATAGTGCTGCTTTGCTCGTTTATCAATTTCAGCTTTGCCCAGTTTGACTGGATTTGGAATGGAACAGGTGGTTCGGTTCCTCCAAATACTTTTCGCTTTGGAATGCTTAAACAAAACTTAGACATTCGTGCAATTGGTATCGGAAATTTTACATCTACAAATCGTCCCTTATCAGCGTTGCATGTCAACACAAATTTAATGGGAACTGATCCTGATTTCAACAAAGGCGAAGTTTTCCGCACCGATGCACCTGTGGGAACTTTTGGAAATCCTATTGATATCAATTGGCGCATGTACAGAGGAACAAACCAAGTGGTAAGGTTTTATAACCCGTATTCCAGCTTTGTGCCCTCAACAAGTGGTCAAAAATGTGATCTTATTATAGAAACCACTATGGGTCGCAGCAATATTATTTTTGGCACTGCTACAATACCGCGGATGATTATACAAGATGGCACAAATCCTGCCATACAAACAGGTCTTGTTGGAATAGGCAACAATTTTTTAAGCCCACAATCTCAATTGCATATTAACGATGGGGTTTTCGATACCTATACACAAATTACCAACGCTGCTACCGGCGCATCTGCTAATGATGGCTTACGAATAGGGGTACTAGGCAGTAATGGTAATGCTGTTATTAATCAGCAGGAAAATCAATCCATGTTTTTTAATACAAATAACACTGCAAGAATGCAAATTAACGAGAGCGGTCTCATTACAGTTTACTCCCTTGCATCAGGTAACAACTCAATTGTTTTAGCAGATAAAAACGGCACACTTTACACAACAGAAATTGAAACCATTTTAACACAATCTCAAACCATACAACAACTCAAACAACAAGTTGCAGAACTCGAAAAAAGCATTGCAGAAATGAAAGCGATTTTCAGCAAAAATTAAATCGAAAATTCTTTGAAACCAACATATTTTTCTTTAATTTTATATTGTTAAACCAAATAAAAATGCTTATGAAAAAATCCCTGAAAATAGTTTTCTTTTTGCTTGCTCTTGCACAAGGTGTAATGGGGTGGGCGCAAAATCTGATACCCAACGGTGGTTTTGATGAAGGACCCGACTGGAGTTGCTTAATGCTTTACCAGTGCCCTATTGACAGCCACTGCAATATTATTGACACCGTTTATCTCGCAGGTCCTGATTATTGGTATTCTTATGGCGATATGTCTGTTCGATTTGTTTATGGGCGGCCTTTCGGAGATTGTTGGGATAATACCATACCACCATCTATGCCTTCTTGGATTGCTATAAATTCATACGAAAGAGTCGGAGTTAATCTGATAAGCTCGCTTAAACAGGGGTTCACTTACTGCTTATCGTATTATGTGAAAATTGATTCTACAAATGCTACTTATTCACTTTTGGCGCAAAAACCCACCTGGGCTTATTTTATTTTGAACCATGGAGGTAATGTAATCACATCGCCTACCTTCACAATGCAGAACAATTTACATATATGGAAAAAATACGACACCACTTTTATTGCCTCTGCCAATTCTGATAATTTTGAAATTTGGGGAGTTGATACTATTCTTACTGGTATATTATTTGACAATTTTGAACTGATAGAGCTTGGCACAGGAATAAAAAAAAATTCTACTACCTCCTTCAAAAAACTAGATATTTATGTAACACAGCACAATTTAATAATTAAAAATTTCGAAGCGGAAACGTATCGTGTTTCTGTAAGTAATTTGTCTGGTAAAACAGTATATTCCGGTACTATTTATGGAAACCAAAAATATGCAATACCCTGTAGTTCTTTGAGCAGGAGCGTATATGTAGTTTCCGTGTTTTCTGATAAAATATATTTTTCAAAAAAAATTGTAATCATTTAAAAACACAAACATTATGAAACTCAAATTAATCCATAACTCCTCCAAATAAATACGTAATAAGTTAATAAAAAATCAGCAATAATATTTGTTTGCTGATTTTTTTGTTGTTTATTTGTATTACGTAAATACGTAATATTATGAAAAATAAAAAACAAAACACACCCAAAAAAGAATCAGCACATCCAAGTTGGGCTACTCAGCACAGGAAAGCTGGCACAGAGCTTCGTTATATAAATAACAAGTATTATCTATATGAGGTAAGCAGCAAATATGAACCTGCAATAAAAAGAGCAAGAAAGATAACCGGAAAGTTATTAGGGAAAATAACAGAAAAAGATGGCTTTATCGCATCCTCCAAAGACAAGCTGCGAAAAATAGCTGAACAGCCTGTAGTTATAGATAATCTTACAACCAAAGAATATGGAACACAACAGCTACTATTAAAATTTGCAGCAAAACAATACCATGCATTAGAAAAAGTATTCGGAGATGAGGCTAAAGTAATATTTGCATTTGCATTTTTTCGTTTAACAGAACAATCACCAATTAAGAATGTACCTGTTTTTTACATGCATTCATATTTAAGTGAACTATGGAAGGGGACAACCATAACAGATAAAAGTATTAGTCAACTACTACGAAAATTAGGAGCTAATAGAGAAAAACTAATAGAGTATCAGAAAAATTTTATTCAAAAAGGAGAAAAGGTACTTTTAAACATGACCCATGTAGTTACCCACTCACGCCAAATAGAATCAGCACATAGGGGGTACAATAATTCTATGTCTTTTGAACCACAGGTAAACTTGATGTACCTATTTTCAGCGCAACAGCATGAACCGGTGTATTATCGTTTGTTGCCAGAAAATATAAGAGACGTAAAAGCATTTTCTCTTACCATGAAAGAGTGTGGGTTAAAAGATGTAACACTAATTGCAGATAAAGGGTTCTATTCAAAGAAAAACACAGACACTTTGGATGAAGAACATTTACATTATATAATTCCACTGCAACGAGGCAATAAGCTAATCCCCTATCCTAAAGCAAACATGCTTGATAAACAAATATGGGATGGATATTTTACTTTCAATGAGAAAATAATTTGGTATAGGATAAAAAACAATGTGATTTTGTATTTAAATCAAGGGTTAAAAATTGCTGAAGAAAAAGACTACCTAAAACGAGTTGAAGCTGAAAAAGAAAATTATACAATGACTAGTTTTTATGAAAAACAAACACATTTTGGAACATTAGCCCTAATAAATAATAATGATGAAAAAACAGCGGAAGATGTTTATGTACAATATAAATCCAGAACAAATGTTGAAACGATGTTTGATGCATTGAAAAATATTATTAACGCAGACAGAACCTATATGCAAAATAACGATGCGATAGAGGGTTGGATGTTTATAAACCATGTAGCTTTACAATTTTATTACTTAATATATCAACAGTTGCTTGCGCATAAACTCTTAAATAAATATTCTGTAACAGATTTTTTAAAGTTTACTCATGGTATAAAAAAAATAAAAATTAATGGAAGCTGGTATCTCTCCGAAATTACTAAGCCGGTTAAAGCTCTCCTTGATAAGCTAAAATTAGATATTACGTAAAACAATGGCGGAGTTATGGTTTAATTTCTTTCCCAAAGTTCGCACTCGTCTCTGTTCAGGCAAATATGCGGGCAAACAGGACTCTACTGTTAACACTCGACTAAGTCGAGCGTAAGCAGGGGTGTTATATGGTTATTACATATTACGGCAAGCCTATAAAACATTGATTCAATCTCAATAAAAAACGCCAGACCAAAAGCCTGACGTTTCTCTCAAAAAAAATATTCTTAGTGTTTGTCTCTAAAGTCAGTGTCTGATTCAGAAAGTTCGAGTTCAAGGCATGTGAATCATTTTAGATTAGGAGTTTACTTCCGTAAATGACTAATTTAAAATGTAAGCATAACGCAGAAATCGGACTTTATGGACAGACACTTAAAATCAATTCTCCGAAGTTTCTTCTTCAAGCTCCTGCATATTTGCTTCTTTTTCTTTTCGGAGTTTGATTTTTATTTGTTCTTTTTTCTTATCAAAGCCAATTGATATCACGTCGCCTTCTGAAAGGGGAGATTTGATGATGATTTCCGCAATAGCATCTTCAAGATATTTTTGAATGGCGCGTTTTAATGGTCTTGCCCCGAATTTTTCATCAAAGCCTTTTTCAACAACATAATCTTTTGCAGCAGCAGAAATTCTCATTTCATAGCCCATTTGTTTAATGCGGTCGTACAAACCTTTCAATTCAATATCAATAATTTTATGAATATCTTCACGCTTCAAACCGTTGAAAATAATTACATCATCAATTCTGTTGAGGAACTCTGGCGCAAATGTTTTTTTCAGCGCATTCTGAATTATACTTTGGGATTGCTGTTCCACGTAACTTTCTTTTGCTTTAGATTCAAAGCCCATTCCTTTTCCAAATTCAGAAAGCTGTCGCGTTCCAATGTTGGAAGTCATTATCAGAATTGTATTTCTGAAATCAATGCGTCTGCCAAGGCTGTCTGTCAGGCGGCCTTCGTCGAGTACCTGAAGAAGAATGTGGAACACATCCGGATGCGCTTTTTCAATTTCATCAAGCAGCACGACAGAATAGGGCTTACGGCGTACTTTCTCTGTAAGCTGTCCGCCTTCTTCATACCCGACATATCCTGGAGGTGCTCCAACAAGGCGGGAAACAGAGAATTTCTCCATGTACTCGCTCATGTCAATACGAATGAGATTGTCTTTATTATCGAATAAAAATTCTGCAAGAACCTTGGCAAGCTGTGTTTTTCCAACACCCGTGGGACCTAAGAAAATAAAAGTTCCAATAGGTTTGTCCGGATCTTTAAGACCTGCTCTGTTGCGCTGAATAGCCTGAACAATCTTTTTAATGGCATCATCCTGACCAATAACACTGCCTTTTAGATCATCGTACATACAGAGCAACCTGTTCCCTTCAGCCTGCGCTATTCTTTGAACAGGAACGCCGGTCATCATTGCCACGACTTCCGCAACATTATCTTCAGAAACAATTTCCCTATGCATGGAAAGCTCTTTCTGCCACCTTACTTTTTCCTGCTCAATTTGCTCGAGGCATTGTTTTTCCTTGTCCCTGAAATTTGCAGCCAGCTCAAAATTCTGACTCTTTATTGCTCTTAATTTTTCTGAGCGAACATTTTCAATTTGTTTTTCAAGCTCCAGAATATTTTTCGGAACATGAATATTTGAAATGTGTACTCTTGAACCGGTTTCATCCAAAGCGTCAATTGCTTTATCGGGCAACAAACGATCTGTAATGTAACGATTTGTTAATGAAACGCAGGCTTTGATTGCCTCAGGAGTATACATTACATTATGATGCGCTTCGTATTTTTCTTTGATGTTATTTAAGATTTCAACCGTTTCTTCAGCCGTGGTTGGTTCAACCATTATTTTCTGAAACCTGCGTTCCAGAGCGCCGTCTTTCTCAATATACTGGCGGTATTCGTCGAGTGTGGTAGCACCGATACATTGGATTTCGCCACGCGCGAGAGCCGGTTTCAGCATGTTTGCAGCATCAAGAGAGCCTGCCGCGCCACCCGCGCCAACTATTGTGTGTATCTCATCAATAAAAAGAATGACATTGCTGGTTTTTGAAAGCTCATTTAAAATTGCTTTCATACGCTCCTCAAACTGTCCGCGATACTTTGTTCCTGCAACAATAGAAGCAAGGTCAAGCGCAACAATTCTTTTTCCGAAAAGCACACGTGAAACTTTTTTCTGAATAATACGAATTGCAAGACCTTCTGCAATTGCAGACTTCCCAACACCCGGCTCTCCGATAAGAATCGGATTATTTTTTTTACGACGGCTGAGAATCTGCGCTAAACGTTCGATTTCTTTTTCTCTTCCAATGATTGGATCGAGCCTGCCTTCTTCAACTGCTTTAGTAAGGTCAATGCCAAAGTTATCCAGAACCGGAGTATCAGATGTTGTTTTCTGTGTTTGTTTGGAGCCTGAACCGGAACCCGAACCACTACCCTGGCTGTAATTTTCATGGGCATCATCGTCGTCATTTTGATTATATGCAGCTTCGGGAGCAGCAGGCATAATACTTTGCTTTATGGTCATATATGTTATGCTTTTATCTAAAAGATAAGAAGACACCATATTATTTTCATCACGCAAAATTGACAATAATAAATGACCAGTATTTATTTCCTGACTTTTTAGATGCTTTGCTTCAAGGTATATAAACTTCAATGCTTTTTCCGTAACTTTTAAAAGAGGCAGCTTGTCCATTTCAGAAAGAGCAATGTTTTTATCGGTTTTCAGCCGGGCTTCAATAAATTTCCTGAGGTCGTTCATTTCAATGCCCAACGAAGTCAGCACGTCCACTGCCACGCCATCTCCTTCCCTGAGAATTCCCAGGAAAAGGTGCTCGATACTAATGTTGCTGTTTCCAAGTCTTACAGCTTCTTCCCTGCTAAAGGTTATTACATCCTTTATTTTCTGTGAAAATTTTGCGTCCATAAATTGTTAAAAAATCAATCTTCTAAATTGGTCAAAAATAACTAAAAATCCAATACTTCAAAGCTTTTTTATAAACATAAACATGTTAATAAATCATGCTGTTTTATTTTTTGTTTCAAAAGTAAATATCTACATTAGACCTCTATTTTCTCAAAACATAACTTATTAATTTTCAAAACACTAATATTTATAAAATGACAGAAGCGGGAAAAATCATAAAGGTAAATATCGAAGATGAGATGAAATCGGCATACATTGATTATTCAATGTCTGTTATTGTGTCGAGAGCTTTACCTGATGTGCGAGACGGAATGAAACCGGTTCATCGTCGTATTTTATACGGGATGAATGAGCTTGGAACTTTTTCAAACAAGCCTTATAAAAAATCAGCCAGAATCGTAGGGGAAGTGCTGGGTAAATACCATCCTCACGGAGACTCTTCCGTATATTTCGCGATGGTTCGTATGGCACAGCCCTGGGCAATGCGTTACCCCCTTGTTGACGGTCAGGGAAACTTCGGATCTGTTGACGGTGATAATCCAGCAGCAATGCGTTATACAGAAGCGCGCATGAGCAAGATTGCTGAAGAAACACTTTCCGACATTGAAAAAAATACCGTCAATTTTCAAAACAACTTTGACGATACACTTCAGGAGCCAACAGTGCTTCCGACTAGAGTACCTTTGCTTCTTGTAAACGGAGCTTCTGGTATTGCTGTAGGTATGGCTACTAATATGCCTCCGCATAATCTTACCGAAATATGCAATGGAATTATTGCCTATATTGAAAATAATGAGATTGAAATTCCTGAACTCATGAAATATATTTCTGCTCCTGATTTTCCAACCGGGGGTACGATATATGGCTATCAGGGAGTCAAAGAAGCCTTTGAAACAGGAAGAGGAAGAATTGTTCTGCGTTCAAAATCGAATATCGAAGTAGATTCCAATGGAAGGGAAAAAATCGTTATCTCTGAAATTCCCTATATCGTTAACAAAGCAGAATTAATCATAAGAATTGCCGAATTAGTAAATGAGAAAAAAATAGAAGGGATTTCTGATGTTAATGATGAATCGGATCGTGATGGAATGCGCATTGTTGTTGATTTAAAAAGAGACGCAGTAGCAAATGTGGTGCTCAATATTTTATACAAAGAAACCCAACTTCAATCATCCTTTAATGTAAACAACATCGCACTCGTTAAGGGAAGACCGGAAATGCTGAACCTCAAGAAAATGATAGCTTATTTCGTGGAACACAGGCACGAGGTTATCATACGCAGAACACAGTTCGAACTCAGCGAAGCAGAAAAACGTGCGCATATTTTAGAAGGTCTTCTTATTGCCCTCGACCATATTGACGAAGTTATTGCCCTCATCCGTTCATCCAAAACAGTGGACGATGCGCGCGAAGGTCTGATGGAAAAGTTCAACCTTTCAGATGTTCAGGCTAGAGCAATTGTTGATATGCGCCTCAGAAGTCTTACAGGGTTAGAACGTGATAAACTGAAAGCAGAATTCGATGAATTGATGAAACTAATTGCGCACCTGAAAGATGTTTTAGCAAATGAAGTACTCAGAATGCAGATTATTAAAGATGAAACGCTTGAAATACGCGATAAATACGGCGATGCACGCAAAACAGACATTATCTATGCATCTGAAGAATTCAACCCTGAAGATTTTTATGCAGACGAAGATGTAGCAATTACGATTTCGCATCTCGGTTACATTAAAAGAACACCCGTTACAGAATTCCACAAACAAAACAGAGGCGGCGTTGGAAGCAAAGGAGGAGAAACCCGTGAAGAGGATTTCCTCGAACACCTTTATATTGCCTCAATGCACAACACCATGCTTTTTTTTACAGAAAAAGGACGCTGCTTCTGGCTAAAAGTTTGGGAAATCCCTGAAGGTTCAAGATTGTCAAAAGGAAGAGCAATTCAAAATCTTATTAATATTGAACCCGATGATAAAGTTAAAGCATATATTAATGTAAAAAAACTCACAGACGAAGAATACATTAAGTCGAATTACATTTTATTATGCACGAAAAAAGGAATCATTAAAAAAACTTCGCTTGAAGGATATTCAAGACCCAGACAATCGGGTATTATTGCAATTAATGTACGCGAAGGAGATGAACTTTTAGAAGCAAAAATGACACGCGGCAGAAGCGAAATTATGATTGCAATAAGCTCCGGCAGAGCAATACGCTTCCCCGAACGCAAAGTAAGACCCATGGGAAGAACAGCTTCCGGAGTTCGTGGCATCAGACTTTCTAATGCTGCAGACGAAGTAATAGGAATGGTTTGTATAGAAGGACAAAGCGAAGACATCCTCGTAGTTTCAGAAAACGGATATGGGAAAAGATCAAAAATTGATTATTATCCTGTAACAAACAGAGGAGGTAAAGGAGTTAAGACCCTGAATATTACCCCAAAAACCGGCAAGCTTATTGCAATAAAAGGAGTTTTAGATACCGACGATTTGATGATCATTACAGAAAAAGGTCTTACAATTCGCCTTGGGGTAGCAGACCTGAGAGTTATGGGTAGAGCAACACAGGGAGTAAGACTTATTAACCTGAAAGAGGATGATGCTATCGCGGCTGTTGCCTATATTGAAGAGCAGAAAGAAATTGGCAGGGATAATGAAATTGAAAATATCACGTTAGAAAATACAGAACCTATTGAAAATTTAACAGAACTCGAAGAAGGTGAAGAACTGGATGAAGATTTGGGAGATGATGAAATTATTGATGAGGATGGGGACGAAGAAGATGACGAAATAATTGAAGACGATGAATCTGAAGAAGAAAATGAAAAACCGGAAGCCTGATGAATAAATTTTTGATAATTCTAAGAAATATATATTTTTGAAAAATTAAAAAAGAATAATTAAAATTTAATCCGATGAAAAAGTTATTTATTGTTTTATTTTTCAGTGTTTTTTCAATATCAATTTTTGCGCAGCCTGCAAAAGTTACAAGTTGCTGGAACTACTTAAAATATGGCGAATTAGATAAGGCTAAAGAAGCTATTGAAGCAGCCCTGCAGCACGAAAAAACAATGAACGAGACCAAGACCTGGTATTACAGAGGAAACACCTATCATGCCATTCAGACTACCAAAGAAGCAAAATACAAAGAATTAGATCCGGATCCTGCAACCAAAGCTTACGATTCCTATTTAAAAGCTATTGTATTGAATTTTAAAGATCCCGCAAATAAATCTATTGATTTGAATAAAAATGAGGATTTAGAAAAATTCTTCAAACTGATTATGGACAAAAACACCAAATATGTTGATGAAGATATTCTTCAGGATATTATTGTAGTAAGATTACCAGCTCTTGCAAATGTGTTTGTCAATAAAGGCGTAATTGAATACAAAGACAAAAAAGATTATGCAAAAGCACTGACCTATTTTGAAAGCTCACTCAGACTGTCAGGACTTGCATTTCGTGTTGACACTCCAATTATTTATTATGCTGCGCTCGCTGCTGAAAAATCCAGCAATTTCCCGAAAGCTGTGAGCCTGTATGGTAAATTAACTCTTGTAAAATACGGTGCGGATAAAAAAGAAAAAGCAAACATGTATTTTTATCTGGCAAATGCCTTTAAAAATACTAAAGACACAATTAAATATGTTGAAACCCTGAAAAAAGGTATTTCTCTTTATCCAAACGATTGTCAGAATGTAATTGCAGAACTTATAAATTATTACTTGCAATCAAATAAATCAAAAGAAGCACTTGATTACATTAATATAGCTATAGAAAAAAGCCCGGAAAACCCAACCTATTATTTCGCAAAAGGAGCTTTATTAGAAGGAACGAAAGAATGGGATAAAGCAGAAGAAAGCTATAAAAAAGCAATTCAGTTTGATCCAAATTTTCTTGACGCAAATTATAATCTAGGTGTTCTTCATTACAATCGAGCTGCTGACATTGCAAATGATGCGAACAATGAACAAGATCAGAAAAAATATGACGAATTAAAACTAAAATCTGAAGACGAATTTAAAAAATCTCTTCCCTATATGGAAAAATCTCACGAACTTGATCCAAAAGATGTTCATGTAATAAATACATTAAAAACCATTTATTACAAACTTCAGATGACTGATAAATACGATGAAATAAAGAAAAAATTAGGGCAATAACCTTGCATTATTTAAAAATATTAAATGCAAAAAGAGAAGCCCTGTCTTCTCTTTTTGTGTAAATAATAAATAATAACATGTTAACAATCGAAAAAGAAAAACTAAAGCTATTCCGTATTCGTTATCGTATTTCTTTCAAAGAATTCGAAAAAAAAATAAATAGCAGTAAAAAAGAAATATTTTCTGAATGGGATGACTACATGGAATGGAAAGCATGTATAAATATGAAAAAAAAATATGAGGCTGAAAAAAAAGACATAGGGAATAGAAAAAGAATTACAAAATAAACAATAATAATTATGAAACATTTAACATTATTAGTCGCCGCTTTGATTGTTATAACATTTACTCAGGCGCAAAGCCGCATACAGAATATTGATAACCTCATGCGCCAGATAGATCCGAATCTTGAAAAAGCAAAAATGGCTGCTGATGCAGAATGTAAAACAGAAGCAGGCAAAACAGATCCGGTTTCGTGGTATCTAAAGGCCTATGTGTATAAAGAAATGATGAAAAGCGCGGTTCACAAGAAGAAATTCTCGAATGTCGGGGATGAATCTCTTGCCGCGGCGCAGAAATGCAAAGAACTGGATCCGAGAAAAGATTTATGGAATAAACTTATCAATATTTTGTTCGATCTGAGTCCGCTTTTTTATAATGATGGAATTGCAGCCTATAATGAAGCTACAAAACTGAAACCTGTTGGAGGAAAACCAAATCCTAAAAGCGCAGATTTTTATAAAACCGCACTTTATAATTTTGAAAAATTTAAAGATGTTTTAGAAACTTTAGATGATGATAAAGAAATATCTGTTCACCTTTTAAAATTTCATAAAATAAATGTTCATTCCATTAATTATTTTGCTGCATTCTGCGCACAACAAATAAATGATAATGAAAAGGCAAAAAAATATTATCACAATGCCATTGATTATACAAGCGATGCTGAAACCGCAAAACAAAAAGGTTCTTTGCTTGCATATTACTATTACACGGGTTTGCTAATTGATGAAAAAATATATTCAGAAGCCACAAAAATCCTTGACAGGGGATTAGAATTATATCCTGAAAGTAAAGAGCTGCCTTCTATTGCAATTGAGCTTTCTAAAAAAACAGAAAGTCCGGAAGAACAAGTGAAAATTTTTGAAAGAATTTTACAGATTCAACCAAACAATATCAGCATCTATTCTAATCTGGCAACATCTTACAGTAAATTGTCAGACAAAATGGAAAGTTCGGGTTATGCTTCCAGTGCTGTTGAATACAGGGATAAATCTGCCGAAACTTACAGAAAAATATGTACAATGACAACGGATAAAAAATTTCTGTACACCTATAATTACAACGCGGCTATTTTATATTACAAACCTGCTACCGCGCTTTATAAAGAAAACCAAGTGTTAAATGAAACAAAATATAAAGAATTATTCAACAAAGCAATTCCATTTTTTGAAGATGCGCATAAATACGAACCCGGTAATAAAAACGTTATTGAGATATTAGCAAGTATTTATCAGATAATGCAAATGACCGAAAAGGGAGTTGAGATGGAAAAGAAATTGAAGAAATAAATTCGGATTTATAAAATATGACTTTAAAAAATAATAATATTACTTCTAATTCTACAATTAAAAAAAAATCTTGGGTCAGAAATTTATTAGGGAAAATATCATTGTTCACAATCATTTTTCTTTTTTTCTCTGCACTCTCCTTCTCACAAGTAAAAAAACAAAACAAAACCCTCTCAAGAATTTTATTTATAATGGATGCATCCAACAGCATGACCAATAAGTTTGAAAAAACAAACCGTATGGATGCCTCAAAAAAACTACTCTCAAATATGCTCGACAGCCTGAGCAGAATAGATAATGTTCAAGTTGCTTTCAGAGTTTTTGGGTCGCAAAGCCTCGCGCCACCTTATGGTTCTCAGGATTGCAATGACACAAAACTCGAAGTACCTTTCAGCAGAGACAATGTTCCGCTTATCAAACAAAAATTATTCAGTTTACAACCAAAAGGAACAACGCTGATTGCACAATCATTGCTACAGGCTGCTACTGATTTTCCTGAATCAAATGTTGGAAGAAATATTATCATTTTAATAACAGACGGAATTGAAGAATGCAGTGGAGACCCTTGCGCTGTATCGTGGGAACTGCAAAAAAAAGGAATTGTATTAAAACCTTTTGTAATCGGAGTAGGCTTAGATGTTAAATTCAGAAGCCAGTTTGAGTGTATGGGAAGTTACTATGATGCCAACACAGAAAAACAATTCAGTGAAGTACTCAGTGTTGTTATTTCACAGGCTTTAAATTCAACAACAGCTCAGGTAAACTTGCTTGATGTAGCAAATCAACCTACAGAAACAGATGTTGCGTTTACTTTGTTTGATAACCTGTCGGGCAATATAAAATACAATTTTATTCACACGCTGAATCACCGCGGTAACCCTGATACGATTGAACTGGATCCATTGGTTAAATACAAACTGATGGTACATTCCATTCCTCCTGTTTATGTAGATAGTATTTCTCTTGTACCAGGCAAACACAACATCATTGCGGCTGATTGTCCGCAGGGAAATCTTTCCTTTAAAATGGACATGTACAATCAAACAAAACCTATCAATGCAATAATTCGCAAAAAAGGAGAAATGCAAACACTCAATATTCAGGAAATAAATAAAACAGAAAAATACATTGTCGGTAAATACGATCTTGAAATTTTAACACTTCCCCGCCTGTTGATTAATGATGTTGACCTAAAACAAAGTTATACCACAACTATAGAAATACCCAAACTCGGAGTAATAAAATTTACAATGCCAACAACAGGTTACGGCAGTATTTTTCTTGAAAAAGATAACAACTTAGAATGGGTTTGCAATCTCTCACAAAATACGGGAAGTGAAACATTGTCGTTACTACCGGGCAAATACAAAGTTATATACCGCAGCAAAAATATTAAAATCACAGCTGCTTCTATTGATAAATCATTTAAAGTTATTTCTGGAATTACATCCACAATTATTTTAAAGTAAACCAACATTATATTAAAATTATGCAACTCTATACAAACACAGGCAATAAAGATACACGCTCGGGCTTTGGAGTCGGGCTTTTGGAAATAGCAAAAGAGAATAATGAAGTTGTTGCTTTGTGCGCAGATCTCATTGGCTCTCTAAAAATGGATGCTTTCATAAAAGAGTTTCCCGAACGTTTTATACAGACAGGAATTGCTGAAGCCAATATGATAGGAATGGCTGCTGGTTTGACTATCGGAGGAAAAATTCCATTTGCAGGCACCTTCGCCAATTTTGCATCAGGAAGAGTATACGACCAGATACGCCAATGCGTTGCATACTCCAATAAAAATGTAAAAATTTGTGCATCTCACGCAGGGCTCACACTTGGCGAAGATGGCGCAACGCATCAGATTATGGAAGATATTGGGTTAATGAAAATGCTGCCCAATATGGTAGTTATTAACCCCTGTGATTTCAATCAAACCAAAGCTGCAACTTTAGCAGCAGGTCGTTACAATGGTCCGGTTTATCTTCGGTTCGGCAGACCTGCAGTTCCAAATTTCACTTCCGAAAATCAGGAGTTTGAAATAGGAAAAGCACTTTTGTTAAATGAAGGAAAAGATGTTAGTATTTTTGCGACCGGTCATCTTGTATGGAAAGCATTAGAGGCTTGTGAGATTTTAGAATCAAAAGGAATTTCCGCAGAAATAATAAATATCCACACGATAAAACCTCTCGATGAAGAAGCAATTCTAAAATCAGTTGCTAAAACAAAAGCCGTTGTTACGGCAGAAGAGCATTTCAGAAATGGAGGCTTGGGAGACAGTATCGCACAATTGCTTGTCCGGAAAATGCCTGTTCCTGTAGAAATGGTTGCAGTTGATGATCATTTTGGCGAAAGCGGAAAACCCGAAGAACTGCTGGCAAAATACCATCTTGATGTGCCGGATATTGTGGAGGCAGTGCTTAAAGTGGTGGAAAGGAAATAATAAAAAGAAAACAGAAAATAGGCAAGCAATGAAAAAATAATTATAAATATTTTTTCATTGCTTCTTTCACTTCTAAAGCCTTATCCGCAGAAGCTGTATCAAAGTCTTCGTGCTGCGATGCGTATAAAATTTCTCTTGATGAATTTACCAGAAGTCCGCATTTCTCATTCATGCCATTTACTACAACATCATTAAGACTCCCTCCCTGCGCACCTATACCAGGAACTAATAAAAAATGATTGGGAATAATATTTCGCACACGCAGCAACATGTTTGCCTGGGTAGCTCCTACAACATACATCATATTTTCTGGGCTGCCCCATTCTTTAGATTTTTTTATGACTTTTTCAAACAAACACATCTGCGCTTTGCAATCAAAAGCATATTGAAAATCCTCTGCGCCTTTGTTGGATGTCAGCGCAAGCAAAATCACATATTTTCCAGAGTAAGATAAAAAGGGAGTAACAGAATCTTCGCCCATATACGGAGCGACAGTTACTGCATCAAAATCCATTATTTCAAAAAAAGTTTTTGCATACATTTTAGATGTATTTCCAATATCTCCGCGCTTGGCATCTGCTATTAAAAAAATGCCCGGATAATTCAGACGAATGTATTCTACAGTTTTTTCAAGACTCCTCCACCCCTTCAATCCCATTGATTCATAGAATGCAAGATTGGGTTTATACGCTACTGCATATTTATGCGTAGCATCAATTATTCTTTTATTGAATTCAAAAGCAGGATCTTCATGTTTCAAGAGAAATGGCGGTATTTTTGACAAGTCTGTATCAAGACCCACACAAAGGAAGCTGCCTTTCGATTTTATGTTTTGATAAAGGGTTTCTGTGTTCATTATGTAATGTTTTTCTGTTATGTTTTGTATGTTGATACGTTGCATTGCAACGTATTTACAATACAAAAGCATGTATACAAAGAATTTCTATATCTCACTATCTTTTAATCGTTCTGCATTTTCTGCCATTTGAAGTTGGTCGAGCAGTTCTTGAATATTCCCATTTAAAATGTGCGGAAGATTATAAAGTGTCATATTAATTCGATGATCTGTAACGCGACCCTGTGGATAATTATAAGTACGGATTTTTGCAGAACGATCACCTGTAGAAACCATAGTTTTTCTTTTCGAAGCAATTTCATCAAGATATTTTTGATGCTCCAGATTGTAAATTCGGGTACGCAGTTCATTCATGGCTTTCTCCATGTTTTTTATCTGAGATTTCTGATCCTGACAAGAAACCACAATTCCGGTAGGAGTATGCGTAAGGCGCACAGCAGAATAGGTTGTGTTTACAGATTGCCCGCCCGGACCCGATGAACAGAAAGTTTCTTTTTTAATATCATCCATTTTTATGTCAATATCCACATCATCGGCTTCGGGCAAAACAGCAACAGTAGCAGCAGAAGTGTGGACTCTTCCCTGTGTTTCTGTTTGGGGTACACGCTGCACACGATGTACGCCCGATTCATATTTCATAATTCCATACACACTATCGCCTTTGACATTTAATATAATTTCTTTGTAACCTCCTACAGTGCCCTCTGAAAAACTAGTAAGCTCCATTTTCCATCCCCTTATTTCTATATATTTCGTATACATTCTGTATAAATCGCCTGCAAAAATACTGGCTTCATCGCCACCTGTGCCGGCTCTGATTTCGAGGATCGCGCTTTTTGAATCCTGAGGATCGGCAGGAAGCAGCAATAATTTTATTTTATCTTCCAGAGGAACAACTTTTTCATTTAAAATATCCAATTCGGCACGCGCCATTTCTTTCATCTCCTCATCCTTCTCTTTTGCCAAAAGATTTTTCGCATCGTCAATATTGCTTAAAATATTTTTATATTCTTCAAAAGCTTCTATTATAGGTTGTAAATCTTTATAATCTTTATTCAACCTTACATAGCGCTTCATGTCCGACATGATATCCGGATCAGTTAATGCCTGACCGATGTCTTCATATTTTGATTTTAACGAATGCAATTTTTCTAAAAATAATGGATTACTCATATAAAATATTTATTGTATTTATGAACTTACTTTTTCTTATCTAAAGTGATGTTATATTACTATATTGCAGGGTTGCAGGTTGCAGGTTAATAGAGTTGCAAATTTCGATGCTACAACATAAAAGACCAACAAACAATCAAAAACAAAATTCCCCAAATTCACTTTTTATTACGACACTCTTTTTATCTGCAGCCACACATTCTCCTACTATTTGCGCTTCAACATTAAATGATTCTGATATTTTAATTATATCACCGGCAATTTTTTCCGGAACATAAATTTCAAACCTGTGTCCCATGTTAAAAACCTTGTACATCTCTTCCCAACTTGCATTGCTTTGTTCTTTAATAATTCTGAAAAGCTGAGGAACCGGAAACATATTATTTTTTACAACCTGAATATTTTCAATGAAATTTAAAACTTTTGTTTGCGCACCGCCCGAACAATGCACCATTCCGTGGATATCATTTCTAAAATTGTCGAGTACTTTTTTTATTATCGGAGCATAAGTGCGGGTTGGAGAAAGAACGAGTTTTCCCATTGTCATATTTACTTCTTCAACAGCATCTGTAAGTTTATAATTGCCGGAATACACCAGACTCGCAGGAATAAGGCTATCGAAGCTTTCAGGATATTTTTCAGCCAGATACTTTGCAAAAACATCATGGCGTGCAGAAGTAAGACCATTGCTGCCCATGCCGCCATTGTATTCCTTTTCATAAATCGCCTGTCCATAAGATGAAAGTCCCACAATTACATCGCCATGTTTTATCTTATCATTAGAAATTACCTCACTGCGTTTCATACGACAGGCAACAGTAGAATCAACAATAACAGTACGAACCAAATCACCAACATCAGCAGTTTCTCCTCCCGTAAAAATAATGTTCACGCCAAGCTCAGCCATTTCGCTAATAAAATCAGCAGTTCCGTGAATCAACGCACTGACAACTTCACCCGGGATTAAATTTTTATTACGACCAATAGATGAAGAAAGCATGATGTTATCAACAGCTCCAACACAAAGCAAATCGTCAATATTCATAACAATGGCATCCTGAGCTATTCCTTTCCACACAGACAAGTCGCCGGTTTCTTTCCAGTACAGATAAGCAAGAGAAGATTTTGTACCGGCTCCGTCTGCATGCATTATATTGCAATAATCAGGGTCTCCGGAAAGTATATCAGGAATTATTTTACAAAAAGCCTGAGGGAAAAGTCCCTTGTCAATATTTTTTATTGCATTGTGTACGTCTTCTTTAGACGCAGAAACGCCCCGTGAGTTATATCGCTGTTCTGTAACCATAATTAAATATCTTTTGAAACAATAAAAAAGCGTTCTGCAATTAGCAGAACGCCTGTAAAATTAAATCATACTGAAGCTACTCGGGTTGAACTTCTTTTTCAGTATCTGGATTTTCGTCTGTTCCTCCCGGAGCCTGGCTTTTTGGTTTAGGTTGATAGTCGGTAGATAAAATCTTCATTTCAGTACGTCTGTTTATCTGATGAGCTACTTCCTGCTCTTCAACCGTAGAAAGTTCTTTAATAAAATCTTCGCTTAAAACCTGTCCTTCCTGAAGGAAACCTGGATATTTTTCAGCCATTTTTTTATTAATAACATTTGGCTTCGATTCTCCATATCCAACAGGTACAAGACGTTCTTTTTCTATGCCTTTACCAATAAGATAATCAACAACAGATTGCGCTCTGTCTTGTGATAATTTCATATTGGTTTCGTCTTTTCCGCGGAAGTCGGTATGCGCTGCAAGCTCTACCGTGATATTTTCATTTTCACTTAACAATTCATACAATTTATCAAGCGCAACCATAGATTCGGGACGAAGTGTTGCTTTAGCAAAATCGTAGTAAATATTGGGAAGTTCGTACACATCGCCCTTTTTAGCAGGACGGAGTAAAAGTTCCATTTTAAATTCTTTTGATTCTTCAATACCCTTGGTTGTTTCTTTTCCTTTACCGGCTAAATAATTTTCTTTGCTAGCCTCAACCATATAATCAGTTTGTGGATTCAGTTTGAATTTAAAAGAACCGTCTGCCTCGGATTTTGCTTCAACAGTTGAACCATCGCTGCCTACAAGTTTCACTGTAGCTCCGGTTATAATTTGCTCGGTTTTCTCGTCTTTAACAATACCAATTAAAGTAAACTCAATAGCTGGCAAATAGAATTTCCAAATATCTTCCATTCCTTTTCCACCTCTTCTTTTAGAGGTAAGGTATCCTTTTTCCTGTGTACCTTCATAACAAATTCCGAAATCATCACTCTCTGAATTGATAGGGTATTTAAGATTATCAACTGTCCATCGGGTAGTTTTTTTATCCTGAACTGCTTTAAAGACATCCAAGCCACCCAAACCCGGATGAAAATCAGAGGAAAAATAAAGGAATCCATTTATTCTAGAATAAGGAAAAACTTCATTCCCTGAAGTATTAATTTCAGCTCCCACATTTACAGCTTTTCCCCATGGAGCATTTTTCTTTTCTTTTTTTACCATCCAGATATCATTACTTCCATAACCTCCGGGCATATTTGAAGCAAAATAAAGTGTAAGCTCATCGGCAGAAATAGCAGGATGCCCAAAAGAAAAACTGTCTGAACCTAATTTAAGTTCTTCGGGATCGCCCCAGGCAATACCTTTTTTCACAACTTCATAAATTTTGCAATTTAAGTCTTGTTTCTTTTCAACCTTACAACGTGTAAAATATAAGGTTGAAACCTTAGGAGAAGTAGAGGATGCGCCTTCATCGTGTTCAGTGTTTACACCGCCCTGAACAGGAGTCGGAACACTCCAGTTTCCTTTTCTATCCATGCTCGATGAGTATAAATCAGCAAAATTCTGACCTGAAACATAATTCACTTTTGTTCCTTTTCCACTTTCTCTGGTAGATGTAAATAAAACTTCTTTAAAATCTTTCTTTGTAAAAATAGGACAAAAATCTGCATCTTTTGAATTAAAAAATGCCATATTCTCTACTTCATATCTTGTAGGTTTATCTTTCCATTTCTGAACAATCTGTGTAGACTCTACGCCAACCTTTCCACGTGGGTCATCTGGTATCAGTTCTAAATATTTCTGATATTCTACCATCGCATCCTCGTATTTAGCATTCATTTTCAGCATATCAGCATAATATAAAACAGTAACAGGATCGGGATATTTGACCATAATTGCTTTTTTATACCAAAGTTCTGCTTCCTGCGTCATATTCATACGCCTGTAACATTCGGCAATTTTAAAAGTTATTTCTGCCTGCTTGGGTCTGTTATTGGCATTTTTCATGAATGCCTTTTTATAAAGATCTATTGCTTTCAGGTATTCATAATTCGCGTACGATTCTTCAGCTTTTTCATAATCCTTTTGAGCAAATACTCCTGATGTTAAACAGAAAAGCATTAAAAAACACAGATATTTGTAAATTTTCATAGTTATATATATTACCCGGTTTATTTATTAAAACTATATGTTTGATAATCTGAAATCATAAATATTATTGAATTTTAATCATTCAAAAATAAATATGACATCCTAAACTAAAGGTGTAAAAATAAATATTTTTTTCAGAAATAAAAAAAATGAAAGAAAAACTATTCTGAAAACCTTTATAATAAAACAATAAGCAGAAAATTTATGGTAATTCGCTAAAATTAATTGAAGTTTTTAATGGGCATGTTAAATATACAAGTTACAAGTTGCAGGTTATTGGGTAACCGCAGGTTGAGCGGAGTCGAAACCCAGGTTGCAGGTCGAAAACAACTTGTAACTTGTAACTTGCAACCCTATATAAAATTATTTTCCACTAAAAATGTCGAATAACCAAATTTATTTTATAATTATAAGCTTTCTCGGGTTTGAGGATTTATAATTATCAGAAAACCGGTAAGAATAAATTCCACTGCCTAAATTCCTTACAGAAAAGAAAATTTCAGACTCCGGCTTGTTTAGTATAATTTCAGACATTAATTGACCTGCTGAATTATGTAATAATAATTTACAAGGGAATGATATGTTTTCTGGTACAGGAATGATTACAAAACTTTTTGCCGGATTGGGATAGGCTACATCTGCAAAATAATCATCGGAAGTCTTAATAATACCCGAAGTGCCTGTTTGCATTAAAGAAACAGAAAAATCATCAAAATAAAAACCATCATAAGAATACATATAATTCCAGCCGCTCTTCAATGTAAACATAAACTTAATATTTTGACCGACACAGGCTGATAAATCAGCAGTTTCCTGATGCCATTGCCCGTTATATCCGGTAAAAACAGGTTGCCCTGCAATATTTGTTACTATAGAAGCCTGCGTATTTGTAGTATTAACGGGTATCCATGAAACACCATTGTTTGTTGATAATTTCAATTGTACATAATCCTGTGCAGGATTGATATCCCATTTGGCCCAAAAAGAAAGATACGCATGACTGGCTTCGGACAAATCAATGGACTGTGTTAAGGTAATTGAAGAATTTACAGGAGAAATACTGTACTCGCCATCTGGAGAATCGGTAATACAATCTGAAGGTGAATGATACGTTGAACTGGTAGTATTCCAGCCAGAACTTGTCCAATTTGAAATGGTATTTCCCGAATCAATAAAAGCTAACTGTGCTTGTCCGAAAATTTTACTTATTGTATCTGAATGCTGATACATTCCATTATCAACAGTAATCAAAAACTTTATTATTTGCCCCGTTTGCACAGTTGAATCAAGAGTAAAATTTATTGAGTCACTGTTTTCTTCCAATGTTTGCATTCCGATAAATGAAATAGCATTGCCAACAGATATTATTTCTAGGCTTAGAGGAGTTACAGAAACTGTAAAATCAGCAGGTACATCCAACCCCAAACATTGAATCTGCAATTTCAAATTTCCATTTAAACCGGGAATAAAATCAGAAGAAATTTCACTTACCTCTGCATATTTCAAAGCAAAACGCGCTATATAAAAATTCATATCCATATTTACCCGGCAAATATCTTCTATTCTGTTTATTTCAGGCCAGAAACCATCGTTCACATTGCCGGCTTCAGGGGTAAAAGAAATAATTTTTGGTTTTGTGGTTTGTTCGCCGTACATCCAGTCGTCTGAACCTCCGTTGGCTGAATAATTTACCGTCTGGCTTGGTGTTCCATACAAATAATTATTTGAAGCAGTCATAAGCTGAGAATATTTCCGGAAGAGCAAAGAGTCAGGCGTTTCGTAATCGGGTATATAGCCCCATGGATAAATCAAAAGATTGCTGTAGCAATGAAAATTTATGCCAAGTTTGAAAGAATGATTTTCACAAAAAGATTTCATTGCCTGTGTTTCAGATTCAGAAAAACCCGAAGTGCCCCGATAGGTATCCTGTGATGGATCATTTGAAGAACCGGTATTGTCATAGCCCCACTCGTAGCCATAATTTCTGTTTAAATCAACACCCGGATTGCTTGTCCCGTTCGGATTCAAATTTTTTCTATGCATGCCGCCACCTTCAGGTTCTGTTGTTTCATTATAAATGTAACCATCAGGATTCACGCAAGGAACAAAATACATCTCAAGATTATCAACGAGATATTTTATTTCGTCGTTGGTCGAATAATTCTCCAGCAAATAATACATATAATAAATCATCTGTTGCATAGCGGCAGGCTCCCTTGCATGATGCAGTGCTGTATACAAAACCTCCGATTCCTGTTCATCAACATCGGGGTTGTCTGAAATTTTCACATAATAAATATAGCGATTTTCATAAGTCGGAATATTCGAGACAACCTGTTTCACAGAAATAAGATTGGGATATAAAATACGCATGGAGTCCAATTCCTGAATCATTTCATCATGAGTTAAAAACCCGCCCATAGAGCCAAGTTTGAAATGTGAAGGAACAGAATATTCACTTGATGATTTTGTTTTTGTTTCAGGTTTAGAATTTTTATTTCTTTCTTTATAATATTTTGTCATATCGTCAATCAAAACCTCTATCTGAAATCCATTTTGAATTAACAAATCAATATCTTTTGCAGAATATTCGGCGATAAAATATGCAGCTTTTTTATATGAACCATTTTCTACATTGAGACCCAAACGGGCAAGGTCGTTTAATTCCCTACCGTTCATCAGAATTTTCACACGAGAGTATTTGGGTTGCTGCGCAAACAAAGATGCGCAAAGGATCAGACTTATAACAAATAAAAATACGTTCTTCATAACCTGTAATTTTTCTATAGACGCAAAAAAAGGAAAAAGGATGTATGAGGTATTATTTAATAAAAGTTAAACGATATAATAAAACCATCTAAAGCAATTCCACAATAGCCTTTTTAACAATATCAGTATGATCAAATGCCAGCTCAGGGAGTTTAGAAATATCAAACCAGTCGAGATGGGCAGCATCATCGCCGGCTTTTGCATTCAACTTTTTCCTATCTGAAAAGCAATAAAAAATCACTGAAACGGTTCGTCCACGAGGGTCTCTGCCCGGATTTCCGAATGTATAAAATTGGGAAAGCGAAACGTCGGTTATACCTGTTTCTTCTTCAAGCTCTCTTAAGGCAGATTGTTCAAGCGTTTCATCCATTTCAATAAAGCCACCCGGCAAAGCCCAGCAGTGTTTATATGGATTGTGTTTTCTCTGTATCAGTAAAATTTCAGTATCCGCATCCTGCGATTTTGAAAACACAAGAATGTCAACAGTAACCATAGGGCGGGGATAATCGTAGGTGTAAGGCATAGAGAATTACAAATTACGAATTATGAATTATGAATTTTAATAAATAATTTAAAATTTGAAAAATAATTATCACATCAACACATCACTTCACAACCTTTTTAACAAGATCGGCAGCTTCCTGCAACGTTATTGCAGAATAAACTTTCAGCCCTGAATTATCAATAATTTTTTTACCCTTTTCTGCATTGGTTCCTTGCAGGCGAACAATAATCGGGATTTTAATTTCTCCAACATTCTTATACGCTTCCACTATTCCAGATGCAACGCGGTCGCAGCGCACGATTCCACCAAAAATATTTACCAGAATAGCTTTAACTTTCGGATCTTTCAAAATAATTTTAAATCCGGCTTCAACAGTAGTAGCATTTGCAGAACCTCCAACATCAAGGAAATTAGCAGGCTCTCCACCAGATAATTTAATAATATCCATTGTTGCCATTGCAAGACCTGCACCATTAACCATACATCCAACATTTCCGTCAAGTTTTATAAAATTCAGGTTCTGCTGACTTGCTTCTACTTCAGTTGGATCTTCTTCATGAAAATCGCGCAAATTGGCATATTCAGGGTGTTTGAACAAGGCATTGTCGTCGAGTGCTATTTTGGCATCTGCTGCAATAATAACATCATTTGAAGTTTTAAAAACGGGATTAATTTCTATGAGTGTAGCATAACTTTCTTCAAAAGCAGTACAAAGGGCTTCAACAAATTTTGTCATTTGTTTAAAAGCTTTTCCTTCTAACCCAAGATTGAAAGCAATTCGTTTTGTTTGAAAAGGTTGAATTCCCACTCCCGGATGAATTTCTTCTGTAAAAATCAGATGTGGAGTTTTCTCTGCAACCGCTTCAATATCCATACCGCCTTCGGTGGAATACATTACTATATTACGCCCTGTTTGGCGGTTTAGCAAAATACTCATGTAATATTCTTTCACAGGACTAGGACCCGGAAAATAAATGCTTTGTTCAATCAAAATCTTATGAACTTTTTTTCCCTGCGGACCGGTCTGATGCGTAACAAGATTCATCCCTAAAATATCCTTCGCATATTTCTGAACCTCCTCAATATTTTTAGCAATTTTAACGCCTCCGCCTTTTCCTCTTCCACCCGCATGAATTTGCGCTTTGACAGCCCAGTTATCAATACCGGTTTTATCTTTTACAAGCATTGCCGCCTGTATTGCTGCTTCCGGAGTGTCTGCGACAAATCCTTCGGGAACATAAACACCGTAATTTTTCAGTAATGCCTTTGCCTGGTACTCGTGGATGTTCATAAGAATTAAGAATTAGGAATTAACAAAAATAGTTAATGTATTAAATTTTTCACTAAATAAATAAAAATTTAGATATTTACGAAGTAAAAAAGCAGGAATATGATGCGGAAATTAAAAAATGAAGAACTTGGCAGACCTTGCCTTGAAGAATTTAAAACAAAAGAAAAAACACCAATTGTACTTATATTGGACAATGTACGCAGTTTAAACAACATTGGCTCCATTTTCAGAACGGCAGACGCTTTTGCAATAGAAAAAATTATTCTTTGTGGCATTACGGGTACTCCCCCAAACAAAGAAATCAGCAAAACGGCATTGGGAGCAACAGAAAGCATGGAGTGGAGCTACTGTGAAAAAACTTCAGATGCAATTCAAAAATTAAAGCAAGAAACTTATTTCATTATTGCTGTCGAACAGGTTGAAAACAGTATTGCTTTAAATGACTTTTCAATTGCCCCTGAAAAAAAATATGCAATCATTTTCGGGCATGAGATTAGAGGGGTTGAACAAGAAGTGATAGATCAATGCGATGCCTGCATTGAAATTCCGCAATTTGGCACTAAACATTCCTTTAATGTATCTGTAAGCGCAGGAATAGTATTGTGGGATTTGTTCAATAAATTGCAATAAAAAAGGTGGCTTTTGGTAATCGAGCCTGTCGAAATACTAGAAGCCACCTTTTTAAAATAAAATTAGAAATTATTTTACAATAGATTTGAAAGTATCATCTTCAAACCATTTAGCAAATTCCATGTCTGTTTTAGCTTTTTGAGAAAGACCTGCATCTTTTCCAATTGCAGAACGAAGATTATTAAAAATTAAATCTGTATTTGCTTTTCTTGCGCCGCAAACAGCTTTCAAATAAAAAGCAATGGCTTCGTCTTTGTCTTCTGCAATATCAAGAGTTTTAATTGCATCATCCGGATTACCGCTAAGAAGTTTTGCCAAAGCAACATTAGCAGTATTATAAGAACCAAAACTTGAAACAGCTTCTTTATATTTTGCTTTTTTAATTTGGATGATACCCTGCATATAATTTGATTCAGGGCTTCCTCCTGCTGTTGTAATATATTCCTGCGCTTTTGTCAGATCTTTTTCCTGCATAGCAACTGCTGCAAGGTTGTTGAACACCATTGCTTCTGCCTTTTTAGCTTTTGCATCTTCAAAGGATTTTTTAGCTTCATCATAGTTTTTCAATTTAAAGGCTGTGTATCCAACATTATTATGAGTTCTCCAGTCTTCAGGGAATTTTTTTGCAGCGGATTTATAAATAGCATTTTGCCTTGCTACATCTTGAGTAACAGTAGCAGCTTTCATAATCTCTTCAATTTTTAATGTATCAGGATTAGATTCTGCCAATTTTAATAATTCTTCATCTGTATAGCCTTCAATGTCTACATTTAATTTAATAGTAGATTTTCTGAGTTCCGGGAAAACATCATCTTTCAAGGATTTAAAAACTTCTTTCAGATTTTTAATTTCTTTATTTCTCTGGTCAGGATCTGAATACATTGAAAGAACTTTCACGATAAGATCTTTATCCTGTATGCCTGATGACTGAATAGCCGATTTGAAACCTTCCCAGTCTTGCCCTTTTGCAGCTTTCTTGAAACTTGTTTTGAAATCAAAATGTTTAGGCTCGAATTTTTTTATAGCTTCTTTATCTTTTTTATTTTCTTTTGCAAATTCGTCTTTTTCTTTCTTTTCCTGACTTTTCATTTCCTTTTCCATCAAGCCTTCAGTTGCTTTTGCTCTGTCCTGAGAAAGTTTATCGTTCAACTGAACAGGTCCATCAGGAGAAGCTTGTCCGCTTACATCCATTCCTTTATAAACATGTCTTTCTCCGTTTTGAGCTTTTTCAATGAATTCCTGCAAAGCTTTGATATCATCTTTTTTCAATTCTTTATCGCGGATATTGGATTTCTGCATTTCAAAAAGAATTGAAGCATCTATCGCTTCACTTGTTGTTCTTACAAAATTATCTTTTGCAGAAATTACTTTACCTTCATAAACAAACATTGTAGGAGTGGAAATTACCCCCTTGGCTACTTCTTTTTTAGTAAAGTCAACAACTTTTTTGTCTTCTTTAGCAGCATCTTTCCCTTTATATCCCTTGACACGAACTTCAAGCTTCGACATTCTCATTCCCTCTTCGTAAGGAAGAACATCTGTAAAATTAAATGAACCACCGGATTCGTATTTAATAACCTTGTTGTTTCCCTGAACTTTTTCTCCCTGATAGATTTCAGTTTTCATGGCTTTCTCACCACCTTCAAAAACCAATACAGGAGTTCCTTCAACAACAACCTTTTTGTGGAAATATTTTGGAGGAATTGTTCCTGTGATAGTAACTTTTACTGAATCACCATGCATTTCAAGAACCGGAGGATCTACTGTGTAAGTTATCTTACCTTCTTCTTTTAACATTTTCTTTAAACCACCGCAACTTGAAATCAGCAGGGCAACAGCAAATACTAACAAGACATTAAAAAACCTGGACTTTTTCATAATAATTTATTTGTTTATTTAATTATCGAATTTTAAAAAATAGATTTACAAAAATAATAATGTTTTGTGAAAAACAAACTTTCTGATATAAAACACATTGTTTTTTTTAGAAAAAACTATTTATCAATATGTTACAGATGTTATTCCTAAAGGATATTTCTTCTCAAAAATAGTTTTCATTATATTATTAAAATGATCTGGATTGTTAACAAAATCAAGATTATTAGTATCAATTACCAAAATAGCAAGGTCTGACTGCTGCTTAAAAAAATTCAAATACCCTTCCTGAATACTAAAAAGATATTCTGCCTGGATGTTTTGTTCATAGCTCCTTCCCCTGATTTTAATATTTTTCATGAGATTTTCAACACTTACATGCAGATAGACATACAAATCGGGTCTGGGCAAGGTACCATAAATAATATTAAACAATTGCCTGTAAAGGCTGTACTCATCATCTTGCAAGGTAGAGCGTGAAAAAATAAGAGATTTCATGAAATAGTAATCAGCTATGGTAAAACTTGAAAATAAATCAAGATTCTCTAATTCTTTTTTTAACTGATGGTAGCGCTCTGCAAGAAATGATAGTTCGAGGGAAAAAGAATAACGCTCCGGATTCTCATAAAATTTAGGAAGAAAAGGATTGTCTGCAAAGCGTTCATAAATTCTTTTTGCATTATACAAATCGGCAATTCTAGTTACAAGTGAAGTTTTTCCAGCACCGATGTTGCCTTCGATTACCAAAAATTTTATTTTATCTTTCCCTGTCGGGAGCGTTTGCAAATGATCCATCAAACATTTTTTTCAGGAATTAAAAATAAAATAATCCTTATAAACCACAAAAATAAATTAATGATATTTATAAAGGAGTAATGAACAATCGGGGATTAAAGATTAAAGATTAAGGATTAAAGACTGGATGGTAAATTCCTTAATCCTACTCCTACTTCTTAATCCTTAATCCCAAATTTATCTCCCATATCCCCCAAATAAACTATACATTATCATATTCGAATATAATATTTATCATACTGCTTTTTGAAAATACAATGTTTTATGTAAGTACTTTTGCAATAGAAATAATAATAATATTTAAGAAAGGAGAACATCATGGCAAATATAGAAACCCACTATTCAGGATTAAAATTAAAAAATCCATTAATTTTCGGTTCAAGTAATTATGTTACGAATCTTGATAATGCAAAAAAATTAGAAGATGCCGGTGCTTCAGCTATTGTATATAAATCACTTTTTGAAGAACAAATAATACTGGATAAAATACAACATCAGGCAGAGTCAGAAGAAAACGATTTTATTCATGCAGAAATCGGACGAATTTTTCCTCAAATTGAGCATGCCGGACCTGAAGAACATTTATTAAACCTTGAAAAACTAAAAAAGTCACTTTCTATCCCGGTAATCGGAAGTCTAAATGCAATCAATTCAGATTCCTGGCTCGAGTATGCGAAACTGCTTGAAAAAACAGGAATTGATGCGCTGGAATTAAACTTTTATTCTGTTCCCTTAGATCATACCAAAAGCGCAAAAGAAATTGAAGATGAAATGTATTCAAATATTAAAAAGATAAAGGATGCTATTCAGATTCCTGTAAGTGTTAAACTCAGTCCCTACTTTACCAATGTATTTTCTGTTGTGAAAGAAATTGATACAATCGGTGTGGATGCTGTTGTTTTGTTCAACAATTTTTTCCAACCTGATATTGATATTGATTCGCAAAAGCATATCATTCCTTACAAATTCAGCGCTCCCTCAGACATTCGTCATTCTCTCCGCTATGCAGGTATTTTATATAATGAAATAAATGCTGAAATCTGCGCATCAAATGGGGTGTATTCTGCAAAAGATGTAATAAAACTAATTCTTGCTGGAGCAAATACGGTTCAGATAGTAAGCGCTGTTTACCGCCAGGGTCCTGAGCTTATAAGTAAAATTCTAAATGAGCTTGAAGAATGGATGCTTGTTAAAAATTACAATTCAATTGATGATTTCAGAGGAATTTTATCAAAAAAGGAAATTAAAGATCCTTACGTATACAAAAGGGCCCAATATGTTGATATCCTAATGCACACCTAAATTTACTTCTTTTCGGGCCTTCAAGGCAGCCTCCGGGCTGCCTTTATTCATTTATTGCAAAACAGAGTCCCAGTCTTTCCAGACAACTTCATACCCTTGAAACTTAATCATTGCGGCAATTTCCTCAGGGCTTCTTTCATCTGCAATATGAAATTGTTCAAGGCTGTTATTATTTAATGTATAACCACCGGGATTTGTTTTTGAACCGGCACTCATAGAAGTAATACCCAATTTAATAATATTATTACGGAACTTTTCGCTTTCTCTTGTAGATATTGATAATTCCAGCTCTTCATTTAATAATCTGTACGCGCAAATCAACTGAACAAGCTCCTTATCGGAAACAGGATATTTCGGTTCTAAAATCCCTGTAGCAGGGCGCAAGCGTGGAAATGAAACCGAGTATTTCGATTTCCAATAATTTTTTTCAAGCCACGATAAATGAGCTGCAAGATAAAAACTGTCAACTCTCCAATCTTCAAGACCTAATAAAATTCCCAGACCGATTTTATATGCGCCCGCTATTCCCAAGCGATCAGGGGTTTCAAGCCTCCATGTAAAATCTGCTTTTTTCCCTGCGGGATGATAATTTTTATAATGCTCATGATGATAAGTTTCCTGATAAATATAGACTGTATTTAACCCCATAGCCACGAGCTCTCTGTATTCATCTGTGTGTAATGGCTGAACCTCCATAGATACAAGAGAAAAATGAGGTTTCACTATTTCTAACGCTCTTTTTAGATATTCAAAACCGGCTTTATTGGGCGATTCTCCTGTAACTAAAAGAATGTGCTCATAACCAAATTTCTTTAGAGCCAAAGCTTCTTTTAATAGTTGATCTTCACTCAAAGTAAGACGTTCAATCTCATTTTTATGATTAAATCCGCAATAAGTGCAGCAATTATTACACTCATTTGAAAGATAAAGCGGATTATACATTTGAATGGTTTTTCCAAAACGCCTGAGCGTTGCCAGTTGGCTTAAGCGCGCCATTTCTTCAATGTAAGAAGATGCTGCCGGGGAAATTAAAGCGATAAAATCGTCGAGCGTGCGCTTTTTGCGTGCAAGAGCATTTTCAACATCCAAAGCAGAAGAATTGTAAATTTTCTCTTTGATCGTATCAGATGAAATGCTTTTATATTGTGATGTAAATGTATCCAAAATATTTTTTTAAAATCTAATTACAGGTCCAAGACTCAAGATCATACTGTCATGAGTAATCCATACGATATTATCGCTTGTACTGCTTGATGCCCAGTACCCAAAATTTAACATCAATGCAATTTTTTTCGTGAACAGAAACTCAGCTCCTGCGGCAGCTCTGAAATCCCATCCTATTCGTTGTTCATTAAATGTTGGTGTTAAAAATGCTTCTCCTGATTTTTTTGGCCAGAAAGCAAGGCCACTTGCAATCAAAATATCAATATTTATATTATTTACCGGACTGAAAATTGTTCGTATTCTAAAATTCGGATTTACCATTAACCTTGCAGCATCGTTTGTTTGAGGCTTTCCCCAGATACTCATTACTTCAAAGCCGACAGCAAAATACGGATGAAATTTTATATCAAAAAATGGTGTAAACCCTGCTGAATAATCTGCTTTCGTAAAAACATTATTTACATTAAAAAGACCAAAAGTACCGAAATGAAACGCTACACCTGTAATTCTTTCATAGGTAAATTTTTCTTTTTCTACATCAATCTTTAATTCGATTGTTTTACCTTCTTCAATTTTTATTATTATATTTTGAGTGATACAGCCAGTACAAACCGCCCTAATATTTATATCTTTTGCAGAAATATTCTCTAATAGTAAACCCGACATATCAGCATTGGTTTTTCCTTTATACTGATCATTAACATAAATATTCACACCGGGTTTGCAATATATCTGCAAATTACCCGTCTGCGCTTTCACGCTATGAATTAAAACAAAATATAAAATTGTATTTATAAAAATAAACTTCATTTACTCATCTAAAAAAGATGTAAGCGGACTGCTTGCCTCTGCGAAATTTTTTGCTTTCGCGAGTTTTGCTTCAAAAGCCATACGACCTGCTTCCACTGCCATTTTAAATGCAATTCCCATTTGAACCGGGTTTTCAGAAACAGCAATAGCCGTATTTACAAGTACCGCATCAGCACCCATTTCCATTGCCGCAGCAGCATGAGAAGGTGCGCCGATACCTGCATCTACCACAACCGGTATTTTACTTTGCTCAATGATAATCTGCAAAAAATCAATCGTAGATAATCCTTTATTGGAGCCAATAGGCGAGCCTAAAGGCATTACTACAGCAGCGCCTGCTTCTTCAAGTCGTTTGCACAAAACCGGATCTGCATGAATATACGGCATTACGATAAACCCCAATTTTACAAGCTCCTCCGTTGCTAATAGCGTTTCAATAGGATCGGGCATCAGGTATTTTGGGTCGGGATGAATTTCAAGTTTTACCCAATTCGTTTCAAGTGCTTCACGTGCTAATTGCGCTGCAAATACGGCTTCTTTAGCTGTACGCACACCACTCGTATTTGGCAATATATTAAATTGCGGATGCGCTAAATGTTTCAAAATATCATCTTCCTTATTACCCATTTCAACACGCTTCAATGCAACGGTTACAAGTTCAGAACCCGAAGCAAGCAAGGCCTTTTCCATAAGCTCGCTGGAGCTGAATTTTCCTGTTCCTGTAAATAAACGGGAATTAAATGTTTTTCCTGCAATTTGTAATTTATTATTCATTTTTTGGAAATTAAATGACCTGCAAAATATAAGGGAATAAACTTTATTTTTCCTTGCGAAGAAACCGAATATTTTCTTGCTGATAATACATAGCCTTCTTCTGATTTGAACATATCTAAAAACATTTTCAAGCTTACAAATCTACCGGTATCAGAACTCTTCACCTCAACCGGAAATATTTTCCCATCGTTCTGAATTAAATAATCCACCTCTGCTGTACTGCTTTTTTCATTTCTTGACCAATAATACACATGTCCCATGGAAGCCATCAATTCTTGACCCACAAATTGCTCTGCAATAGCTCCCCTGTAAAATGAAGAAACATCTTCCTTTAAATATTCCCGCATTACCGGCATACCCGATAAAAAATTCATAATCCCAACATCAAGTAAAATCGTTTTGAAAATTTTATCGGAAGCAGATGCATCGAAAGGAATTACAGGCGGGTTCACAGATTTTACCTGCGCAATAACTTTTGACAATGTTAATGAATGATAAGCTTTTTTTATTGTAGGGTTTGAAAAATTATCGGTTAAACTTGCATATTTTGTTTGCGCACCTACTTTTGCTGCACAAGATGAAAAAACATGATCAAGACAGGTTTTGTCAACCGATGGCGTGTACTTAGAAAAATCAAGTCTGTAGGTATTAACAAGATCTGAAAGCACATCTGTTGCTTCTTTCAGTGATGATGTTTCTGCAAAAACCTTCACGCTTTCAGGCATTCCGCCAACAATAAAATAAGTCCGTAATAATTGCAAAAATTTTTCGTGTACTGTATCAGAAACCGCCTTTGATCCTTCATTTAACAAAGCAGCCAAACGTGTATTACCTGTTGCCAGAAGAAATTCGTGAAAAGTTAATGGATACATTTGCAGGGTTTGAATTCTTCCGACAGGCACAGAAATAGAAGAAAAAGCAAATTCAAGAAGCGAACCTGCTCCTATTACATGCAATTTAGGCATTTCTTCATAAAAATAGCGCATGCTTATTATTGCATCCGGACACTCCTGCAATTCATCCAGAAACAATAAAGTTTCTCCTGCTACAATGCGGACATTCTTTACCAGCTCTATTTCCCTTACTATTTCAACCGGATCACGTTTATCTATAAATATCTTTTTTAATTCAGGACTCCTTTCAAAATCTATAAATACAATATTTTTAAATTCTCTGGAACCAAATTCTTTAATAAGATATGTTTTACCGACCTGCCTTGCTCCGCGAACAAGCAATGGCTTTCTCCTTGGAGACTTCATCCATTTCACCAAATCGCTATAAAACAGTCTGTTCATTTATATTAATTTAAAAATACAAGGTTTAAATATCTATTTTAATTTAAAAATACAAGGCAAAAATAATATTTTTAATTTAAAAACACAAGGTATAAATTTTATAAAAAATTGAAATATAATCATTTAAAATATTCCTAAAACGGGGACATCGTTGCATGCAACGATGTCCCCGTTTTTCCAATTCAAAATTTTATATTCCTCAACAACGTATTCATCGTATTCATCGTTGCATGCAACGATGCAACGGTTTTCTTTTTATTGCTGCTATTTGTAATTACAGATGAAACGGCTATTCCGTAAACTCCGGTTTGCATTATTTCCTCTACATCGCTTTCAATAATCCCACCTATTGCAATGATGGGAATATCTATTTCATGCTCCCTGCACTTGCTTACAATTTCTTTATATCCGTCAATCCCTAATATGGGACTCAGATTTTTTTTTGTTTCTGTAAACCGAAAAGGACCAAGCCCGATGTAATCTACACCCTGTTCATGTAAACTCAGAATATCTTCAAAAGTATTTGCTGTTCCCCCAATAAGAAAACCGGAACCTAAAATTTTGCGGGCTTCAATGGGTGTTATATCTGACTTCCCAAGGTGCACTCCATCTGCTTTTATCTCTTTGGCAAGTCGTACGTAATCATTAATAATAAATATACTTTTATAATACGTACAAATATTCTTAACATCCAAAGCCGATTTAATCAAGTCATCTCCTTTCAATAATTTTGAGCGGAACTGCACCCAGCTTATTCCATGCAAACAAGCTTCCCCGGCTAATTCTGCATGTGTTCTATCGGGAATATCCTGTGTTATATATTGTAATTTTGAAATCATTAAAACTTATGCAATCCCAATTTTGTATTACTGCTGATCAAAAACTTGTAAATGTAATCGCGGGCATCCATAACAGCCCTTGGCAAATGTTTTTCTCTTGCAAGACCTGCTAATATAGCAGCAGATAAAACACAACCCGATCCATGTTTTTCAATATTTGTTACTAATTTGGGTCGAAAAGTTTGAATTTTATTTTTATGAAACAACATATCGTAGCCTTTTCTCTCGCTGCTGTGTCCTCCTTTCAAAAGAACATTACAAGACTTGCTTAATTCGCCGGCTCCTTCATCATTTTTTTTTCCAGGAAAAATTGCCATAATTTCATTCAGATTCGGGGTTATTAAAAATAATTTACCGCAAATTTCCATAAGCCTTTTCGCTGATATATCTTTATGAAAATCAAAACCAGCACTCGCTTTCAAAATAGGATCCCAGATAATTTTAATTGCAGGATTCTGTTTTAATAAATAAGAACACACAAATTCAAGCGTATCAAAATCTTTTATCAAACCTATTTTGACAAAATCAATTTTATATCGTGAAAATAAAATTTCTGCCTGTTTAATAATTTGATCTGAAGTAAGCCAGTCTACTCCTTCAAATACATCTTCATGCTGATAAGTAATGCATGTACTCACACCCAATCCAATCGTTTTAAAAGATTCAAACGTTTTTATGTCTGCAAGTACTCCAGCGCCTCCGCAAGGATCAAACCCTGCAATAGAAAGAACATAGGGACGCTTTATTTTTTTCTTCAATTCAGCCATAAAGATTTTTCTTGATTGATTCAAACTTGCTTACTAAATCCGGATTCCTCCACAAAGCCCCTAAGATAGACACACCATCAAATCCTGCATTTTTAATATCTGAAATATTTTTCTCATCAATGCCTCCCTGTGCAATGACTTTAAACTCGTACGGTTTATTTTTCAATATTTTTTTTACCTCTGCAAGCTTTATCGCGCTTTTATGAAATGTTTTAGAAATACTATCGAAAACCGGACTTAAAAAAACATAATCATACGGGTCATATAATTTCACTAATTCGTCAGTAGTATGCGCGGTAGTGCTCAAGGTTTTTCCATTATTTTTTGCTGTAGAAATTTCTTCATTCACAACAGACCATGGATTACGGCTTTTAAATTTACTTGTTAAATGAATACCTTTCAGATTATATTTATACACTAAAGAATAATGATCGTGCAACACAATTCTGTTTCTATATTCAGAAGCAATATTCAGTAACACCTGCGATAACTGATTCTCTGTATAATCAGGCTTTCGTATATGAAAACATTCCATTCCGTGTTCAAACAGAATATTAATATTTTCAAACTCATGCTCTGTATAATCAGGGTTTGATATTATTATTAATTTCATTTTTTTTTATTTTAATTATACGTTGCGTGCAACGTATTTACGTGACGATATATGAAACGTTGCGTGAAACGTATTTACATGCCAATCATGCAAGAGATTTATGTACCCAAAATCTATCATTACAGATAAATCTGATTCCCGGTTTCTTTGAATTTCTCTGCTCTTTCTTTTAATCCTCTTTCGATTTCTTCTTCAGTTGTTATATTATTTTTCTGAGCATACTCACGTACCTCATGGCTTGTTTTCATAGAGCAGAAGTGAGGTCCGCACATGGAACAAAAATGCGCAACTTTTGCATCTTCAACCGGTAGTGGCACATTGTGAAAATCTTTTGCAGTTTCTGTGTCAAAAGAAAGATTAATCTGGTCGTGCCAGCGAAACTCAAAACGTGCCTTACTTAAAGCATTGTCGCGGTACTGTGCGCCTGGATATCCTTTTGCAAGATCTGCTGCATGCGCTGCAATTTTGTAAGCAATAACACCATCTTTCACATCTTTTTTATTGGGAAGACTGAGGTGTTCTTTAGGTGTAACATAACAAAGCATTGCAGTTCCGTACCATCCAATCATTGCAGCACCAATCGCGGAAGTGATATGATCATATCCCGGAGCAATATCTGTAACAAGAGGCCCCAAAGTGTAAAAAGGAGCTTCATCGCAATACTCTAATTGCTTGTCCATATTTTCCTTTATCAGATGCATAGGAACATGACCCGGCCCTTCTATAATTACCTGAACATCGTGTTTCCATGCTATTTTTGTAAGCTCGCCTAAAGTTTTTAATTCAGCAAATTGCGCTGCATCATTCGCATCAGCAATGCAACCCGGACGAAGACCATCACCCAATGAAATTCCTACATTATACACTTTCAGTATTTCACAAATTTCTTCAAAATGCGTATAAAGAAAATTTTCTTTGTGATGAAAAAGGCACCATTTTGCAAGGATAGAGCCACCTCTGGAAACAATACCGGTTGTACGATTCATTGTAAGCGGAACATGCATCAGTCTGAGTCCTGCATGAATCGTAAAATAATCCACTCCCTGTTCAGCCTGTTCAATTAATGTATCTTTAAACATTTCCCAGGTCAATTCCTCTGCTTTTCCCTGCACCTTTTCCAAAGCCTGATAAATAGGAACTGTTCCAATCGGAACCGGAGAATTTCGAATAATCCACTCACGGGTTTCATGAATATTTTTTCCGGTAGAAAGATCCATTACGGTGTCAGCACCCCAACGACATGCCCATACAGCCTTTTCTATTTCCTCTTCAATACTTGATGAAACCGCAGAATTCCCAATATTTGCATTTATTTTAACAAGAAAATTTCTTCCAATAATCATCGGTTCAGCTTCAGGATGATTAATATTTGCAGGAATTATGGCACGACCCGCGGCAATTTCCTTACGAACAAACTCCGGTGTAATTTCATCCGGTATTGAAGCACCATAGCCAAAACCCTTATGCTGCTTCATCAATTCTTTAAGTTTGTCATTTCTGAAATTTTCACGAATTGCGACGTACTCCATTTCTGGAGTTATTATTCCCTGCTTTGCATAATACATCTGGCTGACATTTTTTCCGGGCTTTGCTTTCAATGGATTGTGCAGATTAGGGAAACGCAATGTATCAAGGGATTTATCTTCCAGCCTCAATTGACCATATCCTGAACTAACTTTATTAAGCTGTTCCACATCGCCCCTATCGTGTATCCATGGTTCACGAAGGCGGGGTAAGCCTTTCTTAATATCAATTGCAAAATTAGGATCAGTAAAAGGACCACTTGTATCATATACAATAACTGGATCATTCTTCTCAATTTCTCCATTACTTTTTTTTGTATCTGTTAAGGATATTTCGCGCATGGCAACCCTAACGTCAAACAAGTTTCCCGTTACAAATACTTTTCTGGATGCAGGAAAAGGCTCACGACTTATGATACTTTCCTGATTGGTTTTTGATTCATTCATGATGTATATTTTTTAATGTTAGACGTTACATGCAACGTCTTTACATGCCTGGTTATGATACGACACTTATAATACTACTTATCCGCCTTGTATTGCTTTAATTATTATTATTTTATCCCCCTCAAACAAACGATGCATTTCCCATGATATTTTGGGTATTACTTTATGATTAACAGCAATTGCAGAACCTCTTGTATGTTCAACTTTTAATTGTGTTAATAAGCCTGTTATTGTTATCGGATTGTCAATATTTATGGGTTCGTTATTTACGTATACTGTCATATTTTTTTATTAAGTGTATTAAAATGCATATTGTAATTTACAGTTTGCATATTAACACAAGGTATAATTAAAACGATTGGAATAAAAAGAGAGAAGGCTTTAAGAAACTTTTTCCTGCGTCGGTATTATCCGCATCAGGTTCAATGGGTGTAATCTCAGCCTCCTGGCACCCCAAAAGTTTTTTACAAATTTAAGGTATTTATTGAACGATTATCAGAATAAATATGAACTTTTTATTAACAAATATTAGATTAAATGTTATTCTTCATTTTTGTGGATGCATTATTTGGTTGCAAGTTACAGGTTGGACATTGAGCAGACCTGCCTGGCAAGCTTTGCATGGTGCTGCTTTAGCAGTAGTCGAAATGCAACCTGCAACTTGAAACTTTTTTTAGCGAATAAGCAAATTAATCAAAAGCTACACATTAAATCGAATATGCAAAATGTCTCCATCTTCAACAACATAATTTTTTCCCTCTACATGAAATTTGCCCTTGTCCTTGCACGCCTGCTCTGATCCTAAAGAAATAAAATCATTATATCTCATAACTTCAGCACGAATAAAACCTCTTTCAAGATCGCTATGAATAGCTCCTGCAGCTTGTGGTGCGGTCATCCCTTTTGTTATTGTCCATGCTCTGTTTTCTTTTTGACCAATCGTGAAAAAAGAAATCAGATTCAGCATTTCATAAGCTGATCGTATCAATTTATTCACGCTGGGCTCCTCAAGACCAATATCCTTTAAAAAAGTCAGACGGTCTTCTTCACTTTCAAGCTCTGCAATTTCTTCTTCAATTTTTGCACCGATAACCAAAACATCAGAAGCATCATTTTTCAGAAAATCTTTAACTTTTTCAACATACTTATTGCCTGAGATTACAGACGCTTCATCCACATTGCAAACGAATAAAACAGGTTTTAATGTAAGAAGAAAAAGATCTGCTACATGCTTAAGATCTTCTGCAGAAACAGGCGCAGTACGTACATTCTGAAAATCCTCCAGATGATTTTTTAAAACCAAAAGAACCTCAAGGCATTTTTTTGCTTCTTTATCGCCTCCTGATTTTGCAAGCTTTTCCGTTTTTAAAATCTTTTTTTCAATAGATTCTAAATCCTTTACCTGCAATTCAAAATTAACTGTTTCAATATCCCGCACAGGGTCAACAGATCCATCTATATGGGGCAGACTCTCGTCGTCAAAACAACGAAGCACATGAATCAACGCATCAGTATTTCGGATATCTGCAAGAAATTTATTTCCTGAACCATCACCTTTTCCTGAGCTTTTTGTCAAACCCGGTATATCTGAAATCTCAACAGTAGCATGAACGGTACGATCTGTAGGTTGATATTTTTCTATTACAGCAAGTCGCGCATCAGGAACATTAATAACACTTATATTTGTTTTATTTGAAGCAAAAGCAACTCTCGAAGCTTCAGCTTTTGTACTCGACATACAATTAAACAAGGTTGTTTTCCCGATATTCGCAACGCCAATAATTCCACATTTTAGAGACATACTATTTTTATTTATTATTATTATTACTGAAATATTTTCGCATAATTAAATCATTTTAAAACCCCATGCGGACAAACATGTTTGCAATCGTTACACAACACGCACTCAGAATCGGTAATGGGCTTGTTTCCTTTCACATATTTCATCACATCCACATCCATGGGGCAGTTTTTATTGCAGGCACCACAACTGGTACAATTGGCTCCCTGTGTTTTTATTTTTATAGCAGCAAATTGCGTAGGTAATTTCATAACTAGTGAAACGGGACAAATAATTTTACAAAACGAACGGGTGTCGTTGGTAATTAATGTAAGAGGAATACCCAATAAAAAATAGATACCATTGCCCGCAAACATCCATAGCATCTCCTGTTTGTAAATGTAGTCCCTGCGGACATCGTAGTTTAAAACAAAAACTAAAAAAGCAGGCAGAAGCAAAGAAATTATCAAAACTAAAAAACGAATATTTTTTATTTTATCCGAAATTTTCTTTTTATTATTTTTCACTGGCAGCCATTCAAAAATTGCTACCGACCAACACGCCCATCCGCAAAATCCACGTCCCCAAATTAAAGGTCCGAATATTTTTGCAATGGCATAATGAATAAAACCTTTTCCGAAAAATCCTGCCATTACAATTAAAGCAACACCCTCTAACTGAAAATTTTCATTATTGATAATAGGCACAAACAGTAGCAAACATGGCATTATGAGCAATGCCGAAATTTTTCGTCCAATATTTTTTTTTATTCCTTTTTGTGTTCGCGAAATAATGTTTCCTAATGAAATAGCAAAACCTATCCATGGAAAAATAACTAAAAATCCCCACCAATGAAATAAAAAATAAAGCAAAAAAGCAATGGATAATCCGATTAAAAAAGGAAGAAAAATTCTGAATTTCATTATTCAATATTTTTATCCATTTTTTTAGCTGCTTCCCAAATTTCATTCATCTCATCAAGAGTCATATCGTGTAAAGATTTACCCTTATGAAGCGTTTCATGTTCGAGATAATTAAACCTGCTGATAAATTTTTTATTGGTTCTTTCAAGCGCATTGTCCGGGTCAATATTATAAAGTCTCGCAGCATTGATTAATGAGAAAAAAACATCTCCAAATTCAGCTTCAATTTTGTCTAAATCATTATTTTCAATCTCAACTTTTAATTCTTGTAATTCCTCCTGAACCTTATCCCAAACCTGCTCGCGTTTATCCCAATCGAACCCCACTCCTCTTACTTTCTCCTGTATTCGTTTTGCTTTTACCATTGAAGGAAGAGAAACCGGAACGCCTTCCAAAACCATCTTTTTCCCTTCTTTTAATTTCAACGCTTCCCAGTTTTTTTTAACGTCTTCATCATCTTTCACAACAACATCTCCGAAAATATGAGGATGCCTATGTATTAACTTTTTATTTATTCCTTCAGCTACAGATTTAATATCAAAAGAACCTGTTTCAGATCCAAGCTTTGCATAAAAAACAATATGAAGCAATAAATCTCCCAATTCAGTACGGATTCCTTCAATATCCTTTTCAATTATTGCATCTGCCAATTCATACGTCTCTTCAATCGTAAGATTTCGAAGCGTTTCAAATGTCTGTTTCTTATCCCAGGGGCAGGACTCCCGGAGCTTATCCATAATATCAAGAAGCTTTCCTATACTCTCTAACTTTTCGTCTTTTGAATGCATAACAAATTATTTATCTGCTTTATTATTTTGGCAAATATACCCCTGTAGAAATGATTTCCAAAATCTATTTTATACTTCGACTACATGAGTTTCCGAAATATTTGAAATTCATACGCTCAGTACTTGTGCTGAGCTTTGTCGAAGTATAACCAGCTTCTAAATATCTTTCCTTTATTTCGACACTTCGGCAAGCTCACTTCGACCAGCTCAGCGCAACGCTGTGCGACGCTTCGCTCAATAACCATCGGAAATCTATTAAGAATTGGTATATAAAGCCTGTATTTAAATATGAGCATAATGCAAAAAATGACAGCGATAAACAAAGTCGTAAAACAGATAAACACAAATAATTCTTTATAAATTATGATATAAGTCAAATATACCAACAACATGCATATCATGAATAAATACGTTATTTGTAATATGTTGTTTAAACCTGAAATATTATTACTTGTTTTAATTATTTCCTGTAAAGGAAATACAAATCTAGATACTATGAAATATAACAAACTTAGTTCGGAGGAAGAATACGTGATTATTCAAAAAGGCACAGAAAGACCTTACAGCGGAGAATACTGGAACAGTAAAGAAAAAGGCACTTATATTTGCAAGCAATGCGATGCACCGCTTTATCATTCATACGATAAATTTGATTCGAATTGTGGCTGGCCAAGTTTTGATGACGAGATACCGGGCGCAATAAAAAAAATACCTGACGCTGATGGAGAACGAACAGAAATAATATGCACAAATTGCAATGCGCATCTGGGACACGTTTTTACGGGTGAAAATCTAACCAAAAAAAATGTGCGGCATTGTGTTAATTCTATATCATTAAAATTTATTCCTTCGCTTACCGGGAAAGATGATGAGATTGCATATTTTGCCGGAGGCTGTTTCTGGGGTGTGGAATATCTATTTAAAAACATTGCAGGTATCAAAAAAATTTCTGTAGGATATATTGGTGGAAAAAAAGAAAACCCAACATACGAAGATGTGTGCGAAGAAAATACAGGTCATGCAGAGGCAGTAGAAATTATCTTTGATACGCAAATCATAAACTATGAAAAACTTGCGAAACTATTTTTTGAAATTCACGATTTTACTCAAGTAAACAGACAAGGTCCCGATGTTGGGGAACAATACCGTTCGGAAATTTTTCACACAACTCCCGATCAAAAATTAAAAGCAGAAAGCATTATTGAACAATTAAATCAAAAAGGATATAAAGTAGCAACAAAAATTACTCCGGCAACAAAATTCTGGAAAGCTGAAAACTATCATCAGGATTACTATTCAAAAAAAGGAAGCCGCCCTTATTGCCATACATACAAAAAAATATTTAATTAAGGAATAACCTCTTTGCAAGACTGGAAGCGCAATACGTATCAAAAAAATGATACTAAACAAAATTATATTTAAATTGCTAATAAATTTTCTTCAGATAATTTTTATATTTGGCGGAATCTATATAAATTTGCATAGATTCCGCCAAATATAATATTTTTTAATATGAATAAAAACATCATCGGACGCACTGAAGAGATAAGCATGATGACAGATTTGTTATTTAACAAACACCCTGAAATGCTTGCGGTAATAGGAAGAAGAAGAGTTGGAAAAACCTATCTTGTACGAAATGTTTATAGGGATTATATTAATTTTGAGATAACAGGAATTCAACAGGCAAGCGCAAAGCAACAATTAGAATATTTCGCAACACAACTGAATAAAATATCCGGTAATAAAAAAACAACAAGCATTCCTGAATCATGGCTTGAAGCTTTTTTTCAACTATCAACTGCGCTCGAAAAGATAAAAACAAAGAAAAAAAAAGTATTATTTTTTGATGAGCTCCCCTGGCTTGCATCGCGAAAATCGGGATTCTTAACAGCTCTTGGTCATTTCTGGAATTCGTGGGCAAGCAAACAAAATATTATTGTTGTTATATGCGGATCCTCGGCATCATGGATGATAAACAAAGTAGTGCATAATAAAGGTGGCTTGCACAACAGAATAACAAAGCTTATTAATCTTGCACCATTTACTCTTGCCGAAACAAAAAAATATTTGAAAAGCAGAAACATAAAAATGGATCACTATCAAACAATCCAGTTGTACATGGCTATGGGAGGAGTTCCACATTACCTCAAAGAAATAAAACCCGGATTAAGCGCTGCACAAAATATTGATACAATTTGCTTCAGGAAAAATGGTTTGTTACGTGATGAATTTGATAAATTATATCCGGCTTTATTTGAAAAAGCAGAGAAACATATAAATATTATAAGGGCACTCGCTTCGAAATGGAAAGGCTTAACAAGAACTGAAATAATTACTAAAAGCAAGATTAAAGACGGTGGAAGCTTAACGCGTATTCTATCGGAATTAATATCATCGGGTTTTGTTTCATCCTACTTTCCTTTTGATAAAAAGAAAAAAGAAACCCTGTACAGACTTACCGATGAATACTCTCTTTTCTATATTCATTTTATAGAAAAACAAGCAAAACCGGGAATGAATATATGGCCAAAATTAATCCAATCTCAACAATGGAAAAGCTGGAGCGGCTTTGCATTTGAAAACATCTGCATGAAACATACAGAAAACATTAAAAAGGCTTTAGGGATAAGCGGCGTATATACCGAAGAATCCAGTTACATCTATAAAGGTAATGAATATGAAAATGGCTTTCAGATTGACCTTTTAATAGATCGCAGCGATGATGTTATAAACATTTGCGAAATCAAATTCCATTCCGGAGAATTTACTATTGATAAGGCTTATGCAAATATTCTAAGAAGAAAAATAAACAATTTTCAGTTGAAATCTAAAACAAAAAAGAGTATGATGCTTACATTTATAAGTACCTTTGGAGTAAAAAATAATATGCACAAAACAAGCATTGTAGAGAATGATTTGACCATAGAAGTTCTGTTCGAAGAAGGGGAATACTAATTTTATATTTGGCGGAATCTATATAAAATTTACTACATTCCGCCAAATATAAATTTTAAAATAAATATGATACAAACGCAAATGCACTACCACAGATAGAAATAAAGACGTACACTTAAAAAATATATATAATGAAAATGAATTATTTATTCCTGTTTATAATTTTTCCATTGGTAAATTTCGCGCAACAAAAAATAATTAAAACAGAATTTCCTGTCCCGTCAGGTTACAACAGGATTGAATATGACAAAGAAACCTACGCTGCATTTGTGCAATCAATGCCACTTAAAAAAGATAAAACAATAAAAGCAGCATCCGGGAAAAATATTTCAAATTCCCTTTATAAAATATGGGGAGTAGTTGATTTTCCTTTATTGTTTAAATCAGATATTGAACAATGCGCAGACTACAGCATGAGAATATGGGCAGAGTATCATAAGCAAAACGACAAGCTTAACGAACTCTATTTATTTGACTACAGTGGAAATCGAGTATATTTTAAAAAACAGAAAAAAGATTACAAAGGTTTTTTGCAACACGCATTTGCATATTCCAACTCTTCATCAATGAAGCGGGGATGTAAAACAGTTTCTGAAAAAGAACTTCAGCCGGGAGATATGTTTGTGCAAAATGAAACAGGAGGTATTGGGCACGTTTCTGTGATAGTTGATATTTGTAAGAATACGAAAGGAGACAAATTATATCTTGTTGGCTACAGCTTTATGCCGGCGCAGGAATTCCATATTGAAAAAGCACAGTCAGGTTATGGCATTGACGGATGGTTTACCCTTGATGGATACAATAAATATTTAGATGAAAACCTAAATTTCGGGAAAGCAATATATAAAAGATTTATACCATGATTGAAAAAATTATCAGCATTGCATTTGCTTTTTTCCTCATCAAATCAGACTCTATTGAAAAGTGGAATGTTTTTGAAAAAAACGTACGCGATCTGAAAATTTATAAAACGGAAGCAAAAAAACAGTTTTCAGTATTATACAAGGAGCTGCTTGAATTCTGCGCTACTAAATCTTTTTTGAATAACGACAATTGGGTTTTTCCTGTTGAAGGCGCATCAATGAATGATGTCGGGAAAGGTGGTTTTCTTCCAAAAGGATATAATTTCTATGATGGGAACAAACATAGAGGTCATGCAGCCTACGACATTTTTATTCGGGATAATAATCAAGACTGCCTCCACGATAAAACAAAGAAGCCTGTAAATATTTATGCTCCGGTTGACCTGATTATTTTATCTCATAATTTCGGATGGAAAGAAGGCTCTGATATTCGTGGCGGAAATTATATCTGGGCTTTTAACCCTAAAGCTGCATTGTTCTTTTACTTTGCACATCTTGATTCTATAAAGGTTCAAAACGGAGACTTATGCAAAAAAGGAACCGCCATTGCCACTCTTGGACGAAGCGGAAAAAATGCTTTTCCTAAAAGATCTCCTACTCATTTACATTTTACTGTTCTAAAAACCGATGGAGAAAACCTTATTCCGTATGATTATATTGGGCAGTTGAAATAATTAGGAATTCAGTAGGAATACAATTGGAATACAGTAGGAATACGATAGAAATACAATAGGAATACGATAGGAATACAATAGGAATACGATAGAAATACGATAGGAATACAATAGGAATACGATAGAAATACAATAGGAATACGATAGGAATACAATAGGAATACGATAGAAATACGATAGGAATACGATAGGAATACAATAGGAATACGATAGAAATACAATAGGAATACGATAGGAATTCAATAGAAATACGATAGGAATTCAATAGAAATACAATTGAAATTCAGTAGGAATACGATAAGGATTCAATAGAAATACGATAGGAATTCAATAGAAATACAATTGGAATTCAGTAGGAATACGATAGGGATTCAATAGAAATACGATAGGAATTCAATAGAAATACAATTGGAATTCAGTAGGAATACGATAGGGATACAATTGTTGCACTATTGAATTAACAATCGAACATCTATTGCACATCTACCGAACATCTATTGTTGCACTATCGAATTAACAACTGTACATCTACTGAACATCTATTGTAGCACTACTGAACATCTATTGTCGCACAATTGAATATCTACTGAAAAATTAATTACTTAGGTAAAACTTTCGGAAAATTATAGTTGAAATAAATTCCTTTTGGTCTTTCTGCGTAATAGCTTATAAAATCAAAATATTTTTCATTAAAATGAAAATTTTCCTGATCATAATACTGTGCTGGGACATTAAAAGGTTCTAATGTGGACAAGGGAATAGTTCCCATATTGTATTCTTCAATTTCCTGATAAGTTGATAATTTACTTACAACAATTAAAGTTCCATAATCTTCACGTAATAAAACATCAATCATTTTATCTGCAAATAATCCGCACAAACGTTTATCGTATTTTCGGCAATCACCGGAACGTGAATAGTAAGCAGTTTGTTGCGCACGCGCCTGAATACCTGTATGACGTTCTATCTCCTCTGCAACTAAACTGGAAATACCGCCATATCTTAAATTATTAAATTCATCAGTATCCATATATTGCTTACATAACACAATACTATCAGACTTTTCTTCATGCCACTTTGTTCCCTCCCCAACTGCAATAACTAAATATTTTTTCTTTATCTTATTATAAACTTCAGTTACTTTTTCGAAAAAAGGTATTTTCAGGGCTTTGGTTACAGGAAATTCAGGAATGAGAGCGATTTCTGCGCCACCCATCATTGCGGCTCCGGTAAGCCAACCGAAAGACTTGCCAAGCATTTCAAGAACTATAATCCGGGAATGAGATTCAGCAGTTGTACAAACTCTGGAAGTAAAATCAGCAATACCTTTTGCTCCGGAAGGAAAACCGGGACATGAGGCAGATTCTATTTCTTGTCCGTTATAATTATGAATAGTTCCTGTACGAATATTATTTTCAATAGTATTTGGTATAGCAATAATCGGAATGCCATAAATTTCAACAATTTTTTTTGCAACATTTAAACAATCAAAACCTCCGACAATAATTAACACATCTATCTTATACTTCTTAATATTTCTTACAATTTCTTCTACTCTGCTAATCGGATTTTTCTCTGTAGGAAAGGGATTCGTCCTCGTTGTGCGAAGCGCAGTTCCTCCATACCAGCCATCGTAAGGTTGATTTGAAAGATCAACAATATCGCCATCTCCAAGCAAACCTTTCCAGCCTTTCCTTACTCCATAAACTTGGTATCCCAGCACAGACGCACGACATTTTACTGCTTCTATACTTGCATTCATGGAGGGAGTATCGCCATCTCCTGTTAAAATTGCTAAAGTTTTACCCTCAAATATTCTGCCTTTGATTGCCATAATTGATATATATTTATATAAAAATCAAAGTTAGCAAAAAAAATGAAAAAGGCAAATTTGATTTTAGGGACTAAAAAAACAAAAATCTATTTCTGAAATTTAGAAATATACATTTTATTTCCGGTTTGAATCTTGATAAGATAAATGCCCGTACTAAGATTATTGGTGGGAATAGTAATTGATTGATTCGAATTAATATAAAGATTATTTTCAAAATAAATGAGCTGACCAATTGTATTCATAATGGAAATAGATACTTCATCAAACATTATATCGGTTTTAAATTGAATTGTTAATTTTGTCTGAACCGGATTGGGGTATATATTAATTGCATTCTTAAAGTTCATTTCTGCATCTCCTGATAAATTAAAGTGAACATCATTTGTTCTTAGAGTTACAGCAATATTGGAGTTAACAGGATTGGTATTTGAAATCGAAATAAGCGGAGATACATTTTGCAAAATCCCGGGCTTTTGTACATTTATTTTATAAGTTCCTTCCTCTATTCCTGAAAAAGTAAAACGTCCGCTTGCGTCTGATAAAGCCCATTGTAGCGAATCTCCTGTAATAGTATTATACAAATATACAGGAATATTTCTTGCGTAATTACCCGGAATTTCCACGGTATTTTCTCCAAACCAATTACAGCCAAAAATATATTTTTCATAGCGCAAAATGTCTTCATAATATATTATTCCGCTAATAACTCCTGAACCATTTTGATTTGCAGGTTTGGGTTGTAAGTAAATATCCAAATCAATAATATTCGCGTAAACATTTATTTCTGTAGCTTTTTCCCACGATAATTTATTAACAAAATAAGAAGCAAAATAACGCTGCTCTGCACTGGGCTCAGGTAATGCAAAAACAATATATTTTCCTTGCACTAATTGGCGAAAATCAAATGTTCCGCTGTTTAATTTCTGATATTGCACAGGCACATAATATCCCGATTGCTCTTTAAAAATAATTGCCATTCCTTCATTCAGCAAAGTACTCCCTGCATGTACTTTTCCTTTCAGATAAAATAAAGAAATATTATTTTCAGATGCATAAATCGTATAACATTCAGAACAAGTCAGGGTATCGCTTCCAACTGTTTTTTGAACAGTTAAACACACATTATAATTGCCAGAATCAGGAAAAACATAATAAGGATTTTGCAAAGAAGAAGTCTCGCCATTACCAAAATCCCAAGCCCGCGAAATAATAGTTCCTTCAGAAATATCATTAAAATTAAAACAGTTTGGGCAAACATTATTGCTGAATGTAAAATCAACATTGCATGAGGGAGTAAGATTCACATATATATTCTGACATACAGTATATGTGCAGCCTGTTGATGTAACAATGGTCAGACATACTATGTACAAACCAGAATCTGCAAAAATATAAGAAGGATTCTGTAAATTCGAAGTAGCCCCGTTTCCAAAATTCCATTGCCACGAGACGACTGTGTCGGGAGAATACCCTGAAAAATCATAACAATTTTCGCAGTTTGTATTGCTAAACGAAAAACTTGCAGAACAAATCAACGGTATATTTACAATTATAGTCTGACAAATTGAATCTGTGCATCCTGTCGAAGATGTTATATACAAACAAACTGTGTAAGTTCCGGAACTTGTAAACGTACGAGTAAAACTGCTATCCGATGAAGTGAAACCATCGCTGAATATCCAGTTTCTTTGAACTATTGGGGAAGAACCAGAAGAAATATCTGAAAATAAAATACATCCCGCCCCACAATTCGGAGTAATAGAATCAATAACAAACACAGCATTGCAAACAGGTGTTGATATAATTTCAACTTGAGAACAATAAGTATCTGTACAATTCCCGGAAGTTATTATCGTAAGGCAAACATTAAACGTATCTTCATTTTGAAAAACATGAACAGGGTTCGGAACAGTATCTGTATTATTATCTCCAAAATTCCACTGCCAGCTTGTAATTTGCTCTGAAGGGGAAAGAGTAGACGAATCTATAAACTGATAACAAAAAGGACCGCAATTAAGTCCGGAATCCACAACAAAATATGCCTGACATGGAAAATTATTTTGAATAATATGTATCGTCTGACAGATTGAATCATCACAATTATTACTTGAAATTCTTAAACATACGTTATACAATCCTGTATCAGAAAATAAAAATGTAAATACATTTTGAAATGATATGGTATCTCCATTAGAAGTCCATATCAAAGAATAAATAGAATCGCTTACAGACGAATTATCGGCAAAAGTGTATAATAAACTATCTGAACTAGCTACTACAAAAGAAAAATCAGCAGTACATAAAATAACGGGAATGGAAATATAAATGGAATCACAAAATGTATCTGTGCAAGAATTTGTCTGAATTGTATAACAAACATAATAGCCTCCAGAAGCAATAAAAGTATGTGTCGCATTTAACCCTGTACCACCAGAGCCATCACCAAAATCCCATGTTGCATTTAAAAGACTGTCCGTATAAAATGAAGAATCAGCAAAACTAACAGCTCCCTGATTGTTGCTGTATGTGAATCCGGCAAAGCAGCTTTGTGCCTGTGAATACAAAACAAAAGAAAGTAAAAAATAATTTATGAAAAATATTTTTTTTATCATTTTATGATGCCTATTACGAGCCGAATTTAATCAATTTAAAAAGAAAAAGGACTGAACCTAAGCACAGCCCTTTTCTTTAGTGTTAAAATTATTTTACCATTCTTTTTGTTACAACAGTTCCGTTTTCTGATATCAATTGAATGAAATATACTCCGGCTTTAAAACCTGCAGTATTTATATTGATTAGATTGCTGCCCTTTGTCAGATTGTAATTATTTTCTGCAATAAGCTGACCCGCCGCGTTGATTATTTTTACAGTAGCAACACTTGAATTTGCATTGATGAAAGACAAATTAACATTTTCTTTAACAGGATTTGGATAAACAGAAAGGGAGCTGTTTTCGCTATTTTCATTTTTAATTCCTGTAATTCCATTAATCTGAATTTTATTTTCTAAAATCGTAACAGCTTTTGATCCGATACAATTTATCGTTAAATAAACCACTACAACACCATTCTGATTGTAAGGATATGTTGTTACATACGTTACAGAATTTCCTCCGTTATCAATAATAACCCATGTTACCTGAACATTGTTTGAGTCGAGTACATTTACAGAATCAACATAATATTCAGTAACTGTTATACAAGTATCCCAAGGGGTAGTATATAATGAATCAACAGGCTCTTCCGTGTAAACATTTTCGCACGAACTTGCCGTACAACCTGATGCGTCTATAACAGTAACACAATAAATTCCCGATTGTAAAGCCTGAATATTATTTCCGATTGCACCGTTACTCCATAAGTATGTAAAAGGAGCTGTACCGCCATAAACATTGGCAACAATAATTCCGGTATTATTTGGCATAGAATCCTGATACTGATTTGTTATTACATACAAACCATTGCAGGGGTTCGTAGTTCCCTGTACATAAACATAAGTACAAGAAGAAGAAGTACAACTATCAGATGTTGTTATTGTAAGACAAACCTGATATGTGCCTGCTGCTGAAAAAGTGTGAACAGGATTTTGAATCGTGTCGAAAGTTCCATCTCCAAAATTCCAAGTCCAGCTAACAACATTTGCAGGATAATTTGCATTACCGTAGAACTGGAAGCAATTCGGACCACAATTTAGATTCATTGTATCAACACTAACGTAGGCTTGGCAATTTACTTGTGGATCCTGAATAGTAATCCATGTGCAGTATGTGTCTGTGCAACCATTATTATTGGCTATTGTCAGGCAAACATAATATGAGCCATAACCAGGAAATGTATGAACAGGATTCTGGAGAGTGCTTGTTGTACTATCGCCGAAAGACCAGCTCCAGCTTGAAATATCCGATGCAGAAGAATAATCTGAAAACTCAAGACATAAAGGGCCACAATTTAAATTATAATTGCTATATGAAAAATAAGCCTGACAACCTGTGTTTCCAAAATAAAGGGTGTCGCAAATAGTGCTGGAACAACTGTCACTTGAATTAATTGTGTGACAAATGTAAAGCGGACTGGTACCTGTGTAGGTATATGTTACCATTGTTCCGGTCAGCGTTGTTCCATTTAATAACTGCCAGGTGCTGCTTACCAATTGTCCCTGATAATACGAACTGTCATATAATGTAATAGTACCATTCGGATCTTGTGTATATACAAAACCTGCCTGACAATAGTTCTGCGCCTGTGCTGCAATTCCGAACAACAACATGACTGCGATGGTAAAAATTTTTCTCATAATACAATAAATTTAAGTTTATAAATTTGTTTCTTTAGTAATAAGACCATCATTTTTTAAAACGTTCCCGAGAAAAATGAAAAAAAATTAAAAATTATATACAACCCCTGTCTTTATGCCAAAAGCAGAAGGTCTGTTTTTTAAAATAAACGAATTAGAAAAAGTATTTAAAAGCCATTTCCGATAAAAAGGTTCTGCAAAAATTCTTAAACGGGTATTTACATCATAAGAAAAATTAAAAGAGGCTAAGATTGAAAATGAAAAATTACTCAAATATGTTTGAATAGGACTTGTTTGAAGCGTATCATTCACATCAATAATCAAACCATTTTTCTGTATTACAAAACCCGGAATTGCTCCTATTTTTGGAGTAATTGCAAATTTCTTATAATTCAATTCATATCCGAAAAGAACAGGAATTTCAAAATTAGTAATCGTATTTTTTTGCTCATATTCATATTTTTTCTGCAATGTATCAATAAGGGTGAACTGTCTGTTCTCTGTTATGTATACAGCAGAAGTATCTGTTCCTGATACAATATAATATACATCCAAGGTATCTGTAATGATTGTTAAACTTGAATCAATCAGTGTTTGCTTTGCAGTGTAAAAAAAATCATCATTGATGCGGGTAATGGCAAAGCCGATTTCTGTTCTGAATTTTCTGTTAAAGAATAAAGCATAAGCTCCAAGGGTAAAACCTGTTCGTTCAGAAACAGCATCTCTTAATTTCAATTTATATAACTCGTAAGTTTCCGATTTGACAGAATAATTATTTGCAGAAAATAATGGAGAAGCATAAAACCCCAGAGATAGATAAACAATACTTGCAGGGTCATCCACTTTAATTTCTTTGCTTACATATACAGGTTCTTTTTTTACATATACCGTATCGTATATCACAGAATCATTGCTTGCCCTTATTGTATCTTTAGAAGGATTATTGAAACAATAAATAGCATCAGAAACATTTGAGAAAACGCCGGGAGAAATCAAACATGAAAAGGAAACAAACAAAATAAAAATTTTAGTGGGCATGTGTGTAGGTAATTTAATTCCTCTTCTTGAATTTTAACTTCCCTTTTACCATCACCGTATCATTTTTATATATTGTATCATGCTGTTCGATGCTTATCGTTTTTCTGACAGGAGCAGGTTTGGTTTGTTCTTTTATTTGATTTACATCGGCTGGAATATCTTTAGCATTTTCCTCTGGATGTGTAATAACAGGAAGCTCTTCTTTACTATTCTGAACCGGACTTTCTTTATTAATTATTTCTTCTTTAACAGGAGTATCCTTTACTTTCTCTTGATTCAGATTTTTATTTTCCTGAACTTGTTTTTTGTCAGGGGCTGAATAAATAATTTCTGAGTTATTCTTTGAATTCGTCTTCTTCTCAATTACACTTTCCTCATTAGCATTTTCAATTTTTTCTTTAATAGAGACATCAAATGCTGCATCCTTAATATTGTCTTCATTCGTTTTATTTTCCGCAGGTGCTACAACTTTGTTTTGTGTTTCAGGTACAGAATTTTCAGAAGAAGCAGAAACATTTTTGCTGTTTTGCATGAAAAAAACACCTGCTATGGTTATAACAGAAACAATTAATAACGTGTAATAGATATTAAAATGAGACAATCCGAATTTCATGAAATTTTGCTTTGCAACCTTACCGGAAAGCGCAGCCCAATCACCGGCATCGGATGCATCAGAAAAATCCTCAAAAGATTTTTCGTATAAATTTTCTATGTGATCTTTTTCAATCATCAAGCAATTATTTTGCTAATTTTTTTATGCTCATTTTATAAAGTTCTCTTTGGATAATTTTTTTTGCTCTCAATAATCTTGTTCTTGAAGTGTTTTCGTCAATCTTCAGCACATCTGCAATATCTTTGTGTTGATAATTTTCTACAGCATACAGATTAAAAACGATTCTGAACATTTCAGGAACAACTTTCAAGGCTTCGAGCAATTCTTCCTGAGAAAATTCAGCATTTTTTATCATATTGTAATCAATAGTATTTTCATCAACATCGCTTAAATCAATTTCAATTTCTGAAGAATTCTCAGTATCCTCTGCCTGACTATTTATGCTTGTTTCGCGTATTTCTGTAATATCCGAATGATAATAATGTTTTTTGTTTTTATTAAAATGTGTAATCGCAGTATTCACGAAAATACGTTTAAGCCAACCTTCAAAAGAACCTTGCCCTTTAAACTGGGAAATATTTGAAAAAACTTTCAGAAAGCCGTCCTGTACAATATCTTTAGCCTCCTGTGGGTTATTAACGTAACGAAGACAAATCCCCCTAAGCATGGGCGCGTATTTTTCATACAGCATTTTTTGCGCCTGCTTGTTGTATTTCCTGCATCCTTCGATTATTTTCGCCTCGTCATACATTATTTCCCATTCAATAGACTATCGTTTTTTTAAAACGTTCCCAAAAATATTTATTTTTCTTGAAACTCTCTGTAAACAAGATATTTCGGTGCACAAAATTAACAGGATTTTCTTTAGTTCAGCATGTAAGCTCAAAAATTATTGTATTTTTGAAAAATCATGAAATGTCAGATTCTTGAAATAAAAAATCTCAGTATTCAGTTTTCGGTAGATGGTCAATTATTTGATGCTGTAACTAATTTTTCTTTTTCTTTAAAAAAAGGAGAAACTATTGGCATTGTTGGGGAATCAGGCTCGGGCAAATCTATTTCTTCTCTTGCAATTATGGGATTGCTTCCGCCATCGGCAATTATTTCATCAGGCGAAATTATTTTTCACGAAAGCGAGGAACATAAAATAAATTTATTACACGCCGATGAAAATTATAAAAGACATTTACGCGGGAATAAAATTGCAATGATATTTCAGGAACCCATGACCTCCCTGAATCCTGTCTTTACATGCGGTAATCAGGTTGTGGAAGCCATTCTTGCACACAATAAAATTTCAAAAAAACAAGCAAAAGAAAAAGTGCTGCACTTATTTTCCGAAGTATTGCTTCCCGATCCTGAAAAAGCTTTTAACAGTTATCCCTTTCAGCTTTCCGGAGGGCAAAAACAACGTGTGATGATTGCAATGGCCATGAGCTGTAATCCTTCGCTGATAATTGCAGATGAGCCTACAACTGCCCTTGATGTAACAGTTCAGAAAACAATACTCGAACTTCTGAAAAATCTGCAGGCAAAATACAATTTGAGTATTATTTTTATTTCTCATGATTTGGGAGTGATTGCAGATATTGCCCACCGGGTTTTGGTGATGTATAAAGGAAAAATTATGGAAGAAGGAAAAACCCGCGACCTGCTTTCCAACCCCCAGAATGCATATACAAAGGGTCTGCTTGCATGCCGTCCATCAACGGTAAACAGAGTAAAAACTCTTGCTGTGGTATCCGATTTTCTTGATGGCAAAGAACATATTCCCATTATTATTTCTAATGAAGAAAGAAAAATATTTCATGAAAATATTTATGAAAAAGACCCCATCCTGAAAATAACAAACCTGAAAGTTGTCTTTCCTGTTAAAAAAAATATGATGGGCAAAACAACAAAAGAGTTTATTGCAGTCAATAATGTCAGCTTTGATGTATATAAAGGCGAAACATTAGGATTGGTCGGAGAATCAGGTTGCGGTAAAACCACTCTGGGTAGAACCATTCTTCAATTAACAGAAAATGCGCAAGGAGATATCCATTACAATGAAATTGCGTTAAACAAACTCAGCAGCACTGAAATCCGTAAATTCAGAAAAAAAATTCAGATTATTTTTCAGGATCCCTATTCCTCGCTGAACCCAAGGCTCACTGTTGGCGACACGATTACCGAGCCCATGATTGTTCATGGTATTGGAAAAAACAATAATGATCGCAAACAAATTGCACTGGAATTATTGCAGAAAGTCGGATTAGAAAGTTCTCATTACGCTCGTTATCCACATGAATTTTCGGGAGGGCAACGACAACGAATTGGTATTGCGCGCGCACTTGCCGTTCAACCGGAATTTATTATTTGCGATGAATCCGTCTCTGCGCTGGATGTCTCTGTACAGGCACAAGTTCTGAATTTATTAAATTCTTTAAAAGAAGAATTTAAGCTTACCTTTATATTTATTTCACATGATCTTTCTGTAGTAAAATATATGTCGGACAGAATGGTGGTAATGCAAAATGGACAGATTGAGGAGATGGGAGAGGCTGATCAGATTTACAATTCTCCCGAAAAAGAATACACGAAAAAGCTTATTGGCGCTATTCCTTTAATAAAAATATCAGAAACAGTTGATCAATAGTGGTTACTAATTTCTTCCAAACCTGCTGCATTCAGAATATTAATTTTTTTCCCATCAACTTCAATGAGCTTGTCTTTACGAAATTCAGACAAAGCGGTTATAAGATTTTCAGTTGATAATCCTGCAAATTCAGCCATTTCTTTTCTGGTTATGGGAAGTGTAAAATCAAGTTTTTCAAAAATATTTCTATAAAAAAATAAGACAACCGAAGCAACTTTTCCTCTCATCTGTTTTTGTCCCATTTTTATCTTATTATGCAGAATATAATTTGCAGATTGCGACAAATACGTAATAACTTCCAATCCAAAATTTCCATTTAAGGTAATAAGCTTTTTAAACCAGTCCAGTTCGATAAGGCAAACTTTTGAATCTTCAAGGGCAGAGAGCGAAAACTGATAAAAATTTTCGCCAAAAAGAGAAAGTAATCCGACATAAACAGGAGGTTTGTATACGCTGAGAATAATATTTTTCTTATCACCTTCGGTATATAATTTAACCAAACCCTCCTTTAAATAAAAAACATGATTTGCAAAGGATCCCTGCTTGCAAATATCCTGTCCCTTTTTAAATTTAAGTTCAACCCGATGCTTGCAATAAATGCCCAACTCTTCTTCAGTCAAGTGACTCAAGAATAAATTCATCTCATTATTAATCAAACTATTTGAACGATTAATTATCTGTTTCATGGCGTCAAATATAATAATTTCTTTAATTGAAATCCTATTTTTTAATAGGTTTTTAACTGTAATGAAATATACACACAACTATTGAAAGACATTGGTTAAAAGACATTCAAGTTGTATCTTTGTATCAGAATTAAATGGTTTAATTTTGTACTAACAAACTAACCCAACTCGAAGGAAGCCTAAAGGCTTCCTTTCTTTTTTTTATAAAACTATAAATTGTTTTTTCAACAGGCTTTTATATTTTTGCAAAAAAAAACGTTATGATACAAAGAATTCAATCTATTTTCCTGCTCCTTGCGGCAACAGTAACAATTGTGTTTTGTTTTACAGATTTTGCCTATCTGAAAATTAATGGTCAGGATTATTCTTTTTCAGCTTTTGGAATAAAAACGATTGCTTTTGAACTGAATAAAGGAATAAGCACAACACCCCTGATGCTAATTATTCTGATTACGGCATTCATTACATTGGTTTGTATTTTCCTTTACAAAAAAAGAGTTCTTCAAATGAAACTTTGTATTCTGAATGCGATTCTTTTAATTGGAGTCATTGGTCTTATTGTTTTTCACTTTCAAACACTAAAGCCAAGTGAATTTCAGTTCAGATGGTCTGTTGTTTTGCCAATTCTGGCATTAATTTTACAATTGCTTTCTTATAAATATATAAAGAAAGACGAGAAGTTAGTTCGCTCGTTGGATAGGATAAGGTAGGAGAAATTAGGAATCAGCCTGCATGCTTTCGGCTGGCAGGTTACGAAATGTAGGAATTAAGAATTAAGAATTAAGAATACAATAGGAATACAATAGAAATTCGATAGAAATTCGGTAGGAATACAATTGTACATCTACCGAACAAACAATTGTACACCTATTGAACTAACAATTGAACATCTATCGAATCAATAATTGAACATTTATTGCATCAACAATTGTACACCTATTGAACATCTACCGCCGCACTATTGAATTTATTTTCATTAACCGGTAATACTCAAATTAAACCATAACTCCGCCATTTTTTTACGTAATATCTAATTTTAGCTTATCAAGGAGAGCTTTAACCGGCTTAGTAATTTCGGAGAGATACCAGCTTCCATTAATTTTTATTTTTTTTATACCATGAGTAAACTTTAAAAAATCTGTTACAGAATATTTATTTAAGAGTTTATGCGCAAGCAACTGTTGATATATTAAGTAATAAAATTGTAAAGCTACATGGTTTATAAACATCCAACCCTCTATCGCATCGTTATTTTGCATATAGGTTCTGTCTGCGTTAATAATATTTTTCAATGCATCAAACATCGTTTCAACATTTGTTCTGGATTTATATTGTACATAAACATCTTCCGCTGTTTTTTCATCATTATTATTTATTAGGGCTAATGTTCCAAAATGTGTTTGTTTTTCATAAAAACTAGTCATTGTATAATTTTCTTTTTCAGCTTCAACTCGTTTTAGGTAGTCTTTTTCTTCAGCAATTTTTAACCCTTGATTTAAATACAAAATCACATTGTTTTTTATCCTATACCAAATTATTTTCTCATTGAAAGTAAAATATCCATCCCATATTTGTTTATCAAGCATGTTTGCTTTAGGATAGGGGATTAGCTTATTGCCTCGTTGCAGTGGAATTATATAATGTAAATGTTCTTCATCCAAAGTGTCTGTGTTTTTCTTTGAATAGAACCCTTTATCTGCAATTAGTGTTACATCTTTTAACCCACACTCTTTCATGGTAAGAGAAAATGCTTTTACGTCTCTTATATTTTCTGGCAACAAACGATAATACACCGGTTCATGCTGTTGCGCTGAAAATAGGTACATCAAGTTTACCTGTGGTTCAAAAGACATAGAATTATTGTACCCCCTATGTGCTGATTCTATTTGGCGTGAGTGGGTAACTACATGGGTCATGTTTAAAAGTACCTTTTCTCCTTTTTGAATAAAATTTTTCTGATACTCTATTAGTTTTTCTCTATTAGCTCCTAATTTTCGTAGTAGTTGACTAATACTTTTATCTGTTATGGTTGTCCCCTTCCATAGTTCACTTAAATATGAATGCATGTAAAAAACAGGTACATTCTTAATTGGTGATTGTTCTGTTAAACGAAAAAATGCAAATGCAAATATTACTTTAGCCTCATCTCCGAATACTTTTTCTAATGCATGGTATTGTTTTGCTGCAAATTTTAATAGTAGCTGTTGTGTTCCATATTCTTTGGTTGTAAGATTATCTATAACTACAGGCTGTTCAGCTATTTTTCGCAGCTTGTCTTTGGAGGATGCGATAAAGCCATCTTTTTCTGTTATTTTCCCTAATAACTTTCCGGTTATCTTTCTTGCTCTTTTTATTGCAGGTTCATATTTGCTGCTTACCTCATATAGATAATACTTGTTATTTATATAACGAAGCTCTGTGCCAGCTTTCCTGTGCTGAGTAGCCCAACTTGGATGTGCTGATTCTTTTTTGGGTGTGTTTTGTTTTTTATTTTTCATAATATTACGTATTTACGTAATACAAATAAACAACAAAAAAATCAGCAAACAAATATTATTGCTGATTTTTTATTAACTTATTACGTATTTATTTGGAGGAGTTATGGATTAATTTGAGTTTCATAATGTTTGTGTTTTTAAATGATTACAATTTTTTTTGAAAAATATATTTTATCAGAAAACACGGAAACTACATATACGCTCCTGCTCAAAGAACTACAGGGTATTGCATATTTTTGGTTTCCATAAATAGTACCGGAATATACTGTTTTACCAGACAAATTACTTACAGAAACACGATACGTTTCCGCTTCGAAATTTTTAATTATTAAATTGTGCTGTGTTACATAAATATCTAGTTTTTTGAAGGAGGTAGTAGAATTTTTTTTTATTCCTGTGCCAAGCTCTATCAGTTCAAAATTGTCAAATAATATACCAGTAAGAATAGTATCAACTCCCCAAATTTCAAAATTATCAGAATTGGCAGAGGCAATAAAAGTGGTGTCGTATTTTTTCCATATATGTAAATTGTTCTGCATTGTGAAGGTAGGCGATGTGATTACATTACCTCCATGGTTCAAAATAAAATAAGCCCAGGTGGGTTTTTGCGCCAAAAGTGAATAAGTAGCATTTGTAGAATCAATTTTCACATAATACGATAAGCAGTAAGTGAACCCCTGTTTAAGCGAGCTTATCAGATTAACTCCGACTCTTTCGTATGAATTTATAGCAATCCAAGAAGGCATAGATGGTGGTATGGTATTATCCCAACAATCTCCGAAAGGCCGCCCATAAACAAATCGAACAGACATATCGCCATAAGAATACCAATAATCAGGACCTGCGAGATAAACGGTGTCAATAATATTGCAGTGGCTGTCAATAGGGCACTGGTAAAGCATTAAGCAACTCCAGTCGGGTCCTTCATCAAAACCACCGTTGGGTATCAGATTTTGCGCCCACCCCATTACACCTTGTGCAAGAGCAAGCAAAAAGAAAACTATTTTCAGGGATTTTTTCATAAGCATTTTTATTTGGTTTAACAATATAAAATTAAAGAAAAATATGTTGGTTTCAAAGAATTTTCGATTTAATTTTTGCTGAAAATCGCTTTCATTTCTGCAATGCTTTTTTCGAGTTCTGCAACTTGTTGTTTGAGTTGTTGTATGGTTTGAGATTGTGTTAAAATGGTTTCAATTTCTGTTGTGTAAAGTGTGCCGTTTTTATCTGCTAAAACAATTGAGTTGTTACCTGATGCAAGGGAGTAAACTGTAATGAGACCGCTCTCGTTAATTTGCATTCTTGCAGTGTTATTTGTATTAAAAAACATGGATTGATTTTCCTGCTGATTAATAACAGCATTACCATTACTGCCTAGTACCCCTATTCGTAAGCCATCATTAGCAGATGCGCCGGTAGCAGCGTTGGTAATTTGTGTATAGGTATCGAAAACCCCATCGTTAATATGCAATTGAGATTGTGGGCTTAAAAAATTGTTGCCTATTCCAACAAGACCTGTTTGTATGGCAGGATTTGTGCCATCTTGTATAATCATCCGCGGTATTGTAGCAGTGCCAAAAATAATATTGCTGCGACCCATAGTGGTTTCTATAATAAGATCACATTTTTGACCACTTGTTGAGGGCACAAAGCTGGAATACGGGTTATAAAACCTTACCACTTGGTTTGTTCCTCTGTACATGCGCCAATTGATATCAATAGGATTTCCAAAAGTTCCCACAGGTGCATCGGTGCGGAAAACTTCGCCTTTGTTGAAATCAGGATCAGTTCCCATTAAATTTGTGTTGACATGCAACGCTGATAAGGGACGATTTGTAGATGTAAAATTTCCGATACCAATTGCACGAATGTCTAAGTTTTGTTTAAGCATTCCAAAGCGAAAAGTATTTGGAGGAACCGAACCACCTGTTCCATTCCAAATCCAGTCAAACTGGGCAAAGCTGAAATTGATAAACGAGCAAAGCAGCACTATAGTAATTGCAATTGCCCTGATGAATGTAATGATTTTCATAAGACCTCCTTTTTTATTTGGTTATTACTAATTTTTTATAAATTGTTTTTTTCTCCATAATTATTTTCAATTGATAGATTCCATTTGGTAAGAAACTTATATTGATAGTATTTTGATTTGAGGTTAATGGTGCAAAATACTTTTCAGTGGCCCCTATATCAAAGATTCTTAATGATGCATTTGTAATACTGGTATTAAAACTAATGTTAATAAAAGATTTTGCCGGATTAGGTGCAATTAAAACAGCATCCTGCAATTCCAAATCAGTATTGCTCTGTGTAGTAGTATCAGCAATTACTAAAACATCATCAATATAATAATATGCTTCGCCATAAGGAGACGTTGGACTTTCTACATGATGGATGATAGTATCAGTATGTGAATCATCAAAAAAATTTCCGATATTAATGTAGTGATAAGCAGAATCAGCAATAAATCTCCCGGAAATTGTTACCCAACCGGAAGTATCGGTTATGATTGAGTCTGTGAAAACATGAGCAAAATTATTTATTGCAAATTGATTTTGAGGGTACATTAAATTATAGGGAACTGATGAAAATTTAGCGCCTAATTTATTGATTGCTATACAGGAAACAGGATTACTATTAATTGTGAAACTTGCTTTAAAAGAAACAAAATATTTCTTACCCCTTTGCAATGGATTAATTAATTCCGTACCCAAAAATTCATGTATATTGACATCTGGTGGCGAATGCCAATAGCATTCAATACCTGCATAAGCATTACCAGTAGCAGGGTATTGAAATCCGATAAAATTTTGAGGAACTGAAATAAAAATGAAAGTATCGCAAGAGTTAAAATAATCAGGTGTATTAGAACCATACCAGCCAATTGCTCTTTCCATTTGGTTAACGTCAGTTGGACATAAAGAATATTCCTCAAAACTCGGGTTAGGCACCAGATTTTGCGCTCGCCCCTCTGCACCTTGTGCAAGAGCAAGCAATAAGAGAAAGATAAATTTTAAGGGATTTTTCATAAAAGATTTTGGTTTGTGTTTTGTTTATCTTGTAGACTATTGCTCCGATTCGCTCAGCATAAAGTTCAAAGATAAATTTTTTGTAGAAATTTATTTAAGGAGACATGGTTGCCTCCTTTCTGAATTTATGCTGAACCTGTGTGTGTGTGTGTGTGTGTGCTTGCCTGCCGAATAAGGCAGGTGTGTGTGCAAACACTGGGTTTGCGACAATTTGGTTTGCTGTATTTGGGTTTTTATGAAATTGTTATTGTTCATAAAAGAAGAAGATTGTTTTTTGTAAAGATATAGAAAAATATTTGAATAAATGCAAATTTTTTGAGAAATAATTTTTGGGGGGTGATTTTGTTATGTGTAGTGTTATCACGGATTGCAAATCCGCGCTAACAGGGTAAATACAGGGTTTGCTAAGAGATTGAGTATGTTTATTGGCAGGGAGTAAAGCATATAATTGTTTTTTATAAAGATATAACAAAAATTTTATACCAACCCAAATTTTTCTGGAATATTTTTAATTTGTGGATATTTTTTGCAAACGATAGGTTATGATATTTGCACTCGTCTAAGACGAGTACCAACTATTGGGTTAACTATTGGAAAGAAATTAAAAGAACATCAGGTTTTTGGAAAATATTTATAAATGTCTTTACGATGAAGAAAACGTTCGAAAATAATATCACTGCCCTGTATTACAACTCCGGCACGATAATCGCCTATCCTGATACGATAGTGAAAAGGAGCACCTTTCAACTTTTTTATTCCCTTAATATCGTCAATGCTTTGAGATGTCATTGCATCGGTAATACAAGCAGCAATCTTGTCAAGCAATTTATTGTCTTTAATTTTATTAGTATCTCGTTCAAAACTGCGGTCAATTTTCACGTTCATTTTCTCCGAAGTTTTTTTAAATATTTATCCGCATCAATATATTCGCCTGTTCTTCCTGTTTTCATAGCATTAATTAAAGACATATCTTCAATTTCTTCAGTAGTTAAACGATGGATGCCGATGCCTAATTTTTTTGCCAGAGTAAGTAATAACGACAAATCTGTTTTTGATTCACTAATTAATATTGCACTTTCCATAACTCATAAATATTTTCTACAAAATTACTAAATATTTTTAATTTTTTCTCACTGTTCGCAATCGTCTTCGGGCATTGCATCTCGTAGAGACGACGAGTGCGTTTGTTGTGTCTGCCCACACATTTGCCTTAACGGAGACGAGTGCGAAGTAAGGATTTTCAAAACATGAGTCTCCTCCGAAAAGTATCATTTTATTGAATTGCCACCGATTTCACGAATTAACACAGATTTAATTCACTGATTATATAGAATTAATAATCTGTGAAAACCAGCCTGCGTCTGGCAGGTTGGCGTAATCTGTGGCAAAAGGGTTTTCGGAGTGGACTCAAACATAGAATTTTTAGTTTTAATAATACATTCAGGTGAAAAGATTTAAAAGATTAAGAAAATTTTATATTTTTGAAAATGACTTGCATGAAACATTAAAAGTATTTTGTCGTTAATTTAATAATGCGTAAGATTATATTTATATTATTACTTCTTCTAATCTTTCAGGATATTTTCTCCCAGAAATATTCTTCTACTTCTATTAAGGCTATCAGGAAATTTGAAGATGCTATGAGCTTTTTTAATATGCGGCGACTCGATGAGGCGATTCCTGTTTTTGAAGCAGCAATTAAAGAAGATGGGAAATTTATTGAAGCATACCTGATGCTGGCAGATGTTTACAACATGAAAAGAAATTATGTGAAAGAAGCCGAAACATACAAGCAGGTTGAGAAGATTGACACCGTTTTTTTTAATCGCTTATATCTGAATCTTGCGAATGCTTTATTGCTGACAGCAAAATACGATGAAGCTCTGCTGTATTGCAACAAGTTTATTTCCAAATCCGATTTAAGTTCAGCCAATAAAGCGGATGCTGAATTCATGAAAAAAAAATGTGAATTTTCTATTGAGGCGATTAAAAATCCAGTGCCTTTTCAACCTGTGAATCTTGGCGACAGTATAAACAGCGAAGCCGATGAATACTGGCCCTATCTTACGGCAGACGATGAGGTTTTGCTTTTTACAAGAGATATTACTAAAGGCAAAGTAGATATGTCTTTCATGCGTGTCGGGCAGGAAGAATTGTTTATTTCTAAAAAAGTAAATGATAAATGGACAAAAGCAAAATCTGTCGGACCTCCCATAAATACAAGCCATAACGAGGGTGCTTCCTGCCTGTCTGCCGATGGACAATATCTTATTTTTACTGCCAGCGGTAGAATAGAAGGGGAGGGCGATTGTGATATTTATATTACAAAAAAATCAGGCAGGGTATGGGGAAAGCCTGTCGGACTGGGCGCTCCTGTTAATACCGGAAAGTGGGAGTCTACACCTTCTCTGAGCGCTGACGGGAAAACATTGTATTTTTCTTCTACAAGAAAAGGAGGAAAAGGTAAAATGGATATCTGGGTGGCAACGCTTAGCAAGAGCGGTGGTTTTAATCCTCCTGTAAATTTAGGCGACAGCATCAATACTCCCGGAGACGAATTTGCTCCCTTCATTCATCCTGATGGGAAAACTTTGTATTTTTCTTCAAACGGGCACATTGGTATGGGCGGGCACGACATTTATATGTCAAGAAAAGATTCTACCGGAAAATGGAGTAAGCCCATGAATCTGGGTTATCCTATCAATACACACAATGATGAAATCGGGCTTATTGTAAATGCAAAAGGCGATCTGGCCATGTTTTCATCAGACAGGTTGGGAGGTAAAGGCTGCGATATTTATACTTTTGATTTGTACGAAAAAATAAAACCTGTTATAACAACCTATGTAAAAGGAACTGTTTTTAATGCTTCTGATTTTAAACAAAAATTAAAAGCTAAACTTGTGCTGATAGACCTTGAAACACAGAAGACTGTTGAAGAATTATATTCGGCAGATGGAACCGGTGCTTACATGATTTGTTTGCCCGTGGATAAAAATTATGCATTTAATGCATCCAAAGAGGGGTTCATGTTTTATTCGGAAAATTTTTCGCTGAAAGACATGAAAGACCCTACGAAACCTTATGTTATGGATATAATGTTGCAACCCATAAAAATTGACAATAAAGTTGTTTTGAAAAATATTTTTTATGAATTCAACTCTTTTGAATTAAAACACGAATCCACAGCAGAGCTTGATAAATTAATAGACTTCATGAAAAGCAACCCCAGTGTTAAGATTGAAATCAGCGGGCACACAGATAATGTAGGAACAAAAGCATACAATCAGAAACTTTCAGAAGACCGCGCAAAATCTGTATATACGTACCTTATGAATCATACGATTGCCAAAGAACGCCTGAGTTTTAAAGGCTATGATTTCAGTCAGCCCATTGATACAAACGATACAGAAGAAGGGCGCGCCAAAAACAGAAGGACAGAATTTAAAATTGTTGGATTGTAATTTCTTTTTCAATGTTGCGCATTAGCCGTTGGTTGAGCTTGTCCGGTGGTTGAGCTTGTCGAAACCACCGACATCAATTATAATTTCACATAATTTTTTTTCTCACTGTTTTTCTCGAAATTTTTTTAGGAATTTTGCCAATTCCTGTTCCGATGAATTTAACCGAACAGCTTTCTCCCAGTAGCCTACAGCCTTCGCAGTATCTTTTATCAGAGCATAATAATTTCCTAATCCTTTATATGGAATTGATGAAGTGGAATCTATTTCTATTAATCGCGTGCAAATAAATTTTACACTGTCTTCATTCTTATGTCTGAAATTAATATTTATTAATCCTTTCCATGCATTCATATTTTTTTTGTTTAATGCTACCGTTTTATAATAAAAAGTAATTGCATCATTATACAGATTTGTTTTATCATAACATTGCGCAATATTAAATGTTAATTCTTCATTGTTTTTTTTGTATTTGTATGCTTGTAAAAGATAATTTATTGCAATGTCCGGTTTTTTATAAAAGTTAAAATAAATATAAGCCAAATTATTTAAAGCTTTTGGATTTTCGGGATACAATGCAAGCGTACGGTTGTAAAGCATGATAATGCTGTCTAACCGCAGTTTTAATTGGTTTGATGATTTTTTAACAGAAATGTTTCTCATTACTTCATCCATCATATTCTGCGCAAGAACATCGTTTGCTTTGACCGATTTTTCCAGATAGTTGATGTCATTAGAAAACAGTGTAAAACTATTTTTCCAATCTGTATTTCTGTTTATTGTTTTTGCAACATAACAGGCAACGATGATAAGAAATATTGTAATAAAAGATTTTTTTAAATGTAAAAACGAGGCCGTCTGAATGGATGATTTCGTGATTTTAAAAAGTATAAATGTAAAAGCAATAATAAAACCCAGAGATGGAGTAAATAGAAAACGTTCGGCAACTATTCCGTTTATTGGCATGAAGTAATTTGAGAAAGGAATTATTCCAAAGAAATAAAATAAGATTCCGAAAAGCAGCGCATTTCTGTTGAAGTTTTTAATAATAAAAATAAAAATCCCAATATGAATTAAAATAGAAAAAATAACCCAGCCATCAGCTATATTTAATTCCGGAATCGTAAACTGACCATAATAAAAAACAAGAGGATGAGGAATCAGAAGAAGTTTTAAATTAATTAACATACTATAGGCAGATACAGCAATTTTTGCAAGAAAGGTATTGTTTGCATGCAGGGAGTTTTCAAATGATAGCAGCGGAACATTTTCTGATGGGAAAAACCATGCAGGAATTTTCAATAAAACATAACTTATTATGATAAGTATTCCGAATACCAGTAGTATTTTGTAGTTGTTTTTTAATATTAATATCCCTTTCTCTTTTTTGAAAAAAAGAAACCATAAAACCAAAGGAATTATAAGTACAAAAGATATCGCGCTTTGTTTTGTAATAAAAGAAACGGTAAATAATATGCTTCCGGTAACAATATGCCACCATTTTCCGGTTTCATAAAAGCGTATGAAAAATATTAATGATATTAAACAGAATAATAAGTACAGTAACTCTTCCCTGTTTTTCAAACTTGCTACTACCTCTGTGTGTATTGGGTGAAATATCCAGAAAACAATAATAATTAATATAAAAATAGTTCCGGTTGCCGGATATATAATTCGTCGGAGTAACTTTAGTATTAAAAGGGTTATCCATGCAAAAAGAAGAATGTTTATAAGATGACTTACAAATGGATTTTTTCCGAAAATTTCATATTCTATAGCAAAAAAAGATTTGGTTATAGGTCTGTAACCAAAATTTATTTCATCGGTTTGGTAGTAAGGACTTGTAAATATTTCCGGAATTGCTTTTATGCCTTTTGTTACCTGACTGTTTTGAATAACAAATTCATCATCGAATGAATATTTATTCATCAGGGTATTTCCATAAGCAATAAAAATGAAAAAGAAAACATAAAGAGACCATCTTGAAGTATTATCAAGAAAGAAGATTTTCTGGTTCTGTATTTTCTGTTTAATCAAGTTTAGGAAATAAAAATTTAAAGGAAATAAAAATTTAGCAAAAAATATCATAATTTAAAACTCGTGCTGGCACTGATAAAAAATACCCTAAAACATAAAATTTGCCACGCATTAAATTTATAAATTTATAGCATCAAACTATATTGCCCAATTCGTAATCTAAACTTTTTATATTTTAACATTTTTCAGCCCCATTATTGTTTTTTAAATTAATTATAAGGCAACTAAATAAATATTTTTTCGTCATATTAGTAAACACTAAACTATGAAAACAAATATACTAATTTTCTTTTGTTTTTTTATATGCTTGATACAGCCTGATTTTATTTATTCACAGAATTGCGGAAATATTGATTTTGAAACAGGTAATTTTTCCGGGTGGACCGGTCAGACTGGTGTAAACAATGGTTTTCCGGCTGGTTCGTGGGTAAATGGTATTGTTAATGGAAGACACACTATAGTTTCTGCTGGTATAGACCCATATTCCACTGCTGCAAATCCGATTCAGTTACCTGCGCCTGGAGGAGGAGCTTATTCTGTTAGATTGGGAAATGATGGTTCTGATTACGAAGCAGAACAATTGATATTCACTTTTACAGTACAGCCACAGGATACAAATTTTATTTATAAATATGCTGTTGTTTTAGAAGACCCGCAACATGATTATTCTGAACAACCTTATTTTGATTTTTCTTTAACCGATCAGAGTGGAAATAATATTGATTGCAGCTATCAGCACTATGTTGCAGGTTCTTTGAGTGGTTTTTTTGTCAGTCCTTCTAATAGTGATGTATATTATAAGCCATGGACCACAGTCGGAATTAATCTTGCTCCTTATATTGGTCAGCAGGTAACAATAAAAATTACAACAGCAGATTGCTCTCAAGGGGCACATTTTGGTTATGCATATGTTGATTTTATATGTCCGACATTAGCTGCTAATATAAATGTATATTGTGATACAGAAACATCTGCTGTGCTGACAGGACCTTCTGTTGAACCAGGTATGTTATTCACATGGTCAACGGGTCAGACATCTTCTTCCATAACTATAAACCCTCAAAATTATAACGATAGCTCAATAAACTGTTTTATTGAATCTCCTACCTCTATTGGTTTGTGCGGATTTTGGTATTCTTTTCCGATTGAGGTTATTGAATTTGATCCGGAATTTAATTTTACAAGTTCATGTTTAAGTGTTGATTTTGTTGATGCCTCGACAATTAACACAGGCACGATTCAATCATGGTCGTGGGATTTTGGTGACAATACAAGTTCGACAAGTCAAAATCCTTCTCATACCTATTCTTCTCCTGGAACATACAATGTCAGTCTTACGATTGCTTCTCCCACATGCGGAAATAAAACCATAACGTATGCAGTATCCGTTAATGGGCTTTCTATGACTCATAATGTAACGCAAATGCAATGTAATGGAGATGCTGATGCAGCTATTTCTGTTCAGGCAACAGGTGCTCCGCCGTATACCTATAATTGGTCTCCTCCGCCACCAGTAGGGCAGGGTACAAACGGTATTTCGGGACTTACGGCAGGCAATTGGATAATTAATATTTCTGATATTAGTGGTTGTGCTTATTCTGATACGATTGCGATTACTGAACCGCCTCCATTGATAGCTTCTATTGATGCCAGCACGAATGTAATCTGTTATGGCGGAAACAATGGGTCTGCCTCTGTTTCTGCTACAGGCGGGACAGGAGCTTATTCTTATGAATGGAATAATCCGGGTACTGCTCAGCATACAGCCACAGCAAGTAATCTTCCCGCGGGTACATGGACTGTTTCTGTAACTGATATTAATGCTTGCCTTGCGATTGATTCCATTGTAATAACAGAACCTACGCAATTGACCACTACGATTACTGCATTCTCCAATGTTTCCTGTTATGGAGGAAATGACGGATCTGCGGTTGTTACAGCCTCTGGTGGAACCACTCCGTATACATTTGCTTGGACAAACACAAATCCCGTTCAGAGTAATGATACTGCTGTAAATCTTTTTGCGAATACATGGAACGTTCAGGTAAGGGATTCTAATAATTGCATGGCAAGTACAAGTGTTATCATTTTACAACCTCCGGTTTTGGTTGCTGCAATAAATTATTATGAAAATATTTCATGTTTTGGCTTTTCTGATGGACTTGCTGTTGCTACCGGCTATGGCGGAACAGCTCCTTATACCTATGATTGGAATTTGACTCCTGCTCAAACGAATGATACGGCAACAGGTTTATCTGTCGGCACGTATTCCGTTGTTATTTCAGATTCAAATTTGTGTACAGCTATGGCTAATGTTGCCATCACAGAACCTACTCAGATTGCAGCCAGCAGTATCTCTACCGATGTGTCGTGCTTTAACGGAAACACAGGAGCCATTGATCTTTCTGTTTCAGGAGGCAATATCCCTTATGCTTACTTATGGTCTAATGGTCAAACAACGCAGGATATTGGAGGTTTAATTGCCGGAACTTATTCTGTCGAAATTAGAGATAATAGCAATTGTCTGCATACATATTCTGCTACAGTGAATGAACCTACGCAATTAGTTGCAGCTCCGGGAAACGTTTCAGATGTATCTTGTTTTGGTGGCGACGACGGGCAGGCTTGCGTTCTTGCAAGCGGTGGAACTCCTCCTTACACTTATAACTGGAGTGTCGGCTCTTCAGGTAATCAGCCTTGTCTTTCAAATATTCAAGCAGGAACAATTACTGCAACAGTAATTGATTCATTTGGTTGTTTTTCTGAAACGTCAATGGATATAACTCAACCCGATGCATTAATATCATCTGCTTCTGAGGATAAAATAATTTGTAAAGGGTCTGAAACAATACTGTCAATGAATGTTTCAGGGGGAACTCCTCCTTATACATATCATTGGAGCATGGGCAACACAACAGCATCTGTACCTGTTTCTCCTGTTTCTCTGACCACTTATACTTGTTATGCAACAGATAATAATAATTGCATTGGAAGCACTGAAAGTATAACTATTAGTATTTTACCATCTGTAGATTTAAGTGCAGTTTGTTATCAATCTATTTGTCCGGGAGATTCTGCTGCTGTATTTTTTTCTGCATCAAGCGGTGTTGCTCCTTATACTTTATACACTGCAAACGGAACAATTATCAATACGGTGTATTATGCGCATTCAACTCATACCGAAACATTATATTTTTATGTGCGGGATAATTGCGATGTTGTTGATTCTGCTTCTGTGGTTGTGAATGTTTATCCTTCTCCAACTGTGAATATTACTGCCGATCGTTATCAGGGATGCAGTCCTCTGTCCGTTCATTTTCTTGAGACATCTTTAAACACCGGGCAAAGCTATTTATGGAATTTTGATGATGATGATGAAAATAATTTATCATTAGCCCAGAATCCGGTACATGTCTTTGATGTTGCCGGAAGTTATGATATATCATTACAGGTAACAAATATTTACGGTTGTAAAATTGACACAACTCTTAATGATTTTATTACTGTTTTTCCAATTCCGGAATCGCGTTTTGTTTATTATCCTATCGCTCCCACAATTTTAAATCCTGAAATAGAGTTCGTGAATTATTCTCAAAATAATATTGTTAATTTATGGTCTTTTGGTGATGGCGATTCTTCACTCATGGAAAATCCAGATCATATTTACAGAGAAATCGGAGATTACAGCGTTTCTTTAGTTGTTATTTCAGATAAGGGTTGCAGAGACACTTCCATTCAGATATTAAAAATTCAGGATTATTTTACACTCTATGCTCCCAATGCATTCTCGCCGGATGGTGATGGCAGAAATGATATTTTTTATGTTTTCGGTTCTGGTATTCTTGAAGGAAGTTTTAAATTATTTATCTATGATAGGTGGGGCGAAGTCATTCATCAATTATCGGATATTATGCAGGGATGGGATGGAACTATAAAAGGTCAGATTGTGCAGAATGGAACGTATGTGTGGATGGTAGTCTGCAAAAATTTTGAGGGTAATCAGAAAATTGCTAATGGGGTTGTTACTTTGATACGGTAAAATGTTTCAAGCGCAACCGCTGACGGAGCAGACTTGTGCTGTTTTAGCAGTAGCCGAAGTCAAGGTTTTAATTATTCATCTCTGAAAGAGCATTTCAATCCTTTACCATAAAATATCATTGATACTTGTTCCCTTAGTAAGATGAAATGTTTGAATTCCTGTTTTTTTTGCTCCCTCAATATGAATTTCAGTATCATCAATAAAGAGTGTTTCAGCAGGGTTCAGTTTATTTTCTTCCAGTATTTTTATGAAAAATTGTTCATCAGGTTTTTTCATATTTTCTCTGAAAGAATAATATGTTTTTTCAAATAAGGAATTGAATTCAAAGCAAAATTGTTTTCTGAAATCCTTTGCGTATTTTTTGTAATGTATTTCATTGGTATTACTTAAAAGAAATGTCCGGAAGCGGCGTTTTAATTTTTGCAACAACTCAATTCTTTCTTCAGGGAAATCAAGCAGCAGCTTATTCCATGTCTCATCAATCTGCTCATTTGACAGGCTTACAGGTAGTTTTTGTTTCAATTCATTTCTGAAATCATCTGTTGTTATCTGTCCCGTTTCAAACCTGTCGAATAATTCTGTTTGTGTAAACTGCGTGTAAAGTTCCTGAAAATTATGACAACCAATATTTGCAAATTCATCAAGGGTCAATGCAGGATTGATATTCAGAATTACTCCTCCGAGATCGAAGATAATATTTTTTATGTTGTGCAGAGGTAACATATTTTTTGGTTTGGAAATATTTTACAAAAATAAAAATTCATTTTATTAATTGCAAAATATGCTGTTTATAAACTTTGCGAATAGCAAAAGCAGAAATAATAAATCTTACCTTGTCAACTGCACTGCAATAATCTGAATTTTTCTTTCGATAGAAGCTGCAGGGTTGTAAACGGAGTTGCGTTGGTCTTTCGGATCTTCGCTTACAGTTGTATTTGTTAGTTTTCCAATCGGAACCTGCTCAAGAATCAGTTGTTTGTTGGCTACGTATTTTTTAAATACACCACCTTTGTAATCTAAGAAATAATTCATAAGGCTTGATATACGGCGTTTCGCAAGTTTTTTGTTGTATTCTGCTGTATTCAGAGGGCTTGTATATCCTTTCATTGTAACAACGATGACCTGATTTTTTGCAAGCAATTGTTCCATCAGTTGCGTGAATTCTACAAGTCCATCGTAGCCTTTTTGAACTTCATTAAGAAAAAAATCATCAATTTCTTCTATGCTGCGTGCCTGCTCTTTTTTAGATAATCCTTTGGAATATTTTTTTCTGAATTCATCTTCTTTAGCAATATACTGATGAAACAGGAAATCGTAAATTGATGTTGTCAATGTATCTGTAGTTCTGGGATTTGGATAGTCGTTATCAAAATATAAAGTAAGGGGCACCAATAGTTTGATTTCTTTCTCAAAAACTTTAATCGTGTGTTCTTCTTTTTCTTTTTTCTGTTGCACAGTAAGGAGTGAATCGGGTTTTCTTTCTTTATTTATTTTGAAAGACCAAACATCATTGCAGCAGGTTTCTTTTTTCTTAAACATGGAGCCTTTTCTGTTGGAGGCAAAATAAGCCCATTTCCCTTTCGTGTCTATTGAAAAATAAACATCATTCCAACTGGAATTTATCGGGTAGCCCATATTTTCAGGTTCTGTCCATTTGTAGAAATCGCCTTTTGTTTTAAATATATCAAAACCTCCAAGTCCGTTATGCCAGCGGGAACTGAAATACAGCGTGGAATCGTATTGATCATAAAATGGAGAGATATCGTCTTCAACCGAATTGATTTTTGATTTTGTATCGTACAGGTGCGCGAGGCTTGTGTCAATATCCATGCGTATTCCAAGATTTTTTACATCGCCGAATGTTCCATCGGCATTCAAAGGAGCAACCCAGATATCCATACCGCCAATGCTTCCCGGCATATCAGATACAAACATGAAAAAATTTCCTTTTTTTGTTTTTGCAACAGAAGGCATTAAAGAGGAAGAGCCTGTTTTGTTGATTTTTTCATGAAGTTTTTCGGGCTTGGAAAATTTTCCATCTGCGTAACGGCTTTTGAAAATCTCACTTTTTCCGGTTGTTCGATCAAGAGGTGATTTTGAATAATAAAGTGTTTTTTCGGGAGCAAAATAATAAGGATTAATACAATTGAAACCGTATGAATTAATTGTTGTATCAAGCATTTTCCCTTTTTCAAAAAGCGTATCGCGGATGTGTTTTGCAGCAAAAATTTTCGCGCAGAGTTGATTTGTATCTTTGCTGTTTTTTATGCTAACTAATGATGAGAAAAAAATCAGGGAATCACTGATAACATAAGGAGCGTATTCTCCTTCAACTGTATTTATGGAAGTATCAATATGAATGATGTCTACATCAAGAGGATCAAATTTTATTATCAGTGCTTTTTCGCAGGAGAGTATTTCTCGTTTTGCTTTTTTTGTAAAAAAGTCATCGGTTTTTTCATTGTTTTTTAAAAATATATCAAAGTTTTGCTGGGCTTTCTGGTACTGCCCCTGACTCTTTTGAACATCGGCCAGCCAGAAGCGGGCAAGAGGAAAGCGACCTTTTTTGTCGTCAACAATTTTCAGATAATATTTTTCTGCTTCATTATAATCATTGTTCATGCGGCAGGCTTCGGCGTATTTATATATTACATCATACAATGCGGCATCCAGCTTCATTGCTTTTTTGTAGAGCCAGGCAGCTCCGTAATAATTCCCTGCATCAAATTGTTTATCTCCTTCAAGAATATATTGCCTGAAATCCTGCGCCATCAGCAAGCTTTGAGAAAGGAAGAAAAAACTTATTGCAATAATTCGTATAAATTTCATTCTGTTATTTTAAATACTATTGATTTTATTTTTTGAGGGTGGTAAATAATTGTCTTTTGTAATTACACTTTTACCTGTTTTTTGCTCAAGAGCTTTTCGAGCGTTTTTTGCAATTGCTCCTCCTTTTTTTCCTGCTTTTGCATTTTCAAGCAGACCTTTTGCTCTTTCTGCTTCTGCTATTTGACGTGTAGACAGTTCTGCGAGTGCTGTAAAAAGAAGTTCTGCTTCACTCATGTGATCTCGTAAATTCTGATTTTTTAATCCTTTTAAAGATTTATGTTTTTTTACAGTCAGTCCAGTCCATTCCTGATGAATAATATTGGTTAAAAAAGCAAATTCTTCTTGCTCTTTAACATCTGAATCTTTCCAGTAGTCAGTAAGTTTATTCCTTGTCTCTTGCCCTGACATGCGTAGTTGAATCCATTTTTCACTTCTGCCATGTTTTTTCCAGTTTTCTCTGGCTCTGTCAAGACTTATTTCAGGATCAGAAATTTCTTTCAAACGTTCATATCCTGTTTTTGCCAGCCATTGTTTAAACGGTTCAGCATTAGGTGATGGAATTGATTGAATAATCCTAAAAATTGATTGAACATTTGCTAAATCTGTAACTCGTAATTTTCCATCTGCTGATTTTAATTTGAACTGTCGACAAATTGTCGACAGTTCAAATCCACCTTCAGCTTTAACTCTTAATTTCATTTTAAACCAATAGTCTCTGGGATTTTTACTATTAGTTAAAATTTTAATTATATCAATGATTGAAAAATACCATTGTTCTTCTGTTTCTTCCCAATGGCTTCTTATTTTTTGATTTTCAAAAACTTTTATTGCCGCTTCTTTTGTCATTCAAAAGTAAATATTTTGGTACAATTATATTTATATTACATATACACCGGACAGCGTTTATAATAGGGTAGTCTCAGCTCTCTGTGTTTTTTGTAAATATAAATAATTGAGATTTCCAATCCGCCTCTACCATTGCTTGCAACATTCAAATCTGAATAATTAATATCATAGCTGATACCGATGTTGAACATTCTGTAATCGAAGCGAATCTCTACAATGCCTGCATCTTTGGCGCGCATCCAGCCCCCGAAATAAATTGCATGGAACGAAATATTATCAATGTTCATTTTTAAAAGTGCGCCCAGATTAAGTTCTGTAAGTTTGCCCTGATATTGATAAATCGCACTTGGATATAGTGTAAGATCTCTGGTAAAGCGCCAGTCAAGTCCCCCGTGAATGGTATATTTTTGATATAGTCCAATATCAGAAAGGTCTGAAAAGGATTGATTCGGTTTGTTGATGTGGTTGAAAGAAAACCCTGTGTTTGCAGCAAATTTGGGATTGAAAATATATGAAAGCCCAAGACCCGCTGAAACATCAAAATAATTAACATTATCGTTTGTGAAAGTCTCTCCACTGGTAAGGTTTGGATCGAATTGATTTCCATTAAACTGGCTTCCGAAAGTTAGAAGATTGTAATTAATATTATGTTGGTTAAATCCTGCGTTTATCCCTACAGACGCATTCAGCGCGCTGTCGCGGGATAACATATAGTTATAAGAGGCTGCAAGTTTAATCTGGTTTGTACTGAAATTGGCATCTCCGGCAACATCGTTATTAAATAAAAGCCCTACACTGATATTGCTGCGGTATAATTGTAACTGATTGAGACGTGCATCTGCTGAAACAGAAAAAGTGCGGTAAGCATTCGTAAATGTAAGCCATTGCCTTTTATGATTCCCGATAAGTCGCAAATCGCCATCAAAGCCACCTGTTAATGCCGGATTCAGATTTAATGGCGATGCATTGAACTGGGAAAAATGAATATCCTGAGCATACAATGATGATTGCAGAGAGAACAGCAATAATGCAGTAATTAAGAAAGAATTGAATTTTATTTTCCTGCTTTTATTCATGAATTTTTTTCTTCAATTATTTTTTGCTCCTAATCGGTCGTTGAGCTTGAGGTTGCTGAGCAACGTCGAAGCATCGAAACGCCGATTTTTATATCATCGAACTAACGTTACATTTCCTCGTTTTTCAAACTGCGTATTATTAATACAAACTGCTTTCAGGTAATAAACAAAAACTCCCTGATCGAGTTGTTTTCCTTTGTATGTTCCATCCCAACCGCTTTTTACATCTGTTGTTTCAAAAACTTTATTTCCCCATCGGTCAAAAATAACAAAATAAATATCGTCTGTAATGTCGGTTTCTACTTTAAGAATATCATTCAATCCATCTCCATCAGGAGTGAAGCCACTTGGAACAAATATATAGGGTTCATTACAAAGAACATCATTTACAAAGATAGTGATTGTATCGTAATTTACACAACCAACAGAGTCTACAATGCTTACTGTGTAAAAAGTTGTTTGCTTCGGATTGGCAGTAGGATTGGGAGAATGAATATCGTTTAATCCATAAGAAGGATCCCATGTATAAATGTACGATACTTCTTCTGTAGCGTGAAGCGTTGTACTTCTTCCCTCAAAAATTGAATTATCATCAACGCTTGTTAATAGAGTCGGTGGATAAGGATACACGTCAATAAAATAGGTTTCTGTTTTGATACAGCCTAAAGAATCTGTTAGTGTTACATTGTAATATCCTGAACAAAGATGATTGATGTAGTAATTTGTGCTGCCATTGTTCCAGACATAAGAATAAGGTGAAATCCCTCCAATAGGAGCTACCTGAGCGATTCCATTGCATGATTGTACGCAATTCGTAACATTCAGATTCGGGTTAAAAACAAGTAGCTCCGGCTCTGTTACGGTTATCTGCGTATAATCCACGCATCTGTTTCCATCTGTTACGGTTAATGAATATGTGCCTGCCTGTACCCATACATCATTATTTAAAGAAGCTGTGTGATTCCAGTTGAATTCATAGGGTTGTGTGCCACCGGTCGCAAATGAATGCAGTATCACGCTATCCTGAAAACAAATAACGGGAGAAACCTGACTCAGAAATGAGAGCATTGTATCAGGTTCTGTAATGACGAAATTTGCCAGACGCAGGCAACTGTCTCCGCTCATAACCGTAACATTATAAAGTCCGGCGCAAAGGCTGTCAGCGGGATTTGTATTTTGTCCATCGCTCCAGAAATAAGTAAAAGGTGTTAGTCCATTATGGCAAACAACATCTAAATATCCATTGCAAAAACTATGGCAGGAAACATGACTTGGTTTCATTTCAAGTTCAAGATCAGAAGGGTCTGTAACAATCGCGACAAAATTCGTATCGCAACCATTTGCATCATTTACAGTAACAGGGTAGGAACCAATGCAAAGATTCGTCAGTTGTGATACTGTTTGTCCGCTTGCCCAATTATAAAAATAAGGCTGCGTTCCTCCGTTTGGCGCAACAATAGCCTCTCCGTTACAGATTCCGTTGCAATGTACAATATGCGTCCCGGAAAGATTGATATTCATGTAAGACGGTTGAGAAATAAGTACAGAAGCAGTATCTGAGCAGTTTAATCCATCTGTTAGCGTAAGATGATACGTACCGATTGGCAAATTAGCTGGATTTGGAATATCAGGCAGGTTGGGACTCCATGAGTACGTGTAGAGCGATGTTCCACCTGTTGCATTTGTTTGGATATGCCCGGTGTTGTCGCCATAACATAACAAGTTATGCCCTGTAAGGCTTAAAGAAATGGGTGGGAAAAGATTATTGAGCATAACAGACATACTCGTGGTGCAGCCATTCGCATCGGTAATCGTTACATTGTAAGTTCCGGAGGGAATGCCAAAGATACTGTCTGAACCGAGCAAGGGACCATGGCTTTCTCCTGTAGACCAGTTAAAGTAATAGGGCGCAGTACCATTGGTTGCTGTTGCAACAAAGTATCCTGTACTATCTCCGTAACAATTTATATTTTGTAATGTGGGTGTTACAGAAATGGGTGGATTTGGAGTGATTTCCGTCAGAGGAAAAGGATAGATGGAGTCCAGTCCTTCGAGTTCCCATGTTTCATGAAACCAGGTAAAGGGAATATATCCTAAAGGTATGTCCCATTCAAATAAAGGACCGATTTGCCAATCCATATCCATTGGTTGAGGATATATTATTGTATCAGGATATCCGTTGTTTCCTGCATTAGATCCCGTATAAACAGCTATATGGTTAAACGATTCCATGCAGATCAGTGTATCTTCAAGTGCGATGCAATGTGGCGGAATTTCTGCATCGGGAAGGGCTTTGAAAGTAGGAATATTTATATGCACTGTCAGCGCTGTCATAATAAGATTGAAAGAAATACTGTCCCATGTATGATTTGTAAAATCATTTTGCATAAAGTGTGATGTTGCCACATTCATGGTTGGAAATCCTGTGCAGGGATATTGTATCGTAAGATCATGTCCTACTTTAACAGTCATTGAATCATTTGTCCCATTTTCAACAATGTCGTAATTATTTTCCGGATCAGAAACATAATAGTCGAGGCTGGTTGGAAAAACAAAGTTTGTAAATAAATCGGGACAAAATGTGAAGTCCTGATGAAGTGCATTGTGCATGTTTAATTGCGCTGTGAAGAGAGAATAAATGATATTTATTTGAAATCCGACATCGAGTGTTACAGTGTCGTTCAGATATCCGATATATTGCTGAATTGTGCTTCCTGTGGGTTCAGGAATAAAGCCTGCCATAGAAGAAAGAAATTGTAAAATATTCAGTTGAAAATGCAGATATGTGCTGTCGCCAGAAGCATAAAGGCAATTATCAGCGCCTAGATAGTCTACGGTATTAACATAAGGTAATGTAATATTTCCGGTAAGACCGATATTCCACCAGTCGGGAATGTGGATTGGAAGCATGGTATCGGTACAAAAATGAAATCCTATTATCGAATCCCAGCAGGGATAAACCATTGTATCCTGGGGTTCTCCGCTGATATGAAAAATAGTAATGGAATCTGTAGGAATATTTATAGGAGGAAAAATATTAAATGTATCACAGGAACCAAGACAGGCAATCAGTGCCATGTTTGCGCCGAGACCAAAATCCATATCAAGGGTAATAGAACCAACAGGTGGAAAATGAGTTGATAAGTCCCAGCCCGGTAACACTTCATAAGATGATGTAATGGTAACTTCCTGACCGGGATTAAAGGAATTGTCTGCCGGATAATTCAGATGAATTCTTACGGGATAGGTAACGTCAACAGAACCCGATGAAAAGCCATGAATGGTAAAGGTTGAGGCAAGTTGCCCCCATGTGTTTGTTTCAAAAGCAACACCCCACTGTGTTCCGAAAATGTTTGCTATTTCTTCAAAACCCCAGGATTCATTCCAGCTCTGGTTGAAGAGTTGTAGCGCGGTATCCAGACTCCAGATGGTCCCATTAGGTCCCCACATGTATTGGTTTGTTGTTTGATAAGGAATATCATGGTCAACGGTAAACGTTTGTGCATGGTTGTATTTTGGATATATCAGAGCTGTCAGAAATCCGAAAATGACAATATATTTTTTTATGTATTTATGCATTTTATAAATAAATTTTCACTTTTAAAAAATAACAGAGAGCAAGCTTTTTTTCAACACATCAAAAAGTAAAAAATCAGTTATTTTAGGATAATTTGCATTGATCCATACAGTGTTTTTTTCATCTCCGGTAAGCAGCATCAGTCTTTCATATTCAACATCTTTTGTTTTAAATGAAACATGGTAAAGCATCGCATCTTTCAGCGTATTTGTTTTTACAGATTCCTGCTTTATAATGGTATATCCCTGTGATGTAAATGTAGCATCATTAATTTCTGCAATAATACTTTTGAAGGGTTTTGCAATTTCCTGAACTTGTATAGAAGCAGAAGAACCTGCATGCATGAACCCTTTAACAGAAAGATGTGGTTGGAAGTTTCTAGGAGGAATTATTTTTACATTTGTTCCGGGAGCTGTCTGGTAGTCCTGCAAATCATCACTGCTATTCTGTGCAAATGAATGGAAGCAATATAAAAACATAAATACAAAGCCAGTCAGAAAGAATATTTTTTTCATAAACTTATCTGATTAAAGTAACAGTACCGGATTTGCTCATTCCATTACCATATTGATCTTTAAACCATGCAACCCATGTATACACGCCGGGAGGACAAAGTTTTTTACTGTTATTAATTTTTCCATTCCAACCTTTACTGATATCGTCTGTTTGGAAAATAATCTCACCCCAACGGTCGTATATATGTAATTTAAAGCTGCCGGGAGTCATACCGCGCCCAAAAACAGTGAAGTATTCGTTGTGTCCGTCGTCATCGGGAGTGAACGCAGTTGGCGCATAGAAAGATGTTTCTCCATCAACATAAATAATTGCAGAAGCAGTATCAAGACAGCCTTTGTCCGATGTTGCATACAAATTAACCGGATATGTTCCGTAATTTTGAAAGGCGTGTTCCGGATTTTTTTCCTGTGAGGTAGTTCCGTCGCCGAAATTCCAGATGAGGTTTATATAATCAGCAGACATATCGTAAAATTTCACAAGCGGATCGGAAATAGTAACATGTCCTCCTTGCGGGTAAATATCAAAACGTGCATCGGGTTTTTTGAAAACTATAATGTTTGCCGTATCGGAATCTTTCTTACAGCCTTCTTTAGACGTTACAATCAACTGAACATTGTATTCAACTGCATTGTAAAACGTATGAACCGGATTTTTTTCTAAAGATAAATTTTCATAATCACCGTCATCAAAATCCCAGAGATAGCTTTGTCCGACGTTTGGGCTGTATTCATTGAAATGCACGGTCAGTGGCTGGCAACCGGAAGCTTTATCGAAAGCAAAATTAAGCGGAGGTAATGGATAAGTATATACGGTAATAGAATCAACAACACTGTCGAATTTACATCTGTCGTACACCCATATAGTATAAGTAGTTGTGGTATCAGGAATAACGCTTAACGGTAATGCGCCGAAAACGGAGTCGTTAAGATAAACCGTATACGGAGCGCCACCGCCACCACTGATGTTTGCATATATGAAAACAGGATCTTTCGGACAAATTGTATCTTTATTGATGAATGCATCAATTGTTAAAGGAGGATCCACGTCAACATGAACGGTTTGTGGAGATACCGTGCAGCCATTTGCATCATTAATAGAAACATGGTAATCTGAAGAAATCAATGGTGTAACCTGAATTGAATCTCCAATCATTCCATTGCTCCAATTGAATGTGTACGGCTGAGTTCCTCCTGTTGCCAATGAAACGGAGAGGTAAATGCTCTGTCCATAACAAATATGTTTGTCTGCAGAAAGCAGGAAGAAAAGTTCATCAGGCTGGTCAATGTAGAGTGTTACATTTGCTATACAGTCATTGGCATCAGAAACTGTTACGGTATATATTCCCGAAGGAATTCCGGTTAAATCCTGAGTTGTAAATCCATTATTCCACAGATAATAGTACTGAGGAGTTCCACCCGTAACCGTGAGGTCTATAGAGCCTGTATATCCGCCATAGCAAAGTACATTTTCTCCTACAGCAGTAGCCAGTAATGGAGCATCGGGTTGCGTTAACACAATATTTAAAATAGTGTCGCATTGATGTGCATCTGTAACAGTAACGGAGTAGTCGCCTGCCGGGAGATTTATTAAATCCTGACTTGTTGCATTGTTATTCCATGCGTAGGTATATGGAGAAGTACCGCCAAAAACAGTAAGATCAATAGCGCCGTTGGTGCCGCCATGGCAGCGGATATCCACGGATGTGTATGTAACTGTTAGCGGAGCTAAAGGTTCTGTGAGAAATGCGATGGCAATTTTTGTACAGCCAAGAGAATCGGTTACAGTTACTCTGAAGGTTCCGCTTGCAAGACCGCTGATATCTTCTGTAATAGCACCTGTATTCCAAAGATAGGAATAAGGAGGAGTTCCACCGGAAACTGTAATATCTACAGAGCCATCGTGCATGTGATAGCAACTTACATCCGTTGCCAAAACATCAATTTCCAGAGGAAGGGGTTCTGTGAGTGTTACAGTGTGCGTGTATACGCAGCTATTGTTATCAATAACAGAAACAGTATAAGTGCCAGCAGTAAGATTATAAATATCTTCTGTATGCAAACCGTTTGTCCAGTCGTATTGATAGGGAGGCGTGCCTCCAATAGGAGTAATATCAATAAAGCCATCATTACCGCCCGCACATGAAATATTTTTGCTGGTATCTGTAATAGTAACTGCTGAATCTGGTTCTGTAACTAAAATGGAATCTATTTTCGGACATCCTACATTGTCGGTAACTGTTACAGTATACAAACCTGTAGGAAGATCAACAGGGTCTTGAATTGTTTGTCCTGAAGGCTGCCAGATATAAGTATATCCGGGAACACCTCCTGAAACGGTAAGGTCAATCCATCCTGTGCTTTCACCGTGGCATAATACAGGGTGTTGCTCTAAATCTAAAATAATAGGTGGATTAAGATCGTAAATTGTAATAAAAGTATCCACTTCACATCCAAATCCATCTGTTATGGTAACTGTGTAATATCCTGATGTCATAAACACATTATCTATATTGCTTGGATGTGTATTTACAACACCGTTTGAATAAGTAAATGTGTAGGGAGGTATTCCATTGATAGCAGTAACAACTATTGTTCCTGTAGAATCGCCAAAACAAATTACGCCATTGCCCGAAATCGTTGCTTCAAGCTCTGGTCCGGGAACAATTTGTGTTGGAGCCATCACTGTGTCTTCAGGAGTAAATCCATCAAGATTCCATGTATTATTATACCAGGTAAGCGGTATATAACCTAAGTCAAAACTATCCTGAAACATGGGTCCTATTTGAAAGTCAATATCCATTAATTCAAAATCTTTGGGTGTGTCCATTGTAACAACTGCCGGAGCAGTATAGCCCTGCATACAGATAATGGGAATGGAATCGTATTCTGAAGAGTCGAGAAGCATGGGAAGGCAGAAATCAGGAATTTCAACTTCCGGGATTGCTTTATACATTGTTGGAATATGAACGGATACGGTCAATGCTGAAAATTGAAATCCAAATGCAATGCTGTCCCACGTGTGATTTGTAAAATCATTGGTCATCGTGTATTCAATGCCAATGGGCATGGTATCCCAGTCGTGGCATGGGTATTGAATATTCAGGTCGTTGTTAACTGCAAAAACAATTGTGTCGTTTGTTCCTTGAGTAATTAAGGAATCATTTTGCGAGGGATCGGTTTCTGTGTAATTTAAGTCTGTCGGGAAACTCAGATGACACCAGATGGTAGGGCAGAACGTGAAATCCTGTTGTTGTGTGCTTGTCAGATAAAATGATGCTGTAATAAGCGACCAGGTAATAACAGCGGATGAGGGGCCCAAAGGAATTGTAACGCTTCCGTTAAGATAGCCCAAAGCCTGTTGAATAGCGGGACCTGTGGGCGGAGGTATTAATCCGGCCACCGCTGAAATAAAAGTAATAATATCAAGATTCAGGTGAAGATAGGTGCTATCGCCGCTTGCATAAAGGCATTGGTCGGGCATCAGGGTATCCGTTGTAATAACGTAAGGAAGTGTAATTTCTCCGGTTAGTCCGATGTTAAACCAATCGTCAATGATTATTGGAAGAACAGAATCTTCAATAAATTCAAATGGAGGAAAGAGGTTTGGATTGTAGCTTGGATAAACAACATAGCCGGTACTGTCGATATGAAAAACAGTAATGGAATCTGTCGGAATATTTATTGGGGGAATAACATTAATTGTATCGCAACCAAAGGCGCATATAATAAGGTCAATGTTGGCACCAAATCCGAAATCAAGCCATAGCGTTGTAGTTCCAACAGATGGGTAATGCGTGTCGAGCCACCAATCGGGTAAAACATCGTAATCGGAATTGACAGTAACAGTTTCACCGGGAAGAAAAGTCAAATCATCCGGAAATGTTAGATGTATTTCTACGGGATATTTTACATTAACAAAACCTGTTGTAAATCCATGCATACAGAAATAAGCCCCTATATCTCCCCAGGTTCCTGCCTGAAAACCTACGCCGAATTCTTCGCCGAAAATAGTAGTAATTTCGCTCCAACTATAGGATTCATCCCACTGAACATGAAAAAATTCATAGTCAAAATCAAGGGTAAAAGGCGACCAGTTTGGACCCCACATATTTTGATGATACGTTGCATAAGGAATTTCATGCGTAAGCGTAAACGTCTGCGATTGCATGTTTTTATGCGAAAAAATCAGGAATAAAAATAATGTAATATAGAGTAGTTTTTTCCTCATACTTTAAAATTAAAATCTCACGCTCAGTAAACTGTTTTTTAATACACTTTCTAAAAGGAATTTAGTCATAACCGGATAATTTGCGTTTACCCAGATGGTTCTGTCATAATCGCCGGTAAACATCATCATTCTTTCATAATCTATGCCTTTAACGGTAAAAGATAAAGTATAAATGACTGCTTTATTTCCATTTTTAGTTGTAATATTTTCTGTATTGACTAATTTTATTCCCTGTTGCGCAAAATATTCTTCTGTAAGTCCTTTTACATACATAACATAGGGAGTGCCTTGTATTTCGGTAACCTGAAGCGTAGAGGATGATCCCGGATGCATGAATCCATGAATTTTTTCATAAGGAACAAAGTGAGCCGGAGGTTTAAGTTGAATTTGAGTATTGGGAAAGAAAATGTAGTTGGCAGTATCTTTAATAGTGAAATCATAAGGGTTCAAAGAAACATGCTTTTTCTGAGCAGGTACATTGTTCTGAGCAGAAAGAGAACTGCATAAAAAGAAAAAACTAATAAGAAGAATAGATAATCTCATTCTTAAAAATCTAAATTTATTAAAAATATTAATACGGATAATTCAATTTTCAAAATTAAAAAAAAAATCTGAAAAAATGAATAATTTTCTTACTAATTAAAAGACGTTGATAACAAGAAATGGTTGTCTAAACCAAGGTGGTTATACGAATGTAAAAAATAAAAGTTTAGATTTTTGGGGGATTTTTTGTTAATTTATTGATTGATAGTTTCTTAATCTTTGTGTTCAATCTTTAATAATAATAAAAATATCTTCGTTTTTACGTTTCATGAAGTATGCTTCGCGGGCAAATTTTTCGAGTTGGTTGTTGTCCGTTTTAAGTCCCTTTATAACCGATTTATCTGTATTAATTGCTTCTTTGAAGTGATTTTTTTCTTTTTTAAGATTATTAAGGTCTTGCATCATTTTTATTTTAGATAGCATATCGCTTGCATCAAAAAATGTTACCCAAATGCCAAAAGCAAATAAAGAAACAAGGTATTTGTTCTTAATAATTTTAAAAAGTATGTGCAGAATTTTTTTCATATATTCAACAAAAATAGATGTTATGAATAGAAATATACAGAGGGTATGATTTTTTTTTAAAGAAAATGATGTTAATAACTTATTTGGATAGAAAAGCTTTATGCAAAAGCTAACTTTGTGTTAAACTCTGCTCGGCGAAGTTTCCAAATTTAGTCGTTCAAAGTTACGACGAAGGCGGAGATAACTTAGCCGGATCATCCCCTCTATTAGTAGTTTTTGCCATTTTTCTACCCATGCTGACATAGCCAGTATTTTCTGTAGGAAAACTTAAATAAACAAATGAACTGTTGCCAGGTAATTCATAAACAGTATCCCAACCATAAGAAATAGTAAAATTAAAAATATTGTTACTATATGATAACAATGAGAATAAAGTAATGTAAGGTACAATCAAAAAAATGTATTTTTTCATTTTATCTATTGTTTTATTATTCTGTTATTAAAAACAAATTTTTCATTGAAAATTCGTAAAATATAAACAGAGGATGGCAATTTTTCCATATTTATTCTAAAATTTTGAGTATTGCTGCTTTCTTGCAACACAATTTTGCCACTAGCTATTTCAATTAGTTGAATTTGAAAAGGAGTATTGATTTCTGTATTGAAAGCAATATTAAGTTTATTTGTAGTTGGGTTAGGAGTAATTGAAACTTGCATCTCTTCAGAATAATCTTTCTCAATACTTGAAGAACCTGTGTATCTTAAAATATATTTACCTAAAGTACAAAAACCTAAGTTTTCATTGATGTAAAATAAATTTTTAACACCATAGTTATTTGACAAATATTCGGTTTCCCAAGTGAAACCACCATTTTTTGTTTTTAATATTTTTATTATATTGTTTTCTGATATTGCAACGTAAAGTGTATCTTTATTTAAAGCAAACATTGATGAAATTATAAAATTTTCTGTATTAAAAAAGTTAATATCAGTCCATGTTACTCCCCCATCAATGGTTTTTAACAATTGACTTTTATTATATGTCGGGTAATAAATACTATAATAAATCACATTTTCATTTGCAACACACATTATGCTTTGTGTATAACGGATTTTACTTTAAGGTTTGTAGATTTAATGATAATTTTCTAAGATTTTTTTTCAAAATATTTGCTACGCTACTAAAGAGTCTTTGTCAATGTTCAAAATATTAAAAATTTCCTTTTGATGATTTG
>Ga0209417_1000364_pt1 | contig 112860 bp, 90 predicted proteins | sample RifGroF2_FD_184002 | JGI IMG/M metagenome (GOLD analysis project Ga0209417, IMG submission 184002) | Groundwater microbial communities from Rifle, Colorado, USA - Groundwater F2 (SPAdes) (version 2) | ecosystem: Environmental > Aquatic > Deep subsurface > Groundwater | place: Rifle, Colorado... | reverse complement strand
TCTATTTTCTGGTTGCGGCAATAGCATATAGGCTGATTTCAAATCGAAAAATATTTTTGCATAAGTTATGTATTTGTTTCTAAACATGTTACACATTATTTTATAAAGTTAAGCCGGACAGTTGTGAGATTTGATTATATATCCTGAAAATCCTGTAATCCTGTCTATAAAGGAGATTTTTATGCCTTTGAAATGGAAAAAAGTATGGGTTTCGGACGAGACCTTCGAGTCTGCCGCGGTGATCGATGTGAACAATGACGGCGTTCCCGATATCGTGTCCGGAGGATTCTGGTACCAGGGGCCGGACTTCAGGAAGAAGCATCAGATCGGTCAGGTGAAGCAGTACGGGGAATATTTCGATGATTTCTCGACGATACCGCTGGATGTCAATGGAGACGGGAAGATGGATGTGATTACGGGCGGCTGGTGGGGCAATACGCTTCGCTGGTGGGAGAATCCGGGAGAAGCGGGGAAGCCCTGGAAGGAACACATCGTTGCAGAGACCGGGAATATAGAGACGACCCGCGCCTGGGACATAGACGGTGATGGGATTGTTGAAATTGTTCCCAACACGCCTTGCGCCAGGGATGTGAAAATCTTCAAGCTCAAGACCGGGAAAGATGGGAAAGGGACTGGTGAATTCGAAAAGATCGTCATCCACCAGTTTTCTGAAAAAGAGACGCAAGGGCACGGACTTGGCTGCGGTGACATCGCTGGAAACGGCAGGATGGACATCATCCTCAGGAACGGCTGGCTAGAATGTCCAGCGGATCCCTGGAAGGACAAATGGACATGGCATCCTGAATTTGATCTTGGCTGTGCAAGCATACCAGTACTCGTCGTTGACATCGATGGCGATGGCAGGAATGAAATGATAGTCGGCAGCGCGCATGGATACGGTCTCTGGTGGTACAGCTGGAAGATCGTAAACGGAAAAAGGGAATGGACAAAACATCAGATTGATCCGTACAACGCCCAGTATCACGATATGATCTGGAAGGATATAGACGGAGACGGCAAACCTGAACTCGTCACAGGGAAACGTCATCGTGCGCATTGTGGAAACGAAGCCGGGGAATGGGACGATTACGGGATCTATTATTTCAAATGGAACGGAGAATCGTTTTCCAAGCAGGTGATTGACTATGGTCCGATCGGGACGGCGAAGGGTACTGGCATTTATTTTGATATTGCGGATCTCCGAGGAACTGGTCGTCTGGACATAGTTGCGCCCGGCAAGGATGGTCTGTTTGTTTTCTATAATGAAGGACTTTGATCAGTTTTCAGAATGGCATTTAAAAATTTTAAATTTTAGCGAAACTATGCTTGAATAGCGCAGTATTAACGTTAATATAATGTTAATATTAGCAAAAGGAAGAGGGGGCTTATGAAAAATAGAAGATCCTTCACCCTTATCGAACTCCTGGTGGCTATTGCGATCATCGCAATCCTGATCTGCCTATTGCTTCCCGCACTCCAACAGGCGAAAAACATCGCAAAAAAGGTCAACTGCCTCAGCAATATAAGGCAGTACAATACTGCAACTAGTTTGTATGCTATCGACAACGAGGGTGAAATCATCTTTACTCAGTCAGGACAATGGACCACGTCCTGGTACCTGAACCACTGCGGCTATATAGATCTTACGCCGTCAGCTTTCATGTGTCCTGAATCCGAACCGCCATCCTCTCTTTCCTCGAATCCGATGGAAGTTCTGAAACGCTGGGTATATTCCTCGAACTTCCAGGGGTATTACAAAGGGCAGATTACCGCCTATACCTGGAACAAGGATGTCTATGTCTGGGGTGACAAGGGGATCAACATATATAAGCTGAAAAACGAAGTCACCGAAGTGGGCGTCATTCCAAACCCGGGCAAGTTCATCATGATGTTGGACGGGAAACGTAGCGGCATGAAGGCCCATGTTCATGTCTTCGACTTCTGCAGGGCCAGGAACAGCGGTCTTCCCTGGACGGCACATGACAAGTTCAGGAGCGTCGTGACGGCATACCTCGACGGCCACTGCGAGTCCGCAACCCTCGACAGCATCAGGGACTCCATCCATCCCGGCACGGAGTTCACATTTGCCGGCACCGATACCTGGCCGCCGTGAGCAATATAAAAATCCATTAATCCGGCATCTTGCATGCCTCTTCTATTGCTTTAACCTGCTACTGGCGTTATATTTCTCTAAATTCCATATTACATGCGCGGGGGATCATGCAGGAAACCGAGACCGATAAAATCATACGCAGCCATTTTGCGTCGAACATCTTTTTCAGGACTCTGTTCGAGAAGTCCACTGATGCGAAGGTCATCATTGATCCTGTCTCTGCAGAGATAATCCTATTCAACGAGCTTGCATACGAGCAGCTTGGATATACCAAGGCGGAGTTCAGGAAGCTCAGCCTCGCCGACATCGATGTCTATGAGAACATCCAGGCCGTAAAAGATCATATTGCAAGGATACTTGCAGTGAACGAAGAGGCCTATTCCACCAAGCACAAGACCAAGGATGGAAGGATACTCGATGTGGAAGTGCTGGCGAAGGTTGTCGAACTCGCGAACAACAAGTTCATCCTATGCAACTGGACGGATGTGACCGAACTCTACGAGAGCATAAGGGAGAAGGAGGAGCTGATCAAGGAGCTCAAGGATTCGATGGAGGAGATAAAGAAGCTCCGCGAAATACTGCCGATATGCACCTACTGCAAGAGAATCTCAGATAAGAACGGCCAATGGGAAACGATGGAGGAATGCTTGTCAAAGAAGACAAAGTATGATTTCTCACATGGAATATGCCCCGACTGCATGAAGAGCAAATTCCCCGACTACGCCGACAAGGACCCAACCAAGGCATAATCCCACCATGATGCTGCAGCACAAGATAAAACTCTGCAATTTAAGCTATTCAAACATCTTCTACAAGACGCTGTTTGACATATGCGCCGACTCCATGGTTGCAATAAGCGTGGACGTAGGGAAGATCGTTGATTTCAATGAGAACGCATATAAGGCTCTCGGTTATACGCGCGAGGAGTTTGTCAGGCTTGACATGATCGACTACGACATCTGCGAGACACAGGCCGAGATGATGGAGCACATAGAGAGGATCGCAGAAAAGGGCGAGGAGAAGTATTTCACCAGGCATAAGACGAAATCCGGGGATATTCTCGATATTGAAGTGAGAGCCAAGTTTGTGGAGATCAACAAGGACAAGTTCATCTTCTGTGTCTGGCGAGATGTCACTGAAATCCTGAGGAACATGAAGGAGAGGGAGCATCTGCTCCATGAACGCAAGAACAACATATCCGATCTTGAGATACTCCGCCAGCTGATCACCTTGTGCCCGGGATGCAAGAGGATCCGCGACGAGAACGGCAAATGGGAGCCTGCGGAGAATTACATTTCAGCTGCTCCAAAACATGATCCTGCCCCTGGCCTTTGTCCAGACTGCAGGAAAAGGAAGATTCCCCACCAGCACGCCAGATGATGACGCTTCCAGTTTCCATACAAAAATCCTACTTTTTTGCATGCTCCGGGAAATGCTTTTTCAAGCAATCAGGGCATATGCCATGTGAGAAATTAGACTTTGTATGCTTGGTGATGTAGCTCTCCAGATGGGACCAGTGTCCTTTGTCGTCACGTATGTTCCTGCAGTAAGAACACATTGGTAGGATAGACTGCAATTCCTTAATCTTGACAAATGAATCTTGCAGCTGTTTGAGAGTTTGTTCAAGTTCCTTTCTTATAAGCACTTCATTTGCATGGAGATTTTTAAGATCGGTTTCTGCTTTCTTGAGTTCAGTTATTTCAATTGAAAAACCGATAATGCCAATAATCTCTCCTTCGGGATTGCGATAAGGAATCTTATCTGTCCTAACCCATAGCTTGCCATGCTTTGAATCCATTGGTTCAATAATGTTCCTAACCGGTTTGCCGGATGCCATTACTTTCTTATCATCATCCCAGTAGGCTTCGGCTTGCTCTCTTGGGAAAAAATCAAAAACAGATTTGCCTTCCAGCTGTTTTTTTGACATTTCCATAATGTCGCAAAAAGTCTTATTCACGCGGATGAATCTATTTTCCTTGTCTTTGAAGAAAACCCAGGCAGGAATTGAATCAAGAATAATTTGAATTATCTGTTCGTTGTTTTGAAAAGGATTCATTTTCATAAACATAAATGGTTTAACTGTTTTTTCAACAAGGTTAAATTCTTGTCGATATATTGAGGTAAAAGTCATATCGGGTCACAAGCTGGCGCTGGAAGTCCAGAAAAGAAGAATGGCTCCGGCAGTAGGATTCGCCCTGCCATGCGGCAGGGCGCCACGTCGGATGACAGTGGCGAACCTTTCATTCAATAATCGTTGAGAAGGTATATGACTTTATTTCAGGAGAATGGCTATCATGGATGAGCTTATTCCAACAATAGATAAGGACACATGCCAGTTCATAGATTTATGGAATCAACCCGACAATCAGAATAATATAAAAGAATGATTGAAGGTAAAGAAACAAGGATTGAACAACAAATCTATGAATGCTTGACATTTGCACGGGCAATCCCAATAAGGGATCTTAGTGTTTCGTTGACGGATGCATTGTCATGGAAAACTTTTGCAACATCTGGAGCCAATAGTACCAGATTGCTTCCCTTGCGATACCGTGACACATATTTCCCCTTCACTCCCCCTTTCATGGAAGCAAAATCATACTCTGGGCGAATCTCTTCCTTCTGTTCAAGCTCTCTTGTTTTCATGGTAGTGTCTCTCTTTTGTAATCGCTTTTCTTGCCGTGATTATCCTAATGGAATCGCCTCGATCCGTATGTCCAATTACCAAAAGCCGCCCTTTTATTGACTGGCCGATTGTCAAAAACCTGAATTCTCCGACCGAATGATCCGGATCAGGAAATGTCTCTGAAAGCGGATCGCCAAAGACTGTAGCTGCTTCCGTGAAATCTACGGAGTGCTTTTGCAGGTTAATGTCCGCTTTCTTAATATCCCATTCAAATTCCATGATAAAACATACTCCGGCATATTTACATATTCAATGGCTGATATCGAATGATTTGAGGCTTGATAAAGATGTTTACTTGGGAGCATGCAATGCATGTAAAGAAGCAGTAAGGTTAGAGCCCAGTTCTATAGAGTTTAATGATTTTTAATAGTCTAAATGAACTTGTTCCCGAGCCAGGGTTTCATGGTACGCTATATACCAAGCGTTTCAAAGGACCATGGAGGCTTATCTATTGCGAGGAGTACAAGACACGCTCGGAATCTATGGCGCACGAAAGATTCTTTAAGAGCGGCAAGGGAAGAGAATTAATAAAACTACATTGCTCTTCAAAAAACCTTGAATAACGGCTTGTTTTTGCCACAAGCGATGTTAGAATAAGCGCCGCTACGTATAAAAAACACTCCGGCATAGCTCAGTGGTAGAGTAGGTGGCTGTTAACCACTTGGTCGTAGGTTCGAATCCTACTGCCGGAGCCATTCTCCCTGATATTACGTTATTCCCGATATAGCCCCTGTGCGATTTTAGGTTCGCCACAGTCATACGACGTGGCGCCCTGCCGGATGGCAGGGCGAATCCTACTGCCGGAGCCATTCTTCTGAATTTCCTCTAGGGCCTTTCAGTTTCCGGCCTTGGGCTTAATTGATTCGGAGACGACCTTGTGCGCGATATCCCTGAGAAAGGCGGCATCCTGCTCGGACATCTTCGATGGCTTGAACTTGATTTTCCTGACATCCTCCTTGAAGAAGAATTCGAACCATACGCATCCGCCCAGGTATTCACCCGCGAAATTCGCATGATGGGTGTCGAAGGTTAGTTTTTTGTCCTTCCAGTAATAACCTGCATGGAGCGAGTGCTGTTCCTTCGGAAGTTCCGGTGGTTTGGCGTTCTTGGGATCGAAGTTCTCATCGCGTTTGAACTCCCATTCGGGCGATTCATATGCGAGCTGGAATGCAGTTCCTACGGGAATAACCTTGCATCCGAGTTCCTTGGCGATCGTATAGTATGCGTCCGTCAGCTTCTGGTACATCTTGACGGAGTCGAATCCGTCCTTGAAAAGAGCCTTGTCATCGGGGCGGTAAGCCCAGGTCTGGTGTATCCCTATTTCAGCGTCAGGCGCATATTTCCTGATATAATCGTAGAGGTTCTTTGCATGGGGACGGTAGCTTTCGATCTTGAAACTTATGACGCTGAACTGCTGGATTGTCACATATTGCCATTTGTCGGCCAGCAGCATTTCCTTGAGTCCTGACTTTTTGCCGTTGAGGGTGTAGGGCGTGCCTTCCGGATCATCCGGATTTGCCTCATGCTTCATTGCGAGGCTGTAGTGTTTCTCCAGGGGACAGCCGCCTATGGAGGCGTGCGCGAATACAAGTTCGCAGTTCCCTGAGTCCTTTACTATGTCCTTCAGGAATTTTGAGGCGTTGCCTGAAAAACTGTTGCCAACGGCAAGGAGCTTTATCTGGCGTTTCTCTGCCGGCGCGCTTTTGTCAGGATTGTTTTCCTGGGCTGTGAGCGCCAGGGGGAGGATGAGTAAAAGTGATGTCAGTAATGAATGTAGAAGCCTGGTCATTGGAGATCCTTTCTTTTTGAAGTGCCTTAAGGTAGTTCAAATTGCGGATTTCGCAATGTTCATAAAATCCGATTCCGGATTTTTTGAACTAATCGGGAATCATAATATAATAATAGGAAAACAGGAGGATGCGCAGGATGTTCAGGGAGATCATGGAGAAGGTTTACAGGCTCATAGCCTTTGCCATCTGCGGCGGTATCGCCCTATATGGTGTGATAGCAATTGCATATGCCGTAAAGCATAGCGACGGAGGAAGCCTGGCCATGGGGCTTGTGTGCTCGATGATCGCAGCCTTTCTTTTTGCATATCTCGTAATTCCCCCTATAGCGGAGAAAATGGCCTTCGGATTTTACACGCCCAAGAATGTAAAACCCTTGCCTCCCGAATTTCCGCTCATCCAGGCAAAGATCAAAAAAGAGGAATATGCCGGGGCCATAGCCGATCTCGAGAAGCTTCTCGAAAAGGATCCAGGCAACTATCATGTGGTTTCACTCCTCGTGGATGTGTTTGTCGACAGGATTGACGATCATGGGAATGCAATCGGCCTTATCACCGCCTATCTTAAGAAGGATGAAAGATGCCCGGAGGATCTCCCGCTGGTCATGAAGCTCGTGGACGTCTATCTTGAGATTGATAATAAGGAAAAGGCCGTTGCACTGCTGGATAAGGAAATTAAAATGAAATACAGGGACATTGAGCGGAAACAGCTGATTAAACGGCTGGAAGGCATAGTGATGCCAAACAGCAAGAAAGGGATTTAAGCCCGTGAATGAAAGGCTCATGAACGGTTTTTATCTTTTACTCGCCCTGCTGACAGGTGGTATTGCCTTGTTCGGTATGGCCCTGGGGGTGCTTGGTGTTTTATTCATGACCGTTCCATTTGGGATTATATGCGGGAGCATCCTCGGTATTAAATTCATCGGCCCATGGGCCTCGGCCGGTCTGGTCGGGCAGATTTATTCCTCGAAAAGCGCAAGGCCTCCACCGCCGGAATTTCCCGTGATCCGCGTGAAGATACTGAATGAACAATATGCGGAGGCGATATCAGATCTGAAGGCGCTTCTGGAGAAGGATCCGGGGAACTATCATGTGATCCTGCTTCTGGTGGAGATTTTTGTCGACAAGACGGACGACCACGAGAACGCCATAGGCCTGATCTCCGCTTATTTGAAGAAGGATGACAGATGCATCGAGGATGTCCCGATAGTCATGAAGCTTGTGGATGTATATCTGGAGCTCGAAGCCATTGACAAGGCCAGGGACCTGCTTAAGAAGGAACTCGGGAAGAAGTACCCGAAGAGGGAGCTCGAACATCTCCGCAGCAGGCTGGATGGGATATGAAATTTACGCGACGGGCCTATGCCCTGCGTAAATTTTATAACTACAAGCAAATTCAATTTTCAGGAAATTAATTGCATTCGCTCGTAGTTAACGTCGCAAGACGTGTCCTAAAGTAAAACAGGCTTTCAGCCTGTATTTAATTGCAGACAGGAATGTCTGCATTACTCTGGAACAGCTCTTGCGAGCTTAACTACGAACATATTCCCAAATTCCATTAATATCCTCCTTTACCTTGAAATTCGCCTCAATGTCTCGTATTTTCTAGCTTATGCTTTACTTGAGCAGTTTTACGTTTATTTGAACGGATTTCAAAAGTATGTCGGGTTTGACCTGTCCCGAGCTTGTCGAAGGAACCCGACGTTTAATTGGCGGTTAAAAAAAACCGCCTTACTTAATAATAACAAATTGGTGGCTTCATATGATAAATGAACTTCTCGGCAGGATGTCCGCACTTGGAGCTTCTGATCTTTTCCTTTCCGCTGGAAAAATTCCTTATGCAAGGGTGAATACGCTGATACAGGCGGTTGATGCCCAGCCGATCTCGGCAGAGGAGATCGAGAAGTTCAGGACGAAGATACTTGTCCCTGAGATTGAAGCCAAGTACCGCAAGGCCGGCAGCGTCGATACGGGATTTGCATATGAGGGGGCGAGATACAGGATAAATTTCCTTGTCCAGCAGGGGCAGCCCGGACTTGTCGCCAGGCTGGTTCCTTCGGGTGAACTGGAGTTTGCGGCATTGAACCTTCCGAAGGTGCTTGTGGAATTCGCGGAAAGACCGAGGGGGCTTGTCCTGATCGTCGGCGCCGCAGGCAGCGGGAAATCGACCACCATGGCGGCGATGCTGAACCACATAAATGCGAAGTTCGCAAAGCATGTCGTGACCATAGAGGATCCGGTAGAATTCGTACACCGTGAGAAGAAGAGCCTGATAACGCAGCGCGAGATCGGGGCCGACTCATCGAGTTTTTCTGAAGCCCTTAGGAACGTAGTCAGGGAGAGTCCCGATGTGATATTCATCGGTGAGATGCGCGATCTCGAGACGATGCAGATCGCGATTTCCGCAGCTCTTACCGGGCATCTGGTCATCACCACGGTGCATACCGCGAATGTCATCCAGAGCATCGAGAGGATAGTCAACAATTTCCCGGAGCATCTGCGAGAACAGGCCGCGGCGGATCTTTCGCTGGCGCTTGAAGGGCTTGTAGCACAGCGCCTTGTTCCACGGGCCGACGGGCACGGGATGATTCCCGCAGTCGAGATCTTGAAGGCTACCCCGCTTGCGAGGCGCGTGATCGCTACTAGGAACTTCCCTGATCTTGAAGACCTGATCAAGCGCGGCTACGAGGAGGGCATGCAGACATTCTCCAGGGCGCTTGCAGATCTGTGCAAGGCCAATAAGATCACGCTTGCCTCTGGTTCGACGGCTGCTACGAACCGTGAGGAGTTCGTGCTTCTCGTGCAGGGGATGGAAAGCGGAATCGATACGTTCCGCGACGGCCTTGAAGCCGAGGCCCACACTGAGAAGAGCATCAATATGAAACGTCTTCTTCACAGTGCGGTCGCGAACAACGCAAGTGATCTGCTTCTCACTGCCGGACACTGCCCGTGCCTTAGGATAAACGGGGAGCTGAATCCTCTGGCCACCGAACCGCTGATGCCTTCAGACACCAAGAGGCTGCTGTTCAGCGTACTTAATTCCAAGCAGAGGGAGATCTTCGAGGAGAGACGTGAGATAGACTTTGCGATGAGCGTGAATATCCAGCGGACGAACGATGCCGGCGTTGTTGAGTCCGCCCCATATCGATTCAGGCTGAACGGATTTTTCCAGAGGGGGAGCGTCTCAACGGCGATCAGGGTGATTCCGAAAAGGATTCCACCGCCGGAGGAGCTCGGTCTCCCGAAGGCCCTTGTGAACATGATGGAAAAACATCAGGGGCTCGTCCTGATCACCGGTCCCACCGGCCATGGGAAAAGTACTACGATGGCGAGTCTCATCGACAGGATAAACGACAGGCGCTCCTGCCATATCATTACTGTAGAAGATCCGATCGAATATGTACACGCCAACAAGAAGGCTGTGGTTGAGCAGAGGGAGGTCTATGCCGACACATTGAGTTTTGCGAACGCCTTGAAATACGTTTTGCGCCAGGATCCGGACGTCATACTCGTCGGTGAGATGCGCGACACGGAGACGATCGGTGCCGCCCTGACGGCTGCAGAGACAGGGCATCTTGTGCTGGCGACACTCCACACCAACGACGCCGCCCAGAGCATAGACCGGATAATAGACTCCTTCCCGGCGCACCAGCAGAACCAGATAAGGCTTCAGCTTTCCGGTACTGTCCTCGGGATCATCGCCCAGAGGCTGATACCGAGGCGTGACGGCAAAGGGCGTATTGCCGCATTTGAGGTGCTTGTCGGGACTCCTGCGATAAGGGCGAACATCCGCGAGGGTAAGACGCATCTCATTCCTTCGATAATCGAGACAATGGCCAAGGACGGCATGGTTACGATGCACAAGGCCCTGACGGAGCTTTATACCGCCAACCTGATAAAGAGGCAGGATGCGATGAGCCTCATGGCGACGCAGGCGAATTAAGAGTGGGTGATTTGAAGATTGCATGATTTGATGATTGGATGCTTTGAAAGAGTGTAGCACAGGCGTCTCGCCTGTTTATAATTAAGAAAATTACAGGCGAGACGCCTGTACCACATTCTTATTTGAATTTGGATTCGTTGGAGTTCACAGCTTTAGCGTGTCCCTGTTTTTTTTCAATTTGAATATTTTTGTTTCGGATTTTTTTTAAATGGCTGACCACTGACCACTGAATACTGATAACTGGATTAAAAACATGCGCGTTCTTGTAAACGGGATAATAGCCGGAATAGATGATGAGAAGTATATTCGTTCGGTCCTGAAATACGGGGCAGGGGAGGGGCTGGACATTGAATACTTCAACCTCGTGAAGGAGATGGAGAGCACCGGCAACAAGAAGCTTTCCATGCTTCTCGGGACAACCAACTACCTTTTCGAAGTCATCCGCGAACGCGAATATCGTAAGATCGGATACAGGCTCCAGGAAAAGAATATAAAGAACGCTATAATCCGCGTTCCAGCCACGATCGAATGGAACAGGATCAACATCAAGTTGAAAGACCAGAAGGAGATAAAGGAATATATAAGGCCTGATGTGGTCGTTACTCTTATTGATGCTGAATGGCTGATAAGGAAGAAGTTTGAAGATCCGGCCCCGGGCAATGATTTCCTCAGGAGGATAAAGGAGCAGAAGCACACTATCCGCGACATCCTCAACTGGATGAACGAAGAGGTGAGCCTTGCCGATGACTGGGCCAGGTTCATGGGGATAAGACATTATGTCGTTCCTGTCGGGCAGGATCCCTACAGCCTCTACAAGCTTGTGAAATACAAGGACATCCCATCGTTCTATGTTTCATATTCGATGACCCATGCGGAAACTGAGAAGAGAAAAGAGATCAATGAAGTGATAAAGAGGCTTTACGACTATGGTCTTGTCATTGATCCGCAGGCGATAGAGATAGGATTCAATTACGAAACTGTCGAGGACAAGGAGGCGACCTATGCCTTTACTGTCCACCGCGATCTGCACTGGTTCGTAGGCAAGGTCGATGCGATTGTCGCAATCCATCCATATACTGAAAAACCACCGCTCTCGACCGGGATGATGGATGAACTCGGCCATGCTCGCGACTACCTCAAGAAACGTTACATGATATTTCCTCCGGAGCACCAGAGCCCGTTCACTACAGACAGCTACATCGAGAAGGGGCATCTCTTCAGGACCGCCGATGAATTCTTCAAATGCCTGGAGGAGGAAGGATTCAGGAAGCTGGAGTGAAATATCAGGTGTCAGGTGTCAGGTGCATGGGGAAGACTCGAAATCCGAATTCAAATAAGAATGTAGAACAGGCGTCTCGCCTGTTCTTTAAAATATCTTTTCCACGTGAATCCCTCCCATATTTTTTATTGTATCACTTTCGTATTGGCGTTATGAGAACTATATTAGATATTTACGATTAATTTACGGATTTGGGAAAATGCGCATTGGCAGGAAAAAAATCGAGAAGGTCAGGGTATACGGCGATCCGTTCCTTTCAAAGAAGGCGGAGGCCGTAGATGCTGTCGACGAAAAGCTGGTCAAGTTTTCGGAAGTCCTCATGAACACGATGGTCGAATTTGACGGAGTGGGGCTTGCCGCGATACAGGTCGGTGTGAAGTCGAGGATGATCGCGCTCGGGGTTCCGATTCCACAGGATGAAAACGGTGTCCCGCGGTTATCTTCTCCAGGCGAGGCTCTGCTTCTGAGCAGGATGCCAATGGTCCTTCTAAATCCGGAGATAGTCTCATATGGGAAGGAACTTGTCACCAAGGATGAGGGGTGTCTCAGCGTGCCGGACATTTATGCGCCGGTTACAAGGCCTGGCACGGTCGTTGTCAGCGCCCAGATCCTCGGGGCGGAGAGTTTTACGCTTGAATGCGGCGGTCTTCTCGCGAGGGCGTTCCAGCATGAGATAGACCATCTTGACGGCATCCTTTTCATCAACAGGCTCTCCAAGGATGAGCTTGAAAAGATCGAACCGGCGCTGGGCAAGCTCAAGCGGCGGTATGCCAGGCTGAAATTCCTTAGAAAGCTGATCAGGAAGGACGATGAACAATAATTCAAATTTCATCAGGACCGTATTTTCGATATGCAGCGGCACCGAGGTCTTCATCCTGCTGCTGAAGTCATCGTGCCGGAAGGCGATCTTCTATCTGCTTCTTTTATCCTTCCTGTGTGCGGCACTTGCTGTTTTAATGCAGTCTTTTCCTGCGAGGAAGATAATTGAAAAGTATTGCAAGGCCCTGTATTCGCAGTTCGGGGAGGCGAGGTTCACGGAGAAAGGACTCATGCCGTCATTGGAGCCGGGCAAGGCCAGGTTCATGAGGCTTGAGGAAAACAGGGTCGACTACATGCCCGACAAAGGCGGCGCCGCTATCTTCAAACCTGACGATGGCATATCATCGAGGGGGATATTGTGGCTCCCGACTTCGGTCGTGCTCTGGGTAAAGTCCAACAGTGAATTCTATGTCTTCCCCCTTTTCTTTTCCCTCTCGAAAATTCCCGAGCGCGAAAGGATAGTCGACAAGCCTGGCGACAAGATAATAGCATACGCCGAGAAAAACTCGTTTGAACCTTCGAAATACAGCGGGGACAGCCCTTTGAACTTCAGCAGGATGCACATGTCGCTGCTTGTCGTGATGCTTACTCTTGTATTCATAAATATCTTCATAACCATACTGTTTTTCATCCCGACCTCTGCCCTTTTCTTTTCTATTGTCTTTTTTCTTACCGGCAAGGGCGACATGCCCGACGAAATAACCTTTGCAAGCCTTTTCACGATCGCAGTCTATTCCAGCTTTCCCGGGATCATAATAGCTACGATCTATTACGGGCTGAATCTCCCATTCCTCGACTTCCAGACTGTCTGCCTCATCTGTTTCCTGATCTATCTGATGGCGGTCCTCAACAAGATAAAAAGGATCAACAAGCCTGAGCCGGAGGAAGATGCCGGATATGACGATGATGATTTCTGATCTTGCAGACAATATCAGAAATCATAAATAAGCTTCGAATTTAAAACACGGCGGAATTGACATGGAAAACACGTTGGAAAATTCAAATCTTGCCAGTTCTTCCTCAACGAAAAGAGGCCCATCCTATGGTTCCGCAGTTGATATTGTCCGCAAACTCCAGTCCAAGGGCTTCATTGCGTATTTCGCAGGCGGTGCCGTGAGGGACATGATTCTCGGAAAAGTCCCGAAGGACATTGATATAGCGACTTCCGCAAAACCCGACGAGGTTGTCGGGCTCTTCCCGAAATGCTATGAGATCGGTGTGGCGTTCGGAATAATAAATATCGTCGTCGATGGACATCCTTTCGAGGTCGCGACATTCCGCGAGGAGAGGGGATATCTTGACGGACGCCATCCGGACGAGGTCAAATACACTGCAGATCCGGAGACTGATGCGCTGAGAAGGGATTTCACCATCAATGGCATGTTCTATGATCCGCTTGCGGATCAGCTCCATGATTTTGTCGGTGGCAGGAAAGATCTTTGCAAGGGGATTCTGAGAACTATTGGAAAACCGGAGGATCGTTTTTCAGAGGATTATCTGAGGATTATGCGTGCCATACGGTTCTGCGTCAGGTTTGGATTGGAGCTTTCACCGGACATGCCTCCCGCTCTAAGGAAATATTCAAAAAATCTCGGGAAGCTTTCCGCTGAGAGGATCAGGGACGAGCTGAACAAGATGCTTCTCGGCCCTGAACCGGAGCGCGCCTTCAGGATGATGGATGATTTCGGTATACTCGGCGAGGTGCTTCCGGAGATCTCAGGATTACGAGGAGTGACGCAGCACTGTGAATATCATCCTGAAGGGGATGTCTTCGAGCACACAATGCTCATGCTTTCACACATGGCCTGTCCGGATCTCGGACTTGCGTGGGCGATACTGCTCCACGACATTGGCAAGCCTTCCACAAAGTCAGTTGGAGATGATGGGATAGAGCATTTCTACACCCACGAACACAGGAGCGCCGAGATGGCTGAACAGGTCTTGAAACGTCTGAAATTACCTTCTGCCGGCATGTCGGATATTGTGAAGGCCGTCCGGGACCACATGCGTTTCGCCCATGTCCGGGAGATGCGTCCTGCGAAATGGAAGCGCCTCATTGCGGAGAATACGTTCCCGCTTGAGAACGAGCTGCACAGGATCGACTGCATCTCAAGCCATGGGAAGACAGACTGCTTTGTTTTCTTGCTCGACAAGATGAATGAGCAGTCGAACGAAGTTAAGCTTCCGCCTCCGCTTGTAAGTGGTTCCGACCTTATTGCACTCGGGATGAAGCCGGGGCCTGAATTCAAGGAGATCCTCGGAAAAATCACCGATCTGCAGCTTGAGGGGAAGCTGAAGTCCAGGGAGGAGGCTTTGGTCTGGATTAGGAACAGGGCAGAAGACAGTCAGAATTACTAATAATCCCATAATTATATTGACATCGTGGTAGGGAAGGCTCGAGTTTATCCCGATCCTGAAAGGCATCGGGAAGCCGTCCGCGGAAGAACGGCGCGTTACGGAGAACGCGCCCTACCTTTTTGTAAATACTATTTCGAGACTATTAGTAAATTAAGCCGTTGCTCATTTGATATTCAGCACAAGTTTCATGAGTCCGTCACCTTTCAGATGACCGAGGCCGCCCCTTGGTGCAAGGGTTTCAGAATAGAGCTTCAAGGAATCGGGCCTGACGTGCTTTCCGCAGACGGCAAAAGGAACAGGCGTACGGGTATGCTTGCGGAGTTTGACCGGTACAGGATGATCAGGCAATACCGCGAATGTGACTTCTTCGCCTTTCAATGCATCCATTACAGGACCGACTATTTTCGAGTCGAAATCCTTTATGGCCTTCATCTTCAGCTTAAGGTCCCCCATATGCGAACATTCGTCGATCGCTTCGACGTGAAGATATACAAAATCATGGTCTTCCAGCGCCTTGACGGCCGCTTCAGCCTTTCCTTTGTAGTTGGTATCGATGAATCCAGTCGCGCCCGGTATTCTGATAATGTCCATCTTTGAGCAGATCGCAAGACCGAAAATGACGTCTACGGCGCTGATCACGGCTCCCTTGACGCCCGGATATTTTTCAGAGAAGGGCTGGAGGTCCGGTTTGCGTCCCGGGCTCCACGGCCAGATCATGTTTGCCGGATGTACTATGTTCTCATTGAGCATATGTCCTGCAAGGAGATCCGAGGTTTTTTCTATGAGAATGTTGAGGAATTCAACGGTATGGGATGATTCCTTGGACGAGTCGCCAGGTGTCAAAACAAGATCTGAAAGTTTTTCGCCCTGGGATGAATCAGGTTTGTGGAACATGACCTTTTCAGAGAATTCCTTTCCATGCAGGACGATAAGGTTCCTGTAGCTGACTCCGGCATGGAAGGAAACTTTGTCGGAGCCGAACTCCTTCTGGAGGTCGCGCATGAGCTTGCTCGAGCGTTCAATTCCGATATGGTCAGCTGAATAATCCTGGAGGATGCCGTTTGAAACCTCAACGAGGTTGCAGCGGAAGGCGATGTCGTTCCTGCCAAGCTCAATGCCCATGCTTGCAGCTTCAAGCGGACCGCGCCCGGAATAGCATTTTGCAAGATCGTATCCCAGTACAGACATGTTGGCGACATCGGAGGAAGTCGGGAATCCTTCAGGAAGAGTAAGGAAGGTTCCGCTGGCACCTTTTTCCGCAATTGAATCCATGAACGGAGTTTCAACCGCTTCAAGAGGTGTCCTGCCACCGAGTTCCTCCAGAGGTTCATCGGCCATTCCATCAGCCAGAAATACTATTGATTTTGACATAACCTTGATTCCGTAATTCAGCTCCCCTTTATGTTTCCGACAGCAGGGAAATTCAGTTCAAGTACCATCTTGTTCTCTTCAGTGTTCGAAGTCGCACTGACAGTCCCCCGGTTGACTTCAATGAGGCTTTTCACTACTGAGAATGCGAGTCCTGTGCCGACATTCGCCAAGGGCAGGGCGAAGGGCTCGAAGATCGAATCCTGGATTTCCTTTGTCACGGAGAAACCGTTGATCGTGACCACGCATTTTACATTCCTATCAGCTTCTACGCCGGAGATCGTGAATGAGACCGGTTTGACCGCGCTGGAAATGATCTCGTTGAAGATCATGTGGAAAATTTCCCTTGCATGATCGGGATCGCAGAGGAAAGCAGTATTCCCCGAAATGCTCTTTTGAAGCCTGATGGGCTGGGTGTTGGGTGTCCGCCCCTGCATAAGAAGGTTTTCGAAGATTTCATCGATCAGCAGGTTGAGCTGTATCTCAGTAGGTTCAGGATTGCTGTCCTCGACATAGCCGCGGTTTGAAAGACGCAGGAACTGCCTGAGCATCGTCTTCTGCCGTTCAAGGCTCTTCTTGAGATCTGAAAGGGCCTCTTTTGCAACAGGATTTATGCCGTTCCCCAGGAGTGATTCGATAAGCAGGAGGTTCCCGATGGATACGCCGATGAGATTGCTGAAATTATGGGATATGCCTCCGGCGATCCTCGCAACAACCGCGTTCCTCCTCTCCTCCATCGCTATCCGCAGCATCTTCTCCTTTTCGGACACTGCACGTGAAAGGCTGACCTGTGTCCTGACACGGGCTATCAGCTCCTTGTGGTTGAACGGCTTCGTTATGAAATCCGCGGCACCTATCTCAAAACCTTTGAGCTTGTCTTCAATCGTGTCGACGGCAGTCAGGAAGATTATCGGGATATGGCTTGATTTCGGATTGGCTTTCATTTTCCTGCAGACGGAATATCCATCTTCATCCGGCATCATTATGTCAAGCAGGATGACTTCCGGCACCTTGTCCTTCATTGTGGATATGCCTTCCTCTCCGCTCCTTGTCAGGATCACGTCAAAATCCCTTGACTTGAGCGCGCTTGAGATGAACTGCCTGTTCAGCGAGGAATCGTCGATGACGAGGATCCTCGCCGGCGGGCTGAAAAATATTTTTTCCTGTTCGTCTGCCATTTGCTGCCTTCTTTACAAAGTATGCCGGGCTTCAGCCCGACACTTTTAAACACAAATCTCTCAAAGATAATGTCTTGTCGCCTTATTTCAAATCCTTGTAAATTTTTAGAGGTTCCATAAAGACAACTGGTGTCGGGCTAAAGCCCAACATACTTGCAGCTGGTGTTGGGCTAAAGCCCAACATACTTGCATGGATAAGAATCAGAAAAGAAATAAAAAAAGGACGGTGTTTCCACCGTCCTTTTGAAATGTCAATCTGGCTTGGCCTGTTTCAGCAGCAGCCGTAGATTGCAAGGTCACCGAGTTCCTCCTCGATGCGGAGGAGCTGGTTGTACTTGCAGATGCGGTCTGTCCTGCTTGCCGAACCGGTCTTGATCTGTCCGGAGTTTGTGGCGACGGCGATGTCTGCGATTGTCGCATCTTCGGTCTCGCCTGAACGGTGGCTTACGACCGCGGTCCATCCGGCCCTGTGGGCCATTTCGATGGCGTCGAGGGTTTCTGTAAGGGAACCGATCTGGTTCACCTTGATAAGGATCGAGTTAGCTGATTTTTCCTTGATACCCCTGGAGAGATATTCGACGTTCGTCACGAAAAGATCGTCTCCGACAAGCTGGGTCTTGTGGCCAATTTCAGCCGTAAGCAGATTCCATCCTCTCCAGTCGCTTTCAGCCATTCCGTCTTCGATCGAGTCGATCGGATAGTTCGTTGTCAGCTTCTCATAGTATTTCACCATTTCCTCCGAGGACTTCACCATTCCCTTGCCGGCCTTCTTGAAGTCGTATTTGCCGTTGATGAAGAATTCGCTGGATGCGGGATCAAGCGCTATGCAGACGTCGCCCTTGTCTGATTTCCTGCCGGGCTTGTAGCCGGCGACCTTGATCGCCTCCATGATGACATCGAGGGCATCTTCAATTCCCTTGAGGTTCGGAGCGAAACCGCCTTCATCGCCGACTGCGGTGCTGAGTCCGCGTTTCTTGAGGACGGACTTGAGGGCGTGGAACACTTCAGTTCCCATCCTGAGGCCTTCGTGGAAGCTCTTTGCTCCGACGGGACGGATCATGAATTCCTGGAAGTCGATCGGTGCGTCGGAATGAGCACCGCCGTTGATGATGTTCATCACTCGGGTTGGCGGCACCTTCGCATTTGTTCCGCCGATGTAGCGGTAGAGCGGGATGTCAAGGCAGTTTGCCGCGGCCTTCGCGCAGGCGAGCGAAACCCCGAGGATTGCGTTTGCCCCGAGGTTCTTCTTGGTGTGGGTGCCGTCGAGCTTGATCATCGTCCTGTCGATCTCGGCCTGTCCGAGAACGCACATGCCCTTGATTTTGGGATTGATCTTCCTGTTCACGTTTTCAACTGCCTTGAGGACGCCTTTGCCGAGATAGCGCTTCTTGTCGCCGTCCCTGAGTTCGAGGGCTTCATGTTCGCCTGTAGATGCGCCGGAGGGTACAGCAGCCCTTCCGATGGTTCCGCATTCGAGCGTGACATCAACTTCAATTGTCGGGTTTCCACGTGAGTCCAGGATTTCACGCGCGTGCACATTGGTGATTGCTGGCATCTTTCGGTTTCTCCTTGTTAAATAAAAAATATAGTCTAGTTTTTTGAGGTTCCATTTAAACGCAGACGCATTAAAACTAACGGCTTTAGGATAACTTGCAAATAAATAAAAATAGTTTTTACCGTTTTATTGAGTCAGAGCGGAAACTCCTGGGTTTTGCCGGGATTTCAACACTGGGATTGTCAGATGTGCGGCTGCGTCCCCTGCGAGAGCGGCTTGCAATGATATATGCTCCGGAAAACTCCGTCGGATTCTCCTCGTATATGCAGAGGACCTTGGACAGGAGGGCGGATCCTTCAAGCCTCTTCCCCTGGGCGAAAAGCCTTGCGATCATCTCCATGCCATTCAACGGCATTCCGACTAATAATTGTTTTTTGCCTGAGGCGCGTGACGAGGAGTTGTCGGGCCTGATAGCGGGATATGCCGGGCGTGTTGACTACCACGTCTTCCTGAGGCAAAAAATAATTATTTTTTCTGAGGCCATGAAGAAATATCTTGGAAAAGATTTCACATGCGAAATCTCTGTTGACACAAAACCTCTTGCTGAAAAGAGCCTTGCCGCATTTTCGGGGCTTGGCTCAATCGGGCTCAACTCGTGTCTTCTCTGCGAAGGGGAGGGCAGCGGTACATGCCTCGGGATTCTCGCGCTGGACATCGAACTGCCGGAAATGGATCCTGTTGATTTTGCAGCGCCATGTTCGACATGCGGGAAATGTGCTGAGCAGTGTCCGACCCGCGCCATAACCGGCAAGCCCGGCGAATTCATTTATAGGAGATGCAGGAGCTATCTTACTATGGAGAAGAAAGGAGTTCTTGAGAAGGATGAGGCGGCTCTCCTTGGCGATTGGATCTTCGGCTGCGACATATGTACATCGCTTTGTCCCGGAAGCGATATTCCTCCGCCATTCAAGGCCGATCTGGAATGGCTTTTGTTCGAAAAGGATTCGATCGTAGAAGAAGTGTTAAAGGACACCGCGCTGGAATATCCTGGAATTATGCTGCTCAGGCGGAATGCGTTGGCGGTGCTTGAAAACAGGGAAGCGCCTAAGGCCCGGGAATTAGCCGGGAAAGCCCTGGCTGATATAAAAATGGAAAAGAGATGATATAATAAGGTTTAAATTGAATTCACAGAAAGGGAACGATTGATGAAAATGCCAAGGCTGTTTGCCGGCTTTCTTACGGGATTTTTTCTAATCCAAATGTGCGTACTGGCGCAGGAACCAGCAGTTCCGGACGATATAAGGAAATTCGCGGATTCAATCAATACTTCGATCAACAGCGGCGATCCTTCGGTTATGAATTCCGCATTTGACAAGCCGAAGTTCATTGACCGCATCATAGGTGGCCAGCAGATAAAGCCGGATGTCCTTTCAGGCTTCACGAAAGGTTTTTCAAAAGGATTCACCTACGGGAGCGAGCTTGTCCGCGCCCAGGCGAAATTAAAGACACTCAGGCTGTACAAGGACAAGGAGGGATACCACCAGCTTGTAAGGATGCAATTGGGCGATGCGGTCGCCTATCTGGATTTCCTGCTGGAAAAAGGGGCCGGAGGGATAAGGATAATTGACTGCTTCGTTTTCGTCACCGGTGAAAATCTAAGTGAGACGCTTTCCAGGAACGTCATGCCGTCCCTCATGCGTGAAAGCAAGAACGTGATCACCAAGGCGTTGACGCCGAAAGATAATTTCTTACTGCATATGGACAAGATATCCGACATGAGGAAGAACAACGTCGCCCAGAATTACAAGGAGTCGCTGGCAATTTACAATGCCCTGCCGGCTGAGCTGAAAAAGGAGAAGGCGATCATGATGATGCGGTTTTCGGCCGCGCAGGGGCTTGGGGTTGACACTCCGGAGTATCTGCAGGCGATGCAGGATTTCGAGAAGACATTTCCCGGTGAACCGTGTCTTGCGCTGATCCTGATAGACTATTATTTCATGAAGAAGGACTTTGGCAAGGTCGACAAGTGCATAACTGATTTGGAAAAGGCGCTGAAGTGCACTGATCCTTATCTCTATTACATGCGGGGGATAAACGCCTCCCTGGCAGGCAGGAACGCCGATGCCTTGAAACATCTCGAGAAGGCGATTGAGCTTGAACCGGATGCGGATACATACCAGCTGCTTCTTTTGAAGCTGTCCATGACCTTGAAGAACTGGGCCCAGGTCGTCAAGGTCATGGAAGGTATGGATAAGAATTTCAAATATAAATTCCCGGATATTGAAACTGCCCCTCTCTTTTCCGAATTCATCAAGACAGATGAATACAGGAAATGGAAAAGCGCCAGGTCCAACAGCCCGGATTCCCCGCCTGTCGCTCCGCAGAAGACCGGGACGGGAAACGGGAATTCAGGCAAGAAGAGCTCTTTCAGGATGCTTGAACCGGTAGCGAAATGAAAGCCGGATGAATGCGCCCTATGGATTAGTATCCAATCCGAGAGGCTTGAAAAAATCCTTCTTGTCCTGCTGTTCCTGCTTTTCAATATTGGCCTTGAGCTCCTTGACCTCCAGCTCTTCCACCTTCTTGACCTCGATGTCCTTGTCGGCGGATCCGGCTTTGTCGATCTTCTCCTTGAGCTTCTTTATGGTCTCTGAATCCATGGAATCTATTCCAACAGCATTCATAAGGCGGTAATAAGCCACATAATAGGTGCTGAGAGACTGTATCCTCTGGATCTGGGTTTCAACCGTCTCAAGGCGCAGCCGGTCGATTTCGAGCTGTGACAGGGCGCCTCCGGCATTGAAATTCTCCTGTGCGATTTCAAGGTGCTGGGCATAGATGCCATAGACTTTTTCATCGAGTTCATAGCGTTCCCTCGATTCAAGCATTTCAGCGTATGATATCCTGACCTGCGCCATTACACCGATGGTCTGTGAAAGCGTCTGCATCTCAAATTCATCCACCTCTTCACTCAAGGCACGGTATTTTGCGATCTGCTGGGGAAGCTTCAGGACGTTGTAGGCCGCCCTCACGCCGATCTCCCACCATGAAGTATGCATGAGGAATGAATTGCTGGAGTTGTTGAAATCACCCACCATCTGCACGTTCGGGAACATCATGAGGATTGCCTTGCGGGACTCGTTGACCGTGATGTTCGTCTGGATGTCGAGATTGTAAAGTTCCGGGCGTTCGGTGAGTGAAATCCTTTCCAGCAGATCTATGTCGGGAAGAGTTATCTCGGTGGCCTTGACCAGCACGGAACCGTCGACCTTGATTTCACCAAGCGGATTGAAACCCATGAGGGTCCTGAGCTCTATGCAGGCGTTCTGGTAGCTGCGCCGGAACTCCATCATCCTCTGCTGGAGCCTGATGAAGCGCTTGTGCTCGTCGAGGAGCCTGAGGATGGACACATCCCTTTTCCTTGCAAGCTCCGTAAAGGCATTGTCTATGTTCTTGCAGCGCTCGATCAGGTCTTCAGTGGTCTTGATCGCATCCTGCAGGGCGGCAACCTTGAAATAGGTCCTTACCACGTCCAGCCTGAGATTCTGCCCGACGCGCCTTGTCTGCTGCTTTTCAAGCAGCATGCGGTCATTCGCCTGCAGGACGTTGATGTAGGCGAGGCCGAAGTCAAGCGCGCTGAAAAGGAGTTCGACCTTCAAGGTGTTGGTGTCCTGGTCCTCGCTCTGGCTGAAGCCGTAGGTTCCGTTGTCCGTGCCGACAAGGCTCTTGCTGGATGAACCCGGTATGTTACTGCGCGCCTTGTAGGTGTTGTCGACGGTCAGATCGGGAAGCATGCCGAGCATTTCAGCGGTGACCCGTTCGCTTGCCACCTTCTGCTTGAGCTCGCTGACCTGCAGATCCAGATTGTTCTTTATTGCAAGCTCGATGCATTCGGGCAGGGTCAGGATTCTGCCCTTTTCCAGCACCCGGCTGGAAATTTTCCCGAAATGAAGTTCCGCCTTTTCAATGCGTTCCCTGCGGTAGGATTCCTCGCTGCTGCATCCGGCGAAAACAAGCAAGGCCGCAAGGACGGTCAAAAGAAGATGATGCAATTTTATTTTCATTGTCATCCCCCTGCCAGGCTCGCGGCCTCTGTATCACGGCTTTTGCGGCTGGATTATTTCTTTTCCTTCTTGTCGGACTTGGCATCCGCTTCCCCTGCATCCGTGCGTTTGAGCACGCCTGCTTCGAGCAATTTGTCGATCAGCTGCTGCATGGAGTTGAAGGCGTTGAGGAATCCCTGGGGGGGCATGATTATCCTCTCATTGTATACGGGAGTCGGTTCGCCCTTGCCCTTGGGATCCGGCTGGAGCGTGATAAAGTCGAAACGGACCATTCCTCCGACGAAATGAATCTGCCCAATTCCGTCTGCGTAGATTTCCTGCTCTTTTCTGTCTGCCATAAGATACCACCTTTCTCTATTTTTTAACTGAAACGTTTTTTTAAAAATGAAACAGTAAAATATTATAGTTTTCAGGAAATTCAACCCTTCCCTCCTTAATTTAACGATTCTTTACCTGTGGAGTTTTGCCAAATGACGGATATGACTGTATACTATCGATTCTAAAATTCATTAACCCGGAGATGTTGACATGCGCAGCCCCATCACGTCAAAATCATTATTTGTCCTCCTGGTGATTTCCGGTTTCACATTTCTCCCCTTCCATCTTTCCGGAACCGAGCCGCCGCCTGCGGCAAAGGAGGAATCCAGAGGCGAACTGGTCAAGACAGTGCTTTTCCCCTTCAAGGAGGCTATCCTCTCATCGATGGTGGAGACTTCCATCCGCACGCACAAGTTCAAGGAAGGCGAAAGATTCAAGAAGGGCGATGTCCTTGTAGATTTGAACGATGATGCCTTCAAGCAGAAGCTGATCAAGGCGAAGTCCGCCTGCCTCGAAGCCAAGTCCGGACTGGCCTTTGCCGACAAGAATCTCATACGCACCAAGGATCTCAACAAGCGCGGCCTCCAGGGCCTGCAGGATGTTGAAAGAAGCGAGCTTGAACTCGATATCGCCAATTCCAAGCAGATGTTCCAGGACGCAAATCTGCAGCTCTCCCAGCAGGATCTTGACAACTGCTACGTCGCTGCACCATTCTCCGGAAGGGTCGTGAAAAAAATGGTCCAGGAACACGAATTTGTCAGGGTCGGACAGCCTATGCTGCAGATCATAGACGACAACCAGCTGCTCGCCGTCATGCATCTTCCTTCCTCGGAACGCAACAAGATCAAGCTTGGTGAGAACCACAGCGTCCAGATAGATGAGACGGGAACAGTGCACGAGGGCGCGATTTACGAGATCGCAGGTGAGATCGATGCCGGAAGCCGTACATTCGAAATAAAGCTCCTGATAGACAACAAGGACAGCTCCCTGACTGCTGGAATGACCGGACGCCTGATCGTTCCGCAGAAGGAGAAGGAGCCTGTGAAATGAACGGTACGGGAGAGCAGCAGCAGAAGGAGAACCTCCTACTCAAGGGGAAGCTCAATGCTCTTTCCGCCATCATAAGAATTGGACATGAGGCCTTTGAAAAGCAGGATCTGATCCAATGGGCCGGCCATGTGGTGAACAACAGCATCCTGGCCATTTCGTACAACCGTTCTGCGCTCCTGGACATGCGGGGCCCCCAGCCGAAAATCATTTCCGTGTCCGGGCAGGCGGCGGTCAACCACAATTCGGAATACTGCCTGGAGCTTCTCTCACTTGCAAGACCCTTCACAAAGATCTCAAAGATAACCGCAGTTGACAAGGAGTCCCTCTCGGCAGTGGGTGCAGGTCCGGAGGCGGTGGCGTCCCTGGAGTACATGCTCAGGACATGCGAAGCCTTGTATCTTGTGCCGATCTCGGTCCCTGGAACAAAGTCCGATGAAACCGGAAATTTCCTGTGGTTCATTGATTTCTCGCAGAAGGAGCAGGCGGCGGTGGCTCCGGCCATACTCTCATTGCTAAGGGAACATTACGGCGAATCTCTCTTCTTCATATTGAACCGGCAGCGCACTCCGATGGTGAAAAGGTTCATGGACAGGCGTGAATGGATGCGGCCCTCGCGGATACTTCTAATATTGTTCATATTGTTCCTGATCTCCTCGGTTGCCGTCAGGGTGAGACAGGCCGTTTCAGCGGATTTTGAAATCGCTCCGGAAAAGGAGATAATCGCCTATTCGCCTTTCGAGGGCAGGGTGGCTACCTGCCATTTCAAGAGCGGCAGCACCGTCAAGAATGGCGACGTGGTGCTGGAATTCGACACCGAGGAGCGTGTCTTCAACCTGAACAGCGCAAAAAATGAATACAACAGGACTTCCGCCCAGTTCGATCTCATCCAGCGCCAGTCGTTCCAGGATGTCGCAAAGCGCGGACAGGTCAAGCTGCTCGAGCTGCAGAGGGAGAAGTCATCGATAGACATCAAACGGAACCAATGGTATCTGGACAGGAGCACAGTCCGTGCGGAGGCCGACGGGGTGCTGGACATAGGCGAGGCCGACAAGCTTGAAGGAAAGGCGATGCGTCCCGGTGAAAAACTCTTCGAGGTGCTTGAGACAAAAAGCCTGGTGGCCCGGATCTACCTTGATGAACGCAATGCTTCAGTCATAGGTCCTGAATGCAAGGTCGCATTGTATCTGCATGCCAGGCCGGAATCGACATTGAACGGGACTGTCATCTCGATCAGCCCCAAGCCTGTCCTTACTGAAACCAAGAAATACTGCTATCTGATCAAGGTGAAGCTGGACGACAAGCAGCAGAACCTGATATGCGGCATGAGGGGTATCGCAAGGGTTTCCGGAAAGAAGGTTTCACTGGGCTATTACCTGTTCCGCCACATGGTCCTGTGGTACAGGCAGCTGTAATGCCAAGGATGGATGATTGGACGGAAATGGGGGGGCAGGTGTCGGGTGTCGGGTGTCGGGTGTCGGGTGTCGGGTGTCGGGTGTCGGGTGTCGGGTGTCGGGTGTCGGGTGTCGGGTGGTAGTATGTAATCAAGAAAAGAGAGTTTTGCATAATGCCTCCTATTGAATTCTTTCGATTGTCCGTCCTGACCCCTGACACCCGACACCTGAACACTGACGCAAAGGAACGCATACTTCAACCAGGCGTTGAACAATGACAAATCCCGTTGACTCAAAATCAAAAGAAATTCCTCCGCCGGCAGGCGGTCTCCCGCCGCAGAAGCAGTTCACTGGCGAGCTGAGGGCGGATCTTGAACTGTTCAAGGGCGGTGCCGATGAGAACGGCAATGCCACCTGGGTGATATTCGATCCTGTTTCCGGCAACTACTTCAGGATAGCTGAAAAGGACTACCGGATCATAAGCTGCATGTCCGGGAACCAGGAGCTGGAATCCTTTGTCGACAAGCTGAACCAGTCAGGGATACATACTGACAAGGACGAAATCACCAGGACATTGTCCTTCCTGATGCAGAGCAACCTGATGAAACCGGTCTACAAGGGGACCGAGACGAAGATGATCCGCGCCCGTGAGATGAAGAAGAAGATGTTCTGGCACATGGTGCTCAACATGTATCTGTTCTTCCGCATCCCGCTGGTCGCCCCCGACCGTTTCATCGTGAAGACATTGGACATAGTAAGGGCTGTCTTCAACAGATGGACGCTGCTTGTGTTCAAGCTTGTTGCAATACTTGGATATCTATGCCTCATATTGAACTTCCACAAGTTCGCCGACGCCTTCCTGGCATCAATATCCATCCAGGGGCTTCTCCGGTATTCCCTGGCGATAGTACTGATAAAGGTGGTGCATGAATTCGCACATGCCTATACGGCGCGCAATTTCGGATGCCGGGTCCGCAGGATGGGCGTGGCCTTCATAGTCTTTTTCCCGCGCTTCTATACCGACATCACGGATTCATGGAGGATTCCGGACAGATGGAGGAGGTTCCTGATAGACGGAGCCGGCATCTTCAGCGAGCTTTTCATAGGCGGATTTGCTGCGCTGGTCTGGGCGAACACAAGCACCGGATCGACCAACACCATCGCCTATTATATCTTCACCGTCAGCATCATCAACACCGTTATGGTGAACGGCAATCCGTTCATCCGCTATGACGGATATTACATGCTGATGGATCTTATGAACATCGACAACCTGCAGAGGCGCGGAACCGAACTGGTGCGTGGAATCTGGAGGAGATATCTTTTCGGACTTGCAGTACCTCCGGATCCTTCGGCGGGCTGGAGGAGGATTGTCCTCATAGCATACAGCATATCGTCATTCCTCTACCGCATATTCCTCTACACCTCGATTATTCTCATTGTCTACTTTAATTTTACCAAGGCCGTCGGTATAGTACTGCTTATACTCGAAGTATGGCTTCTGCTGATGAAGCCTATGATCGAAGAAGGGAAATTTTTCATGGCGAACTGGAAGAACTTCAACCGGCGCAAGCTCGCGTTTTCACTCGGCGGGACCGCGTTCATCCTGCTCCTCCTCCTGATCCCTCTTCCCTGGAGGATATCCCTTCCCTGCGAGGTCAAATCCGTCGAATCCGTGATGGTCTACGCCTCCATCAACGGCTTCCTGGGGGATCTTCCGGTCGCGGACGGCGCACCTGTGAAAAAAGGGGACGTCGTGATGACCCAGGAGGATCCGCTCCTCGAATTGAGGAGGGATGAGGCCGGCCTTGACATTGAAATCGCAAAGCTGCAGCTCGAGCAGGCCCAGACCGACAAGGAGCAGCTTGCGCAGATAGAGGTCCGGAAGGAATCGCTTGAGTACAGCCGCACCGCCCAGGCTGAAACGGAAAGGCGCTCTATACAAATGCGTACCACAAGCCAGATCGACGGAGTCTTCTCCCTCCACGACCAGCATCTCAAGAAGGGGAAATGGCTTTCAAAGGGGGATATTGTCGGAGAGGTGTACCAGCCCGTCGCCGGAAAGGCCGTCGCCTTCGCCGTCGAGGACGATGTCAAGCACATCCGCAAGGGCGACCGTGTCTCGGTGTCGCTCAGCGACGAGCTTGCGTCCTATAAAGGCCGTGTCACGGGGATCAACCCCCTGCCGGCGGCGCTTCCGCCATCTCCGCTTCTCAGCGTCTTCGGCGGACCCATTCCCGGATTCGTAGGCGAGGACGGGTTCTTCAAGCCCGTTTCGACATATTACCAGATCGAGATCGATTTCCAATCCGGTTCTCCGGTCCCCGGCCGCACCGGTACCGCCAGCCTCGGGAAATACTCTTCTGTCGCCGGCAACATGTTCAGGAAAACCCTCCAGGTCCTGCAGCGGGAGCTGAGTTTTTAGATGCTTGATACTTGATACTTGATACTTGATACTTGATACTTGATGCCGGGAACCGGCTTCAGAAAGGCCTTCCAAAACGCGTCCTGATCAGGAAAATATCTCCTGTCTTTTGTTTTATGTCAGGCGCGCAGTCCAAAGATTGCTACGCAATCATTAAAGAATGGGAAAAAGCTCAGGTTCCCGTAGGCTCAATTTGCAGTTCTTAGAGCTGCCGGCATTCTGAATCGCTCCTGAATCTCCAATCCCCGGTTTCCAGTATCAAGTATCGAGTATCTAGTATTAAATATTTCTTATTACCTTATAATACAACATGTATTTCTCCATCGACGGAAAAATATATTTCACTTTTCTTGCGTTCCGTGCATAATATTTCCGCTCGTAATTCGTAAACATGTCAAAGAGGAAGAAATTTCCGCTTTTTTTTGCCTGTTGTATTGACAAACCTGTAAAATTGTGTTATAAAGAAAATGTTTATTGTATATCTCACATGAAAATGGGGGTATTTCAAACAGGGGTAATTTTTATTCATGGGGGATTTTTTTTGCATATAGGGGTTTCGGATTTAATCAAACAGGGGTGAAAACATGTATCAACTCGAGGAACGCATTCTATTCGACGGTGCTGCAGCAGCGGATATAACGGCCGCACAGCAGGAACAGCAGGCCCAGCAGACAGAAAGTACTCAGACCCCGGCAGAGCCGCAGACTGACACTGCCTCTGATCAGGACCAGGCCCAGTCCATTCATGACACGTCCCCTGTACTGCCCACGGATTCCGCCCCGTCCGTGCCAGCCACAGACGCGTCAGCCGACATCAGCGACACATCCGCAGCCATCGCGCCCCCGACAGCTGCGAACCCCACCCCTCATGTGAACGTCCTCGTTGTTTCCGACTCCCTTGAAAACGCAGACTCCCTTTTCCAGAGCGCCAATTCCGACACCATAGTTGTCCGCTACAATGCCGAAACCACCTCCGGTACACAGCTCCTCCAGGAAATCAATGACGCCCTCGAAGGGCAGAAGGCCGACAGCATCGGCTTCGTCACGGACAAGGCCCATGACGGCTCCGTCTCCATCTTCTCCGACGGCGCCACGAGCGACCAGACCCTTTCATCCGAAGCACAGCAGAATTTCTGGAACGGCATCGAAGGCATGCTTTCCGAAAAAGGCAGGATAAACATTTTTGCGTCGGATCTCGCATCCACCGACAGCGGCCGTCATCTCGTAGACTCTCTCTCTCAGATCACCGACCACCAGGTGGCAGCAAGCGCCGATGTCACAGGCGACACCGATGCAGGCGGAAACTGGGAACTCGAATACGTCGCCAAAGGAACGGATTCCGTCGATCTGATCGATGAATATTTCAGCCGCGAAGCAATCCAGTCCTTCGACCACAGGATCGAAGATCCCACCGAGATCGCATTCATCGACTCGTCCGTCAGGGACATCGACACTATAGTCAGCCAGCTGGACAGCGATGTCGAAGTCGTATATCTCAGCAAGGACAATGCCTTCAGCGACATCACGGAATTCCTCAGCAACCGCACTGATGTCGACGCCATCCATCTTATTTCCGACGGTACCGCCGGGGAGATCTATCTCGGCTATGACACTGTCAACTCCGAATTCATAGCGGCACATCAGGCCGATCTGGCCGCCTGGGGCAAATCGATGTCCGCGGACGGGGACATCCATATCTACGGCTGTAATGTCGCGGAGACACAGGTCGGAAAGGATCTCGCAAATCAGATATCCGTGATCACCGGAGCTGATGTCGCGGCATCGGTAGACCGTACCGGACTTGCTGGAAACTGGAATCTCGAATACACTACCGGAGATGTCCAGACTGCAGGTTTTGTCATTGGCGACTACAATCACAACTTGAAGACCATCACCGTCAAACGTCTTGACGACTATGTGGTCCAGTACGTAAATCCGAATGCGACGAACCTGACCCTCCGTGAAGCCATCCTTATAGCCGTAGACGGTGACAATATTGCTTTTGCCGATTACACTGTGCTCCATAACGCAAGCAGTTCCATGCCTGATCTCCAGCCCTGGTACAACGGCCATCCGTTCATTGGCTCGACCATATACAATGACGTTGTAGTTGATTCCGGCGCAGTAAATAATCCCGGTGGATATGCCAAAGGTACTACAACTATCGCATATAGCGGACTGCTTGGCGGATCCCTGGCGGTAGGAAGCTTTATTTATATCGATGGAGACGCCGCCGCGCATCGTGTCACAGCATTAGGAGCCGGAACCATAACATTCGCCTCCACCCCCCTTGCCGTCGCCATTGTCGATACCGCTGTCATCACCTGTAGGACTCCATCCCTTGGACTGGCAGATACACTGACGATTTCAAAAAATATAACTATTGATGGCGCCATATTAACTCCTGCCTGGACTGACAGTACGACGACACCTGTAACCAACCATAATGCTGTAAATAATTCCGTGATCCTTGACGGCCAAGGACTTTTCCGCGTAATCTATATTGACTCCCAGATGGGCGCAGGCAATACCGGCGTCTCGCTGACGAACATAGTCATACAGAATGGTCGTTGCCTTTCCACGGACAACGCCCCTGCTGCCGGCAATGGTGGTGGAATATATATATCGAGCGTAAGCGCACTTACGACAAGTTCAACCACAAGCATATCAGGAAATCAGGCTCCCTATGGCGGAGGCATTTATAACGCCGGTGTATTGACCCTTGGCGGACAAGTCTCCGGAAATACGGCTGACAACGGTGCGGGCACAGCCGGCAACGGTGGCGGAATCTACAATGCCGGTTCCCTGACAGCCACGGCAGGATATGTCTATTCAAACACCTCCATCGAGCATGGCGGGGGAATCTATAACAACGGAACAATAACCATTACCGGAACTTCTGCAGTTAATCCGTTCAACATAGGAATCGATCCTGCAAACGCAGCTGCCGGAAATACTGCCGGTGGAAGCGGCGGCGGAATCTACAGCAACAACGGCAATATTTCCCTGGAGAATGTTGATGTTTCCTATAATGCTGCCGGACTCAATGGCGGAGGTATCTACTTATTCTCGAACTACACGCAGTCCTCTCCGATGTCCTTCAATGCCGTCGATGTAGAAGGCAATACTGCAGACAATGACGGTGGCGGCTTCTACATGACAAATGGAAATTCCACTGCTACTAACGTCCTCGAATGGGAATGGAGCCAAATTACCGCGAATTTTGCCGATGCCGATTTTGATGGTGTTGGAAATGGCGGAGGAATCTGCCTTTTCAACAATGCTGGAAGTATCCTTTTGAAGACCTCCATCTCTCTGATATCTCATAATACCCGTTCATCCATAGACTCAAACTTCGCAGTTAATGGTGGCGGCATATATATTGAAAACTGCGCTAATGTGACGATGGATTTCCTCAGGATAATGTCTAATACGGCCACGGTCAACGGCGGAGCAATTTTTGTCAAGGATTCAGGCACTATAACTCTGACGGACATGGAGATCGCAAGCAATTCCGCAGTTGATGGTGGTGGAATATATTATACCAACGTCACAACTGGCACCTTGGACATACAGAGAAGCAGTCTCAACAATAATACCGCGACCGGCGACGGCGGTGGTATTTATATTGACAAGGGCAATCTCAATATTACAAACGACACTCTTGCTTATAACGACGCCACCGACGGCGGCGCAATTTACATGGGATACGGCAATCTGACAGTCAAGTATGCAACATTGGGATATAACACGGACGCTGGAAACGGCGCGGCAATCTACATCCTCGGCGACGCCGTCAACAAGAGTACGCTTGTAGTCGAAGGCTCTATCATATACAACCTCACCACAGATGCGTTTACGAGCCAGATCTATATTCCTGTCGCAGCACAGATAACGACTACCGGATTTTCAATGTCGACCAATATTTACAGCCATTACCATATTGATCGCCTGGCAAATCCTCTGAATTCCTTGAATCTTGATTCCCAGACTGCGAACAAGCTGATAGGCACGGATGCGGGAAAATCCACCTTGATCGAAAACAACCTCTTCCTCGACACCGTCACCATGTATCAGGCAAACTACCGCACAAAAGTCCTGACAATAATGAGCGAAGACAGCTGGGCATATGCGGCAATGACACCTATCAGCGGAATCACCTATGATCAGCGCGGCAACACTCGTACTGGCACGACATGGACCTGGGACAATGTCAAACAGACCTGGGTAACAGCTGCCAAGAGCAAGACCACCATTGGCGCATTTGATCCTATATTCCATACTGAAGTCACAAGCAAGGGCGATGATTCCCAGCTATGGTGGACCTTTGATGAAAACTCCCATTACTTCGATGTCGCATCCGCTGGCGGACTTACACTCCGTGAGGCGATCTACTGGATCGATTCACGTATTACGGTTGCAGATCCGACAGAATATTCACACCGTTATGTCGGATTTGACGCTATTGTCTTCGCTTCAACGAATCCTGACAATATAATCCAGTTAAATTATGGGGAAATTGAAATTGGCGGACGCTGGGGCAACTGGGATAGCAGCAATAACTCCTGGAGGGATATTGCCATTGGCTATCTTATAAGGGATGTGGACGGATCTGGAGATATTACTGCCCATGACAATACTCTCCGCGCCAAGGATGATCCGAGCAGGATCACCGTACTTGCAGGCAACAGCGGCGGTGGCGTCAACAGGCTATTTCTCAATACTGATGGCTCCGTCCTTGCAATCAATAACCTTACGCTCTCCGGAGGAGTAGCCACAGTAGACAGCACAGAGAACAGCCTTGATGCAATGGGTGGAGGTATCAGAAATGCAGCTAACCTGACATTGGTAAACGTTACAGTCCAGAACAGCTCGTCATCGGGTACCAGTTCAAATGATGGATGGTTTGTCACTCCTCCTGGAGGCGGCGTTGGAGGAGGCCTTTTCAACTCAGCGACTGGAACAGCTTTTATCTATGATTCATCGTTCCTGAACAACACTGTGACCTGCACAGGAGTAACAGGCGCCAATCCGAAGAACACAGCTTCTGCCGGATGGGGTGGTGGATTAGCAAATCTTGGTACTATTACCATTGACCGTTCCCAGTTCTGCGATAACACTGCCCAGGGTGCAACAGATATAGGCACAGCAATGCTCGGTGGAGGCATCTACAACGGCGGTACTATGAATCTGTCCCGCTCTGAAATCACGGGAAACACCGTAAAAGGTTCGACTTCCGACAAGAGCGCCCTGCAGGGCGGAGGCATCTACAATGGCGCCACTCTGAACATGGTCAACTGTACGATCGGGGAAAACACACTTGACACCACGGGCGTCAAGATTGATTATGCGGCGAATCCTCCAGCAGTCCCGGTGGGAACCTATACTTTCGGAAGCTTTGGCTCCGGGGTATATAACGCTGGAACTATCGACAGCTATTACAACACCATCATCAAGAACAACACTATTGTCACCGACCAGTCATTCTGGGATACAAAGAATTCAACAACAATAGGGCTGGAGGCTATGGCAGGTTTCTATAACGCCGGCGGAGCTCTGTTGATCATGTCAAATTCGCTCATTGCAGAAAACATGGCGATAATGACAGTAACCGGTGCGGCGGACATACTCTACCAGAGATCTGATATTTTTATCTACGCTACGGCGGATGTCATCGCCGGAGATTACAACATCATCGGCGCGTATAATACTCCGAGGACTGAACAGTATTACACTTATGTTGATTCTGGAGTTGGAGTGAACACTCCTATCTTCTATGAGCGGACATATGATACTGCTACTTCCACCTGGACAAACAACGCAGTATATGAGTATGTGCCTCAGGCAACTGGCGCTCCTATCGTTACCGGACATGATTGGACCGCGGGAGTCGGCAACCAGCTGGGCTATACCGGCGCATTCATACCAACTGTAGGAGTTACTACCTACCTCAGTGTCAATATCACAGATGCGACTAATATACCACTTGCAATCCAACAGCCCCCTTACAATAGTCCTGCCACTCCGTTCATCTATGTTGCTGAGCTGGACGGATTCGGGGCTCCTACAGGAAAATATTTCAGGATCAATGCTGATGGTTCCTATACCACCCTCAATCCTGGAAATACTTTCGACGGCCTTTACACTTTGGCAGGTGTCGTATGGTCCGTATTGGGCGGCGGTACTCTTGACAACAGCTTCACAGTGGCAAACACCACTCCTGGTTATCCTAACGACACATATACCACCGTTACTCCTATGCCGATCACCGTTATCACCGCTGCAGGCGGCATACCAAATGTAATAAATCCTCAATACGGACTTGTTGCAGGATTGAACATTGACTGGAACCTCAATTATAATGGTGGCATGACACGCACCTACCGCATTCTCAATGGCAGCGTGGCCATGGATGCAGGAGTTGTCGTCGCAAATCCGTTTGGCGCCATCCCGAATACCGTATTCTTCACAGACCAGCGCGGTGCCCCGCGCGTACCAGACGTAACTATTCCTGCTCCGAACATCGGTGACCCGACCAACATCGGAGCCTTTGACTATCTGTCCGGAAACCTTATTGTCAAGACCACTTATGACAGCGCCACCCCGAGAGTCGGATTTGACTACACCACATACACTCCTCTCTGGGACAGCAGCACCCTGACACTTCGCGAAGCGTGCCTCCTGGCCGATGACGGCTCGGACATCACCTTCAAGGACACCTGGCAGATCAACGGATCCAAGTATATTGATCCGGTGACACTGCAGGTTTATACTGTCGGTCTGACTGGCACCACTGCCTTTCCTGCAACCGGCACATCAGAACTCAACGCCAGCGGACAGCTCATCATCACCCTCGTAGGCGGTGAACTTACACTCAACCGCACTGTGACCATTGATGGTATATACGACTGGAACGTCGTTGACGCCAACGGCAATATCACTCTTACCCACACTGGCAGTATCGCCCAGATAGTAGCCAGCGCAAACAGCAGGCTCTTCAATATAAAGAGCGACGTACCCGGAAATCTTTCCACGGTCGGCATGAGCAACATGGTAATGTCCGGCGGCAACGTGATAGGCAATGGCGGTGGAATCCTGTCTTCCGCAAACCTCTGGCTCGACAACGTAACGATCCAGAACTGCAAGGCCAATGTCGGATCATCCGGCACGGACGGCATGGGTGGCGGAATCTACTCAGACCAGGGATATCTGCAGATGGTCAATTCGACGATCAGCGGCAATACCGCTACATTCGGCGGCGGTCTCTATGTCAGCGGCAAGAACAATGGCGGTGGCGTAGTCCTGGATATCGGACATACTTTGATTGGCGCTGTCAACACCTTCGGCGGATGCTCGATCATCAACAACACAGCCAACAATGCCACCAACGGCAGCGGTGGCGGCGTTTATCTCCTGAGCGGTAACGGCAATGTCATTTTCAGTACTCTTGGCGGCAACAAGGCGGTATCCGACGGCGGCGGCATTTATGTCGCCACGACCGGCAATCTGGCCATGACCAACAGCACTGTCGCAAACAATACGGCAGGACGCCATGGCGGAGGTATTTCATTCAATTCCAACAACAATCTCGATCTGGATTACACCACTATCGCCAACAACCAGTCCGGCTGGACCATTCTTGGCGTAGCTTCCGGCAATGGGTTCGCCACTGGCGGTGGAATTTATTTGAACAGCGGTACGTTGAACCTGACCAATTCGATACTCGCCCAGAATTTCTGCGGCAAGTTCAACAATGCCACTGCCCTGATCCAGAGCGGCAATCCCTCGATTGCTCCTTCAGTTGCAATTACGCTGGCAAACCAGAACCTTGGCATCCATGACGACCTCTTCAGCTATGGCACGAACAACATCAGCAACAGCGTATATGGGGCTGTCTACGGCTACGGCGCTCCAGCGGCAAGCAAGGCGATACAGTCCACCGACTGGGCGACCTTCAGCACTCAGAAGCTTGATTCAAAGCTGACAGACAACGGCGGACATTCCAAGACCATCTTCGTCTACAATCCCAACTGGTTCAACATGGCGGTCGGTGGTGCAGGATTTGACCAGACCGAGCTTGAAAACTTTGCAAGCAGGATCACTTCAGGCGCATATGAGAATTCAGTCAGCAAGGTCCTCTACTACTTCAACGGCGAGATAACCAAGGGCCGCGACGGCGGTTCCACATGGATAAGCGCCAATGGCATTGCACTCACGGAAGCCGACGGCGTCCTCAACGCGAACAACGCCATCTTCGCTTTCGACGACACCCAGATGGATCCTCTGCTCGTACCTGCAGGCAAGGCAACTCTCAACTACAGCTGGACCATCAACGGTCCTGACTGGGTTGGCAAATACACCTCCAAGATATCTGTTGTCAACAACGCATATCTTGCGATCGCCGCCACTGTCGGCACAACAACGACTCCCGTGACCCTCAACGGCAGGATCGTCCTAAATGACAATGACATCCAGCTGCCGGCTGCTGTCGCTGAGACCGCAACTCTGGAATTCCTGACCTACAGCATAGACAGCACGAAGTTGTCTGTCAACCATACCGCCACAAGCAACACCACTGTCATATATGATTCCGTCAACGCAACACAGAAAGTGCTCGCAGTCGACGCCATCACGCAGCAGGCGATGAAGTACGACAGCCTTCTTCTCTATGGCAAGGTTGGCGCCACCCTGAGCACCAAGAGCGCCTGGGGTCCGATCAATGTCTACAGCAATTTTGAAGTGGGCAACGGCACTGACAACGTCAAGTTGAACGTGTTCACCGTCACCGGTGCAGGCACAGCGAACCTGCAGATCCTCGGACCTACGCTCCATAACTTCGGCGAGATCAATGCGGCCGCTATGACAATAACCGGCACGACGATCGACAGCGGCGGGAAATTGACCGCCACTTCAAATGTCACGATGACAAATGTCATTATCAACACGCAGAGGACTATCACGGTCGGCGGCAACCTGTTCATGAACAATGTCGCGATCACCGGGCTTGTGGCTCCTAACTCCACAGTCATCAATGTCACCGGCGATGTCCATCTTGACGGCGGAATCATCGACCTGACGAACCTGTCACTGGTCGCTGGAAGCAACAAGACAGTCTTCATGGGCGATACCGCCCTGACCACGGTAAATCTCTATGGCAATGTGACAATCGGCGCGGCCACCAACACAGTGAAGATGGTAGACAGCGATCTGATAGTCACCGGCCTGAACAACAACATCGTTTCCAAGGGCCTGGATCTCAGCACTTGGAACTGGGCAGGCGGCAGAGTCATCCAGGTAACTGATCCAGGAGTACCAGTTCCGCCCGCACTCTACGTCGGTTCCCTCAAGATCAATATCGGAGCCCAGAATCTTACCATCGTTCCTAACGGGACGACAAGCACTGCAACTTTATTGACGCTCGGTCTCGACACCTTGACAATAGCCGCCAATAACAGGTTTGAAGTGGTCACCACCGGAACTGTCCTTTCGACGGCCGCTGGTGCTGCGCCTGGAGCAATCGACGGAACCCTTGCGCTGGCAGGAAAGATTACACTCAACAATACATTTGTTGATGTAGTCAAGGCCACTGCTACCCTTGAACTTGGCGGTACGATTACGATTCCCGGAACCTTCACCACGGCCAACAGCCTGTTCCTTGTCGGTTCTGCAAAAGTCGTAACGCTTCCTCTTGCAGCCATAACAATACAGTCTACGGGCGGCAGCCTTTCCATCGGCACAATGGCCACGTTCACTGGCAATGCTCAGAACCTCACACTTCTTGCAAACAATGATATCACTCTTGGCAGTGTTACGAACGTGAAGACACTGACAGTGACAGCCACGCTTGGAAACATCAACCTGCTCACTTCAATATCCGTTGGTGGAGATCTGGTAATTAGCGCAGGCGGAAATGTGAATGCAGGCGGCAAAACGCTTTCCGCTACCGGCAACATCACATTCAACGGTGATATAACCTTACAGAATATTACCGTAGTGTCTCCCAAGACCATATCGTTCGGCGGCGACATGATCCTTTCTGGCAACACCACCATAGGCTCGGCCACCAGTATTGTGAAGCTCAATAATCCAACAAACGTAATTGTCACTGCCCTGAACAACAACATCGTGACAAAAGGATTGGATATTACTAATTGGCTTGCCGGAACGATACAGGTGATTGATGGGGCAAATGGTTCACTTAAGCTGACCATTGGCACACAGAACCTCTCACTTGTTCCAATAGGTACGGGAGGCAGTACGGCTACTCTTCTCAGCCTTGATGTCACACGCCTCGACATCAATGCGAACAACAGGTTCGAGATAGTCACTACAGGCACGACCCCGATAGCGGCCACTGCGGCCGGACTCGCGGCGACTATCGACGGTACTCTTGCTCTGAATGGCAAGGTCAATCTTAATGACACCATCTTCACTCTTGAACTCAACGCCGGCGCAACCCTTGAATTCATGGGCGAAGTCACGATCAAGAAGGATGGATTGCTCGCGTTTGTTACAATCAATAAGGACAGCAATCTCACCTTCACTGGCAATGTCAAGGTTGACACACTCGTGACCGGAGCCGTATCGATTACGGCAAACGGAGATGTAACGATTGGAAACAGCATAATAGCCGGTCCTAAGTTCACCGGAAACAAGGGTGCTCTCAACATCACATCAGTTACAGGCGACATATGGATAGGCAATGTCCTGAACGTCGGAGCCGTAACCATTGACGATGGCGGAGGTGCTGGAGACAATATATTCCTGACCAATTCAATAAACTCCACCGGCAACATACTGTTCACATCAGGTAGCGCAGTTGTCATACAGCCTGCCAAGGCGACAGCCACTGCAACGGTACTGTCACCCATAAGCATTATTACAACAGGCCTCGCCGGCACGATCACAAGCCCCAATGGATTCATGTCCGGCCCCGGTGGAGCAAGCGAACTGCAGCTGACGGCTTCCATTGCTGGCAGCAATATCGGAACATTTGCTTCCAACAATTCACTCACTGTAGTTAAAGGTACTTTCACTGCAACCAGTATCGATCTTACGGCAGCTCCGGCACCAGTAGTGGCCCCGAACCTTACGAACAAGGGCACGCTGACAGTCAATGGCAATATCACTCTTGCCGGTGGCAAGCTGGACAACTACGGACTCCTGACAATTGGTGCCGCTGGTAATGTCACTCTCACAAACGGCGGTATAATAAACCAGACGTTAGGAACAATCGACATTCTCACTGGGGAGGATTTCATCCTCAACGGAACAGCCTATTTCACGAATTCCAATTGGATTAAAGGCGATGCCAGCACAGACATCACAATGGGGACAGGTCTCCTCAACAATATTAAGAAACTGGAAGCCAATTCCATCACTTATGTTGGAAATGGCACCCTCACCAATGCCGGTACGATGACATTGTCGAACAATATTACCCTTGTCGGCAATGGCGCCTTGAACAACAACACGGGAACCCTGACGGCAAATGCCATCAACATGGCTACCGGCACGTTGACCAGCAAGGCGATTCTGAATACAGACACCATCACCTTCACAGGCAATGGAAATATTGTAAATTCCAATTTCATGAGGGGCGCTTCTGGTGTTGGCGACGTCGTTGACATCACTCTTGCCGGTGGAAATCTTACCAATACTGGAACAATGTCTGTCGATGCCTTGGATTTTACCGGTTCTGGTGCCGTGATTGGTAACTTGAACAACAACACCGGAACCCTGACGGCAAACACCATAGACATGGTAAATGGCACGCTGACCAGCAAAGCGGCATTGAATTCGAATACCATCACCTTCACCGGTACAGGAAGCATTGTCAATTCCAATGTAATGAAGGGAGTGGGGCTTGTTGGTACTCCTGTTGACATTACTCTTGCCGGTGGGAATCTCACCAACACCGGTACAATGACTGTCGATGCCCTCATCCTGACAGGCGCTGGTGCGATAAACAACAACACCGGAACCTTGACCACGAACACTGTTGACCTTGTCAATGGTACAATCACCAACAAGGCCACGCTGATCTCCACCGATATCACATTCACCGGCACAGGAAACCTTGTCAATTCAATGAACATTAGAGGCGTAGGCGCCCTTCCTGGCGGCCCAATCGACATCACATTTGCTGGTGGCAGTCTCACAAACACCGGTTCAATGGTAACGGTCGATGCCCTCATCCTGACAGGCGCTGGTGCAATAAACAACAACACCGGAACCTTGACAGCAAACACCATAGACATGGTGGATGGAAATCTGACCAACAAGGCAAATCTGAATGTCACCAACGGAGTAACAGGAATCAATATTACCGGCACTGGCAATATTGTCAACACAATGGCATTGAAAGCCAATGTCATCACTCTCGCGAATGGCAATCTCACAAACTCGGGAACTGGTACTATAGCAGAAATAGCTGGCGCTGCTATTAATAATCTAGCAGGATATCCTGCGGGAACTACAACTATTGCGGTTGATGGCATTAAATATCCGATAGCAAATGGCAGCGTTATTACAATTGCAGGCGATCCAAATACCCATGTAGTAACCGGTACAGTTGGTGGATCAACACCTACATCAATAACATTCCTCACTGCTCTCGTTAATCCAATACTTAATAATGCAGTTGTTTCCAACGTTTCTACCATCACTCTTAACGGTGCTGGCAAGACTCTTACCAACAGCGGCACTTCACTGATAATCGACAACCTCACACTCAACGGCAGCAACCTTGACAGCTCGAAGACACTCACAGTCGGTGATACTTTGACGCTGACTGGTGCTGGAACCAGGAATATCAAGCTCGCTGGTACATTTGCTCTGCCAACCACAACGATAGCCAACCTGGTTCTCAACAGCGATGCTATCATGTCCCAGGGTGCAATGAGGGTGACAAACTTCACATTCGGCGGAGCTCCTGTCTACTTCCAGATGAACAACACGACCGTGGGAACTTCCACGACATTCACTTCGCTGGAAATCAACAACAATCTCGTGGGATGTGACGCCACGCATTACTTCGTGACGGATGGAACCAGCAAGGTCTATGTGAAGGCCACAAATGTGATGAAGAGTGTATTCATGACAGACCTTGTTGGGGATCCTGTAATCCAGATCGACATCACAAGCCCGGGCAATGTGAACAAACTCGTCGGTCTCAACACATTCTATCCTATAACTGTAAATGGCAAGTATGACGGCATACCAGTAGGTGCTTCAAATCTGGTCAATACCGCCAACAGAGTCTGGACCGTCACCAGGGCTACTGGCGATGTCTCTGCACTTACCATGAAGTTCTGGTGGGATGTCACTGAACAGGGCGCAGGCCTCAACATAACGGATGGAAGCCTCTTCTTCTCGTCCGGCACAGGCTGGGTCACCGGTCCTGCCGCAGGCACGGGTGGCGGCCTCGATCTTGGCAACCACTGGTTTGGCTCAAGCAACGTTACAACATCTGGTTCATACTCGGTGTCCAACTATCCTATGCTGGCAATGATTGACAGCGTATATAGCACTGACATCCAGTTTGATGACTTGGAAGAAGAGTTCATTGACGCGATAATGAGCGGTAGGGAGGAGATTGTCGAGCCTCAGTTGGTCGCAGAAGCGCAGGAAAAAGCTGCAGCGGACGACATGTTCGCCCAGATGGCCGACCGTGGCAGGCTCATGGAACGCAATAATCTGTTCAAGAGTGAAGTTGATCTCGGACTGGAAGCCCTGCTTGCAGTTTGATTTGATAGTGTAGGACAGGCGTCTCGCCTGTCATTTGGAGTGTAGCACAGGCGCCCTTCGACAGGCTCAGGGCAGGTCTCGCCTGTGCTTTGTGAGTGTAGGACAGGCGTCTCGCCTGTCACTTTTGTTTTTCAGGGCTGTCCTTTACCGGACAGCCCTTTTTATTTAAGTAGGTACGGGCTTTCCTTGTCACGGCGTAGCCCTCGGGCGAAGTCGGAAGCCTGTACCATGTTTATTTGGTTTGTAGTTAAGCCCATAAGGGCTGTTTTCCTGGTTAAGAATTGATTGTTCCGGATTCAAATGATTTATTGATGAGCGAAGCGAATCTTTGGAGTGCGGCAGTCCTCTGCCGCTTTGAATTCTGGATTCAGGCAGAATCGGAAATAAATACAAAGCGGCACAGGGGTGCCGCACTCCAAGGTCAGGCCAAGGGGCCTGACGTAAGATCAAAAGGCAAGAGTTACTAATAGTCTCATAATAGAATGGAGTTTCAAAATAAAGGAGGGCGGTCATTCTTGTCCGCCATTTTAAATAGATTTTCGCGGGTAAGAAAACCCGCGCTCCTTTAAATTGAAAATTTTGCATTTTGCTCAATTAATTACGGAGCGTTACACTATGAAACATCTGATTTCCCATAGGAAATATCTTCTGATATTCCTGCTGTCTGTCTTTTTCATCACCACCACCTCCCTTTTTGCGGTACCTGCAAATCCCAAGGCGGTCGAAGTCGTACAGCCTGACGGTAAAAAAGTCAAAATCAAGAACAGAGGTGATGAGCACTTCTCCTGGCAGGAGGATGAAAAGGGATATGTCGTTAAGAAGGACAAGGCCGATGGTTTCTGGAAATACGCCGTTCCCAAGAAGAACGAGGCTGCCTTTGACGTCCTTCCCAATGACAAGGTGGGGGAAACCAATCCCCAGGCAAAAGGTTTAAAAAAAGGCGATCTTCCCGACAAGAAGCTTATTCTTGAAAAAGTAAACAAGAGAAAAACCAAGGTTGCCATAGCCCCTGCAAATGCGCCTGCCCAAAATCCCAATGCTCCGGCTAGCAAAGTCCTGGCGGCTCCCGTAGGAGGCTCAACCCTCTCGCTACCCGCCCCTCCCATGCAGAAAGTCCCGGTTTCAGGCCAGGTCACAGTAAAGAATATTGTCATTCTCGCATGTTTCGCAGACCAATGGAGCGGCGGAACGGTAAATCCGGCCTACGGACGCCCGCAGGCCGAATACAATGACCTTTTCAATCAGGCAGGCCATATAACTGATGGAGCCGTCGGATCTGTACGTGATTACTACAGTGAAGCTTCATATGGCAATGTTACTATCCAGACCATAGTTACACCCTGGGTCATGCTACCAAGCAACCAGGCGTATTATGGCGGGAATGACGTATATGGCAATGATCAGAATCCACAGGCAATGATCCAAGATGCAATTAATGCAGCAGATGCCGCTGGATTTGATTTCTCCCAGGGTGATGGAGACGGTGACGGCTGGGTGGACTGTCTTACCGTGATCCACTCGGGATATGGAGAGGAATGGGGCGGACAGGATGATTGCATCTGGTCCCACAAGTGGGAACTTGCCAGCACCGCAACAAAAGACACGGTCAAGATGTATACGTACCATACTGAACCCGCATGCAGAGGCTACGAAAGCGACCAGTTCGGTGAAATTACAAGAATTGGCGTCATCTGCCATGAACTGGGCCATTTCTTCGGTCTTCCAGATCTTTACGACTACAGTAGCACATTTGGAGGTCTTGGCGACTGGTGCCTGATGTCGGGCGGCAGCTGGAACGGATCCGACGGAAACTGTCCTCCACATTTCAGCGCCTGGTGCAAGAACTCCCTCGGTTTTGTCAACCCAAAGCTGATACATTCAGACACTTCCATTCCCATCGGACGCCTTTATGACAATCCGGATGTCCATCTCCTCCGCGACGGCTGTTCGAACGGTGAATACTTCCTCATAGAAAACCGACAGCAGGAAGGATTCGACACAGCTCTCCCCGGTTCAGGTATAATCATCTACCATGTCGACAGCAAAAGCGCAAACAACGACCTTGGCGAATGGCTGCACCCGCTGGTTAAAATCGAGGAGGCAGACGGTAATGATTCTATAGGTTCATCCAGTATCTGCCAGGCGTCGGACGCATGGACTAATCTAAGCGGAGATTTCAAGGATCAGGCCGGAGTCGACTCCTCGAATTCAATGCTGTACCAGGGGACTGTGGACTATCTGAGAGCTGACAACGCCACCTATTACACATACAACACTCTGAGCAATTTCTCCGCTTCCGGCACAACGATGACATACGACCTTGTCAGCCTCGTTCCGACTGTCCATGATCAGACCGTTGCAACTTCAGATTATATTGTTTCATGGACTCCCTCACTCGGTGCGACAAAATACGAGATCCAGGAAGGAACTGCCTACCAGACCTCGTTCACGGACGGTGCGGAAAACGAAGATGCCATGTGGGAGAACTGGTCAATCGGCGGACAGGTACAGCGTACTGACGTTGATAGCAGGACAGGCACTAACAGTTATTATTTCACCAGCTACGACGGTGACAAATGGTATTCATCTGTATCATCCCTGGCGATGAGGGAATCCATCACCTTGACAAGCAATATCAATCTCTTTTTCTACTTTAAATCAAACTCTGCAGCCAACAGCGGCTATCTGAAACTCCAGGCTTCCAGCGACAACGGAGATACCTGGGAGACTCTCTGGACACATAACGGCGGATTGATTTCCTCTTGGCAGGCCATTTCAAAGTCTTATGCAAGCTTCAGCGCTCTGGGTTTCTCGCTGGGAGACACTATCAAGCTCCGTTTTATCATGAACGTTGAAAGCTCTTCCGATGAGACTGCCTTCCCAGCTAATGGCTGGGCGATAGATGATATCTCAGTGACAAACACCCAATACAGCGGTTTCGTAGGCAATACTCTGAGCAACAATGTCGGGGTCGTTGCAACCTGGGATATCTTCGGTAAGGCGAATGGATCCTACCAGTACAGAGTCAGGGCCTATGCAAACGGCGTCTGGCAGAAATGGTCCCCTCCTGCCACCATTACCGTTGATCTGCCAGCTCCCAAGATAACAGTCAAAGGCAATACCGTTTTAATTGCCAATGGGGATTCCACTCCGTCCCTCACGGATCATACTGACTTTGGGAATGCGGAAGTTGGAGTCAGTACAGTCACCCGGACATTCACCATCAGCAATATTGGAGCTCTCGCCCTGGACCTTACCGGAACCCCAAAGGTTTCGATTACAGGTACAAATGCTTCAGAATTCCAAGTCATAGCCGATCCTTCCACTCCGATTGCTTCCGCAGGCAGCACTACATTCCAGGTGAAATTCACCCCCGGCGCTTCCGGATTCAGGACCGCAACAGTAAGCATAGCCAGCAATGACACCACGAAGAATCCTTTCACATTCTCGATAAAGGGAAATGGCAATGATCCGGGAGTGCTTGATTTCAGCACAAACTCCACCAATCCTGTGGACGAATTTTCCGGCAGCAAAACTATTTATGTGAATCGTACAGGAGGTAAAGACGGTATCGCAAGTGTAGATGTCACGATTACAGATGGCACGGCAACTCATGGTGATGATTATTATATTGTCGAAGTTATCAACAATACGCCTCATAACGTCATATATGATACAATTAATAATAAATACAGCCTGAATTTATCATGGGCTGACCAAGATGCAGCTTATAAATATTTCAATGTTAAAGTTAACACAGTTGATACAACTGTCGAAGGCGATGAAACTGTGAACTTCATACTGAGCAACGCCACTGGCGCATCACTTGGGACTTTGAGTTCGTTTGAACTCACCATCAGAGACAACGATTACTCGCTCACAGTGCAAAGCGGTGGAAATGGAACAGTCGATAATACAACTCCTGTTCAAGCGTCAGGGACCACTACTGCCAATATTTCCGCTTCTTTCAATGCCAATTATCATTTCGTCAACTGGACGTATATAGGCGGTCCTGTCACTTTCACTCCCAATGCGAATTCCGCAGATGCAAGCATCTCCTACACCGGGAATTCAATCGTCACTGCGAATTTCGCACATGACACCACAACTTTGACAATGGCAGTCGCAGGCAACGGCACAACAACTCCCGTATCCGGGTCAAGCAGCCAGCTCACGGCGACGGCAATTCCAATTACCGCCACCGCCGGAGGTGCAGACTTCTTCGCGGGCTGGTCCGTAGTCGGCAATGCGGCTGTCGATAACGCACAAGATCCGCTTAATGCCAATGTCACGCTCACCGGAAATGCCACTGTCACCGCCAACTTCATCTCCAGCGCACCTACGGTTGTCACGCCCGGCACCCCGGAAACTCCACCGCCGGTCCTGGCAGGCGATGCGAAATACTTCACGGTCACCGTCGCCCCCGGAACAAAGCTCCTCGAGATCACGACAACAGGCAACGGCGACTGCGATATCTACCTGCGCCATGATGCCGCACCTTCCCTCTCGGTCTATGAAAAGCGCTCCACCAATGAAGGAGCCAATGAGAAGATACGGGTATTCGATCCGACACCGGGCATCTGGTATGTGCTGCTATACGCCTTCGCCAACTATGACTCGGTCACACTGGACATAAGCCTCGCAGATCCGGTCCTCGGGAAACCCGTCCTGACTGCTGACACTACAGTTGCGGACAAGGTAATACTTACGTGGACTGATGCCGTAGGCGGCGCCGATGCCTATGAGATTTTCAGATCCGAATTTGATGATATCGAAATGGCAACCAAGCTCGCCGAGGTGGAATCCTCTGATCCCTGGACCTATACCGACCAGTTCTCCGCCGGTACCGCAAATTATGATTATTACTACTGGGTGCGGGCAGTCACAGAAGATGTCGGTGGAAACATTACTGATGAAGGAGACTACAGCGTTTCCGTCCCTGCCACCAGGAGCAACGGGATAATCACCACTCTTGTAAGTGGCACTGCAAAGACTCCGATATCCGGCACCGCAGGTTCAATTCAGACCTTCAAGATAGTTGTCCCAGCCGGATACAAGCTGCTGGAGATAAAACTCACCGGCGGAACCGGAGATTGCGATTTCGATGTCACCAACCAGACCGGAACAATTGTGAAGAGATGCGTGATGAGCACAAACAACGGACTGATCCAGATAAATGATCCCGCCGCAGGAGACTGGTTCATCCATCTTTATGGGAACACGGGATATGCCGGAGTGACGCTCCTGGCACAGTACCTGAAGACGGCGCCTCTGGCGCCTGCCGGCCTCCTGGCAAGCGACGGCACCTTCGAGAACGCGATATCCCTGACATGGACTGCGTCGGTTGGTGCAACCAGCTACGAGGTCTGGAGGGCTGCCGCGACCGGGACATTAATTCCAACGACCGTCGCGGCGGCGAAGATCGCCGACACCGCCGACTGCGCATATGTCGACATCGACGTGACTTTCGACCCGGCGAAGACCTACTTCTACTGGCTCAAGGCGAAGAACGCCGTCAATACGAGCGTCTTCAGCGCCTACAACTCCGGCTACGTCACGAGAGTGCCGGCAAGCCCGGGAAGCATCACCGTCTCCAACGCGACAACCTTCGACAAGGTCGTTGTGGGCTGGCCAAAAGTCATTGGCGCGGGCTCCTACAGGATATACAGGACCCCGAATCCGGCGAGGGCGATAAGCAATGCAAGCGCCGCCGCCAACTGTGTCATCACCCTGGCCGGACACGGTCTCATAAATGGGAACAAGGTACTGATAAACGGAACTGCCGGGACGATATCGACCCTTTTGAATGGGAAATCCCATGTGATTACGGTGGTAGATGCTGACAACTTCTCGGTGCCAGTGAGCACACTGGCCAGGACCTATCTGCCCGGAGGAACTGCCACGCTCGAGACGATAACTGGCATCGTAAGCAACGTCAACAAGAGTGATATAACCTCGAACTCCCATGGATTTGCGACCGGCGACACGGTACTGATAAGCGGAGTGGCGGGTACGATGTCCACTCCTCTCAACGGAAAATCTTTCGTTGTCACCAAAATCGACGACAACAGTTTCTCAGTACCGGTGAAGACGACAGGGCTGGCCTACCTGTCCGGCGGGACAGCGATATCCGCAGACCTGCTCGTCACGGTCCAGTCAAATCCCGTCCTCGCGGCATACACGTACAACGACTCTGCGGATCTCGCAGATCCTGATCCGAATCCTTCCAGGAGCTATTTCTACTGGGTCAGCGCATTGAACGGCAACGGTGAAAGCGCCCTGAAACAGGGTCCGAACACCGGCGCGGTCAAGAAGGCCGGGCCTGCAACGGTCGGCGCAACTGCGGGCACATTGTTCGGCAAGGTGCGCGTGACATGGACGGCGGTTCCTGGAGCGACGGGATACGATGTGTACCGCTACACGGACAAGGGCTGCACGCTGAACCAGGCCATCTTCGCGGACATCGCGGCGCCAACGCTCCTGTACGACGACACGTCGGCCCTGATGCAGACTGTCATCACGCCGCCGAACAACGTCTACTACTACAAGGTCAAGGCGAAGTATTCCACATTCTACACGAGCGACTTCAACACCACTGCCGGGTCCGGATACCACAAGCTGATGCCCGGTCCGACAGTCACCGCGAGCGCGGGAACATACTTCGGCAAGGTGCACCTGTCATGGACGGCGGTTGCTGGAGCCACAAGCTACGATGTCTACTGGGACACCGTCAACACATTCGCCAACGCCCATGCAGCGATAAACGTACCTGGTGCCATAGTCTATGATCACACTGCCGCTGCGGCCAATACGCCATACTTCTACAGGATCAAGGCGAAACTCGACGCCACCGGCTGCACGACTAACTACAGCACGACAGTGACCGGAAAACACATAAGCCTCACAGGACCGGCGACCATCACCGCGACAGCCGGAACGCTTTACGGGAAGGTTCGGGTGACCTGGGCCGCAGTCACAGGAGCGACCAGCTACGAGCTGTTCCGTGATGGAGGGAGCGTAATTGTCATCGCCGCGACAAAGTACGACGATGTTCCTGGGGACACCATCAGCCACGACTATATCGTCAAGGCTATTTTCGGGGCATATACCAGCAATGCGAGCGCAATCGCCAAAGGGTACGCCTACAAACTTCCGACGATCGCGAGCCTGGCGGCTCCGACGCTCACGGCGAGCAAGGATGTCTATACTGACAAGGTGCGGCTCACCTGGACCGAGGTGCCGCTCGCTGAGAACTACATCATCTACAGGAACACCACCAACGTGTTCACCGGAGTACAGCTGGCAAAAGTCACAGGCCTTACATATGACGATCTGGCGCCTGCTGCAGGAACTGCGGTTCCCGGCGTCCTCTACTATTACTGGATCAAGTCGAACAACGACACAATCCCAAAGACCAGTCCCCAGAGCACTACGCCCGCGCAAGGCCGCGTCCTAGGCATAACGACTGCGGTAGCGGACAACGTCCCGATCGCCAACATTGCCGGTACCAAGGACAGCTGCGCGTATTATTCGATAGACGTCCCAGCAGGAACCACGAGGCTTGTCGCCAAGCTGACAGGCACCACGAACGCTATACTCAACGACTGCGACCTCTACGCCAAGTTCGGCTCGCTGCCGACGACCATTTCCAGCAACGCCAAGGGCATTGAGTCGGCCACCGGAGAATCCCTGACCGTCACCAAGCCTGCTGCAGGCACATGGTACTTCCTGCTGTACGGAGTATCGACATTGGGTTACACGAATGTTACGCTGACCGTGAACTGTTATTCGGCGGTGGACATCATCCTGACGCAGGTTCCGGCCAATGATCAGGTGGCCCCGTTCACGGCCGTGTTCAAGGGCAGGGTAATAGACCAGTCCATTCCCGCGACGGGCATCCCCGGCATGCAGGTGAAGGTCAGGAACCCGATAACAGGAATTACCTCGGTACTTGCGAACACGGATGCAACCGGATACTTTGCCTACTCCACGACGATAGGCCTAGAAGGGACACACACCTTCGACTTCTTCTTCACGACGATGCCCGATGTCGCCAAGGGCACGGCAAGCCACACGGTGGCGACGAAGAAGGGATGTCTTGAGGTGAACAACTTCTTCGACTCCTCGGCGTTCCTGCCGGCCGCACCGGTATCTGTCACGCTCCAGGCCGACATCATGGGTCTCCAGAACTTCCTCGACTCCCGCAACGGATGGGACGAGGACGCAATAGTCCCTGCCTACGAAGACATGTGGGTGGAGAACACCATCCTCAAGACTGGCGAAGACGCACAACTCGCCGCAAAGATTGACTCGGGCCTCTACATGCTCTTCTACGGCGTAGAAGGCGCGGGTGTCGGCAACGACAAGACCTCCACTTCGGCGCTCTCATCAGTTCCGTTCTCCGTACATGTGGCACCGGACAAGATGGTCGCCGTCCTGGCCAACCTAAGGACGCAGGGAATCATTGATGCCACGCAGGAGGCCGAGATCATCGGAGGAAAGATAGGAATCGTCTCCGTAGCGGCGCTCAGCAACTTCGACGATGTCGCCGATGGCCTTGACATCTACCTGATTCCGGGTGAGAAGCTCGAAATCCTTGCGAAGATCGCAGCTGGGACTCAGGATGCGGTCACGGACGGCGGCAAGTATTCCGGCATCCTCACCAAAAAGTCCAAGGTGTCCATAGACGACGGCGCCAGGATCATCAACGTGCTCTCAGCGGCATTCGTGAAGTAGAAGTAGGGACGGCCTTTAGGCTGTCCCATCTTTTCTTGATCCGCCAAAGGGTACGTATTCAGTAAACTATGTCGTTTACTTAATCGTAAATATTCACTGAAGGTCGTACTTCAGTGAATATTTACAAATGGTGCGCCCGGCGGGAGTCGAACCCACGACCCTTTGCTTCGGAGGCAAATACTCTATCCAGCTGAGCTACGGGCGCACGAATGCCTTTTAATAATCAGTAAACAGTAACCGGTAATCAGTAAAACCCAAGAATATATTGCTGATGATCCTTTTCTTCAACAGGCGATGATTCCCATAATCCATGAAATCAACATGGTGAGACATAAGGGAACCTCTAAAAATTGGCATATGGCGCGCGACAGGAGATTATGGAGAGACGGCAAGGAGCAAACGCCAGGAGCAGCCCTGAAACGGGCTGTGACTGGATTTGCGACGATGCCGGAATCCATAAGAATCTGTCGCCCTGCGGGTTGCGGATCTTTTTGGCTCAAAGAAGAATGTTCCCCGTGCTCCTATGGACTCGGGATCTTCGACTTTTGTCGGCGTATCGCTTGGATACGCCTCCTTTCAGAAATTCTTTTTGAGCTTTCAAAAATCTTCCGCAACGCGCCAAATGCGAATTTTTAGAGGTTCCCATAAGGAAAAACTGCATTTTCTTTGAATTTCCGCCAATAGTGCCGCATCCCGTCCGTTTTAATTTATAAAATACGGATGATATATTATGATCGTGGCACTATCAGACAACAATATCCCGTTTTGCATGGCTGAAGGAACTTCAGTCTCAATCCTGTCAACAAGGAGACGAACACGTTGAAGAGGAAAGTGAATGAACTTAGGAAAAGCATTGAAAAGGTTTGACTTGATCGTATGGATAGGAGAGGTGATTGCATAATGCATAAAACGGTTGTTGTGGAAACGTGCCCGTTGGAGTACAAGCTTTAGCTTGTCTTGCTTTTCAACAGCTTATGCAAGCTAAAGCTTGTACTCCAACAAAAGCAATTAGCTCAAAAGATATGTTTTTTACAATTGCATTTTACCTGTAATTGCGATTTTTAAAATGATGAGGTTTGATTTTAACATTAACAAGAAGGAGTCGAAGATGAAGATCTCAAAACTGATGGCACTGATCCTTTGCATGGGAATGCTGGGTCCGATGAGCCTGATGGCGCAGGAGGACAAGGATAAAGATGATGATGGTGCAAAACAGGTAAAGACGATGGAGCAGGCCTGGAAGTCGGCTCTTGAACAGTTTGGTGATGACCAGGAGAGCGCAAAGAAGGCAATGGAGTTCTACAAGGCTAATTTTGCTGAAAAGATTAAGTGTCTGGAGAAGGAGCTGAAGGATGATTCTGACGAGGTTGTCTCCGAGCTTTCCGAGGATCTTGGGGAATGCAATGGGATGCTTGCGTTGAAGGATGAAAGTCCGGAAGAGTTCAAGAAACAACTCGAATACATGAAGCTTGAGGTCAAGGTGGACCTGATGGGAGAGAAGATCCAGGATCTGAAGGATGAGGATGCCGTCAAGAACAAGGCTGAGATCGAGAAGATTGAGAAGGAGCTCAAGGGAGAGATAGGGAGGCTTTTCGACATGAAGCTCCAGAGGGAGAAGGAGGAGCTTAAGAACCTTGAAAAGGACATTGAAAAGCTGAAGCAGCATATCAAGCAGAGGGAGGAGAACCGGGAGAAGATCATAGAGAAAAAGTTCAAGGATCTGACCGGAGTCGAGGAGAATCTTGAGTTCTAATCCGTAAAACCGGGACATTGACATCGCGTACCTATGGCACGCGAATACAACCACGGCAATAAACAGGGGCTGAAGCCCCTGCCTATTTCCATTTCGTCCCCATGGGACGCGTGTGTAGAGATCTTTCGCCCTATCTACTATACGCATTTTTCTGAATCTGTTTTGAAGTTTTATGATGAGCGTAGCGAATCCGTTGGAGTGCGCAGACGGAATTCCATGCAGTCTGCGCTTTTGTTTTCATCGAAGCTTTGCATGACTGAACAAGAGAGCGGTGACTTCGTCACACGCACTCCCGGGTCAGGCCGCCTTGCCCGAGTGCCGGCCAGGGAAGCGCCTGACGTAAAGATGAAAAGACATAAGAATCGGAGAGCGTGACGTGGACACTGCTGGAAAATGCGTATAGTAGATAGGGCTTTCGCCATGGGATATGGGTGGAATATAACATGTCCAGAGTCCCCACAGGGAGGCGACATAAGAACAGCCCTTGTGGGCTTGCGTATTATTGTTTCGATGGATAATCAGCTTGCATGTCTGCCATTCTCAGCGCCTCCAAGAAATTGCAGGCTGACACCTGACACCCCACTTCGCCTAAAGGCTACGAGGGGCAGGCCTGACACCTCTCTTCTTCTTCCCGGTTTTCCAATCTGCCAGACTGCATGTATATTGCTGGATGAATGAAAATACAAAAATGGAATTGCTTGCTCCAGCCGGAGGACCTAGGGCGCTGAAAGCCGCTATAGATGCCGGAGCTGATGCCGTATATTTCGGACTCAAGGAGCTGAACGCAAGACGAGGAGCGGAAAACTTCACCCAGGAAAATCTCGTAGATAATATCCAATATGTCCATGAACGGAAGGCCAAGGCATATCTCACTTTGAATATCGACATTTCGCAGCGCGAACTTGGCGAGGCTGCGAGACATCTTGAACTTGCGAGGCAATGCAAGGTTGACGCCGTCCTGATAAAGGATCCCGCTCTCCTGAAGATGATCCCCTGTTATCCTGAATTGGAATTCCATTTCAGCACGCAGGCCGGTATTTCATCGTCGGCAGGAGTGATGGCTGCGAGGGATCTTGGCATAAGGCGTGTAGTACTTGCCAGGGAACTATCTTTGGATGAAATTAGGGCGGCCTCGTCGGTTGAAGGCGTTGATACCGAAGTTTTCGTGCAGGGAGCCCTTTGTTTTTCAGTTTCAGGACGCTGCCTGCTTTCGAGCTGGATAGGTGGCCGGAGCGGTAACCGGGGACTCTGCGCAAGTCCATGCCGGTTTGAATGGAAGATCGGTGACAGCGGAGCAGGGCGCTTCCTCTCAATGCATGACCTTTCGCTCCTTGAAAAGCTGGATGATTTGAAGCAGGCGGGAGTCAGGGCCCTCAAGATTGAAGGCAGGCTGAAGAGTCCGGACTGGGTTTCCAAGGCTGTTCAAGTTTACCGCAGGGCGATTGATTCCGGAGTTGATGAAGAACTCAGGAAGGAAGTGATCGCACTCGGGGAATATACTGGCAGGAAGTTCACTGACGCATATCTTGGGTCTTGCAGGTCAGGGCTTACCGGTGAATCCGGCAGGATCGCAAAACCAGATGAGGATCAAGCTGAAGCGATTGAGGACAATAAGCAATCTGTCCCCGAAGAAGAAGGATATGGCATTGAACTTAAAAGTGAAGGCGGAAAGCTCGCATGTGTCTTCACGTCCGGCGGTATCAGCAAGAAATATCTTTATCCGGTCAGCCTTGTCGGGCCGCACGGCAAAACGGTATCATTGGCGGGGATAAGCGAAGCTTTTTCAGAAGAGCTGATCCAGGGACAGTTCCTTTCGAAATTCACTGCGGACAATCCTGAGATGCTCATGACCCGGAACATATTGAAGAAGATTAGGGAAGACCTGTCTTCGTTTCTTCATCTCGCCAAGAAAAAAACAGATGACAAGATAAAGATCAAGCTGCCTGTGGACGTGCAGCAAATCCTTGATTTGGCGAAAACTGATCTGGTGGCAGGCCCCAACAGAAAACAGTTCAATGGGACGCTCGACTTGGTGAGGATACGCGGATATGGAAATGCCTGCGAATTTCGCAGAAAAAATCCCGGATGCGGAATCATTGCCGATGATATTTCCGCAGCTGATCTCCGGGTTTCCGACTTCAACTGGGGGAATCCTCCTCCCGTGATCGCCCTTCCACCGGTATTCTATGAAAATGACATCAGCCAGCTCAAAACACTGCTTGAAACATGCAAGGCGAAGAAATTCACTTTGGAGGTCAACAGCTGGGATGGATGGTTCCTGGCAAAGGATGCAGGACTGAAGTTCAATGCTGGACCGGGTCTCGCCATCTTGAATTCAATGGCGGCAGGATTCCTGCATGACAAGGGATGCGGAAGCGTTGTAATTTCATCCGAAGCCGACAGCCAGCAGGCAAGGGAGATGGCTCCGAAGAGCCCGGTGCCATTGATATTATATGTGTATGGAAGGCCTGTGCTGATGATGAGCCGGGTGGAATTCCCGCAGGAGTTCTATGGCAGGATTTTCCGGGAAAGAAGAAACTGCAGCATGAAGCTTGAGAAAGAGTGGAACCTCAGCGTGTTCAGGCCTGATCTTCCATTCGATCTGCGGAATAATACGAAGGGTAATATCGCCGTTGCGGATTTCGCAGCCGATCTTTCAGGGGAGCTCAAAATAGAAGATGGCCTGCCTTATACCGATGAACCGAAGACATTCAATTATCTGAGGAAGCTCAGGTAATATATATGCCAGACACCTATACAGAAATAAGATACAAGACGCATGGTCAGAGACTGGGGAGCTCGATAGCGGGTGCCATAATCTGTTTCATCTTCCTGATCCTCTTTTTCCATCTTTTCATCTATATCGAACACGATGCAAAACTGAAGCAGGAGGGGCTTGGCGAGATAGGGAGGACTCTCAGGACAATTTCGGGGGAAGTCGTTGAACCGGCAAGCCATGGAAAGGTTGTTCTTCTCGGCGGCAGTGTAAAGGCCGGAGAAAAGCTGAAGGATCCGGCGCTCTTTCTTGAACTCGACGCCCCGAAGGTGGAGCGAAACGTAGAAATGTATCAGTGGTATGAGAAAACCGATAAGACTGAAACAGTCCTTCCCGGTGGCGGTTCCATTGAAAAGAAGACGTATACCTATGATAAAAAATGGTATTCAGAACTTATAAGATCATCCTCCTTCCACAAGCAGGAATATGTCAATCCACAAAGCATGTTGTTTGAGCACGCCAAATTCATAGTTCCCGAGGCCAGACTCGAAAAGTTTATGATATCTGAAACTCATATTGACTCCATATCGTCGAAACCTCTTCCGTTGGGAAACATCCCTCTTCCCCTGAAGGCGCAGTTTCCAGGAAGGATATCTCTGACAAAGAATGGAGAAATCTTCATCGGGAAAGATCAGGAAAGTCCGGCAATCGGAGATCATCGGATCAGCTACACTGGAGCTGTAAGCGATATTTACACAGTTGTAGGCAGGCAGGATGGAGACAGGATCATGCCATATGTCTGCGGTGATGGAGCGACGACTCTGTCTCCGATGAGATGCGGGAAATATGCATCAGGGGAAATGATCCAGCTCGAGAAGACGGATTTGAAATCCAGGACATGGGGGTGGAGATTGTCTCTCGCCTTCTTCTATTTGGTTCTGATATTTTTCATTGTCGAACCGATTGCTGTGCTGGCGGACATTGTTCCGCCGGCCGGTTCCTTCACGCGGCTTTCGAATCTCATGCTGTCTCTGTTTCTTGCCGCCGGGCTTTTTGCTTTAAGCATAGGCGTAGGAAGATTCTTCTATGCTCCGGTCATGGGCACATCGAAGTTTGTGGTTGAAATGATTCTAAGAAAGTTAGGGATATTGTAGTGGGCCTTTACGTCAGGCGCTCCGGCCTGACCGTGGGAGTGCGAGTGACAAAGTCACCGCTTTCTTTTTCATGCCTTATATCAAAAGCGCAGACTTCTTGGAATTCCGTCTGCGCACTCCATCGGATTCGTCCGCTCTACCGGACTCATCGTAAAACCATTTGAATCTAAAATGACCAATAAATTCTTTAATTCTTAACAGTGGTTATGGGGAATTCCTCTTTTGACATAAATCTGGATTTTCACTGGCCGATTAAATGTAAAAATTCAATATATGCTATAAGCGTAAAGCAAGAAGAGGTAAGTTCGACTATTTGTAGATCAGGTATTTGCTTCTTTTCTGAATGAAGACGTCGAGATTCTTCTGGTAGGCCTGGATGATCTGCTGGTAGTTCCAGCCGGCATCGAGGGCCCTTCTTACCATTGATGTACCCATGGCCTTGTCGAACATCAGTAGCCGTGACTGCTTGCCGTCGGCGGAGAACTTGAAATTTCTCGGATAATATTTCCTGAGGAACCACAACATTGCTATTTCAGTTGTGGCGGGCCGGAAGATTGCGGGATTGGTGACGACGATCTGGACGGCATAGTCGCTGGCCATGCCTCCTCCCACGTTCCTGTATTTCAACGGGCGGAAAACCACTCCGGGGAGACGCATGGAGTTCAGGGCGCTTGCAGCATAGTTGCCATTGAGCCATGGGGCTGAAACTATCTGGAATGGAAGTGAACCGATTCCTATATTGATGCCTCCGGTTTCACCGAGTGTTCCGGTGGAGGCATAGGAATACGCCGACTCGGGTGTTGGTATGTTCGGTGATGGCGGGATCCATGGCAGGCCGGTCTGCGCCCAGGTGGTGCCGCGCCTGTAGTTCATCATGGGGACGACCGTGAGGTTGCATTTGATTCTCTCCTCGAAGTTCAGGTAGATCGCAAGTTCTCCGACTGTCATTCCATATACCCTTGGTATCGAATAAAGGCCGATAAAAGATTTGAGTTCAGGATCGACCAGCGGTCCGTCGACGGTATAGGCTCCATAAGGATTGGGCCTGTCGAGCACGATTACAGGTTTGCCGGCCGCGGCACAGGCGCTCATGCATTCGGCGAGATGCCAGATATAGGTATAGGTGCGGCTGCCGACGTCCTGGATGTCATATACGAGGACATCGATCTGTGCAAGTGCCTCCCGTGTCGGTCTGTGTCCGTTCGGACCATATAGCGTATAGACAGGCAGGCGAGTGACAGGATCTCTTCCGCCGGGAACTGTTTCTCCTGCCTTGAGGTTGCCGCGGATGCCATGCTCGGGGGCGAAAAGCGCTACGAGGCGGATGTTCGGATTCCTGTAGAACAGGGCGACCGTTGAGACGCGGTTGGCATCGACGCCGGTCTGGTTTGTGACCAGGCCGACGCGTTTCCCCTTTACGAGGTGGGTGTATTTCGAAAGAAATACTTCGAGTCCGGTATAGACTCGTGCGTTGCTTTCCATGCTCATCAGCAAGGAAAATAGCAGGATTGCGGATATTTTCAATGGGAGCTTATTGGAGCTGGGCATGTAGATCCCGGGGGGAGTTCTGGTTCTTCTTTAAAAATATCTTTTTTTCAGTTTCGGCAGCGACAAGGTTGTAGACTGACACGATGAAGCATGATGTAACTCCGCCCAGGACGAAATAATTGCTTGTGTCGAAGAAATAGATCAGCAGATAGGAAAGGGAGAATATCGCGAATTCAGTGAAACTGTTCCTGAGGGTTATCCATTTCGGGATTGCGATGCAGCCGTAGAGGCCGCTTCCCTTTTTAGCCAGGGAGAACAATGCGACATTGCGCACGTGCCTGAAATGGATGCATGCCTCGAGGAGGACGAAGGTGCCGCAGAAGAATTCATATATGTTCCAGCTTGAGAGGAGCCTGCAGGAATAGAGCAGGATCCATATGGAAGTGGAGGTTATCAGGAGCTCGGAGAAGAAGCGCACCATCAGCTTCGAAGGATTTTTTATTTCCTCCTCGGATATGGATTTCAGGTAATATCCTTTTTCAAACAGCCAGAAGCTCCTGACCTTGTTATGGTAGAGGCGTGCCCCAAGATAGTTCATGATCCAGTCGGAGCTGTATATGGCAATCCAAATGAGCACCATTGTTGACGGCTCGTAGAAGAAGGAGCTGTCTATCGCCAGGGGCTGGATTATGAATGTGCTGTCTGTTTCAATCATGTTCAAATTTCCAAGGCAGAAGCCTTTCCCTTTTCATATTGTCCTGAGGAAGACAAGATACGTTAGAAGTATAGCACCTGTAAGGTAGGTAAGCCAGCTGATTTCCCTGCCTTTTCCGGTTAAAAGCTTGATCACTGGATAGCTGATGAGGCCCAGCGCCAGTCCATCGCCTATGTTCGTGCAGGCCGGTATACCAATGAGTATTAGGAACGCTGGGATAGATTCGGTATAGTCATCCCAGCTTATCTTTGACACGTTCTTAAGCATCATTGCGCCGACAATGACCAGTGCAGGAGCGGTGATCGGATTGAAGGGCGGAGGATATTTGGCGATCATCCCGATAAGAGGGGAGAAGAATATGGCGACAATGAAGCATAGGCCGGCAACTATGGCCGTGAGTCCTGTACGTCCTCCGTTCTCCACGCCTGCGCCGATTTCTATATAGCTTGTGACCGTGCTGTGCCCGCAGAACGCTCCGAAGACTGTACCGCAGGCGTCGGCGGCGAAGGCCTTCTCGCAGTTTGGCAGCTGGTTGTTTTTCATCAGGCCTGCCTGCGTCCCAACTCCTACCAGTGTCCCCAGGGTGTCAAAGACATCCATTACCGTGAAAATCAGAATAAAGGGTATGAGCAGATGCAGATGGGCCCAGAGGCTGGCAAAATCCATTTTCATGAATACAGGAGAGATGTCGGGCGGTGCGCTGACAAGGGAGGACGGGAGCTCTATTTTCCCCAGCAACAAGGCAGCAGCTGCGCCGACCAGTATCCCCCAGAGGATTCCTCCTCTTATCTTCAGCGCCTGGAACGCGGCGGTTGAAAGCAGGCCGATCGCGAATATCAGAAGTGTCTTGCTATGGAAGTCGCTTGTAAGGAAAAGTCCCTGGTTTGTCGCAACGATAAGTCCGCTGTTCCTCAGCCCCAGAAGAGCGATGAATATCCCTATCCCACCGGCTATTGCATACTGCAGGCTCGGACTTATTATGTTCATTATCATCTTCCTCAGCCTGAGGATGGTTATGATCAGGAAAATGATTCCGGATACGAAGACAATGGCAAGTGCGGTCTGCCAGGCTGCATCTCCGGCAAGTCCGATCTTCGGTGAAGCGCATGCGGCGATTACTGAGACGAAAAAGAAATTCTCACCCATGCCTGGTGCAAGTGCGATAGGATAGTTTGCGAGTATGCCCATCAGGATGGAACCGACTGCTGCGGCTATGCATGTTGTCACCATCAGCGCCTTGACATCCATTCCAGTGGGCTGGGAACCGGGCAGCAGGCCGGCGAGGATGTCAGGCTGCAGGAATATTATATATGCCATGGTCATGAAGGTGGTGATTCCGGCGACAATCTCGACCGGAATCCTGCTTCCCCGGACTTCAATCTCAAAATAAGAAATGATTCTGTTTTTCATGGCATTTCAAAAAAAAGCCTGCGAATATCGCAGGCTCTTTGTTTTAATTTCAAACGCACTTATTTTCCCAGATCCCCCTGCAGGGCCTTTTTGGCCTTGTCTGCAGCATCAGCCGGTTTGGGATCAGCTGCTCCGTCCTTTGGTGCCACCGCAGGAGCTCCGCCCTTCTTCAGGGGTTCAGGATTTTTCCCGGCAGCGAGATCGTTGAGGTAGTTGATTTCCTTGTCAAGATTGTCCGCCTGTGCTTGTACCTGGGTGATATCGGCTTCCTTGTTCTTCTGTTTCATGGTGTCGATCTGGTTGAGGAGGGCTTCCTTTTTCTTTTCCCTTGGTTCGACTAAGGAAGATATCTTTTTATCCTTGTTTTCCTCTTCCTTCTTGATTTTATCAGCTATTTTCTCCTGTTTCTTCTTGTCTTTCTCCTTGGTCTTTTCATCTTCAAGCTTCTTCACTCGTTTGTCGAAGATCTCAAAAGGATTGCCATCGGGCAATGGAGGGATGGGAGGCAATGTTTCGGCGCGTGCTGCAAAGCTTCCCACAAGGAATACTGCTGCCAGGATCATGGATAACTTTTTCATTTTACCTCTCCCATGAATTATTGTTATATTGGGAAAGAAATTTAAGGGGATTTGGCCATTTGTCAAGCTGGATACCCTCTATTTCTTGAACAGGGGGAAACGGGTTTTTGAAATTGTTTTGAACGCTGGGCGATTCCTTGATTTTACAAGCAGGTTCCTGACGGACAGTCCCAGCCCCGGGAATATGCGTTCTCCTGCTATCTCCCCGAGGGGGAGCAGTACGAAAACCCGTTTGCGGGCTTCCTTGTGGGGTATGGTGAGCTTCTCATCCGAATAAATCATATCTCCAAAAAACACAATGTCGATATCAAGCGGACGCGAACTGAACTTGACGTGCTTTTCAGGCCGGCCCGCTTCAACCTCGATTTTCTTGCAGAGCCTGTGAAGTGACTTGATGGAACCGGACCACTTGCCTGTGACGGCTGCATTTATGAATTCTGCGGTGCCTGGCCTGCAGCCGACAGGGGGTGTCCTGTATAAGGATGAGATGCAAATTGAGGAAAGCCCGCCGGACTTCAGTTTTCCGAGCGCCTTTTTGAAAGTCCCAGGGACATCCCCCATGTTCCCGCCAAGGGAAAGCGCAACTTCGATCTGGTCAGTCTTGTCCATAAGTGGTAATTGCAAAGTTAACTTTTTAATATATGGGTGTCAGGTGTCAGTGTTCAGGTGTCGGGAAAAGAAAGATAATGATCAGAACTGAATTATCCTGCATTTGTTTCTCTTTCCTGAACACTGACACCTGAACACCGCCAATTACCTGCTTATGCAATTGGCTGCATATTTTAACATGATGCCCTGTTATTTTTAAACTTATGCATTATATTAGTTCCCTAATTGATGAATTGCGACAAACTAAAAGTTTATTTTCTTGGCTCTGGCAGGATTGCCGTTCCAATTCTTTCCAGTCTAGCAGAATCCCCTAGAATTTCTCTTGCCGGCATTGGCACGCAGATGGACAGGCCTGCTGGACGGAAAAGACACGTCACGCCGACTCCAGTTGGAGAATGGTGCAGCGGGAGAGGAATCCAGGCAGACAAGCCTGCATCCGTGAACACCCCCGAATTCCTGGAGAAGCTGAGAAGTCTCGGCGGACTGGACATGATACTCGTATCCAGTTTCGGACAGATCCTGAAACAGGACATATTGTCACTTCCCCGCCTTGGCTGCATCAATCTTCACGCATCGCTCCTTCCCGCATACAGGGGCGCTTCACCTGTCCAGACCGCAATCCTGAACGGGGATGAAAAAACAGGCGTGTGTTTCATGCTGATGGAAAAGGGCCTTGACACAGGTCCGGTCTTTTCTGCATCCGAATACCGGATACAGCCGGGACAGAAGGCAGACGAGCTTGAGTATGCGCTCGGAGTGCTGGCCTCGCAGAAAGTGGAGTCCGTCCTGCTGGATATCGCTTCCGCGAAATTGAAAGCGGTACCACAGGACGATGTCAGGGCCACATATGCGGGGAAGATAAAGAAGGAGCATGGCGGAATAAACTGGGGCAGTCCGGCACGCAGGATTGAAAGGATGCTCAGGGCCTATCACCCATGGCCCGGCATTTTCTTCAATCTCCAGCTCGGAGCCAGGAAGCTCAGGATGGCGATTACCGAACTCGCCTGTCTTGAGATTCCAGGCACGCCCGGACAGGTGCTGAAGGCTGACAGGAAAGATCTGATCGTCGCCTGCGGCGAAGGAGCCGTGTCCTTGAAGAAAGTCATTCCTGAAGGGAAGAGGGAGATGTCCGGTACGGAATTCGTACAGGGATGCCATGGACTTGAAGGGATGATCCTGGGGAATGGATGACCCGGCGTCGCTAAGAAGCTATGCCGCGGCATGTTGGGAAGAGCTGCGGATTCGCAGCTCGTAATTTGAAACTTGAAACTTGTAACTTGAAAGAAATTAGAAATTAGGAGCGCTGGCGTCTCGCCGGCAATTCCTTGATGGGAAATTAAAACCGCAGACAGGATAAAACATAGGTCGAATTAGTCTTATCAGTCCTGCTGCAAAATTAAACTTGTCCGCCTCAGGCGGATCAAAAATCAAAAAAATAGAAAATGCTATGAACATCTTAATGAAATTATTCAGGCCTGCAAAAAAGGCCAAAATGCTTGTGATCAACTGTGAAAAGCTTGAGACCAGGGTCGCTCTCATGAACCAGGGCCGTCTCGAGGAGTACCAGATTGAACGCAAGGAGGAAAAACAGCTTGTAAACTCTGTATACCTCGGGAAAATCACGCACCTTCAGGATTCGCTGCAGGCCGCGTTCGTTGACATCGGAACCGAAAAGAACGCCTTCCTCCACTACAAGGACATGCTGCCCGCGACATATGACATGATCGAGAAGGTGAAGAGCGACGGCCCCCGCCGCCAGCACCAGCAGGGCAGGAAGAACCCCCTCGGGAACTTCACGAAACGCTTCGCCGAACTCGAGAAGAAGCGCAGGAACAGCAGGATCAGGGTCGAGGACATCCCAAGACTCTTCAACCAGGGATCTGAAATCCTCGTGCAGGTCACAAAAGGGCCGATCGGCACCAAGGGCCCGCGCGTATCCACGAACATCTCGATTCCAGGACGCTATCTTGTGCTTCTCCCGTTCTCAGACCATATCGGACTCTCAAAGAAGATCGAGGATCCGGCCGAACGGCAGAGGTTGCGCAAGATAATGAACGATCTGGAAATCCCCGAAGGCATGGGCTGCATCTGCAGGACAGTCGGGGAGGATCGCAAGGACATTTTCTTCAAGCACGATCTTGACCTGCTCCTTGAGCTCTGGCAGCGCGTCGAGCACATACAGAAAAATCCAAAGGCTCCATGCATTGTATACGAGGAGCCAAGTCTCATACTGAGGACAATGAGGGATTTCCTAACGGAAGAGATCGACGAGATCGTCGTCGACGATGAGCACGAATACACCTACATAAGGGACTTCCTTGCGAAGATCGCAGGAAGCGAGATGGTCGGGAAGGTCACTCTTTACAAGAAGCCGACTCCGGTCTTCGAGCACTTCGGAATTGAAAAGCAGATCAGCGAGGTCTTCCATCGCCAGAGCAGGCTCCCTTCCGGCGGCTATATCTGCATAGACGAGACTGAGGCCCTCATTGCAATCGACGTCAACAGCGGAAGCACCAAGGGCAAGAAACAGCCCGAGATAATCCTGAAGACGAACCTCGAAGCCGCCAACGAGATCGCAAGGCAGCTCAGGCTAAGGAACATCGGAGGCCTTGTGGTTATCGATTTCATCGACATGGACCATGCGCGCGACCGTGAAGCCGTGTATCGGCAGATGAAAAGCCTGGTCCGCGAGGACAGCGCCAAGACAAATATCCTTCCAATCAGCAAGTTTGGTCTGATGGAAATGACGCGACAGCGTGAACATGAAAGCCTGAGCGATGCGGTCTATGATGCGTGTCCGTATTGCCAGGGCGGTGGCAAAGTCAAATCCGCCTTGAGCATGAGCGTTGAAATCCAGCGCAGCCTCCAGGAGATCCTCAGGAAGCACAAGAGCGAGAGAGGGCTTGCCATCAAGGTCATGATGCATCCGAGCATCCTTGCACGTCTGAAGAACGAAGACGCCGCGCACCTCACTGATATGGAGGACAAGTACGGCAAGCAATTGAGCTTCCGTGCGGATCCAGCCCTGCACCTCGAGGAGTTCAAGCTGCTCGATCCGGTGACGGGAGTGGAGTACAAATGAACGGGATTCAACCCGTTCATTTGTAACTTGATATTCGATGTAATGTTGCCCGTCTCTGGCAGACGGGCAACATTCAAACTCGAAATCATATCCCGACAGCTCTTGCGAGCTTGACTACGAACGGATTCAGGCGAATTGCCTTGTTTGTAGTTAACGTCGCAAGCGGGTCTTGAAATTTGAATGGAGCGCTGGCATCCTGCCGGCAATTGGATTTCCCAATAAGAATGTGACATAGGCGTTTCGCCTGTGATTCGAATTTTCCAATTCAAATCGCCGGTACTTCTACTCTTTCTCACCCACGACAGTGGCGATACTGGTATCGCCTTGGAGGACGCGTTCGAGGCTTTCAGGTTCGGAAAAGTTGAAGACGATTATCGGAAGATTGTTGTCCCGGCACATTGAGAACGCCGTGGAATCCATGATCTTCAACTGCTGGGTGAGTGCTTCGTCGTAGCTGATCTTCTCATATCTTTTTGCATTCGGATTCTTCATGGGATCATCAGTATATACACCATCTACCTTTGTCGCCTTGAGAACCGCTTCGGCGCCGATCTCAAGAGCCCTTAGCGTGGCGGTCGTGTCGGTGGTGAAGAATGGCGAGCCGGTTCCGCCTGCAAATATCATAATCTTTCCTTCACTGAGCGACTTCACGGCTTTTTCCCTGTCAAAGGGAGGAGCTATCGGAATCATGGAGATTGATGACTGGACTTCGGCGATGTAGCCTGCGGCGTTGAATGCGTCACGGAGGCAGATCGCGTTCATTACGGTCCCGAGCATCCCCATATAGTCGGCGGTAACCCTGTCCATTCCCGAATTGACTCCCCTGACGCCCCGCCAGATGTTTCCTCCGCCTACGACTATCGCCAGTTCGATGCCTTTATCGGCGACCGAGCCTATGCGTTCAACAAGTTCCCCTATCGCATCAGCGTCATATCCGCTTTCCGCATCGCCTTTCAATGCCTCTCCGCTGAGTTTCAGCAGGATCCTGTGATATACATATAATGATTCCATAAAAGACGCTCCTGAGTTGTTTTCCATAAGATAGCCATGGTTTTTAAAAATAAAAATCTTTTTGGAATTAGCAAGGAAAATGAGGAATTTATCGAAAAAAACTGTTTTAGTATTATATTAGTGTTAAATATTTCAAGCATGATCTGCTGCTTGCGAAACATGTATGGGGACATATTGAGCGAAAACAATGACATGATGGCTCTGAGGCTGGTCTGCAAGTGCGGGAAGGAATTTATTGCCTTCCAGAAGCGTGCCGGTGAGACAATCATATGCAAGAAATGCGGTGCCGCAGTTGTCATGCCGGATATAAACAACCTTGAAGATGTCACCTACAAGGATGTCACAGGCCAGGAGAAGATCCAGTTGAAGGAGGCGTCGACAGATGGGCAGACGGAGAAATATTCCTCTGGAGCAGGCTCCACGGCCAAACCTTCCATCAACAGGCCGTTGAACAAGGGAGCAGGGGCCCCGGAAGTTTCCGCTCATGAAGATTTTGAAGATTGCCATAATATTGAAGAGCCTCCGAGCGCCTATAAGAACAAGAAGAAAAGAGTCAAGTCCTTTGTCTCCGCAAGCTCCTTCATGGCGATCTTCAAAATCCTGCTTGTCATCCTGCTTGTCGGAGTGCTGGTTTATTTTGCCCCTGCGATATGGAAGCTTTTTGTGGCCTTCCTGAAAAACGTCAAGTTTTAAATCCTGCAATTGAGAACAATGGCATTCCGCCAAATGCTTTAGCCCATGCTTGTTTTTGACGGAATCAAGAATAAATTATTTGCGAACCTGGAAAGCAAACAATAAAGGTTCCCTAAACAAGGAGAATACATATGAACGTTTCAATCGGACAGCTGATGGATCAGGTCGAAGAGCATATGATGAAGACGGTTGAGCACATGCAGACGGATTTTGTGGCTGTCAGGACAGGAAAGGCTTCTCCAACCCTTGTGGAGAACGTCATGGTTGACTATTATGGCAATCCGACAAGGCTGAAGGAACTCGCCGGCATCACCACTCCCGAGGCAAGGCTTCTTGTTGTCCAGCCCTGGGATCCTTCATCGATGGGGGCGGTTGAAAAGGCGATCATAGCCGCAAATATTGGAATCTCCCCGGTCAATGACGGCCGTGTCATAAGGCTTCCTGTCCCGGAACTCAGCGAGGAAAGACGTTCGGCTCTTGCAAAGCAGGTGAAATCCCGCGCAGAAGAGGCAAGGGTCGCCATCCGCAATATCCGCCGCGACGGAAATGAGGTCGCAAAGAAAGCCCAGAAGGGCAGCGAGATCACAGAGGACGAACTTAAGCTGAAGCTTGACGGCATCCAGAAGCTCACCGACGACTATATCAAGGAAGTCGACAATGTCCTGCTCAAGAAAGAGAAAGAGCTGATGAGCATGTGATATTTTTTCCGGACGGAAAAAATATAATAGTATGATAAAAAAACACTTCTATATCCTGCTCGTTGTTCTTGCCTCGGCGGGATTCCTGCTCCGCCTGCAGGTGTGCAGGGAACTCCTTGAAAAGGATGTCCAGGTGTCACGTCCGTCCGCCGGTACCGACATGCAGACATACAAGGAGCTTTCCGAAACGATATCCAAAGGGGAGTTCAACGAGAAATACTACTACCAGCCTTTCTACTATGCTGTCTTTCTTCCGGTAGTCCACAAGGTGCTGGGCAATGGGATCTGGGCGGTGATGATCGCCCAGTCTGTCCTTTCTGCATTGACTATCTTCTTCGCAGGACTGGCATCAGCGATGCTCTGGGGCAGAAGGGCAGGGGGGCTGACGGCATTGCTCACGGCATTTTCAGCGGTGCTCATACTTTACGTGCCTTATCATCTTATTGAAACACTGCAGGCGTTCTGGGTGATCCTGATCCTTTATGTTGCGATTGTCGCATGGAGGAGTGGAAAGACTGTACACTGGGCCATAACAGGATTTATTGTGTCGCTTTCCATACTGACCCGCGGCAATATCTGGTTTTTCGTGCCGGGACTGATGATTGCGGCTTTCTTCTCCGTCAGGATAAAGTCAAAGGAGAAGCCCTTCTGGGATCTCAAGAATATTTTAATGAGGCTTGCGCCTGTGGCGGTATTTGTCATAATGGTAATCCTGCCCCAGGTCCCGTTTGCTGCAAGGAACACAAGGCTGACGGGGAAGTTATGCGGGCCTTCTACTGCGGCCGGAGCTGTTCTTGCACTCGGAAACACTCCGGAAGCGCCTGCAGGCGGACGTAATCCCGGAACCGGACCGGGCCCGATGGAATATCCCGAGACGTTCTGGGCGTGGGCTGAAAAGGCGAAGGAGATTTCCGAAACGACCAGGATTTTCGGATGGTTCAAGCAGGAACCCCTGGCTTTTCTTGAGCTTCAATGGAGGAAGATGCTTCTCTTCTGGGATCACCGTGAGATTCCGAACAACATTGCGTTTGCCTACCAGGGCATGATGAGCAGCACCTTCAAGGCGCTGGCATTCGTCCCTACGTCATTGATAATGGCTCTTGCGCTTGCCTGGATGCTGTATTTTTTCATTTATCATGCGAGAAAAGGATTCAAGAGGATGTCGTACCATCCCCGGCTGCTGATTATTTCCTATCTTATGATCGCCTTCTTTTTTGCGACTGCGGCATTTTATATACTGGCAAGGTTCAGATTGCCATGCGTGCCTCTTTTAGCTGTCGGTGCAGGAGGATTTGCGGGCGTCCTGATGATCAATCTTCGAAGGCGCGACTGGAGGGAATTGATATTCAAGTCAGTCCTGCCGCTTTTTATAACAAGCTTGATTGTTTTCTTCGGATATGACTTCTACAGATTGTATTATGAATCTTCGATAATGAATATCGTGCGCCCGAATGGAATAAGGACGGAAGCAATGGGGAATAAGATTCTTTATATGGATAATGGACCGGTGACATTTGGTTCGTGGACCCCGGTTGACATCAAGGAAGGCGATATAATCAGAAAGAAATTCGCGGTAAAAGACTCCCTTGAAGGTAGGATTGCGGAGTTCGCACTCCCATTCCATTGTGAAGTTCCCGGCACTGTCAAATTGGAAGTTAACGGCAAGTCCCAGCAGTTTGAAGTAAAGCAGGGAATGAATGAGCAGCTTTTCCAGATTCCTTTTGACTTGTCGGCTTCCCAGGTAGAAATAAGATTCACGTTTCTTGACTGCAAGGCCTATCCGCTATTTGACTTCCAGAGGAATTACGGGCGTACTGAATTAAACGGGAAAAATCCCGGGGCCGAACTTGTGTCAAAGCTGTATCTTGCACCGCGGAAGGTGCGGGAAGAATGAGGGAAGCATGTAATTCGATACTTGATACTTGAAACTGGATACTGGAAATTGGAATCTTAATTGGGTCAAATTCCCCGGCCCTTGAGCATCGGGATTTGACTTTTGCGGAAATACTGAGTTGGATAAGATTTTGCAGGAAGGGAAGAAAATTCCAAACTAAGAAAAGAACAGCTCTTGCGAGCTTAATCCTCCTTCGCCAAGAGAGCTACGGAGGACAGGCTACGAACGAATGCAATTATTGAATATGTTTGTAGTCAACATCGCAAGACGTGTTCTTGATTGCCAGCAGTTAAGGCCTGTAAGGACTGTTACTGTATTTGTTTAAACTTTCAAACTTCCTCATTTTCGAACTTCCGCACACTGTCATTTAGAACCTTTCTGCCCAGTCTATGCCCTGTCTTTTTCTTCCCCAAAAAAACTTTCAAAAATATTGGATAATCCTCTTGACTATTGGAATAAATTGGACTATAATGGAACATATTGGAATAGAAAAGGTGAAAACATGTTGTCTTTTTGTGGACAGGACAAGGCTTCGGTTGACGCCAACGGACGAATCAAATTCAGTCCGCGGTTCCTCGCTGATTTCATGAAGCACAGCGGCGGGGACATTGTCATTCACTGTCTGCCTGAAGGGGCCCTGGCCGTATATCCTGAGGACATCTACCTCCAGATGAGGAAGGCTGAGCCTAAGCCGGCTGAAAAGGCGGCTTCAAGCATGGTCTTCAGAAGAGTCATGAGGCGTTTCGGGGCGATGACCGAGTCCGACAAGATTACAACGCAGGGCAGGATAACAATTCCCCAGATGTACAGGGATTATGCGGAACTCCATCCGGGAACGGAAGTGATAGTGCTGGGGACCGAGCTGGGCGTTGAAATATGGAATGCCGAGAAGTGGAAGGAAGAGTTCGTGAAGATCAACACGCATCTCCGTGAAAAAGGCGAAAGGGAGATGGCGGCCGACCTGCTCTTCAGCAAAGAGAACAAGGAAGAGATCTGACTCGAATAGAAGTCAGTAATAATAATATAGGAAATGAAAGAGGGGGATAAAATGAAACTTATGATTACAGCTGCCAATGGGAAATATCAGGAAGCGAACAGGCGTTGCCACCATGGCAACAGCGCCAAGTGTTCGTTGTGCATGGCAACAGTGCTTACAGCCGGAGACGTAGTCCCGGACAGCGAGATTGCCGGCATCGACGAGAAGACGGGTATTCTTATCTGCAGGCATTGTGTCGAGACGTACATGTCCGAAAACCGCATGACTGCATGATTTAAATATAAGGGGAATGATAATGGAAGAAGCGATTGTACATTCAGTGAAATACAGGAGGAAGACCGCGTTTTTCGTTTTCCTTTTCCTCGTGGCAATGCTGCTTCTTGGCGCGGTCAAGGTCACCGCAGGTCTTTCTGAAAGGAAGAGCAGCAGGACGAGTGAAATGGAGAAATGGACTGAGACGGTCCTCAGGCTTTCATCTGAAGTGCCTGCGGAAAATGCTGTGGAATGGAAGGAGCTTGCTCTGAAGGATCCCCAGCTGATGCTGATTGCCAACACGAGCAGTTTCTGCCAGCTCGACTCCTCCGGGAACAATTAAGGTTCGCTTAAGGTTTACCCTTGCGTAAAGGTGGTCCGTCGCCGGATCCTTGAATCCCCGGCGGACCTCCTTTCCTTATAAGGGGGATCTCAACCAGAAAACAAAGCGGGTGCATGAAGGCCAATGTTCAAGAACCGCAACAAGATCATAATAGCTGTGTTCATTGCATGGGCGTGCCTGATCACTTTCCGGCTTTTTAATTACACGGTCTACAGCCGCGATCATTATCTGGAAGAGGGGAACAGGCATGCTTTGCGCAGCGGAATAATCCCGGCCGCAAGAGGGAAGATACTCGACAGGAACGGACAGGTTCTTGCGTGGACCCAGCGTTATAACGATCTCGTTGTGGAAACCTATCCCGGGATCTGCCTCGCAAACACTGCAGTCATCAAGGAACTCCAGGGGAAGATCAAAGGCCTGTCTCCGGACAAGGAGAAGGAGAAATATATCAAGAGGAACCTCCTGCCATCTGAAATCTATGCATTGAAGGATTATCTCAGCAGATATCAGGGTATAAGGATTGTCCCGCGTCTGGAAAGAAGGTATGTGGACTATCCTGAAGTAAGGAAAATACTCGGTACGGTCGATTCCTATGAGGAGAGGGATTACGGGGTAGTCAGGATTTTCGGAGTTTCCGGTACTGAGCGGAAATATGACCAGCATCTGAAGGGGATGGATGGTGAATATGAGGTTATGCAGGACAGGAACAGGAACTGGATACCCGGGACATGGAAGTTGAAGACTGAAATGCGTCCCGGCGATGATATCAGGCTTGAAAGTTCCCTTGAGGAGATTATCAGCAGGGACAGGAAAACAGATGAGGGAAGAAAACTCTGAGGTCGGCATGGATTTCCGCGGAACTGTCACGTTTCCGCTGTTTGTCCATGCGGTGCTTCTCCTGCTGGGACTATGGGGATGCCTCGCCATATATAACGCGACTGTCTACAGCAATGCGCCGTTTCATTTCGCCCTGCGCCAGTTCATCTGGCTGATTATCGGATTTGCATGCATGTTCTGCGCTTCGAAGATACCATTTTCCCAATATATGAAGCATGCACCCTGGCTTGCGGCCGCATTTTTCATACCGTTGGTGCTCGTACTGTTCCTTGGAGTGAGGATAAACGGGATGAGGGGATGGTATGCATTTGGCTCCGTCTTCATACAGCCTTCCGAGATGGCAAAGCCTTTCTATATTCTTGTCCTTTGCTGGATATCATCTCTCTCGGCCGGCAGCTTGAAAAAATTCATGCTCCTTATGATGATGGCGCTTGTATGGCTGTTGCCCGTGGCCGCCCAGCCGGACTTTGGAACCGTCATAATATATGTATTTGGCATGCTGGCGGTATATCTCATCAGCGGAGGTTCATATCTTATGCTTGTTTTTCCATTTCTTGCCGCCATCCCTGCCTCCATCTGGGTGATCCTGGAAAAGCCATATGTCCTGATGAGGCTCAAGGGCTTTATCGATCCGATGGCGGATCCGACAGGTTCCGGGTGGCATATAATGCAATTCCATTATACGCTTGCCAGAGGAGGTTTTTTCGGTGTGAACTGGGGGAACTGCCTGTGGGCCAATTCATATCTTCCACTTTCATACAGCGATTCAGCCTTTGCATCACTGACCGAGGCTATTGGATTCATCGGAGTACTTCCAGTGATATTCGGCTTTTCTCTTTTCGCCTATGTGGGGTACAGGCTTGCGGAAAGGGCGGATTCTGATTTCAGGAGATTGTTCATATGCTCAATGACCGCCATGATCACTTTCCAGGCCTTCGTGCATATAAGCGTGAATGTCGGACTCATGCCTCCCACGGGAATAACACTCCCCATGTTCAGCTACGGCGGCAGCTCCCTTGTTTCAACAATGCTTGGCGCAGGAATAATCCTCAGCGCGGCGAAGAAGGAGCCGGAGAATGGGCATGGCCGTGATCAGGCCAGCGGCCTGATGAACTGAATATTCATGAGTTACATGCAAATAAATGCCTAATATGGCTTGATATATGTAATCCTTTGATGGATATTATATTGTATACTTGATAGGTAGTGATGCAAATGGACGTCAGGACAACAAAAAAATTCCAGTCAGTGACCGTGAACAATTGGGAATGGTCGATATCCGATCCGGCCATTCTTGAACCATGGTTTGATTCATGGAAAGAGGTGGCCAGGAAAAACATGGTCAAGTCAAACCGCGTAAGGGCCGTATTCAAGGTCGAGAGCGGCGGCAAGACATATTATGTGAAATTCAACCACCCCCTGTCTCTGGCATCCAGGATACATTCTTCCATAATCCCCAAGAGCAAATCGGAATTCCTTTCTGCATTGCAGCTTAAGGAGCATGGAATTCCTTCCATCGAGATTTGCGGCTGGGCAAGGAAGGGGCACGAAAGCATGCTCATAACCAGGGAGCTCGAGAATTCCGTGAATGCAAGGAACTACTGGTTCTCAGAAGCGTCAACCCGTGCCGAACTGAAAGAAAAGTTTTTAGACTCATTCTCCGAATTTCTAAGAAAAATAATGTCGTCCTGTTTTTTCCACCCGGATTTCCACCTGGGTAATCTCATGTTGGGAAAGGATGACATGAAGTTTTCCCTGGTTGATCCTTATGGAGTCGAGAAGAAAAGCAGGCTGACAGATGCACAGGTTTTCAAGATGATAAGGATCATCGGCTCCTTCAGGGGCGAGATTAATGACCGTGAGGCGGGGGAGATCCTCCTTAAGGCGCGTCTTGCAAAGGACTTCTCCGCAGCCGATGAAATATGGTACGATGTTCTCAAGGCGGAAGCTGATGAAATGGAAAAACTCTGGGCAAAGAGGAAGGAGCAGGTGCTTGCCGGGAAAGCATCATACTGCAGAGTATTCCAAAGCGCCCTCGGGCAGGGGATGAGCATTAGGAACTCCATGGACGGACGGGCGATGATCGACAACAGAATATTGATGGATGAGAATTTTGAGAAACGGTATCAGTCTGTCAGGTTGACTGAAGCTGAAGCCAGGGAGCTGTGGCTGATTTCATTCCATCTCCAGTTCCATAGGATAACGCACAAGATGCCCTTGGCGTGGATAAAGATCAATGAGGCCGAAAATATCCTGGTATATCCAAAGACAGTGATTATCAATACAATAAAGACCGAAACTGTCGGTGAATTTCTTAAGCGCTGCAGGGCCGCCGGAATAAAGAAGGACATATCCCCGCGGCTTGCTGAATCCGAAGATGGGCGCATATATTTGTCCGACATCAGGGATTTGCTCTAAACTGGTCTGGCTTATTTGACTTTGCCGGTAAAAGCACAATCTTATTACGGTGATTTGAAAATACATGTTTATAAATAAAGGAGTTCATGATGAAGACAAAGGCATGCCTTTTTGTTACAGCTGTCCTCCTGTTCGCGGCAACCCCGGCTTCATTCGCGCAGAAAGGCGAGGGCGGAGCCCAGAACATTACGACTACGATAAACACTGCAAGATATATCCTCTTCGGGGGCTCTTATACTGTCAATGGCGAAAGACCGGGGGAAAACAGGGAGAGCGCAGTATTCAAGCTTGACACCTACACCGGGAAAGTCTGGATGCTCAAGGTTGACAAGGCCGGGAACGGTCGTGCTGTCCAGTGGATCCTAATTGAAGATGCCGACAACATAGTCGCAGACAAGGAAGCCAGAAAGGACGAGAATGGCCAGAAGCCGGGCATGAAAAGCCTCAGGACGCTTGATGAGTAGAAATGATCTGCCTTATTTCTCTTCGAACCTCGAGACGGTCTTTATGACTTTGGGATTTGTCTTAAGTTCCTTCACTGATTCTATTGCAAGCTCCTTTGCGGCATCATAGACGATGTCGGGTACAAGTTCATCGGATTTCACCTCGCCGTGCATGGTCTTCTCCTGTTGCAGGGTGAGTACCTTCTTCTCCCCGGGCTCCTGGAGCGTGATCAGCAATACCAGCGTGTAGGTTTCATCATGCATGTCCAGCTCGGACTTGAATACATTGACTTGCAGCGTGAATGCATCGACAACTTCACCCCCGGGCTGGTTGAAAGATGCATATACGGCATTGCTGAAGGTATCCTTGAGGATTTGCTTCAACGGATAATGTGCAAGTGAGAAGTGTCCCAGTTCCCCGACCATGTCATCGGGACAGATCACCTCGACCCTGCAGGGCACATTGCTTCTATTGGCGGTGAGAACGCCACGCTGGGCGGCGGAGAACTCGGCGCCCTGGGGTGTATGCTTAAGATAATAGGTTGAACCGCATCCGGTCATCAGGACCGTTGCTGAAACCAGCAGAAATAGACTCAAGATCTTCATTTTTCAGCTCCTATCGCTCCCCCGCGTTTGATTTTTACAGCCGTTCCTTCAACAGTAGTCCATACGAAAGTCACAAGCAACAATGAAAAAGAGGTGTATTCCTCAGTAACTTCAATGAGAGCGTCCGCATGCTTCGAGGCTATTGCGTTGTCACGTGCATTCCTGGAGGGCGTGTCAGGCATCGTAGGTATGAAAAACCAGATCGCCCCTGTCGAACGTCCAGTTACCGGACCTATTACAGTATACGAATCCTCCGAGGTGATCGGAGTGGTCGATGGAGATATGCCGACTACGGTTGTGCAGGCTGGAAGTAGTGCAAGCATAAGGACAAATATGATGATCCTGAGCATTTTCAATCAGCCTTTCCCCTGTTGAATTTTATGGCGTCACCCCTGATCGAGATCTTTGAATACGTTACTATTGGAAGAAGGGTAATCCAGTATGACTTGTTTTCCAGTGTTACATTGATGAGGGCGTCGGCGCCGTAGCTCGTTTTTACCGTCTGGAGGGCGTCATACGCACTGGTTGGTTTCAATGGGATTCCGAAGATCACTACCGCCCCGTCGCTGGCTGAAGCATCTGTCTTGATGATCGTATAGGCGTCCTTGGATGTGATTGGAACAGTCGAAGGGGCAATTCCACCAGGAGAAGTGATGCAGCCGCTGGTTATAAGGCACAGCACAACAGCTGCAAGAATGGTGGCAATATGCTTTTTCACAATGTATCTCCTAAAAAAAATAACTCGATGTAAACATTATTCGGAATAACAACCTTGTCAAAGCTGAAATCAGTTTTTCCAGTGTTTATTTTGGAATAAGCCTCAAATTTCTCCTGGTTGACTGATCAAGGACATACTTGTCGCCAAGGTTTTTCGTGATCTCATCTGCGAGTTTCGCAGATGTCAGCCGGGTTTCAACTTCAATTGTCGAAAAGAGACGGCTGTCGAACTCCCGTAGCCAGACATAGGAAATAGGGGAGTTGCTCTTTTGAAGCGAAACTATCAGGGCGTCGAGTGATTTCTTGTCTATCTGCTTTAATTCCACCCTGATTTTGGCGCCGAGGTCGAGTTCAGTAATCCATTTGGAAATTATCTTCCTGAAAAGCTTGTAGGCGTTTTCGTCCTTGAGTTCCACGTCTTGTCCTTCGAGGATCTTGGCAAGATATTTTCTGGCGAGCTGGTTGGGCAGGGTGACGGGATCGAGTCCCTTCGCCTGGAATGTCGCTGCCGGGAGCTTGGCGACCGCAATCATCTCGCCGGAATCCGCCCAGGCCGCCTTCAAGCTGAATCCAAGTGAAATATCCCTTGCTTTCATGTCGGGAAAAGGCTCCTCAATCGCACCGATTTCACCAGTCACAGTTCCTGTTATTATTATGTCATAAGCCGTTGCAATGCCGGCACGCTTGACCTTTGCAGAACGGTCATCCCCGAGCAATTCGTCCCTTCTTGCCTCCTTCTCGCTACGTGTGTCGACGGCCTCCTTGTCCAGCACCTGGAAGCCGTTCTTCTGGGCCATTTCAGTGATTATGTCGTTTGCGAGCGGGGTTTTGTTATCAAGGCCTATTATCTTTTCTTCGCAGAGGACGAGCACCCTTGGCGATTCGACACGTTTGATCAGAAGGCGCAACGCCATTACATTGTCCATGCCAGGAGTGCCCTTGGTGACAAGCGCCTTGATCTTTACCGTATATGTCTTGGCCTTGCTGTCATAGTTCTGCCCGGTAATCTCATATTTCTCCACATAGCCGAAGGAGGATGTGAGTACCCTGTCGTAGTCGGTCTGGAAGTTTTCCACCTTTGTTTCGCTCATGACATCTATACCCGCGCCTTTGCGCACGGCGTCCCGGAGGGCCTGTGCCAGGGCCTGTTCTGAAGCGGAGTCCGGATCGCCATCGGCGATGCCGATACCAGTTACTTCCTTGCCGCCGGCATCCTGCGCCTGAAGTCCTGTTGAAAGGAGTGAAATCGCCAGAAGCAACGGCAATAGGGATAATAATGATTTCATAGTGGACATACCTTGTTTGCCTGTACGTATTCAGTAAACTATGTCGTTTACTCATGATGGGAGTCATGGCATGACGTTTATATTGCCTTCAATGATATCGGTCTTCATGGCCTGTTTCCCCTCGTCCTTGGATTTCCTTGGGGAGGCGGCAGCGGATTTCTGGGCGCCTTGTCCTTCTGCTTCGATAAAATCCTTGTCTGCATCTACGATCTTCTCACCGATCATCTCGCTGAGCTCCTTGACGTTGATACGCAGCTTCACCGTTGCTATTGCATCGTTGCCTTCTCCGTCCCATGTGAAGCCCATGAAGTCAGCGCCCATGAGCGCGCCAATGACAGATGCCTTCACGTTTTCCGACTTGAGGACGAAGTTTTCAATTTTCGTATTGCTTTCGAGCGTGAATCCGCCGATCTTCTTGTACAGGTTCTTGTAGGCATCGATTTCCGCAGCCCTTATTGCAGCGATTTTCCTCGCCTTGTCGGGAGATGAAGTTGCGAACGCAGTCCTCTTGATGACTTTTTCCGGGAACTTATCTATGTTGAACTTCTCCTTGTCGACGATGTCGGAGATGTTTTTCAGCTTCAGTGTTGCCGTCGCCTGCGCAATATCCTTTTCAGCGTCATATTTCACCGGTTCGAACTCAATGCCTTTTATCGTGCGCTTGCCGGTCTTGGTCTCAACAGAACCTTCGAAACTGCCTTCAAGGATGTTGTTGACTTCCTCGGTGAACCTCAGCTTGATGCCATATACAGTTTCAACTATGTTCCGCTCGGCAAGCACCTTGGCGCAGTTTATCGAATTGAGCTTCTTGTTTGCAGGGCCCATCTGCTCCTGTGAAAACAGGTTTATTGAAAGCAGGCCGGCAATTATTATTATTGCTGCAGTTCTCATTTTGTAGTTTCCTTTTCTTTTTTATCTGATTCCTTCTTTTCAGGAGGGAGCACGTGTTCAATGTCCAAATAGAACGTCTTGTCCGGCTTTTCGGATATCTTCGCCTTGACTATGACGCTGTCATCATCCTTCTTGCCTTCATCCTTTATGGCCTCGGCGGAAACCTCCTCGACTTTGACTTTGTACTCGGTGTCAGTTACCTGCAGGAGCTTCGCCTTTATGAAAACGGTCTGGTTATTGTATTTCTTGAGGTCGATGTTCTTTTCAACGACTATCTTGTTGAGTTCGATAAGCTCCTTGACTTTCTTCTCCATAAGCTCCTTCTGCCCTGCGGGAGCGGAATAAACCAGCAGAAAGGAAAATAAGACAGATGCAATTATTGTATGTTTTTTCATTTTATAAGCCATGCGGGAAACCCGGAGCGTTTCTCCGGGCTTCCCGATGGAGTTGTTCTCTTAAGGAATTTAGTTTCCGAGATTGACGCCTGAATTGATTTCAGAGCCGCCGACCGCGAGATTCGTGGTGTTCTTGTTCTCGTTTATGATCGTAGAATTCTTTATTTCAGCGCCATTGGCCTGGATGCCGGAATTGATCTTGGAGTTTCCGACCGCAAGGTTCGTGACGTTCTTGTTCTCATTTATGAGGGTGGAGTTCTTGATCTCGCTGCCGTCAGCCTGGATGCCGGAATTGATCTTGGAGTTTCCGACCGCAAGGTTCGTGACGTTCTTGTTCTCATTGATGAGAGTGGAGTTCTTGATCTCGCTGCCGTCAGCCTGGATGCCGGAATTGATCTTGGAGTTTCCGACCGCAAGGTTCGTGACGTTCTTGTTCTCATTTATGAGGGTGGAGTTCTTGATCTCGCTGCCATTGGCCTGGATGCCGGAATTGATCTTGGAGTTTCCGACTGCAAGGTTCGTGACGTTCTTGTTCTCATTTATGAGGGTGGAGTTCTTGATCTCGCTGCCATTTGCCTCGATGCCGGAATTGATCTTGGAGTTTCCGACCGCAAGGTTCGTGACGTTCTTGTTCTCATTGATGAGGGTGGAGTTCTTGATCTCGCTGCCATTGGCCTGGATGCCGGAGTTGATCTTGGAGTTTCCGACCGCAAGGTTCGTGACGTTCTTGTTCTCATTGATGAGAGTGGAGTCCTTGATTTCAGAACCCTTCGCCTCGATACCGGAATTAATCTTGGAGTTTCCGACCGCAAGGTTCGTGACGTTGGCGTTTTCATTGATGATTGTTGAATCCTTGACAGTGGTTCCGCCTCCACCACCGCCTTCGCCTCCAGGAAGTCCAAATGTGGAGACTCCCGTGAGTGTTAATGCCGCCGCGATTCCCATCACCAGAATTTTCGACCTTTTCATCTTCTTTCCCTCCTGTTTAAATACTTTATTTTAAATTCGAAATCAATCCCCCAGATTTACGCCTGTGCTCACAGATGAGCCAGGCAGGACATTGACAGTTACACCGGTATTAGTGTTTACTATAGGCGTGCTGTCGACCGTTGCATTGTTAAGCTTTACTCCGGAATTCGCGCTTCCACCGGCCCATGCTGCTGTAACACCGGCATTGTTGTTTATAATGGCGGTATTTTTTATGGTGGCGTTATTGGCTTCGATCCCTGAGTTGGCATGGCCTCCGCCGACAGCGATTGTCGCACCGGCATTATTGTTGACAAGGGCGGCGTTGCTGATATTTGCATTGTTGGCCTCGATACCGGAGTTTGCATGGCTGTTGCCTGCGGCGATTGTAACGCCTGCAGTATTGTTGATGACAGCCGCGTTTTTGATGGTTGCGCCGTTTGCTTCGATTCCGGAATTGGCATGGCTATTGCCTGCGGCAATCGTGGCCCCGGCGGTATTGTTTACGACGGCTGCATTCTTGATATTCGCATTATTGGCCTCGATGCCTGAGTTTGCATGGCTGTTGCCTGCGGCAATCGTGGCTCCGGCGGTGTTGTTTATGACAGCTGCATTTTTGATGGTTGCGCCGTTTGCCTCAATTCCTGAGTTGGCCTTGCTGTTTCCAACGGCGATCGTGGCTCCTGCGGTATTATTGAGGAGCAGGGAATCCTTGACTACTGCACCATTGGCGTCAATACCTGAATTAGCCTTGCTGTTTCCAACGGCGATATTTGCACCGGCGGTATTATTGATGATTGTAGAGTCTTTGATTTCGGCGCCTTGGGCATTTATTCCTGAATTGACCTTGCTGTTCCCTACCGCGATATTCACTCCGGAGCTGGAATTGACAATTACCGAATCCTTGACTTCAGTCTTGCCACTGGAGTCGGAGGCTCCGCCCTGGGGAAGCGCTGATACGCAGAGAGATGCTGAAAGCAGGAAAAGGGAAATTAGAATTTTCAAAGCAGGCCTCCTTATTTTTTTAATCTGCCTCAATATATTTTTATACCTGTAAAAATCAAGGCGGCAATGTCAAATATGCATCATTGGTCATGTTTTTGGCAAAATGCCCTTGATTAATCCTTGATTTTGAGATATAATGTCATGTCATGTCTTTGCCGTGGACAGCCTTGCGCCTTGCGGTCATTTTCAGCCAGTCATCCAGAATCCCTTCGAGCTCCCTCCTTCCATAGCCTTTAATGTAAATCACGTAAGCCACATCAGGAAAATCCTGAGCTTTGATGTTCAAAGTGGTATTTCCAAATATCGTTTTGAGCTCATTTTTCAGTTTTAAACCAATATTGGCATCGAATATGCTTGAAATCAAATTAGGGTCAACATAGGTTTAGGGGCTGAAATAAATAAGCGAGGTGGCGCCATGAAAACTGTAAAAACACTCAAGAGACGGATTCTCCGCAGAGGTTTTAATTTTATTGAAATTACAATGGCCGTACTTCTGCTTGCAATACTCATGGCTATTATGCTGCCTGCCATCAGCCGCGCCAAGGACAGGGCGAAATTCGTACGCTGGTTTGCCTTCAACAGGCAGTGCGCCAATGATCCAGCCAATATTGTGAACTTCAACTTCCAGGAGGGGACAGGCAACACGCTCAACAACATCTGTGCCGGTGCCGATGTGGAGAATTTCAAGGCATATGAATATGACGGCCACCTCATGAAAAACAACAGCACGAGCACCACGGTCAACAATTTTCAATGGATCAAGTCCGGCGGAAGATGGGCGAAATACGGATATAAATACGCCCTGCAGTTCAACGGAGTCGACACATATATCCTGATCCCCGGCACCCAGGGGCTGGATTTTTCGCCTTTTGACGATTTCACCGTCCTGTGCTGGGTCAAATTCGACAAGCTCGGACTTGGCGACTGCCCTTTCTCCAAGTCGCTTTGGGGAACTGAGACTGATGCAGCCTGCCAGTACGACATGTATTCCAATCCCTATGCGGGAACCTATGGGCAGGGCTCCTTTGATGTGGACGTATTCACGACATGCGGCACCTGGCTTGACACCCATGTGAATTTCAACAAGGCGAACTGGGTCCAGCTGGGTCTGAGATACAAACATACTGGCCTGGATGCAAGCGGGGATCCGACGGGGCAGATCACTTCGTTCATAAACGGACAGGCGCTCGGTGATTTCCTCAACACTACAAGCGAAAATCCAAGCACTGCATCCGCAACAGGATGGAAAGCATGTTCCGGCAGCGGACTCAATGTGCCTCTTGTACTCGGAGCCGCAGGTTGCTATAGGAAATACTGGAGCCCGGCAACTTACGACAAGACCAAGGTGGGTGTCCTCAGTAATGAGCTTATCCTGAAATTCTTCTTCAAGGGCAGGATGGATGAGTTCCTCCTTTACAAGCGCGCTCTTTCCGACAATGAGATCATCGGCCATTACGAAATGGGAAAGGAATAGTGGACTGTGAAGCCGATTGAACTCATTACAAACAGGCGGATAAGAAATTCCATAATCCTTGGCATGCTTCTTATTGTCCTATGCTGGGCCCTCTACAAGCAGCTTTTCCCCGGTACTAAGCCCGAACAGGGGGCAATTCGCGTGGTGAAATGCACTGATGAGGAATGCAAGCATTCAGCGGTAAAAAAAATAATGGACATAGGAAATAAACATGACCCCAACTGTGTTTGTGAGAAATGCGGCAAGCCGGTCGGATATTCGTTCAAATGCGAGGACTGCGACTACGAGTTTGCATACATACCCGTGGAGGTCCCTCCTCCCAAGGAACTCAAGAAGTTAAAGACAATGGGCAAGTTTCAATTCGCCCAGGATCTGCAGAAGTGCCCGAACTGTGGTTCCACGAGGACATACCCCATGCCTGTGGATTCCCAGTAACTTCCGTTCAAGGATCCGTGGCATGTCAGGAAATACAGGCGAAAGATTTTATTTCCGATGCTAAACTTCCCGCATCCGCTGGCATTTCCAAGGGCAATGATTCGGGATGTTTGTTCTTGAACCAGGTGATCTGCCGGCGGGCGAACTGCCATGTTTCCGTGACTATCCTTGCACGCACCGTTTCAAAATCAATTTTTCCTTCAAGGTGTGCGGCAATGATCTTGTATCCTAGCGCCTGATGGGCGGTCGGTGATGTCAGCAGGCCACGGCTTTTCATCTCCCGGGCTTCGTCAATCCATCCTGACGCAAGCATCGCATCTGTCCGTTTCGATATCCGCTGCTTGAGGGCATCCCTGTCCCAGACAAGCTTCCGGGAGAACACGTCATATTTCGGAAGCGCTGCGCCATTCCAGGTCTTCTGCAGTTCCGTGATGGATTTGCCGGTGAGTTCGAAGACTTCCAGCGCACGGATGAGTTTCCGCCTGTGCTGTTTCCATCGCTGGAAATCCAAGGGATCTCCGGCGGACATTATCGTTTTCAGTTTTTCGAATCCCGGCTCATTGTCGAATTCTATGTCAAGCTTTGCACGGAGTCCGGAATCCGAGGGCAGGGGATCTAGTCCGTAGAGCAGTGCGCGGATATACATTCCTGTTCCTCCGACAACGAATGGAGTATTTCCCCGCCCATGGATTTCGCGTATGGCTGTTTCTGCGAGGGCGACATAGCGGAAGACATCGAGTCTTTCCGAGATGTCGAAAAGATCCAGGAGATGATGCGGGACTTTGGCCCTTTCCTCTTTTCCGGGCTTGGCGGTGCCGATGGCAAGCCCCTTGTAGAGCTGCATGGAATCTGCCGTGATGATTTCACCCCGGAGACGGCAGGCTGTTTCGAGGGCCAGTTCGCTTTTTCCGCCCGCAGTCGGGCCGCAGATGACTACAAGTTTCATTTTTTCTCTTCTTGAATCTGAGGGCGTATCCAGGATGAAATAATGAAGATGAAAACTCCGACGCAGATTGCGCTGTCTGCGACATTGAATGCCGGCCAGTGGTAGGAACCTGCATAGAAGTCAAGGAAATCGACGACTGCTCCGCGCGTTATCCTGTCGATGGAATTTCCAATGATGCCTCCGCAGATGAGAGAGAGGGCGTAATATCGCTCCATCCAGCCTTCAGTGAGTCTTTTTATGAAGATGGATATGAGGATCAGTACGATTATGGATATAAGCAGCAGGATCATTCCCTTGCCGGCCATTATCCCCCAGGCTGCACCGGGATTCTTCACATACACAAGGTTGAAGAAACCGGGCATGATCCTGATGGATGAAGTTATGCAGCGCTCGGTCAGGATCTTTGTCAGCTGATCGAGAACCAGTATGGACGCAACCACTGAAAGGCATTGTATGGCCGGAACTGATGCAACCTGGCTTTTGAAAAAATGCTTCAACGGTTGAATTCAGGACGAAGCCCGTTGTTCTCTTCCCTGGCCGTCTTGCATTTGACGCAGAAACGGGCGTAAGGCTTGGCGTCGAGCCGTTCCCCCGGGATCTGGCATCCGCAGTCGAGGCATTTGCCGAACTCGCCGGAGATGAGCCTTTCAATGGCCTCGTCGATCATCTCAAGGACTTCGACTTCGCTGGACATCATTTCAAGCTCCATGTCGTGCAGGAAGTTGTCGCTTCCGAAATCAGCCATGTGGTTTGACATGCTGTTTGAAAGTTCACCTCCCGATCCAGGGGCCGTAAGTGCTTCAGTCGAGTGGAAGTTGATCTGCTGTTCGAACTGTCTTCTTGCCTCCATGAGCAATCCGTAGTACTTTTTCTTCGGGCCTTTGAATGCTGGCATCTTGTGGAGCGGTGTCGGAGTCGCAAGAGGCCTTGCCATCGGGATCTGTTTGAGTTTCTTCAGGAACTTCGGAGTCTTGACAATGGAAGCCTTTGCGGTCTTCTTGACGGCCTTTTTAATGATTTTCCGGGGCGCGGGCCTAACAGCCTTCTTTTTCACAGGTGCCGCTTTTTTGACCGTGGCCTTGATTTTCTTTATAGATGAATGAGCCTTCTTGACCTGTGCGGCTGGTTTCTTTTTCGATTTTGCTTTTGCCATGGGACACCCCTGTTCTTAGTAAATAAAATATAAGTTTAACTATGGAAAACTTCTAAATTAGGCGCAAAAACTAACATGTATTTATAATTAGTCAAGAGAAATAAACAACTTTAATTTGGAATTATCCGGTTTTTGTCTTTTTAATTTCCAATTTTAGATTTAAATGTATGTTCGATATTCAACATGCGATGTTCGTTCGGTGTTCGATATTCGAAATTCGGAGTTCGATAATCTTTATGATGTTAATTGACCTTCACACCCACAGCACGGCTTCAGACGGGACATTGAGTCCTGCAGAACTTCTCTCTCTTGCGCAGGAGAAGGGGCTGTCGGCCCTTGCGCTCACGGATCACGATACTTCCTCCGGGCTCGATGAGTTCCTCCGGGAATCAAAGAAGTATCCAGGTATCAAGGTTGTTCCTGGCGTGGAGGTCTCAGTCAAACATCATCATTTTTCCATACATGTGGTCGGTCTTTTCATTGACCACAGTTCCGAACCGCTTGAAAAGATGCTCTGCGAAATCCGCAAGGGCAGGAACGCCAGGAACGATCTGATTGCGCTCAAGCTCCAGAAACAGGACTATGATATTACTATTGAGGAGGTCAATGCACTTGCGGGCGGTGAATGTCCCGGACGTCCTCATTTCGCCAGCATTCTAGTCAAGAAAGGATATTTCTCGACGATGCAGGAGGCCTTTGACAAGTGTCTGAAGCGTGGCAGGTCGGGATACTGCAAGCGCGAACTGCCCATGCCTTCCGAAGCAATAGATGCCATCCACAGCGCCGGAGGGCTTGCGATATGGGCGCATCCCATGAGTTATGCCGACGCCGACAGGAAGACAATCAACAAACTCCTGAAATTCCTTGTGAGTAAAGGGCTTGACGGCCTGGAAGCATATTATCCATTGTTTTCCCCGGAACAGAGCAAGTGCCTTCTTGAACTCGCGGGAAAATATTCCCTTGCAGTTTCGGGCGGCAGCGATTTCCACGGAGTGAACATGAAAAACATAGAGCTTGGAACCGGCGACGGAAATCTCGCCATACCATTTTCCGTTTACGAGACACTGAAAGAATTCCACGGAAATAAGTTCATCTCCTGATGTCATATGCAGTTCCTATACGGACGGACTGCAATACGTCTTTTTCGGAATTATCCGGCTTTGAAGACAAAACCGTATATTGGGTAGGCTAAACCAGTTGTCCTATGGGCATGGCTTTGTACTCTTTGCATCTCGTTCTTCGTGCCAGCCTTCTCAGTTTTACAGTCCGGTAAATGGCTCTTGTACATCTTGAGTTTTAGCCGCCAGATCATCTTCTACGGAATAACCGAGAATGAATGTCCTATCTCCGACGCTGAAGAAGTCGCCGGGGTATACAACCTTCTTTTTTATCCTCTCCCCGTTGACATAAGTTCCATTCTTGCTTTTGAGATCTTCAACGCGGATGCATTTGTCATATACGATCACCTGGGCATGCTCCCTCGATATGAACTCGCTTTCTATATGGAAGTATTCATGTGATTTCTTCCTGCTTATGATGAAGGTGGCTCCTGGCTGGGGAAGTCTCATTTTGATCCTGCCTATCTCTTCAGTTGCCAGAATCTCCGTGAACTTGAAGCTTGTCGGGGACTTTGCGTGGAAAGCATCGGCGATTCCGTCAGTCAGGCCTTCGGGAATGATAATATTCGCCCCCAGGCTGTTTATGAAATTTCCCGAATCCATATGGCAGGGCAGTACCATGGGTATCGCCTCACCGTTAAATCTTATTTCGGACAAGGGGATCAGGTATATGTTCTTTCTGTGTGGGAGGATCATCCCGATGAATTCAGGCCCATCGAATTTCAGGTCGCAGGCATCATGGGAACCGATGAGATTGCAACGGCTGAATTCGCCATGCTGCTCGCCGGAAGGAGTCTTCAATGAAAAAGTGCAGGTCTTTTTATGGTCCTTGGCTGGAATGCTTCTTTTCGGCCTGATGATGAAATTTGTTTTGCCTACTGACAGGAGGATGGGATTTTTATCGTCCAGGAGGGAGTTCGGTGTCCGTACCCCGTTGACATATGTGATGCTATTGACACCTCTTTCAATTATGAAAATCTTTTCGCCCAGATAGACTATGGTGGTCTGGATGGTATCGACATCGCCATCATCTTCTATGACTATGTCATTTTTCTCCCTGACCGAACCAATTCTTACCAAGGTCTTTCCTTTCGGGAAAACAAGCTGGTTCCATTTTGTCCTGGACTGCCTGAAAATGGACATCTGTTCGGAATAGGCCCCCAGTGATTTGATGAATGTTCCAGCGCCAGGATAATGTTCAGTGTACCTTAAGTCGACCGCCTGATAGCCGCCAGTTGCCGAAGCATTGATTACTTTCCCGGCCATCTCGAATGGGGCTTCCGCGCCAAATAACATGGTTGAATTCGGGATTGACTCGTGATTAGTCATTGTCTCCATCCTGTTCATGCCATGGCCCCCTGAGTTTTTACCTTTCTTTCATACTGTTCCCTTATCTTCATCTTTATGCTCGCATAGTCCTCCAGAATGAACTTGATACGCATTGTCTCGGTCAGACTTAGCGCCGGGGATTCGGCAATCTCCCCGGTTTCCTTCATCTTCCGATATTTCTTCTCATCGAGAATGGCCTCTTCCAGCAAGCCGGCAATCCTGCGGACATAGCTCCTTTTCGACATGCCGGATCTCAGGACTGCAATCCTTTGTTTCCCTATGGAAAGCTCCAGTTCGATATAGTTCCCGCACACCTGATATACCCATGCGAAAGATGCAGCTGCGGCAGATGCCATGACCGCCGCAAAAACAATCCTGATGCTTGAAGGGACTGTCTGATAGAATAGGAATGAGTATAGGCTTGCGATAAAAATACTGACGGAAAAACAGTATGCTTCAATTCTGGGGCTGACATGGACCTTCTCTATTTTTCCGATAGGAACAGAGATGTCATTGCATGTGATCCTCACATTTGTCACCTTTGCCAATGGATCGCTGTAGTAGATTTTCTCGCCGATTTCATTTGTCGCCATCTTGCTTGCACCCCTGTTTTATTATTTGTTATCCTTATATTGCAATCACCGGTTTGAAAGATTTTCACTTCGAAAGGGCCAATGGTTTGCATTCTTGAGTTTCATCATGAATATGCGACGAGGTGTTTCCCTCATGAAATCATAATTCATGTCAACTTCCCTTTTAATATGGTTTTAAGTTTTCCCCCAAGTAGTTTTCCCATTGTAAGGTGTCCATAGTCTCCCGGGTGTATCAGGTCGGTCGAGAGTGTGCCAAAATCAACAAGTAAGTCCTTGCCTTCGATAAGGAAAAGATTCGGATAATTGCTCTTCTTGACTATTTTCCGCAATATCCTGCAAAAATCCATTTCTGATGTAGCGGCATTGGAATCCGGCATGGAAGTGAAACCCGTTGTCATTGAGTTCGGAAAGATGGTGATTACGGCTATTTTATCCTGTGGATGTTTCTTGCATAGGGAATGTATCAGGTTCCCGGCCCGTTCGCTAAAACTTTCCGGATTGAATTCTCCCCGCATGTTGACGCCAATCTCCAGCGTGATGATATCCCAATCATTCCGGGAACAGAAATAATCGGTGATTTCCGGTTCGCATCGGCAGGAACCTGACAATCCTTGATTGCAGACATCGATTCCGGCAGTTCTGGCGGCATTGTATATATATGCATTATGGTGGACTGTTGGAGAAGCCCCGTTAGTGATTGATGAGCCATATGCCAGCCATTTTACTGCGGGGGTTTCATGTTTTTCCGGAGGTCTCAGGAGAGAACCATAAGTTTCAATGCCATAAAATATTGCAGGATAGCGTCCGAACATCACGCGCCATACCTGGTTTGAAAATCCCGATTGTGCATGGTATTCAGTCCCGATTTCTGCAAATCTGTCGACATACTGCAGGGATATCGGGCTGATATGGTTGATTTTTCCGGGTTCAATCCGGTGGTGGGAATGGAAGAAGGCACCACGGAAAATGAAGATGTCCTGGTGATGGTTTTCATATTGCGCAAAAAAAGCAGGCAAGGATCCCACTGAAAGGGTGAAAGATTTAGCGTCAGTTATAAAACGCAATTCCACTCCTGCCGACTCCTGCGATACCATTTGACCGAGCGGATTCAGTACATTGCGGATTCTGCCCGGAAATCTCCGCAGAAAAACTCCGCCACCTTCGAAAGGCTCTGTTTCCGCTACATTGTGAAGCTGGCAATTACGATATACCCGCATAATTATCAACCCTTGTTGATCCGATACTCTTATTTGTCCCAGTGAACCAGTCTGGCGCTTTCAGTTCTTATCGATTCGCTGTATTTCATGAAATCAGCATGGCCATCAAAGAAAACATAATTTCCCCCTGCGCCCAGATGGTTGGCGCCATATCCGAAAGGACAGGTGCCATTGCCTGTCGGGGTTAAGTATGGAGCAAAATAGCGGCCGCTGGCGCTGATCCCGTTCATTAAGTTTTCCGGACCGGGGCGGCCAAATTGCTGGTCCCAGTGCCATGACTCGCCGACTAGGACAATTGCCTCCGGAGTGCGTGCCTCATATGAGTGAAATTGACGCGCTCCTGGAGTATTAGGTTTCATGAGGAAGTTGGAATTTGCGTTATAATGGGTATTGAACTGGGGCCTTGAATTGTGGGTCGTCGCGATGGCTGTATTGGTGGCGGTTGCAACTAGCTCCGGAACAGATGGGCAGGCAATAAAATCATGGCTGACTCCAACCAGCTTATAAACTCCTCCTGAAATAACATGTGACTGGGCGGTGCATAAAATAGCTTCTCCCCAGGTCCAATCCATAAAACGATCTGCGTCAGGATCGACCACGACAGCCCATGGCAGAAGTTCATTGTTTTCGCCGCTGTACATTGCCATGCATAGCCCATATTGCTTCAGGTTGTTCATGCAGAAGGCTTTCTTTGCAATTTCACGCGCCTGTTTTAACGCCGGGAGCAGCATCGCCATGAGGATGGCAATTATCGCAATCACTATTAAAAGTTCAATCAATGTGAAAGCCGGCCCTCCATTTTTCCGCAGATGGGTATTTCTAGAAGTTATTTTCATCGCAACCTCCTATTCTTGATAAAACACTGTTTCAGTAATGTTGTTCCATTTGCCCATGTTATTGCCATGTCCTGTTATTCTGATAAACCGAGCCTTGTTCTTCCCGTTGAAGGGGAACGGTTCAATTCCTGCCGTTGTCCCGCTGCTTTCACCGTTGAGAATCCCAGTCCAGTTCTTCCCGTCATGAGACAACTCAATATCAAAGCGCGATTTGCGCTTGTCTCCGGCAAACCAGGCGATCCCCATTCCGGTGAACGATTGCAGCTCGCCAAAATCAAACATGATCCACTGGCCATCACCTTCGGCGGCCCAGGATGTCATCAAGTCTTTGTCCAATGTATTGACAGGTGAATTTCCACTGTTTACACTTGCAGTGACTGCGGCAACAGCACTCTTTACGAAATTCAATGCGTAGTCCATCGTCTCCTTGCTGTCTGGGGAAGTCAGGGAAATAATTGCTTTCCCATCAAGCGATGCCGGCTGTTTGACCGAGAAGGAAAAACTGTCCGAGGGTACGGATGCGTCAATTTTCGGGATGGAATCTCTGCCTGCAAGCAGGACGATGTTGTAGGAGCGTTTCGTTGTAATGAATTCTTCAATTTCAGCACCGTCGACCGAAATGGATGCCAGTCCCGGTTTTGAATTCTGATCTATTTCCTTTTTATCAAATACAGGGGGAGGCCCCGTAAAGAAGACGTATCTGGTCTGCCAGGAGATTGAAGATTCCGGTTTCAAGTTGATATTGAAGAATGGTTCAGGACATATGGCTTTTTCATTAATGTGCAGCAGATAATGGGAAACCGGAAATTTTGCGTTGACGATAACACCTGCATTCTTATCGGTATTGAAAACCAGGACGGAGGTATTATCGCAGGCATTGGCAATACCTGCGGGATTGAGGTTGAGGAAATCTCCATTGCCTAAAGCCCTGATGAACTCCAGCCTGTTGTCATCAAGTTTGACAATATCCTTCCATTTGTTGCCGGTCAGGAGATGGAAATTGAATTTTACTGAATATGTCCTGCCGACAGGCATGCCATCGACTATGATAAAGTTATGTGAATAGTGTTTAGTGGAAATATCAGCTTTGCCGGTATTCCGGAGCGTATGGTCAATCACAATCGTGGCGCCGTCCAGGAAAACTTTTCTGAAATAGCGGTAGGAATATGGAGGAAGAGCCGCCTCGCTTTCAAATTTTATCCAGTCGTTGCCTGTCGTCACCAGCCAGCTTGCAGGCTTGATCAGCGGATACTGCCTGCTAAAATCGTAGGAAGCCCCGTCAATGCGCTTGAAGATACCGGCTCCGATCTTGAGGAAGGATTCGCCTGGAGCCGCTGAATCGTAGCCGAGAGGAGTTTTAAACTCCTCGGCGATACCGCTTGCACGATCGCTCATGTCCGGGGCTGGGCCGGTTAAGAAGCAATCACCGAAATAACGGTGTCCATCATATTGCACGGAAGCAAGCATTGACGACCAGTCAAAACGGGAGTTGCGGTAGTAGCCTTTTTCCACATCGGGCAGATACACGGCAGCTTTGAGATGATTGTTCGATAAAACCGCAGTGGGATAGGAGGTGTCGGCAAATGAACAATTAATTGACAGGAAAACTGTCATTGCCAGTGGAATCCATGTTTTTCGGGGAAACTGCATATTTAAATTCCTTTGTCAAGCGAATGTCTGAAAAGTATTTTATCAATCAGGACAATCTCAAATTTGCACCCGCCATATTGTAAGCCAAATACCTTTCCGTCATGGAATCTGTTTAAGTTGAAAATCCGGTGTCAGGGCAAGCCTCCAGGTCTCTCCATGGTCGTCTGAAACCAGGATCGTCAGTTCTGCAGGGCCAGGCCTGAAGAAGGGCCATTTGTCGCCAGGAGAGGGCGGTCCCGAATTCCAAATGGCCCGGATATCTCCAAGGTTTTCGCAAAGCGCTATTTCCCTGTCAGGCAGCTGGAAAACGAGAAATTCGTATTGGTCCCTGCCACACTGCATCATGTTTCCCAAGCTGAAGTAGGTTAGGAAAAGACGGTCATTCTTTGAGTCCAAAGTCATTTTCTGGCCCCAGACATTGTACATGCCTTTGAAGGTGGAAACCAAAGTCCTTTCCTTTTCCCAGGGCTGGCCCTGCCGTTTCCTGTAGTAGCCGAGATGGTTGTTGTAGACATCCTTGGTGCTTCTGAATACTGCATGCAGGGTGTCTGCCATGTCACAGTTGAGTGTTGCGTAGGAAACGTTCGGAAGTTCTGTTTCCACCATGATATATTCCGGATCGGTCCACGAGGTTATGTCCAGCGGTTTCAGGGAACGTACGTAGTTTGCCGGATTGTGATGCCCGTTTATCAATGCATGCAGATATCCGTCGCCGTCAATGGTTAATGCCGGCCAGTTGTGACCGTCCATTTCGCCACCCCCGGATCCGATATAAACAGGTAAACTCATTTTTCCGGACAGGATATTGTATTTAAACGCAAATGCCGGAACCCCGTTGGCACTCTGCATCTGAATGGTGGTGTGAGTCTTCCTTGTGAACTTCTGCCGGAGTCCGGGATGGTCCGGGGGAATCGTCGGTCGTGCGGAAAGTTCCTGCTCTGTCGGCGGTTTATGCGCAGGGCACCATCCGGCGACAATAATAATGTCATCGCCGCTGGTGACCATGAAATTGCCGTCGCCCGAATGGACGGGGCCGACAAGCGCACCTTCAAAAAGACGGACCGGTTCAGGAATAATCAGCTTTCCGTTGGCTTTTTTTGCCGGCGGAACCAGATAAGTCCCGGAATCTGCCCACGGGAAATATGTGAAATGCGTGATAAGTATGGCCGGAGGCCTTTTCAGGCAGTCTTTATTGTGCCCGTCAAGTTTCTCAAATCCCCCCATATGGCCTTTGGGAAGTTCGTAGACGGTCCATGTCTTCATCTGATCAGAGGAATGAAGCAGGAGAATACGGCGCATCCTCGGATCCAGCTCGTTCCCATCGCCCTTGATGGCTGTAACCTGCTCAAGGAGGTAGGCATCACCGTCGTTGTCAAAGCGGATGGACTGTTCCTGCGAGTCTGCACCCCATTTGAAGAATAAACCTTCCCATCCTCTGGCCTTGGCCCACTTCACCAGGACATTCTTGATGTCGGAGCTTTCCCATTTGCCGTCATCCCCTGTCCATTCGATTGTTTCCCCGGAGTTGATGTATGCCTTGCCTCTGGGATCAAAAGAAACATATCCCGGATGAAACTTAGGATAATATTTAAACAGCGCGCGTTCAGCCTGGAAGTAATACTGGTGGCTGAAGGGAGCGGTTGGAGCAGCCCCCTGCGCCAGTTCCGGAAATTCATGATTGAGAGGGGGGCCTGGAACGGGTGCTGAAACTTTGTAGAGGAATTTTTCATCGGATGGAGCGGCTGTTGATGCCGGTGCGCTGGAAGAAATGGTGTTGTTAAGTTTCATGCCGTCAAGATGAAGGACTGTATATGGATTAGGCTGGCGATAGGAGTTTTTACTGAAAAAACAGATCCCGTCAACTTTGTTCGCTCCAGACGGGCTTCCAAGTTTTTTAAATTCAGCGATTGGAACAGCAAGCTTTTTCCATCCCGTCCAGTCCACAGTGAAATCCCGGATGAAAAAATCCTTGTACGGAGTCTTCGGATTGTCGGACATGATTCCGACAGTGATAACGTCACCGGTAATCCTTTCAGAAAAAATTGAAATTTCAAGTTCCTTGAAGGCCGACCAGTTTGGCGGGACCCTGTTGCACATTATTGTCGGATACTTTTCAAGATCCTTCCATACACCGGAGTGTTTCCCCTCCATCACATGCTCTTCACCGAGTTTGAAACCTGCGGCCAGTTCCGGCAGGGTTACGGCTTTTACATCCAAACCGGGCCCTGCGAGCTTTTTCAGGCATATCAAATCGGATTTGCGGAAATTGCCCAGGATGTTCACTGGAGCGGTGAGCCAGCAATTTTCCGACTCAAACCCCATGGCATCTTCAATGGATGTTTCCTTTTCGGCAGTTGCATCTTTTGGGGCGGGGGGCTTTTCCTGGTCGGCGACCGCCACGTCCTGGAATAATAATACGGATAGGAAGACACATGTCCAAAGCCTGAAAATCTGTAATAGATCAGAGCCTGGAAGCTGATCGCATGATGAATGCCTCATTTCATAACCCTCGTTTAATGGTTAAAATAATTCCGTAAATAGCTATTTCAACTTAGTTGATTTTTGCCAGGTTTCATATATCCGGCGCCCTTCATCAACTGATCCGGATTTTGTATTCGCAACAATTCCCCTTCCTCCCTTGCGGGGAATCTCGCGGACCGGTTTGCTGCCGATAAAATTCCGTATCTTCTCTTCAGTGATCAAATCAATGTCGGTAATCAACGCTATTTTGTCCTGCATCCGCGCAGGAGCGTCATCCCCGATGAAGACACCAGGTCCCTGCCAGTTGTCAACCGCTCCTACGAAATCTGATTCCAGCAGCACTGGAAGAACGTGCTGGGATGGTGACGGGGACGTGCAATAATGGATGCATAGATTACCATATCTTTCACCGAACCGTTTAAGAACCGGCAGGGCGATGTCCTTTATAAGCGAAGGTGAAAATGTCACAAGCGCGTCACATGGCAATCTCAATCCTGGGAAAAACAACCCCCTGTTGGTGATATATTCATCGGCATTCTGCCCCATCTCCTTCTTGACGAGGTCAAAAGCTTTGATGCTAAGCTCTGTAAGATTCATAAGAAACTCGTTTACCATTTCCGGTTCAAGGACAGACGATACAAGGAATTCTTCACCGAACATAAGCTGGGCGATGTCAAACGGAGACGAACAGACGGGAAACGACAATTTGAAACCATCAGGCATGCATCTTATTGCAGTTCTAAGGGTGGCAATCATTTCTTCAACCAGTTTGCCTTCTAGCGGAGGAATGCCGTTTTTGAAGACATCCTTGATTTCGGCAGATGAGCGTTTTGCCATCGGATCAGAACCATCCTGGAAAGCTATCTCCGCACCGATAAGACTTGGTACCAGGATATTCTGATAATATGAAATGTTAATCATTGGAATCCAGTCGGAATTAATTTCCACCTTCGGTTTCAGCATTTCGACCGCACTTGCAATTGACTTTGCGGTGTCTTCCTTGAATTCCATGCTGCTGGGATAGGTGATTCCTTCGGGACAGTTCAGCTGTGGTGAAACAATCAGCGGCATATAATCTTCTTCTCCCGCAAAAACCCTGCGGAACAACCGTTCTTTTTCGTCTATTTTATTTTTCATAGAATGCTTGGTCCTTCAATGTTTTATCGATTATTCATAGCCTGTCCGATCGCAATTCCTTATTGAGAGCCGACCTGGGTTTTGATTTCCTCCAGACGGTTCGGGGATACAGGGCCGGGATAAAAGCGGAAATCCGACAACAGGCCTTGAAGCGGCTTGCCGGTGTAACCGAGCCCCCCGATCCGGATTGGAGCTTCAACCTGGCTCAGCGGAGATGAAAACGTCCCCTCTGATGTCTGCTTGCCGTCAAGGTAGAAGCGGACTTTGCCATTTTTTTCAACGGAGACGCAGACGTGGTGCCAGCGCCCGACCTGCATTGCGCCTGCGTCTCTGACATCAAGGGCAATGGCGTTGCCTTTTCCGTAGGCTAAAAAGAAAACGACTCCGGTTGCATGTGTATATAGCTGCCAGATGTTTCCTGCCTCGGTGCTCCGGCGCGCCGCTATAGTTCCCCCCGCAGGCAGAGAGTCGAGTTTTACAAGAATCTCGATTGTAAAGGATTCTGGTTGGGGAATTGTCGCTGACTTCTCGATTTCAGCATATCCCTTTTCTCCGGTTATGCGTATGGCTTCGCCTTTTAGGCCTTTTTCATACTTCGCTTCCTCGAGCTTGTAAGGTTTTGCCTCGCCATCGACCATTGCTGTTTGCTGGGCCTGGGCATGGGCGCATATTAAAATAACAATGATGGCCGGGAGTACGGTGAGGGCAGTGGAGCAATAACGGTTGATTTTATTCATATTGCATTTCCCTTTTGTTGTTGTTTGACTATATTGCATTTTACACGGATATCTTAACGATTATGTTGCCCTAAATCAATGAACTAAAACGACATTAATTAGCACTAAACAGACTTATGCGGGATTTCAAAGTTAAATACAATAACGGGGCGATCTACAATTGCATGCCGGAATGGAGTTGGAATTTCGCTTCGATGAAGGACTGTGACCTCTGGCTGGTCTTATCCGGGAACGGGATGCTCAGGGTAAACGGGATTGATTGCAGGCTAAGTGCAGGCAGTGTGGTTGTACTTGTTCCAGGGAACAGGGTTCACGGCGCCCATGATCCGAAAAAACCTTTGAAAGTAGCGGCCATCCATTTCGATTTCATAGGCAATCCTCCATTGAAAGATTATCTGTATTCAAATCTGGAGTCAACCGGTTTTATCGGAGAGCTGATGCAGCAGGCAATAATAGCATCGGGCAATAGGGAGCAGGAAGATGCGGATTTCTGGCTGAGTGCAGCCTTGCGGAAGATACTGCCATCTGAGAGCCATGATATTCCTGGGAATTATGCTGAAGGAATAGATAAGTTATGCATACGGATAATCAACTGTCCGGAACAATCATATACAGTGAACAGCATGGCAAGGGAAATGTGTTTGTGCAAGGATCATTTTTCACGGGTGTTCAAAGGTTACAAGGGGGTGACTCCGCGGGATTTCGTGATCGGCGCCAGGATAAAACGGGCTTGTGCACTGCTTCTCAATTCAAATATGACGGCTTCGGAAATAGCTGGCCAGCTGGGATACAGTTCGGTAAACTTCTTTTGCCGTCAATTCAAAGCGGAAACCGGCCAGACCCAGGCGCAGTACCGCAAAAGGCTATGATATTTATGAGTGACTGTGTGTAGCCTTCCTGCGGTGTCCTTATGCAGCCATTTGCGAGGACTTTTCAATATCCTTATAATGAAAATCAAGTCCGGCGCAAGTTGTCGGGGAATTTGACCCGGTGAAGATCAAGAAAATTCAGAATTCTTTGGAAAACCGTTGTGCGTTTTGCGAAATCCGCATTATTGTTAAAAAACCGAATCACAAATGATGTGAAATGCAGCAACACGACAGAAAATTGCTCTTTGATGAAAAGAAAATTGCCGGTGACATAGAAAAGGTCGCAAAGGCGATATGTTCCGATTTTAGCAAGGACGATCTCGCGGAAATAGCCTTCCTTGGAATCCAGCTCAAAGGCCTTCCCTTCGCGAGGCGCATCGTTGAGTCCATCAAAAAATCCTCCAATCTCGAAATTCCCCTCGGCAAACTCGACATCAGCATGTACCGCGACGATATCGGCATGAGGAAGACTCTCCCTCAGATACATGAGACCGACATCCCTTTCGACATCAACAACAGGACTATCATCCTCGTGGACGACGTACTCCATACTGGCAGGACAATCCGGGCCGCCCTCGATGCGATGAGCGACTATGGTCGTCCTGCCATGATAAAGCTCGCTGTCCTTGTCGACCGCGGAATGAGGGAGTTCCCGATACAGGCGGACTATGTCGGAGAGAAGCACAAGGTTTCCGGAACGGAGCATATTTCAGTCTCGTGGAAGGAGCTCGAAGGAATCGATGCCGTCTACTTGAGCCAGAAAAAAACAGGGGTTTAAAATATGACAAATTGGACTAGGAAAGATCTGCTGGCCCTCTATGATCTTACGGCCGACGAGATTAAAATGATACTCGACACGGCCCAGGAGTTCAAGAAGGTCTCGGAACGCAGGGTGAAGAAGGTTCCGGCGCTGCGCGGTAAGACTGTTGTGAATTTCTTCGTCGAGCCCAGCACCAGGACAAGGGCCTCGTTCGAGCTGGCGGAACAACGTCTCAGCGCCGATATCATCAATATGTCGGCTTCAACGAGCAGCCTGTCCAAGGGCGAGTCTCTTCTCGACACTGCGAAAAACATAGAGGCGCTCCAGGTCGATCTTATTGTAATGCGACATTCCGCCGCCGGTTCACATAATTTCCTTGCAAAGCATCTCAAGTGCGGAGTGATAAATGCCGGCGACGGTGCACATGAACATCCTACGCAGGCCCTTCTCGACATGTTCACCATCATCCAGAAAAAAGGGAAGATAAAGGGGCTCAACGTCGCGATCGTCGGCGACATCCTGCACAGCCGTGTTGCACGAAGCAATATATGGGGGCTTCTCAAACTCGGTGCCAAGGTCACGGTCGGCGGTCCGTCTACGCTGGTTCCGAAGGAATTCAGGAATATCGGAGTGCGGGTCTGTGACAATCTTAAGGATACGATCGAAGATGCCGATGTAGTAAATCTCCTGAGAATCCAGCATGAACGCCAGAGGGAGTCTTTCTTTCCTAGCATCACCGAATATGCGAATATTTTCGGCCTCAACAGGGAGACGATCAAATATCTGAAGCCCGACGCCCTTGTGATGCATCCCGGCCCTATCAACCGCGGCGTCGAGGTGGAAGCATCAATCGCCGATGGTCCGCAGTCTGTAATCCTTGAACAGGTCACTAACGGCCTGGCTGTCAGGATGGCCGTCCTTTATCTGGTAGCGGGATGCCTGGAGAAATGATGAAGAAGTGCTGGAGTTCGGAAATGCGGAAGTTCGGAAGTTGAAAGAACATTTGCTTCAGAAGCTGAAGACTGGTGGCTGGAAGCTGATTTATAGGAGCGCTGGCGTCTCGCCGGCATTAATATTAAGGTGGAACTCATATCATGAAAACCAACTATATCTTGAAGAATGGCAGAGTAATTGATCCTTCGCGAAAGATTGACCGCAAGATGGATATCGGGATCAAGGACGGAAAGATCGTAAGCCCGTCCAAGGCCAAGGATGCAGTAGTAATTGATATTAAAGGATTGGTTGTCGCACCGGGACTTATAGACATGCATGTACATCTCCGTCAGCCTGGAAGGACCGACAAGGAGACGATTAAGACTGGGACAATGGCCGCGGCCGCCGGAGGCTTCACGAAGATAGTTGCGATGCCGAATACAATCCCTCCCGCCGACAGCACCGCCAACATCGAACTCGTAAACAGGATTGCCCGGGATGAGGGCATTGTCAAAGTCTATCCCTGCGCCTGCATATCGAAAAACCAGGAAGGCAAGGAGATGACCAGCATCGGCAGTCTCAAGAAGGCTGGCGTGATAGCTCTTTCAGATGATGGCAAATGCATACAGAACCATGAGCTCATGAGGCACGTGATGGAATATTCGAAGTCGTTCGGGCTTCCGATACTCGATCATTGCGAAGATGAAAAACTTGGAAGTGGTGGTGTCATGCATGAAGGCACATGGTCGGTGCTTCTAGGTCTCCGCGGAATGCCTGCGGCTTCGGAGGAGATCATGGTTTCGCGCGACATAATCCTGGCTGAGATGATCAAATGCAGGATACATATACAGCATGTCAGCACCTCCGGAAGTGTAACCATGATAAAGGACGCGCAGAAACGTGGCGTAAAAGTCACGGCCGAAGTTACTCCTCACCATATCACCCTGACCGATGAGCTGATAAAACATTTCGACACCAACCACAAGATGAATCCGCCGCTGCGTTCGGAAGCGCACCGCAAGGCTCTCATCGCCGGATTGAAGGACGGGACAATCACTGTGATCGCCACAGATCACGCTCCGCACACCGAGACTGAAAAGCTTGTCGAGTTCGATTATGCACCCTGCGGGATTATTGGGCTTGAAACCGCTGTTTCCATCTGTCTGACACAGCTCTATCATAAGAAGCATCTGACACTCTCCGAGCTTATTTCGAAGTTCACTGTCGGGCCTGCGGAAGTACTCGGGCTCAAGACCGGTCTTGCCGAAGGCTCAGCTGCTGATATAACGATCATTGATCCGGATTTGAAGCACAAGATCGACGCCAAAGCTTTCTTCTCGAAATCTAGGAACACTCCGTTCGATGGCTGCGAAGTCCGCGGAAAGGCGATGGCGACAATAGTTGATGGAGCGTTCGTGTACAGCTGCCTCCCGGAAATCCAGGGAACTATTGCCCACAGATGAACGTGATTGTAAATTCCAAGCTCCAAACAGGCAAGTTCCAAACAATAAATAAATTTCAAATGTTCAAACAAATCAAATACCGTTTGGAAATTTCTTTGTTTAGAGGCTGGAATTTGTTTGGAACTTGGACTTTGGAATTTGGAGCTTATAAATGAACAACCGTGTATGGCTTGAAATAGATCTGAAGATCCTGAAGAACAATTTCCGGAGCATACAGAAGACTGTCAGACCCTGCGGTGTGATCTCAATCCTGAAAGCCAATGCCTACGGCCTCGGTGTCAGCGAGATCGCCAGGACTCTCGCAGATGCCGGAACTTCCTGGATCGGCGTTGCAGAACTTAACGAGGCATTGATGCTCAAGGGCGCCAGGATGCCTGTCCAGATCATCGGCAGCGTCCTGCCCGATGAAATTCCTGAAGCAGTGAAAAACAAATTCATCCTCCCGATTACCGATCTTGAGATCGCGAAGCTGATCAGCAAGGAGGCCGTCAGACAGAAGAAGAAGGCTGAATGCCAGTTCCTGATAGATACCGGCATGGGCAGGCTGGGGATACTCGATTCCGAGGCATTTGACGTCATCACCAGGGCGATAAAGCTTCCCAACATGATCTTCTCCGGGATATATTCCCATTTCCCGATGGCCTACATGACAGGCAGCGAATACACGCTCAACCAGGTTTCAAGGTTTTTGAAGCTCCTTGAACAGCTCAGGTCCAATGGGATCACATTTGAAAAGATACACATGGCAAACAGCGACGCGATCAATAATTTCCCTGTCACATACAAGCCGCCGTTCAATTATGTAAGGACCGGCATCAATCTCCATGGGTCATTTGATTCGCAGGGACAGCGCGTGCTGAATCTCAAGTCGATCCTGACACTCAAGACTCGGCTCGTTTCAATCCGGGATCTTCCTGCCGGACAAAGCATAAGTTACGGCTGCACGTACAAGCTACCGAAGAGAATGAAGGTTGGAATAGTATCCGCCGGTTATGCCGATGGACTTCCCCTTGCGCTCTCCAACCGCGGCTATGTCCTTATCCGGGGAAAACCATGCCCTGTGCTAGGCCGTGTTACGATGGACTACACGATTGTTTCGCTTGACCAGCTTCCCGAAGCAAGGCGAGGTGACGAGGTTATCTGCCTGGGAGGAACGGGTGCTTCTGCGATAACTGTCGAGAACTGGGCCCAGCTCAAGGGCACCCATCCCTACGAGATAATCTGCTCGTTCGGCTCCCGCGTCAAACGCGTCTGCATATAATTTTTACTGCGCAAAAATTATTCATACTCCAATTTAAAATCGGCTTTTCAGGTCTAAGTTATAACCTGTTGCTTTTAATAGTATTCAAACTTAAGGCCGCTTTCAATGCCAGATGCCTGTCTTAATCAAACAACTCGCCATCATCCAGGAGATTGAGATGCGGTTGTCGGTCTGTGACAAGCTGGAGGAGATGGTTGAGAGGATCCTGAGGCAGGCGGACGCATTGCGCCAGAGCATCCTGAAAAAGGCCTTCGAGGGGAACCTGGTGTAATTGAATTTGGAAAGGGAACCGATTCTATGATTTATGATGCGAAGCATCTTTGGACTGCGGCACCCCTGTGCCGCTTTGTATTGGTTTCTTGATTGGAAAGCGGTACAAGGGGGCACGCCCCGCGACATGCTCGGGGGCAGGCAGTTCAAAGACGCTCCGCGTCAAAGATAGAAAAGAAGATTGTGGAGGAGAATGGTTTGTTCCCATAAAACACAAAACCTCATACGCTATTTACGAGCGACCATCCGGAAGCCCACGTATGAGGATTTACTTGCTTGAGCAACTATATTATGAAAAAAATAAAAGTCAAAGATGAAATAATATGAGCTTGGAAGCTGTAAGGAAGCTGTTGAAGCAGAAGGAGAACATCCGCCTTGAATTTAAGACGGCTGGAAGGGATCTGCCCGAAAATCTTTTTGAATCCATCTGCGCCATGCTGAACCGGGATGGTGGAGATATAATCCTGGGTGTCGATGACAAGGGAGTGATGATCGGAGTTCCGCCTGACCGTGTCGAGGTGTTCAAGACCAATCTGGTGAATCTGTCAAACAACCCCCAGAAACTGGATCCGCCTTTCATACTCTTTCCGTTGGGATATGAAATCGGGGGGAGGGCGATAATCCATATACAGGTGCCGGCAAGCTCACAGGTCCATAAGACAGGGAATACTGTGTATGACCGCGGAAATGACGGGGATTTCAGGGTTGTCCAGCCCCATCGCATAGCAGAAATATACAACCGGAAACGGACGCACTATACTGAAGGGATAATTTATCCGTCACTTCGTTTCGAGGATTTCAAGGCTGAACTTTTTCCAAAAATACGCAATTTGATCCAGAGCAACAACCCGAACCATCCCTGGCTGGCCTTGGATGACAGGCAGATGCTTGTAATGGCCGGTCTTTTCAAACGCGATTTCCAGACAGGCAAGGAAGGTTATACTCTTGCGGCAGCCATCCTTCTGGGAAAAGACGAGATTATCCAGCAGTTGCTCCCCCATTATAAAATTGATGCATTGGTCAGGAAAGTAAATCACGACCGATATGACGACAGGGAATATATACAGACTAACTTGGTCGATGCCTACGACAAGCTGATGGATTTCACGGCCAAGCATCTGCCCGACAGGTTCTTCATGGAGGGAGAGCAGAGGGTGAGCCTTCGGAGCAAGATTTTCCGTGAAGTGGCGGCCAATCTGATCATACACAGGGAATATACCAATGCCCTTCCGGCAACATTAATTATCTATAATGACCGGGTGGAGACGAAAAACGCCAACAATCCCCATGGAGAAGGGCCGATAAGCCAGAACAGCTTTGCTCCTTTTCCAAAGAACCCGGCGATATCTAAGTTTTTCATACAGCTCGGGCGTGCAGAGGAAATAGGTTCAGGCATATATAACATAGGCAGATATCTTCCCCATTACTCGCCCGGGAAAAAAGCGGTATTCGTTGAAGGGCCCGTTTTCAATACGATTATCCCATTGCCGGACGCTGTTCCCGTGCAAGATACCATGCAAGATACCGTGCAAGATACCATGCAAGATAAGTGCTTGAAGCTGTTGGTGATATGTGTTGGCGACATGAGCAGGGGTGAGCTGCAAAGGGCGATGAGGCTTAAAAATCGTGACAACTTCCGCAAGGAATACCTTAATTCGTCCATTGAAAGAGGTTTGCTGGCTTTGACTATACCTGACAAGCCCAACAGCAAAAAACAAAAGTACAGGTTGACTGACAAAGGCCGCAGTCTAATAAATAAAAAGGAATAACTGGTGAGCAATTCAAGCAGCATAATTTCAAAGGTATGGAGTTTCTGCACCGTCCTGAAGGATGATGGTGTCAGCTATGAAATGATTCAGAGGTAGCGAAAAAAAATTATGGATATGCATTCCACACAGAAAGTCCATCTGGACGGACGTCCGATGGGCGATGATGAGATACGCAGAGGGCTCAAGATCGGCACCGTTGCGGGCTTCCTGGGGATGGCGTGGTGCGCCATAACCATGGGCGTCCCCCTGACCATGCTCATGGAATGCCTGACCGGAAGCGGAGTCCTCATAGGTCTTGTCGTGACGATCCAGCAGCTGACCATGGTTGTGCAGATTCCTTCCGCGCTTTTTTTCGAACAGCTGGCCAGCCGCAGGAAGCTCTGGGGTGTCCTCGCCATAATCCACAGGGTGCTCTGGTTCGTACCCGCATTCATCCCGCTCTTCTTCTTCGATACGCCTTCGGTCGCGGTGACGATCATCTTCGTCGGAATTGGAACAAGCGCCATCCTCGCCCAGATATGCGGCCCCATGTGGCAGAGCTGGATGGCCGACCTGGTGCCGGCGAGGATAAGCGGAAGGTTCTGGGGGATACGACAGAGCGTAGTGACGATCTCATTTCTCCTTGCGACCGCATTTTCCGGCTGGATACTTGACGCGTTCCCGGATCCGCGCAAGGCCGGAGGAAGCTATGTGGGGTTCGCGATTGTCTTCTCGATCGCCTCGATCCTCGGTATCATAGATATTTCAGTCCACATGTTCGTCCCCGAACCGAAACCCGGACTCTACCAGAAACATCAGAGCCTCTCCGGACTGATAGACAGGATACTCGCCCCTATGAAGATAGATGATTTCAGATGGATGACCTTTTCAGTCGCCATGTGGTATCTCGCATGCGGCATAGTCGGATCATTCGGCATAGTCTATCTTAAAAGGGAGTTCAATTTCACCTATACCGGACTTTCCATGCTTGCCGTCAGCGCCTCACTCGGTCCTGTGATCTTCGGCATACTGAACGGATATCTGATCGACAAGATAGGTGCCAGGGCTTTCACATCGATAATCATGTTTATAGCGCCGATGATCGGGCTTGTATGGTTCTTCCTGTCCCATTCGAGTGTGAACATTCTTGGTCATTCGTTTTCCGAACCGCTCATACTCCTTCTCGTGGCCAACTTCTTCGGGGGTGCTCTCGGTGGCGGCGTCGGTATTGCACAGATGCACATGATCAACCTGCTCTCCCCCAAAAATGGGCGGGGGATGGCCATCGCCGTGCATTGGACCGTCGTCGGGCTCATGGCGGCAGCAGGTCCGTTGATCGGAGGAATGGTCATGGACTATATGTCAAAGAATCCTTCGGGCCTGAAAATATTCACCGGGATCGAGTTCTCGTATATGCACATGCTGGTCCTTATTTACATCTTCGTGATCTCGTTCATAGGCGCTCCATTGATGCTCAGGTTGAAGATCAGGGCAGGAGATCTTCCTCTCAACGAGGTTTTCGCCAGCATCAAGGTCGGAAATCCGCTCCGCGGAATAAGCGTTGTCTCCGACATCTACCAGACCGCCCTTGGTTTCGGCCCTGAGAACATCGACGACAGCGACAAGAAACACAAGGAACACAAGGAACACAAGGAACACAAGAAGACGGATTTGACTGGATAACAGGATTGACCGGATTAAATTTCTTTCGTAAAATCATGTAAATCCTGTAATCCTGTCTGAAAAAGAGGATGTGTTGAAATGATCATAAAGTTTGACGAGGAATATTTCATGCGCAAGGCGCTGCAGCAGGCGGAAATCGCCGCCGAGGAGAAGGAAGTGCCTGTCGGCGCCATTGCCGTACGCAACAACCAGGTGATTGCCTGTTCCTATAACCAGGTCGAGAAGCTGAAAGATGCCACCGCCCACGCCGAGATGCTTGTCATCACCCAGGCCGAATATGCCGTCGGCGGATGGCGCCTTGATGAAGTGGACATCTATGTCACCAAGGAACCCTGTGCGATGTGCGCCGGAGCGATGGTCAACGCAAGGGTGAACCGCGTGATCTTCGGAATGCACGATCCGCGCTGTGGAGCCGCATGTTCGGCCATGAAGATAACTTCCTTTCCCGGAATGCTGCACAAGGTGAAGGTCAAAGGCGGAGTACTGGAAGCTGAATGTTCGGAAATAATGAAGAAGTTCTTCCGCGAAGTCCGCAAAACGAAGATGAAACCGCTGAAAATCGACGAATAATAATTTTAGCAGGATTGCAATAACAAACCATTAGGAGTTAGGGACATGATAAAAAATATCCTTATCGTCTCTGCCGCAGTTCTCATCCATATCTCTTTCACGGGGGCTTTGTTTTCCGACGAAATAAAAAAATATTCAATTGAGCAATTGCAAAAAGCCGGTTTTACTTCAGAGAACATGTCAAAAGATGCTTTTTTGAAGTTAAGAAACAAAGTTTTCGAGATTCCTGATTATGAATCGGGGCAATTTTCTATTGACAAGATGAAAAAGATAGATGCAAAGGGAAATAAATTAAAGGGTTATATTGCCACAATAAATGGAAATTGCACCTCTGATCCCGCTGAAGTGTTTATTCTGGCATCAAGCGATGGGAATGAATATATTGTGCAGCGATTCGATTCCCTGCATGCTTCTCTTGATGAAATCCTGCGTGATATTGATGGGGACGGAAATTTTGAGATATTAGTAAACGAAGAAATAGCAGGTGAAAATACACCAAGATGTAATTCTTTCTTTTGGGTGAACATTTATACTTGGAAGGAAGGCGGGGGATTTGTTATTGATAATGAGAAGTTTATAAAGTCATATTATTTTAAAGAATATCTGAATATGATATCCAAACGCATAGCAGAGGCTGAGCACCTGCTGAACATGCCTGAAAAAGATCCTGATGCAAGCAAAGTAAAGACAATAGCGCTCTCGATGTTGGAAGATTGCCGTACGGCTTTGTCTAAATTATCAAAGCTTGCTGAAAAGAAATGAAAATCCTCATCTCTCTGATTTGCTGCCTTCCGCAAGGATCTCACGGAGCTTTTCGGCGATGGTGCCGGTGTTCTCCTTGTTCATCGCGCTTATCGGGATGATCTCCATATCCTTGACTTTTCTTTTCAAGGTCCTGAGGTTCTTGGCGGCGTCAGGCAGATCCATCTTGTTCGCTGCTATGATTGCCTTCCTCTTGGAAAGCCCCTTCATGTAGAGCTCGAGCTCCTTCTGCAAGGTTGTGAAGTCGTCAAAAGGTTTCTTGCCTTCAAGGCTTGCCATGTCAAGGACGTAGATGAGGATCTTCGTCCTTTCAATATGCTTGAGGAACTCATGCCCGAGCCCGATGTTCATATGGGCGCCGTCGATAAGTCCGGGGATGTCTGCGACAGTCAGTGTCTTGAAATCAGGGAAATTGACAACTCCTACCATGGGATGGAGTGTGGTGAACGGGTAGGGCGCGACTTTCGGCATTGCATGGGAAATCGCCCTGAGGAGTGTTGATTTCCCGGCGTTGGGGAATCCGACAAGGCCTGCATCGGCGATTGTCTTGAGTTCCATCTCGATCTCCTTCTCTTCGCCCGGCTTTCCATTTTCACGCTGCCTCGGAGCCTTGTTGGAATTGCTGAGGAAACTCGCGTTGCCCCTGCCGCCCCTGCCGCCATGGACTATGGTGAAAGTGGTGTTCTGTCCGTCGAGATCGACAATGACTTCTCCGGTTGCAACGTCCCTCACGACCGTGCCGCGTGGAACTTTCAGGATACGGTCTTCTCCTCTTCTGCCGTGCTGGTCCTTGCCTTTGCCGTTTACTCCGCACTGGGCTGAAAAATGCCTCGTGAATACATAGTCGACAAGGCTCTGCTCGTTCTCAGTGGCAAGAAGGACGACATCGCCTCCGGGGCCGCCGTTTCCGCCGTTGGGCCCGCCCATCGGACGATATTTCTCCCTGCAGAAACTGCAGCATCCGCCGCCACCATTGCCGCCTTTGACCTTGATTATTGCCTTGTCGACAAACATTATCTTGATTCCTTATTATATAAAAAAAGCCCAGTTTCCTGGGCTTCTTCTTATATTTGCGAATTTCGCATCTGCGTCAGGTCTGGGGGACGATGCTGATATTCTTCTTGTTCTTCGAGAACTGCACAAGTCCGTCCACAAGTGCGAAAAGCGTGAAGTCGCGTCCGCGACCGACATTCTTGCCGGCCATGAACTTGGATCCGCGCTGACGCACGATTACGCTGCCTGCGGTGACAAGCTCTCCGCCGTATGCCTTTATTCCAAGCATCTTCGGCTTGCTGTCGCGCCCGTTCTTACTGCTGGATTGACCTTTTTTATGTGCCATAAGATTTCTCCGAAATTTTATAATTGATATTGATTGACGACAAAGGATAAGCTTCTGAAGATTATCCGCGAACAGGCGCATACTATAAAATGACTTAGGTGAAAAACAAGCAGATTTGGGAAAATTGATTGGAAAACTTCCGTTTCCGCGCTTTAAATTTCGAGAAACTAAGGTTAATTATAAAGTTTGTTTTGACATACAGCTGCCGGCTGGTTCATTTAAGGCACGATGTTGCATGTCAAGGTAAATGCAGTTTGTAACTGAAACAAATTTTATCAAAGGAAATAGATATGCCTACAATCCACCAAACGGCCATTGTTGATCCGAAGGCCAAGATTGCCGATGATGTTGAAATCGGACCATATTGCATAGTCGGACCGGAAGTGACAATGGGCGCCGGCACCAAGCTGATCGCCCACTGCTATGTCGGCGGCTACACCACGATGGGAACTGCAAATATCCTCTATCCGTTCGCCTGCATAGGGACAAACCCCCAGGACTACGGTTTCAAGGGCGGAATTTCCTACACCAAAATCGGCAATGGAAACATCATCCGCGAATATGTCACGATCCAGCCCGGTACACAGCCGGAGACAGTCACGTCGGTCGGCAGCAACTGCCTCTTCATGGCGCACTCCCACATCGCACACAACTGTGTAATCGGCGACAAGGTGATCCTTGTCAACTGTGCGACTCTCGGCGGCTATGTGAACATCGGGAACAACTGCCTGATCTCCGCCCAGACCGGGATACACCAGTTCTGCAGGGTCGGACGTTTCGCCGTCCTCAGCGGATGCTCGGCAATATCCATGGACCTCCCTCCTTTCATGATCTGCAGCGGAAGGAACGGCGCCATACTCGGTATAAACATCGTCGGCTTCAAACGCAACGGATTCTCCAAGGAGACCATCGAGGCCATCAGGGATGTCTACCAGATTTTCTTCAGGGCCAAGCTGACCATTCCCAACGCACTTGAGAAGATCAAGGCTGAAGTCCCGGACCTTCCGGAAGTCAGGGAATTCGTCGAGTTTGTAAAGACAAGCAAACGCGGAGTGCTCAGGTTCGGGGACGTCGGGGATCTCGATCCCGAGAAGAATGGCTGATATTTTTTCAGTTCCTGAAAAAATATTAAAATATGAACAAGAACCTTTTCTACAGTCTTCTGGTTTTTTACGCGCTGATGATCCTATGCTACAGCCTTAATTCCGGCCTGACCTGCACAAACGACGGAAGCCATTTCGCACTCGTCAACTCTATCCTCGAAAGAGGAAGCTTCGAGCTTGATGACAATCTCAGGTTCGCGAAGCATGACAGCGCCGTTTTCGCCGGTAAACACTATTCCGACCGTCCGCCTGGACTTTCCTTCTTCCTTTGTATGTTCAATACGGCAGTTTCACCCGTCAAGGGTTTCCTGAAGATGATCAACTTCGATGATTTTGCCTTCCTCAGGACCGATTATGTGGAGGATCTCAGGATAACATTGTTCCAGCTTTTTCCGGCATTCTGCTGCGCCGCCCTTTTTGCGGTAATATATTTCCTCCTGCTGAAGATGTCATACAAACCGAATGTCTCTCTGATTGTCGCACTGGGTTTCTGCTGCGGGACGATCCTCCTCAGATACGGCACGCTGCTTTATTCGCATATCTTCACGGCCCTCCTGGTGACATGTTCATACTCGCTTGCCGTCCTATATTCGAGGAACAGGAGCCTGACTGTCCTTTGTCTCTCGACTTTCCTGATCGCATACGCAGTAATTACCGAATATATGTCAGTCCTGCTGCTTGTGCCTTTGTTTGTGTTTTATGCATTCAAGTGCCGCAAGGAGTTCTTCACCATTAAACATTTCTCAGGCTTCATCATTTCCGGCATGGTGCCGGCCGTGATCCTGATGGCCTATAACTACAAGAATTTCGGGAATCCCCTGTCCATCGCCCAGTTCCATCACAGCACATATGTCTTCTATCAGGATCCCGGAAGCATCTTTTTCGGTACCAGCTTCCTCTCCAACGCAAAGGTACTGTTGTTCTACTCGCCAAAATACACGACGCTTTTTGGTGGTTCCATATACCTCTGTTCAATATTCCTGCTGCCGTTCACCCTCCACGCCCTGAAAAGAAAGCCCGGCGCGGAACTTCTCCTGTTCCTGTCAGGATTCCTGATCACGGCGGCAGGCGTCTTCTCATATACGTTGTGCACAGGAGGACTGGACCTCAACTACAGGCATATGCTTTTCGGCGTCCCCTTGCTGGCACCTCTCGTGGCAGAAACATTTTCGTCGGTCGAAGCTCTCGGTGAACGCCATGGCAACGATTCGGCATACAGGATCTACGTCATTGTCTTCCTGGGTGCAGTGCTCTATTCTTTCATCCTCCAGGTCAGGCATGTCAGGACTTTCTTCCAGAGCCAGCGCGAATCTCTTTTCTGCAATCTTGATGCGGCTTTCAACAATTGCTCCTGGTTCATGGTGCTGCTGATACTATATATTTTCATCATTATCTCCTTTGCGGTGTCAGTCCGCAGGGAAAGGAGCGCATGATACCTCAGGACATCAAATCCTCCCTGTCTTCACTGGGCGCAGTCCTGGCGGTGGCAGTCGCGGTAATTCTGGGCCAGGGCGCTGTTGCAGGATGGAAAAGCAGCTCCTATCCTTCCGCAGGAGAAATCAAAAAATGGATGACAGCCGTTCAAAAAGGCGATTTTGACAAGGCGCTTTCTACCGTAGGCGAAATACTCAGGGGAAGCAGCTGCTATCGGAAAGGGATCGGAAGCGATTATCTGAAAATCGCCGGCGGTGTAGGCCTGGAGAAGGAATATTTCAGTTCTGGCCCGGACTTTTATGATTGCATGAGATGGGAATCCGCATCTTTCATCAGGAACATGATGAGTCTTGAATTCAAGGGAGGACATCCATCTGTTGAAGAGCTCTTCAGGCTCTTGAACAGGATCGTCAAGGTTGGCCCATCCGGGGATTTCAAGCAGCAGGCACTGACTCCTGCAGATGTCTGGAGAAGAGGCCGCGGCAACACCCATGAAGCTGCAAGACTGCTCTGCGAGATGGCATTCCAGGAAGCCTATGAGGCCCAGACCATCTCATTGTATGATTCGAAGGGGGAGGTTGTCCATCTCCTCTGCGAGTTCAGGAAAGGCGCGCAGGTGGATACCGTCGACATCCGGTTCGGAAAAGTATGGAAGGGCAGAAGTTTTGCCGAGATACTCAAGGACAAGAATCTGAGGAGCGGAATATGGCCCGAAAACATTGAGAACTGCGCGGAACGGTTCATGTATGGAATTCCGGCTGAACCGCAGGACTATAAGGCTTCCAGCCAGTATCTTTACAAATATTCGGTCGCAACGGGGGTCAATGACAGATTCCGTTTCGGAGAGGATCCCAGGGAGAGGATCGAAAGCTACCTGCGGTATTTTTCCGCCAATGAGGATGTCTCCCGTTTCACATATTGGAGATATCCGTTCCAGGTCATGACAGCACATCTGAACAAGTGAAGATGCGTCCTCACTTTACTTCCTTGATGCTGGTGATCACTGTCACCTTTGCTTTTTTCACCGATACCTCTGTGTTGCCCTTGATAACGACGTTTTTCCCTGTGAATCTTTCAGGATTGTTCGGATCGTCATTGACTGTTGATTGAGGAAGCTCATACTTTCTGTTGTCTGCCGGGCAGACCAGGTATATTATTGTCTTTGTGCCCTGGCTTTTCTTGAGTTCCTGTTCCTCCTTGACTACCAGCCCCTTGATTTCAACATCCATGTTCACTGTTACGGCCTTGGGATTTTCATCTGACTTCTGCTTTTTCTCCTTCCCTTCATCGTTGCCGGCCATCAGCTGGATTCCAGCTGAGATCCCAAATATCGCGATCAGCAATAATAGTTTTTTCATTGGTCGCCCCTGATGTTTTTAATGTATGGTAATATACAACGTGGAATATAAAATTTTATTGTTTGGAAAATGATTGTTTGCTAAAATGCGTATTAAAGTTTAAATTCCAACCTTTCAATGGATTTTATCTGTGACCTTAACCAAGGAATGACTATTATGGCAAAAGGAACTGTAGTACAGAAGATAATTGACTCGCATTACGTGTCCGGGGAGAAGATTCCCGGCCAGCCCATATCTGTTAAAATTGACCAGACGCTCACGCAGGACGCCACCGGCACCATGGCATATCTTGAGCTCGAAGCCATGGGAATCGGCCGGGTGAAGACGGAGCTTTCCGTCTCATATGTCGATCACAACATGATGCAGAACGGCCCCGAAAACCAGAACGACCATTTATATCTGCAATCAGTCGCAGCCGCAAAAGGAGTCTGTTTCTCCAGGCCCGGCAACGGAATCTGCCATCAGGTCCATCTTGAAAGATTCGGAGTCCCTGGAAAAACCCTTCTCGGTTCCGATTCCCATACCCCCACCAACGGTGGAATCGGAATGATGGCGATCGGCGCAGGCGGACTCGATGTCGCGCTCGCAATGGCTGGCAAGCCTTTCCGTATGTCTTATCCGAAAGTCATAGGCGTAAAACTCACAGGACATCTGAAACCGTGGATTTCCGCCAAGGATGTCATACTCAAGATGCTGAGCATCCTTACGACAAAGGGGAATGTAGGCTGCATGGTCGAATATTTCGGCCCCGGCGTAGCAAATCTTTCCGTCCCGGAACGCGCGACAATCACGAACATGGGCGCCGAATTCGGTGTGACAACCTCCATATTCCCTTCCGATGAAAGGACGAAGGCATTCCTCGAAGCACAGGGCAGGGGGGCGTCCTGGACGGAACTCAAGGCCGATGAAAATGCCGAATATGACCGCGTGATCGAGTTTGATCTGAAAAAACTCGTTCCGATGGCGGCCTGCCCGTCAAGCCCGGACAACATAAAGACAGTTTCCGAACTGGATGAAATCCCCGTCCAGCAGATCATCATCGGTTCCTGCACCAACAGTTCATTCCAGGATCTCATGCTTGTCGCAAAAATGCTCAAGAACAGGAAGATCGCCAAACATGTTTCATTCTCGATAGCTCCCGGAAGCCGACAGGTGCTCCAGATGATTTCTGAAAACGGAGCGCTTGCCGACATTATTTCCGCAGGAGCCAGGATCCTCGAGACTTCATGCGGTGCGTGCATCGGACAGGGCATGAGTCCGGCGAATGACGCTGTCACTCTCCGCACGTTCAACCGCAATTTCGCGGGCCGTACCGGCACAAAAGGCGATAAGACCTATCTTGTCAGCCCCGCCGTTGCCTGCGCCGCCGCGTTGACCGGAAAATTCATTGATCCCAGGGCGCTTGGAATCAAATTCCCCAAAGTGAAAGAGGCCCCGAGTTTCCTTGTAGATGACGATATGATAATTCCACCGGTTTCTCCCGAAGAGGCCGCCAAGGTCGAGATCGTCAGGAAACCGACCATTGGAAAACCGCCTGTTAACACAAAGCTGCCAGAGAATATCATCGGAGAAGTTGTCATCAAGGTCGGCGACAAGATAACGACGGACCACATCATGCCAGCCGGCATCCATCTGAAACACCGCAGCAACATTCCTGAATACTCAAAAGTCGTCTTCGAGTGTTTCAGCGAACAGGGCAAGCCCAGCTTCGCACAACGTGCCGCAACCTTGAGGGATTCCGGAAAGCATGGAGTAATTGTCGGACGTGAAAGCTACGGACAAGGCTCTTCCCGCGAACACGCTGCCATCTGCCCGATGTATCTCGGGATAAAAGTGCTGATCGCCGTGAGCATTGAAAGAATCCACGCCGCCAATCTCGTGAACTTCGGGATTCTTCCGCTGATGTTTGCGAATTCCGCAGACTACGACCAGATTGCCCAGGATGACACTCTCAAAATCTGCGAAGTTCGCAACCAGCTCGGAGTCGGCAAGCCGGTGAAGGCCGAACTCATCAAGGCGAATGGCGAAAAGAAAAGCATCGAGCTGAAGCACAGTCTCTCGGCCGAAGACATCTCCATCATCCTCGCCGGCGGCTGTCTGAACTGTTAGAAAAGACAAACTTCCGCCTTTACTAAGATGCTACGCCGGACACGGGAAGTTTGAACTCCAAAAGACGGATTTTCTTTCGTTGGAGTCCAAGCTTTAGCTTGTCCTGTTATTCGTTTGTAGTTAACGTCCCGGGATTTGCTGGCGGCTGAAGGCCGTCAGCTACATCCAATCGTTCTGCTTATATCTAATAGTATGTGTATGAGGATGTGGTGATTCTGAAAAAGGTTCCTTTTTCAAAATGATACTCCTCTTCACAACTGTCCGGCTTAACTTTATAAAATAATGTGTAACATGTTTAGAAACAAATACATAACTTATGCAAAAATATTTTTCGATTTGAAATCAGCCTATATGCTATTGCCGCAACCAGAAAATAGA
>Ga0209417_1000363_pt1 | contig 113193 bp, 91 predicted proteins | sample RifGroF2_FD_184002 | JGI IMG/M metagenome (GOLD analysis project Ga0209417, IMG submission 184002) | Groundwater microbial communities from Rifle, Colorado, USA - Groundwater F2 (SPAdes) (version 2) | ecosystem: Environmental > Aquatic > Deep subsurface > Groundwater | place: Rifle, Colorado... | reverse complement strand
TTAAGGAATTTAGTGCTTCTTCAAACAACTCTTCTAATTCCTTTTTCTCGATTTTTTGTTCTTTCATAATTGTCATAAGTTAATACTTTTTTTTATTATCTCATGACACACTTATTTTAACACCCTCACAAATAGCCCATTACCTGCCCCCAAAGCAATCTCTGCACATCCGCACATCAACAAATCCGCACATCTGCACATCAACTAATCTGCACATCAACTAATCTGCTAATCTGCTAATTAATTCACACCCTCCCGGCAACCATTTCACCCCCTTTTTACGTCTAATAATCAAAGACAATTTCCGGTATTTTATATTTAACATTTTTCTCTGATATTTGCAGAAGTGTAATTGCTGTAACTTTTTGCAGCGATTTCCGTAAATTATCAGGTAATTTTATACATTATTATGAAGTTAATTTACAGGCTTTTATTCTTAGTGTTTACCACAATGTTAATTTGCCTTCAGGTCGAAGGGCAAAAATTATACTGGGTAAACGGCGAGGGCTCGTGGAACGATAAAAACCATTGGTCAACTGAAAGCGGTGGAACAGGGGGAGCAGTGCTCCCCAATATCAATGACGAAGTGATTATTGATAAAAATTCCTTCCCCCGGGGGGATAATGGCAAGATAACCATCGACCATTTTGCTTCCTGTAAATATATTGTCTCAACCGAAAAAACTGAAATCTCAGGTGAGGGCCGTCTATTAATGGCATACCAAACCGAATCAAACAAAATTAATTTTTCAAAAAAGCTTGACATAGATGTTGTTGCCAATGGCACAAAAACACCATTCACTATTACAATGTCTTCAACAGCGGTTCAGTGTCACGACAGTTGCAACGGTACTGCATCAGCTGTAATCACAGGCGGCACCGCTCCATTTACAATTTTATGGTACGACGGGGTTGGTATTCCTGTCCCGGGATCTGCCGGATTACTCACCATAAGCGGGTTATGCCCCGATACCTATTCAATTGTTGTTGAGGATGCCGACGGGGATGTGGTTTCAGAAAGCGCTGTTGTGGCAAACCCGCCAGCACTGATTATTGTACAATATAGCCAGATTGACCCGGTTTGTAATGGCATTTGCGACGGACAGGCAAAAATAAACCTTGTGGTGGGCGGAGTACCCCCAAGGACTTACAACTGGTCCCCCAACGGGTACACCGGCGACGGAACCAATACCTATTCCGATTTGTGCGATGGAACTTATGTGGTCACCATTACCGATTCAAAGGGATGTACCGTTTCACATACTTTCACGCTTACTGAACCAACCGTAGTCACTTCAAATATGGTAGAAACTACTCCCACCTGTAACGGCGACTGCGACGCAACCGCAACAGTCAATGCAGGGGGAGGAACACCTCCGTATGATTATTTATGGGACGATCCGGCGGCTCAGACCACCGATCCGGCAACCGGACTATGTTCAGGCACCTACAATGTAATCATCACCGACGACAACGGCTGTATTCTTACCGACCAGGCCACCATCACCGATCCTCCCGTTCTTGTTGTTACCATTCCAACCAGCACTGATGCTGTTTGTGGCGGCGACTGCGACGGAACTGCCACAACAAACGTTGTTGGCGGTATTCCGCCTTATACCTATCTTTGGTCAAATGGCGAAACGACTCCAAATGCCACTGCTCTTTGCGGACCGGCCTGGGCAACGGTTACAGTGACTGATGCAAACGGTTGCGAAAAAACCGCAACAGTCTTCATTGACGCACCAATTTCGGCTGTGACTGCAACAATAACAGGTCAAACAAATCTTTTATGTTTTGGTGTTTGCAACGGATCTGCAACCGTGGCAGGAGCCGGAGGAAACGGAGCTCCATGGACCTATGACTGGTCACCAAACGGTTATACAGGAGATGGAACTGATACTTATTCAAGTCTTTGTGCAGGAACCTACAATGTTACTGTTGAAGATGCCATGGGATGCTCCTCCACCACATCGGTCACAATCACCCAACCCGCAACAGCTGTCACAGCAAGTATTCCGGTTCACACCGACGTGCTTTGTGCCGGCGAATGTACCGGCTCTGCCACTGCCGCAGGAGCCGGAGGAACTCCTCCCTATACCTATTTATGGAATACCATTCCTGCTCAGAATACCCCAACAGCAACCGGACTATGTGACGGAACCTATACAGTTACAGTTTATGATTTTAATCTGTGTACTGCCACAGCAAGTATTACTATTACCGAACCCGCAGTTCCTCTTACAGCAAGCATAACAGGTCAGATCAATGTGCTTTGCTTCGGCCAATGCACCGGTCAGGCCACTGCTGCCGCTGCCGGCGGAACGGCTCCTTATACAATATTATGGGATGACCCTGCACCTGCCCAAACAACTTGGACAGCCACAGGTCTTTGTGCAGGAACTTATACACCCACTGTAACTGATGCAAACGGATGTACTGTCACAACCTCGGTGACAATTACTGAACCCGCTACTGCTGTAACTTCATCAATAACTGCCCAGACCAATGTGCTTTGTTTTGGACTATGTAACGGAACAGCCACTGTTACTCCTGTAGGCGGGACTCCCGGATACACTTATTTATGGTGCAACGGACAAACAACCCCAAATGCTACCGGATTATGTGCAGGAAACTGCACCGTAACCGTTACTGATTCAAACGGTTGTACAACCAGTTCAACAGTTACCATTACCCAGCCCGCAACAGCAGTTACTGCAAGCATTACTGCCCAAACCAATGTTACCTGCTTTGGCTTGTGTGATGGAACTGCAACGGTTACACCTGTGGGTGGAACTCCACCTTATACTGTGGTAGCCTGGAGCGATCCATCAGGTCAAACAACATTTACTGCAGTTGGTTTATGTGCAGGAACTTATAGCGTAACCGTTACGGATGACAATGGTTGTCTTGCTTATGCATCTGTTACCATAACCCAGCCGGCAACAGCCGTTTCGGTTTCCATTACCGACCAGGACAATGTTCTTTGTTTTGGCGAATGTACAGGAACAGCCACCGCTGCAGGAAGCGGAGGAACCGGACCATATGATTATCTGTGGGACAATGGCCAGACTACCGCTTTGGCGACAGGATTATGTGCCGGAATTGAAGGCGTAACCGTTACCGATGACAACGGATGTACCGCCTCAACCACTGTTACCATTACTGAGCCCGCAACCGCTGTCTCTGCATCCATAACCTCACAGACAAACGTGCTCTGTTTTGGCCAATGCACCGGCTCGGCTACCATCGCCGGAGCTGGCGGAACACCTCCATATACTTATGGATGGCCTGTATCTGCAGGAGGTGTAACAACGCCCACCGCATCTAACCTGTGTGCAGGAACCTACACTCCCACGGTGACCGATGCCAATGGTTGTACCACGACCATTAATGTGATCATTACCGAACCCGCTACCGCCGTTTCGGCCAGCATCACCGCACAAACCAATGTTGTCTGCACAGGTACATGTTCCGGAAGCGCAACGGTTGCAGGGGCCGGAGGAACACCGGGATATATATATGCATGGCCGGCTTCAGCAGGCGGAGTAAATACCCCTGACGCTATTAATCTGTGTGCAGGATCTTATATCGTAACCGTTACCGATGCCAATGGCTGTACAACCACCATTACCGTTACCATCACCGAACCCGCTGTTGCCATGACAGCCACAATAACCGGCCAGATCAACGTTGCCTGTCCCGGTGAATGTACCGGCGAAGCCACCGCTGATGGTGTTAACGGCACGCCTCTTTATACTTATTTCTGGAGCGATCCCGCCAACCAAACAACTCAAACTGCCACCGGCTTATGCGACGGAGTTTATACCGTTACCGTTACCGATGCTCTTGGATGTTCAGCTTCTACATCAGTTACCATTACCGAACCCCCAACAGGTGTTTCGGTTTCAATTACCGATCAGGTCAATGTTCTTTGTTTTGACGAATGTACTGGAACCGCTACTGCCACAGGCGCTGGCGGCAATATACCCTATACCTATTTATGGGATGACCCCGCTGCCCAAATTACTCCCGTCGCCACCGGATTATGCGATGGAGTATATACCGTAGTCATTACCGATGCCGGATTATGTACTGCCTCAGTATCCGTTACCATTACTGAGCCCGCAACCGCTGTCTCTGCCAGCATCACCGATCAGGATGATGTGCTGTGCTTTGGCGAATGTACCGGCTCAGCTACCATTGCCGGAGCAGGCGGAACACCGGGATACACATACCAATGGGATGACGGACAAATAACCCCTGTTGCTATTAATCTCTGCGACGGTACTTATAACCCTACCGTTACCGATAACAACGGATGTACCGTTTCTATTCCGGTTGTCATTACCGAACCCGCCACTGCTGTGGATGCAGCAATAACCGCACAAACAAATATTATCTGTACCGGGACATGTACAGGTGAAGCTACTGTTTCAGGTGTTGACGGCACGCCCCCATATACCTACCAGTGGCCTGCCGCTGCCGGAGGTGTTCTTACCCCAACCGCCAGCAACCTGTGCGTCGGGACCTATACTGTAACTGTTTACGATGCAAACCTTTGTGATACAACCATTGATGTTACCATTACTGAACCTCCGGTCGGACTTTCTGCAATAATTACCAACCAAATCAACGTTGCCTGTATGGGCGACTGTACTGGTGAAGCAACTGCCGACGGTGCCGACGGACTTGCACCCTATACGTTTGCATGGGACGATCCTTTAAGCCAGATAACTCAAACTGCAACCGGATTGTGTGCAGGAACTTACAACGTTGTCGTTACCGATGCCAATCTATGTACCGCAACAACTTCAGTTATCATTACTGAACCGGCAACCGGACTGACCGCTTCCATCACCGATCAGGACAATGTGCTCTGTCAGGGTGAATGTACCGGAACGGCTACTGTTACCGGAGTTGGCGGAACAATTCCTTATACTTATTTATGGGATGATCCCATTCCTCAGGTTACTCAAACAGCCACAGCATTATGCGATGGCACTTACACAGTTACTGTTACTGATGCCGTATTCTGTACTGCAACTGCAACCGCTATAATCACTGAACCGGCATTACCGCTTGGTCTGACCATGACAGGTACCGATGTGCTTTGCTTCGGCGGAAGCTCTGGAACAATCACTACCACCGTAACCGGTGGAACACCTGTATATTCTTATGTATGGTCTCCCGCTACCGGTGTTTGGGACGGAGTTGATACTTACTCCGGGCTTGCCGCAGGAACTTATGATGTGACCGTGACCGATGCCAATGGCTGTACCATCACCGGCTCCTACACTGTTAATGAGCCGTTAGCAGCAATTACTATAACACTTACTCCCACAAACGCATTATGTAATAACTCCGACGACGGTTCAATATTTACCGTTGTTGCCGGTGGAACTGTTCCTTATTCCTATGCGTGGTTACCCGCTACCGGAACATGGAATGGCACAGATACATACTCTGACCTCGCTCCGGGAACTTACACCGTAACTGTTACAGACGCCAACGGCTGTATCGAAACCGAAAACGCAACAATTACCGAGCCCAATGCTTTGGTAATTAACCCAACCATAACCGACTCGCATTGTACTTTATCTGACGGAGCTGTTACCGTAACCGTTCTTGGAGGAACTCCGGGTTACACCTACGACTGGTCTCCCGATTGTTGTACCGGTGAAGGCACCAACACTTATTCCGATTTACCCGCAGGAAACTACACCGTAACCGTAACCGACGCCAATGGCTGTACCATTGAATCGACAAGCAGTGTAACCGACCAGGATGCCGGAACAGTTAATATTATCAACGTAGTTCAGAATGAATGTTTTGATCAGGCCATGGGCGAAGCTTTCGCTGATATGGTGGGCGGAACTGCTCCGTTTACCTTTATCTGGACCGACGGACAAACTACCCAGCTGGCAACAGGATTGACTGCCGGAATACATTGTGTAACCGTTACCGATACTCCGGGTTGTGTGGCTACTGCATGCATCACCATTACCGAACCCGATTCCATCGAAATGACCGCAGTGGTTACTCCGGTAACCTGCTTCGGCGGAAATGACGGGGAAATAGATCTCACAGTGATTGGCGGAACATCTCCATACACCTTCGCATGGACCGGCGGCTATGTTACCGAAGACATTATCAACCTTACTGCCCAATGGTATACAGTCACTGTTACCGATGACAATGGTTGTACAAATACCGACAATTTCGAGGTTACCGAACCTCCTACAGCAGTGAGCGTTTCATTTGTCGTAACTGATTTGTTGTGTAACGGAGATAACACAGGAGATATTGACATGACGGTTACTGATGGCATTCCTCCTTATACTTACAACTGGTCAACAGTTCCTGTCACTGCAACAGAAGATTTGACAGATGTTGCTGCCGGAACCTATGATGTAACCGTAACCGATAACAACGGCTGTTCTGTTACCGGATCAGCCACCATCAATGAACCCACTGCCCTTTCCCTGACCGAAACCATTACCAACTCACACTGTCTGATGTCTGACGGACAAATCGCTGTTGTTGTTGCGGGTGGCACTCCGGGATACTCTTATATTTGGAACCCGGGTGGTTATCCCGGTGATTTGACCGATACCTATACTTCATTGCCAGCCGGAACCTATAATCTCACCGTTACCGATGCCAATGGCTGTACAATTTCTGATGTTTACTCTGTTTCAGACGAACTTCCCGGAACAATATCATTTATCAACATTATTAATAATGATTGCTTCAATGACCTCAACGGAAGTTTAACTGTTCAGGTAACAGGCGCCGATCCGATTGCAACATACGATTGGGCTCCCGACGGATATACCGGTGACGGTACCGATACCTACTCAGGATTGCCTGCAGGAACCTATTCAGTTATTATTACCGACGTTAACGGATGTATATATTCAGGCAACAACGATATTACCGAGCCCGATTCCATTGAAATTGTCTTTGCAATAACTGATGTACTTTGCAGTGGCGATTGCAGTGGTGAACTGGATATTACAGTAACCGGCGGAACCTCTCCGTACAGTTATGACTGGTCGAATCTGGCCACAACTGAAGATATTACAGCACTTTGTGCAAACAACTATATTGTTACCATCACCGACAATCTGGGCTGTACCAATACAGATGATGCAGATATTACCGAACCCACAACACCAATATCTTTATTACCGGCCATTACAAATGTTACTTGTAACAGTGGAACTGATGGCTCTATAGACCTTACCGTTGTAGGAGGAACCGGTCCTTATACTTTCGAATGGAATACCGTTCCTGCACAACTTACTGAAGATGTTGTTGGTCTGGCTGCCGGATTTTATGATGTTACGGTTACTGATGATAACGGATGTACCGTTACAGCAACCTATGAAATTACCGAACCAACAGCCATCACCGTGACCGAAACCATTTCTCCGTCACACTGTCTGATTGCCGACGGAAGTATTGTCATTTCAGTATCAGGCGGAACACCCGGATACTCTTATGTATGGGATCCCGCAACCGGAACATGGGATGGAATTGATACCTATTCGGCCCTGAGTGCCGGAGCATACAACCTCACAGTCACCGACGCCGTTGGTTGCGAAAGAATTGATGCCTTTGTGGTTACTGATGAAGATGCAGGAACCATTTCCTTTATTGATGTTCAGAATGAACCCTGTTTTGGTGATGCCCTTGGTGAAGCCACTGTTGTAGTTATCGGTGGTGCAGGAGGAAACACTTATGAGTGGAGTACCATTCCGGCACAACTGACAGAAACAGCCACCAACCTTTCAGCCGGAACATACTTTGTTTCAGCTACTGATGCCAATGGCTGTCTGGCTGTTGGAAGTATTGACATTACCGAGCCGGTTGAACTGACCATAAGCTTAGTCGGAACCGACATTGTTTGCCATAGTGAATGCACCGGAGAAATTGACATGACCATTTCAGGCGGTACACCGGCATATGATATTGTATGGTCTACAGTTCCGGTTTCAACTGACGAAGACCTTACCGGCCTTTGCACCGGAACATATTTTGTTACCGTTGAAGATAATAACGGATGCCAGGTAACAGATAATCTTTCAATATTTGAACCGCCAACAGGCATTTCTGCAACCTTTATAACGACCGATATTTTATGCCATGGTGCCACCGATGGAACTGTTGATATGACACCTGCCGGAGGAATTGCTCCATACACCTTTGAATGGCTGCCCGGTGGTCAAGTAACTGAAGATTTGACTTCACTGGCTGCCGGCACTTATTATATTACCATCACCGATGCCAGTTTATGTACTTACAGGGATTCTGTTACCATCACTGAACCCGATACACTGGAAGTAACCGGAGTAGTTACCGGTTCAAGTTGTGGAAACGCTGACGGATCAGTTGTTGTTACTGTTACCGGTGGTGTTCCGGGCTACACATATACATGGGATCCCTTAACAGGAAACTGGGATGGAATTGACACCTATTCAGATCTTTCATTCGGAAACTATATACTTACTGTAACTGATGCCAATAGCTGTACTGCAACATATATCGCTTCAGTTTCAGATATTGATGCCGGAACCCTTGATTTTGATTCGCTGCCCGCAACATGCTTCGGATTCTGCGATGGTGAAGCAACCATGACCGTAACAGGAGGAACTCCTCCGTTCACTTATTTGTGGGGCGACACACAAAACACCCAGACAGCTACCGGCCTGTGCGCAGGAATTATCCTGGGAACAGTGACTGATAACATTGGATGCGGTCTTGTGGGAACAATTGAAGTTACCGAACCCGACTCCATACAGTTTGATTTTACCATCAATAATATTACCTGTGTTGGTGAAGTGGACGGAAATATCCATGTTGAAAATACTGGCGGAACTCCGGCTTACAGCTGGGTATGGGACGATGGAACGCCCGGTCAGGATTTAACCGGATTATCAGCAGGATTTTACGGGGTAACCGTTACCGATGCCAATGGCTGTACCAACAGCGATCAGGCCGAGATACTGGAACCCACCATGCCGCTTGTCCTGACCATCTCAGGAACACCAACCAATTGTTTTGGTGACAGCACAGGAACAGTAACTGTTGTAGCCACAGGCGGTGTACCCGATTATTCATATGTGTGGTCAACATCACCAACGGATACACTGGATGTACTAAGCAATGTTCCAATTGGCACATACACCGTTACCGTAACCGATGATTATGGCTGTACCGCTGTTGAATCTTACACTGTGACTCAGCCCGACAGCTTATATGCGACCTTCACCGATACCGTTCAGGTTAATTGCGACGGATTGTGCATCGGCTCGGCAACCATCACTCCGGCCGGCGGCACACCTCCATATACTTATATCTGGGAAGATGGACAAACTGATTCCATTGCCATTGATCTTTGTGCAGGAATCACCTGGGTTACCGTAATCGACAACAATTTATGTGAATATGCGACATGGATTGAAATTACCGACACTTCAGATCTTGAGCTGACCATCACCGACACAATAAATCCACAGTGTGCGGGCGATTGCAACGGTCAGGTTATTATCTCAGTAACAGGCGGAACCACTCCATATATTATTAACTGGTCAACCTTAGATGTTGATGTGGACACCATTTCAAACCTTTGTCCGGGCATATATTCAGTAACTATTTCGGATGCCAACACCTGCAGCCGCGAAAGCTTTGTTGAGCTGTTTGATCCGGATACTTTATATTTCAACTTTACAGACAGTTTAATACCATTGTGTTCCGACTCATGTAACGGCGCGCTTACGGCTGTGGCGACAGGAGGCGTTGAGCCCTATTCATACGAATGGTCAACCGGAGCCACCGACACCATTGTGACCGGATTATGTCCTGGGTTTGTATCGGTTACCGTAACAGATAACAATGGCTGTCAGGATACACTTGACTACGCGTTAAACGGACCCGACCCACTTGATCCGACATTCCTTATTGACACGGCGCAATGCTCGAACCACACCTTTGATGCAGCCATAGATCTGGAAGTAACGGGAGGCACCGGGCCTTACTCATATCTGTGGTCAAACGACAGCACCACGCAGGATATTGACAATCTGGAAGCCGGTGTATACTACGTAACCATCATTGATGTCAACGGATGTCAGATAATTGATTCGGCGGCAACGGGAGCAGGTATTGTTGTGGATGCGCTTGCACTTCAGGATACTGTTCTTTGCTACGGCGATTCTATCCAGATCTTCGGATATGGAGGAGATAGTTTATACTGGGCTCCGGCGCTCGGGTTGAGCGATTCGCTGATATTTGATCCATGGGCACATCCGCTGGAAACAACCACATATTATTTTACTACATGGGATTCTACCGGCACATGTTACGATGTGGATTCGGTGGTCATAACAGTACGGCCGCAAATCAACATCACCGTTTCGGCAACCGATACCGTGATATTACATGATTTTACAACAGAGTTGTTTGCCGAAGGAGGCGGTGACACGATAACGTTCCTGTGGTATTATACAGATTCGGTGGAATATCCCGGAGTTATTGACGATCCTTACAGTGACAATCCGACAGTCACACCCGAAGTCACAACCACGTTCTATCTCATCAGCACATCGCCAGACGGTTGTACGGAGCTGGACACCATCACGATAACGGTGATTCCGGAAATTATTTTCCCGACAGGTATCACACCCAATGGTGACGATTTAAATGACACGTGGGAAATTGACAACATCGGACTGTTTGAAAAAGTACATATTAGCATCTATAACCGCTGGGGCGAAAAACTCTTTGAGTACATTGGCTCCGGTGACGGATATGAAGTAAAAGCCAACCAGTGGGACGGCACTTTCAACGGAAAAGATCTGCCCATAGGAACATATTACTTTACCATAGATTTCTACGGCGAATTAGGAACCAAACCGGCAACAGGCCCGTTAACAATTGTGAGATAATATGAAATGGATTAAATATATATTGCCGCTCTTTTTGCTAATTGGTGTTCACAAGGTGAATGCCCAGCAAATGCAGATGTACAGTCAGTACATGTTTAATGATTTCGTTGTCAATCCGGCAGTCTGCGGAACGCACGAATACTTCCAGGCCCGTTTGAACAACCGGTATCAGTGGATTGGTATTGTTGACCAGCCCCGCACATATATTCTGAGTATTTATGGTCCGCATAAAACAAAAGACATGGGATTCGGTGGTTTTGTTTACAATGATGTTACCGGTCCCACAAGCCGAACCGGAGTTCAGGGAGCTTATGCCAAAAATATCAGGATAAAAAATGACATGCGGCTTTCCTTTGGATTATCAGCCGGATTGTTACAATTCAAGATTGACGGTTCTAAAATAACCTGGCATGATGAAGGGGATCTTGTGGGAGAAGCGATGTACGTTGATTATATTCCGGACGCCAACTTTGGGATGTATCTGTACACAAAAAGTTATTGGGCAGGATTTTCGGCCAATCAGCTTTTATTCAGCAAGGTAAAACTGTATAATAATGTTTCGGATGAAAGTCTGACCAACGGAGGAATAAACAGAATTATGCACCATTTTTACCTTATGGGAGGGTACAAGTATAAGATAAATGAGGAATTTACATTGGAGCCCTCGTTGCTTGTTAAAAAAATGGCTCCGACCCCTTACGAATTTGAGATCACGGTAAAAGGAATATATCAGGACATGGTATGGCTGGGTGCCTCATTCAGAACTCATGAAAAGTCAATGCCCATAATGATCGGGTACAACTACGAAAACCAGATGTATTTTGGATACTGCTACGACCTGATATTCTCCGATCTGAAAAACTACACCTCGGGCACCCATGAAATCATGGTGGTAGCCAGGTTCAACAAGATCAAGCAGTCGAAATCGAGACCTAAGATTTAATGGGGATGGGGGAAAATACAAAACAATAATAGAACCGAGTCATTGCGAGGAACGAAGCAATCTCCTGATGGTGCCCATGGGCACTATTGGGGGATTGCTTCGTCGCAAAAACCTATTAGTAAACCATAGTGCTCTTTTTCGCTCCTTGCAATGACGCTGCACCCTATATGATTTTCGGCAAAAGGCGGTCCAAATAAAAAGCCTGCTCAAAAACGAGCAGGCTTTAATATAATATTTGAAATCCTGGTGGCCACTAGATTCCACGCCACCACTTAAAAAACCACTGTAGCGAAAACCAACTTTAAAACATATAGAAGCTGCCTGAAAAATGTTTTTGCAACCCACAAAATTCCTTATCTTTGATAAAAATCAAATAAAGCATGTCATTTTTCGAACCCACATGCTCTGAAACCATTGAAAATACTGTGAAATTTGCGAGAAGGTACGGATTCGGGTTTCAATGGTTAGGAAAACAAAAATAGTCTATTGATAATAACAAATTAAGCCTGCTCAAAACCGAGTGGGCTTTAATATAATGTGTTTAGCTTGGATGGAGAAGACAATTTCTTAAATATCCGTAAATGACAAAAAATGCTTTATTTTAGATTTTTCGTCAATAACAGAATTTATTCGGAACGTGCATTGAACAAAAATTGAGCCGGAACCTGATGGGTCAACAAAAAAGCCGCAAATCTGCGGCTTTTTTTATTGAATAATAATCTTTTTTAACTACCAAACATCGATTGGGATGCTTTCGGACAACCAAAAATCAGGTTCATTCCAAATCTGAATGAAACATACCGCATAGTGTAGGGCATCACGCCCGAAAATTCTCCGTCCTGCCTGATGATCTGCCAGGTGCCAAGCAGGTTGTCGCCAACGAAATAAAACTGCATTCTCCATGCCTTGAGCATAATGCCCAATCCAAGGTTTTTAAAGGTGTTGTTGGTAACGGCATAACTTAATGACAGACTTACCCATTTTTTCAGATTGGCTTGTCCCGAAAGGGTCAGACCCATCATCGGAGTACTGCGGTACAGCTCAACCCTGTACAATCCCTGAACACTGAATTTATCATTGATTTCATAATTGCCGCCCAAATAAATTTTTGGCGCCAGATAATATTTGTATTTGCCCTTGTCAAGCGTGGGAAAAAAGATGTCTACCACCGAATCGGTCAAATCGGCCACATAAGCCGAGTCTGTTTCTTCAAGATACGGAACCACATCCACTCCGTCGAACATAAACTGTCCTTTGCTGCGGATGGTGCTTACGTTATCTTTGAATGTTATCCATCCAATATCCAGTATACTGGCATACAAAGTGGTTTTTGCATTGAGCTTGTAGGTGGCGCCGAGATCAAGGGCCAGACCAAAATTCTTATTGTTCATTACATAATCCATGGGCTCGATTTCATAGGTGGTGTCAACTAAGATCACAGAGTCGTTTTCATTGTCGTACCTGATGGTATCAATCGAAAAGAACGGTTGCGACATGTTGTATTCAATATCTGTGGTAAACACCGTTTCAAAATTGCTGGTTGGATCATCAAAGGTCTTCATCAGCAAGTCGTTGTGCCTGGTATAAATATTTGCTTTGCCAAAAAGGAATTTTACTTTACCTCCCACAATGAGTTTATCGTCAAGTTTTTTTGATGCGCCAATTGCATATTCGCGGTAATGAACCACGTCAACTAACACTCCGGCCAGCTCCACATCCTTGTTCATCAATGACTTTCCGTTTCCCTCATCTATAAAAGTGAGCAGGTTTTTGGATATTCCTGTCCGTGAAAAAATCTTTTCAGAAAGGTTAAATGTGAAGTACCAGTCATCTTTCCATTTGTAACCTGCAGAAAGCAAATTGATGTTTACATCGGCAGTGATGTAATTCATTTTTCTGAGCCGCTTGTAATATTTGTCGTAATCAAACAGCGGATGTTCGGGATGGATAATGGAATCAAGCGATTTATCAATGGGCACAAGTTCCTTGATGGCAAATCCGTTCAGTCCAAAGTCCAGTTCAACCGGTGGAAGAATGGGTGTGATCAACCCGCCGATATTCCATTTGCATTCATGCTGGATGGCGGGGTTTAGAAGATTCGATTGCGGAATGCTCTCCATAAAATACAAGGTGTTGTTCCGCTGTGCGTTTAGTCCGGACATTAGTGCCAGACAAAAAATTACCGATAATATATATTGTTTTTTCATGCTGAAACCGGATTAAAATTAATTGCCAAACTCCAGATCGTCGGGATCATCTACGTAAATCTGTACCTGGGCGCCCAGACTAATATCTATGCTGTAATGCGCATATATTCTTACCAATGCGGTGGCAGAATTGGTGGTGTTGACTGTTCCGCGGTAGAATACATATTTTACGTCCTTCAGATTTTGAATTCTGTCGTGCTGCCATACAATATCTTTGGTCCAGGTGGTTTTGGAAACGACTTTGCCTATGGCGTCAAGCTGTCCCGATTCAACAATTCGAACATCTTCAAGCAGGGAATCGACCACTACATAGTTTGAATCCGCAAAATAGACCTGCACATCTGCTTCGATTGGCATACCGTTATCGGCAACAATCCTGAATTTTATCCATTCAACGATGTCACTGTCTGCATATACTTCTGTAAAATCAAAATCTGCGGTATCCTGCAGAATCCAGTATTGAGCACTTCCATAAAGAGGAAGCTCCACCTCCAAATCAAGGTCGAACCGGCTGCTGTCAGTAATAAAGTTGTAATCGCCGGTAGGCCCTGTGGGGTTTGATTCGGCCACAACACTGAAGAAAATATATTTTGGCTGTGTTTCGATCACATCCATGATGTTTGAGTTGGTTTTGTTCAGGAGCATCAGGTCTGCTGCAAATGTACCAATCTGGCTCAGGGTGGGGTAATTCATGATGCGCGGGTTGGCAATTGTTGGCACATCAGAGCCGAAAAGCGGTGTTGAGGGCATTCCTGAAGTCGAGTATGTTCCCAGTGAGGTCAGGTAAAACTGGAAAGGCATTCCATATGAGTTATTCATTCTGATATATAACCGGGGATCGTCAAAATAAGCTTCGCCATCGAGGATGTGGTTGAATATATCCAGATGGATGGAATCCATGCTCAGTGTCTGAACATAGTTTCCAAGATATCCAAACATGGATGAGTAATCGGGATTAGCAAAATTAACTACAAAAGTTATGTCGTCGGTGGCGTTTACCGGATTGCCCGAGTTGGTCATGGTAACGGTGTAATTTGCCTGAAGCTTGTTGTATTCAGAACCACCATTTGTGAGATCCATTGTGTAGCCTTCCAGGTCGTTATATGTGTTGGTAACTGTTCCTCCGGTTACCGGCACATTGATGGTTTTTTTGTAAACAAGACTTCCTTTTTTCAATGTTGGAAACTCAACATCAATGGTCGAGGCATGCTGGAAATCAGAATTTATAATAATTGTCAGTTCAGCACCGTTAAGCCTTACGCTGTCGAGTCTTTCATCAGAATTTACAATTATATTTCCCACTGTGCTGTGCGATTCTGTAATGGTCGTACCAACAGGAACGGCAAGCGGGTTAAGATCGGATGCTGCTGTAAAAACATCTGCAAACGACTGGTTTGGAAGGGTAATCATTTCGTCGGCACGGTAAGAAAGTACCCGGGCATTATAAACCAGATACAAAAAACCTGTCTCGTCTTCCTCAACCAGTTCTTCCCCATCATAATCCTGAAGAATGTCTCTCATGGTGAGGGAACCCTTGCAAATTGGAACCGCCATATTCGGGTCCCATTCAACGTCACTTGAAAACTTATTCAGTTCAAATTCATCCTTGACGCATGAATTTATTACCATAGCCAACAGGATTATTCCGGTAAGGGCAGGCATCCATCTTTTCAGCGTGCTTTTCATTCGTTTAATTATTAGTTAACTTAATTCGGTAGATAAAAATAGATAAATTTCTAATACAATATTAAATAGACTACAAAAAATAAAAAAAGGTTGAGCTTTTTATACAAAAAACGTAATTGTGTCTGTGTTTACTGGTTTTTTTCCGACACATAACAAAATAACAAAAATAAGGACAAAAAGTTCATAGAGATAAAAGTCAGTCGCAATCGGATTGGTTTTTACTGCACAGCATAATTATAAAGGAAGCTGTTTTTGCTCCCCACCAGCAAGTTAAATTTCCCGGTTGATTTTCCGATTTCGCTTATACTGAACATGGTTGCGCCCCTGAGCGGAAAGCCTTCGTATATTTCGCCCGAATATTCGAAGAGATAAATTTCTTCTTTCATTGGTGAAACAATTCCCATGCGCCTTGAATTATCAGGGAATATAAACAAAACAGGCCGTAAAATTTCTTCGTCTTCAAACTGATGGGTAAACAGCAATGAACGCTCGTAATTATATACTTCGAGTTTGTTTTTATCCACGAAAATGTAGTCGTTATAGGTGTCGCCATCAAAATCCTTAAACTCGAAATAATGATTGCGGCTGCGCGCAGGCATTTCGGCAATGGTTACCGCTCCCTCAAAGTCAATGTAAACAATTTTTCCTTCGCTGGTGGATCCAACCATCCGGTGTTTTTTTGTTTTGGGTTCCTGTTCCAGATAAAAAATATTATTTGGGGAAATCGGAAAATATTCCTTGATGTTTACCCTGATTTCACCTTTCCGGTCAACAACATAGGTGCGCAAGCTGTCACTAAAGACAATATAATCCTTGTCTTCAATCCTGAAATGCTGAACCGGGTTGTACACATTGTGGTCGGTGCCCGAAAAATCCCATCCCTTGAGCAGTTTTCCGTCCTTATCCATGGCATACACTTTTTTATCGCTGCAGGCAATAAACATGCGGTAATCTTTATTATTGTCATAGTCAAACAAAGCGAGTCCGTTGGTTGAAGGAGCCCTGAGCTCAACGGGATATTTTTCAACCGGATTGCCCAATCTGTCAAGCATGTAAATTTTTGAGCGGGTAGAAAAAAGCAGCTGAAGTTTGCGGTTTTTATAATAGTCAACCTGATACACTTCACTGGTGATTCTTTCGTCCAGACTTTTTTTCCACATGATTCGTCCAGCACTGTTTATCAGATAAATATTGTTGTTCATGTCCTGAACAAATATTTCCTTTTCGCTTGATTCATGGTTAATCACCAGCTTTGGTTTGATGGCTACGCATGTATCCAAACGGCTTTCCCACACGGTTTTAGGTTCTTCCCAATGAACTTTGGGATTAAATTTCAGAAAGATGTTTGAGAAAATCATATCCTGATCGGCAGTAAACTGCATAGCCAGTGCCTGAAACTTGTTTATGTGCGAAAAATTATTTTTTACAGCGGCATAAGTCTTCTCATCAAGATAACCGGAAAGAAATTCGGGCTTTATGGCAAGATTTACCCAAACATAGGCATTTGCCTTGGCCGAAAGAGATTCGCGATAGGACCGGTAGTCGATGTCCAGATACAGTACTTTCTGCAGTACATTTGCATAAAGAAATTTTGACACCGCTTCTTTTGAGTTTCCGAAAATCACATAATTATTATAAAAAGCAAACCAACTGCTGCCCGCTTCGCCAAAAACATCGCCAAATAAAATTGCAGGCAGGTTTTCAAACGGACAATTATACACCGGAAACGACATTTCTTTGTCAACACAATATTGCGATTTTATTCCTTCAAAAGATTTGTTTTCGTTAGCTGCCCAGGATTTTAAAAGTTTAACAAGCTCATCTTCGGCCATACTTGTTCCCTTTGTGTTCATCACAAAAAAAGTATTGTCTTTATCAGTGAGCATGGGAAAATTTGTTTTAATCACTCCCAGTTCGTTGTTCAGAATGGAGTAAAATATTTTGCCCACATCAATACCGGCTCTGGCGTTAATTGTATTAAGGCGCTCATTTTTACCGCCTCTGAAATCGTTGAGGTCTTTTTTATAAATCTCGGGTTTGTCCACAGACATAGCCATGAAAAACAGCGAGTTATTGGGAATAATTTCCTCGATGTGAAAAGCCGCCGGAGTTTGTCCGTTCATCACCTTAAACCATGATTTTTCCTTTTCATCTCCGGCCGAAAAGCCATAGAGCATCAGCTCGTCCTGTTTGATGTTCAGGTCAAGGACCGACCATCCCGAAAGGGTTTTGAGCATTTGCACGAGACCGGATTTTTCTTTCACAACCAGGGTGTTCAGCAGGTTGGGGAGCAATTTGTAGTTTATATAAATATTGGCCGCTACATTTTTTCCGCGGGTAGCTGCAATCTTTTTAAAAGAAGGGTTTTCAGTAATTGCCTCGCCGCTTTTTGCCTGATCTACAGCTTCCTCAACCAGCATGGAATTGAAGCTGAAAATCACAACGCCCTCATATATAGCATAAGTAAATTTTTTATATCTGGCTGTTCCGGTTGTTTCCGCATCATAAAAAGTGACCCCGTCGTTTTCGCGTTCGGTAACGTTAAACTGCTCATTGATATTTTCATTAAGCCAGTCTGTAATATTGTCAAGATTGCCTTTTGTTCCGGCTCCCAGCAGATACAAAAACCCGAATTTATTTTTCCCCGTGGGATGCAAAGAAACCATGAAAGTATTGCCTTCGGTCATGGCGGCCACTGCAGGATCACCGGCAAACAATTGTTTCAGATATTTTACCTGATAGGCCAAATCGTCGAAATCAGAAAAATCCCTGATTCCTTTCCAAATAAAGTTGGTGTCAGAAAGAGATTCGAGCAACCCCGGAAGATTATTGCTTTCCACAATAAGCATGGCGCTGTTAGGAACTGCGTTGATTGGCGGAGATACCGGAATATTTTTTGCCCTGATGAAAAAATAGCCGGCGGTGAGCAATCCGATTATCAAAGCCGTAATTCCAATGACAACAACTTTTTTCGACATATTAGTTTATGTTATACTCCAAAGATAGAAAAAGAAAACTGCTTTGATTTGGGCATTTTAAGATAGATAATAACAGGTTTATTAAGAGGTTAAAAAACTAAACCATAATGTTTTAAGTGATTTCCCGGGGCACATAAAATTTATTGAATTGACGTGGTTTTTGATATTTGCTTCGCGGAGATTGACCTATTTACAGGATTGTCGGTTTATATTAGCTATCATTCGCGCATTCGCGGCTATTTATTGATGTGGATATTTGCTTCGCGGAGATTGACTTGTTTACGAAATTATTGGTTTATAATAGTCATCATTCGCGCTCCTGATGGCTATCGGGAAGCGGCAAAAACACTACTATTTCTTACCAAAAACCCGGTTTGCCCAACGCGGTAAAATAATTACCCCCATGATCAGGTAGGGATAATAAGTGATGAGACGCCAGGTAAGAGCCATGGTTCCGGTGAAATTGTCAACCGGAATGAAGTCGCCCATGTATTTGGCAAAGACATACTCGGCAAAACCGCTGCCGCCCGGAGTCGGACTAACCAGCATCATGATCCACATACAAAGCTGGCGGGCAAAAAGCAGAAAGTGCTCCGAAATACTCAACAGTCCGTCCGTTACAGCCGGAGTGCTTACCATAAGCGCCAATAACAGGAAGTTGAATACCCAGTATCTTCCCGACCAGGAAAGGAGTGTGGCGGTAAAAGCTTTTACCCAGAATCCGAAAGGTTTGCTTTTCAGGTCGTTGGACGCGAGAATAATTTCTTCCCCTGCATTTTCAGCACTTTTTTTCCATCTTTTCAAAAACCAGATCTTAAACACATTGATAATGATGTTTTTGACAAAACGGGGATTAAAAAACAATCCGTATCCCATAAAAAGCATCCAAACAACTTTGATGCAATAACCCACCACTGCAAAATAAAACAGACTGTTTGCCCAAACACTGTCGATACCGGCAATCATAAACAAATCTGAAGCACCAATCAACAACAGTAATACAGGAAACATAATGGTGAAATACAACTCGTCAAGGAATGAAGTGGCCATAACCACCGCCGCACTTTTTCCGACCGAAAGCCCTTCCTTATGGATGTAAATCACCGCAACGCTGGTCCCCCCAATAGCTGCCGGAGCAATAGACGATGAAAATTCCCACAGAATAATAATATTAAAGATTTTTCTCCAGGAAATTTTTCCTTCCGAAAGAATGCGCAATCTGATCATATACCCAACATCGCGCCAGGCCATCATCAGCACGGCAAGAAAAACAAAAATGAAGGTGTTCAGTGAAAAGGTCAGGGTTTTATATACATCCGGATTGTACTCGTCAATCAGCATGTAAAGAACCACGCCCATACCAAAAGCCATTGGTATCAGCACCCGCCATGCACGAATTTTTCTTACTTCTTTTTCTTCGTTTTCAATCATTTCTGAAAATCAGGCTGCTAAATTAAAAATTATTTTGATTCTAAGATTCCAAGATTGCAGATTAGAAGATTTTTTGTTTACACAATAGACTATTCAAATTTTACAATATTCCAATCTTTTTCTACCTTTACATCATATAAAAGTAATTTTTATGAAAAAAATCTTTCTGATCCTTGCCGCTTCTCTGCTTGTTTCAACCGGTTATTCCCAGACAAAAAGTCTGCACTCCGATTCGCTCGATGTGCTCAACTACACCATTGTTCAGGATATGCGGGTGCTGTCATCTTCCTTTCAGCTAAATGGTCATGCTACATTGACTATTCAGCCAAAAGTAAACAACCTGGACATTGTTTCCCTCGACCTGCTGAAGCTTGTGGTTGATTCAATATATTTTGGTCCGATCGAAGCTCCGGGTTTTACATACAATGATACTTTACTGAATATTCAGACTCCCGAGCTATTTATGACCACTGATATTTTTACTGTTACGGTATATTATCACGGTCATCCTGTCATTGATCCTTCGGGCTGGGGCGGTTTTTACTGTAACTCGAATTATGCTTTTAATCTGGGTGTGGCTTTTGCCGACAATCCCCATAGTTATGGACGCGCATGGTATCCCTGTATTGATGACTTTATTGACCGCGCCACCTATGATTTATATGTTACTGCCACCGACCCGAAAATTGTTATCGGGGGCGGACATCTCCAGTCGGCTGTGAGCAATGGAGACGGAACAACAACCTACCACTGGGTTATTGATGATGAGATACCGTCTTATCTTTCTTCTGTAGCTGTAGGCAGATATGCCCATGTTGCGGGAACATACAATGGATTGCTCGGACCAATACCCACCGATATTTTTGTGTATCCTGCAGATAGTATGGATGCCGTGAACAGCTTTGTTAACCTCAATGAAACCATGGCTGCTTTCGAAAATTATTTTGGTCCGTACCGATGGGATCGTGTAGGTTATGTTGGCACCTCACAAGGCGCCATGGAACACGCAACCAATATTGCCATGCCATATCAATGTATTGACGGAACATTAAACTATGAAACGCTTTATGCACATGAGCTTGCACACCACTGGTTTGGCGACCTGTTTACCTGCGAAACTGCTTTTGATATGTGGATAAACGAGGGCGGTGCCACATACGCCGAATTTATTTTCGAAGAGGGCGTCTATGGTAAAACTGCAGCTAAAAATTACATCCGAAATATGCACAAGGAAGTGCTGAGATATTCACATATCGAAGATGGTTTTATTGCCATTTATGGAATTCCGCACGAACAGACATACTGCAATACTGTTTATGATAAGGGCGGCCTGGTTTGGCATTCACTGAGGGGGTACCTTGGCGACGATCTGTTTTTTAATGCTTTAAAAGAAGTAAACAGTGTTTTGGGCTTTTCGGATGTTTCTACCGTTGAACTGCGCGATTTTATGTCGGCTTACACAGGTGTTGACCTCACCGGATTTTTTGATGCCTGGGTTTTCAATCCCGGACACATCCATTTTTCTGTTGATTCTTTTAATGTGTTGTCAAGCGAATCGCCCTTTAATGTTGAGGTATTCATGCGCCAGAAAACAAAAGGTCCGGCAACTTTAGGAAACTCCAACAAAGTTGAGGTAACCTTTATGAATGACCAGTGGGAAGAATATACCGCAGTGGTGGAATTTGACGGGGAAACAGGCTCTCAGATTGTTGAACTGCCGTTTTATCCTAAGATTGCCATGTGCGACAAAGAAGAAAAACTTTGTGATGCCACCACCGATTTATACAAAACTTTGAAAACAACAGGAACCATCGATTACCCATTAACCTTTGCAAAAATCGACGTGACAAGCATCACCGATTCGGCATTTATTAGGGTTGAACACAACTGGGTGGTTCCCGATCCCATTGAGCCTGAAATACCCGGAATGTTTATCTCAGACTACAGATACTGGAAAATAGATGGTATTTTGCCGGAAGGATTTGATGGTTTTGCAAGATTTTACTTTAATAAAACAACCTCCGCCACAGGGTACCTGGACAATACTTTTATGACAAATTCGGCCGACTCACTGGTATTGTTATACCGTCAGGGCCCCGGATATTCATGGGACACCATTAGTTTTACAAAATCAAGCGGAAGCTTATACGGATACCTGATTTCCGACACACTGATGCTGGGCGAGTATGCTTTGGGAATCTGGAACTGGGATCAGTGGATGGGTGCTTACAATTTCGAGAAAAAGGATGATTTTATGAAAGTTTACCCCAATCCCTCCTCCGGAGATTTTAATATTGAATTTGCCAGTGAAACATCTGGAGAGCTCTTCATTTATGACCTTAAAGGCCGAATTCTTGAAAAAATAAAAGTTGTAGAAGGACAGAATCACATTGAATGGAGTCCCGATACAATTGAAAAAGGAACCTACCTGGTTCATTTCAACGATGGCAAAAAGGGATTTGTGCAGAAGGTGGTTGTGGAGTAAAAAAGAAAGAGAAAAACTGTTTTTTAAATATTCTATATTATTTACAATCAAATAAATAATTATTAGTATATTTATCTGAAATTAAATCAAATAATTTATGAAAAAAATCATCATCTCCCCGTTGGTATTTTTCATAATCGTCAGTAGCTATTCGCAGGTAAATTCAGAAAAAAGTTTACACAGTGACTCGCTGGATGTGTTGAATTATACTATTGTTTTGGACCTGACCAACTTATCCTCCGCTGAGCTTAAAGGGCATACTACGCTCCAAATAGCTTCAAAAGTGGATAACCTGAATCTTGTAACACTAGATTTATTGCGATTAAATGTTGATTCGATTTTTTTCGGATCAGATCATGCTCCAGGGTTTTCATATAATGATACCCTGATAAATACTACAACACCGGTTTTGTACAATACCGGTGATATCTTTGAAATGACCGTTTATTACCATGGTTCTCCATATGTTGATTCCATTTTAGGAGGGTTTTATTTTATGTCGGGTTATGCATTTAACATTGGTCAGTTTTTAAATAACAGACCTGTTTGTGCTGCAAAAGCATGGTTTCCCTGTGTTGACGATTTAATAGATCGAGCAAGTTATGAGTATTTAATTACAACAAGTAAACCAAATATTGCAGTATGCGGGGGAAATCTTGAAAACACAATAGATAATGGAAACGGAACAACAACATTTCATTGGGTAATGAATGAAAAAATTCCAGCCTATCTTGCTTCGGTTGCTGCAGGCAAATATGCTCATGTTTCCGACACATATGTGGGCATTGAACGACTTATTCCCATAGATATTTACACTTATCCCGAAGATAGTCTTGCCGCCTTTGATGCCTTTTCAAACATAAAAAGTATCGCTTCAGCTTATGAAAATAATTTTGGCCCATATGGCTGGAATAAAATTGGTTTTGTTGAAACTCCTGAGGGCACATGTGAACATGCATCAAATATTCCGTATTTGGATTACTGCATGAATAACTCAATTGCCTGCGAAGAGTATATGGCTCATGAATTTGGACATCATTGGTTTGGTGATCTGATAACATTCGAAACAGATAATGATTTTTGGATAAATGAAGGAGGAGCAACCTTTGCTAATTATGTTTATAAAGAATCATTATACGGAATGGAAGCAGAAAAACTTTATATTCGTGATATGCATAGAGAAGTTCTGAGACTTGCTCATATTGATGACGGCGGATATTTTCCGGTATATGGTGTTCCCAGTGAAGCCCTCTTTGGAAAAACTATATATGATAAAGGCCCGACAGTTTTTCATACTTTACGAAATTATCTGGGTGATGATTTGTTTTTTGATGCAATGAAAGACGTTTTTGAACTTCACGGATACAGTGATATCTCAACAGTTGAATTGAGAGATTATATGTCTGCATCAAGCGGTGTTGACCTTACAGATTTCTTTGATGCGTGGGTTTTTAACCCCGGCCACATCCACTTTTCAATTGATTCCTTTAATGTTCTTTCTTCATCTGCTCCATACAATGTTGAGGTTTTTATGCGCCAGAAAACCAAGGGTCCGGCCGGATTGGGAAACTCCAACCGGGTTGAGGTTACCTTCATGAATGAACAGTGGAATGAATTTGCAACGACTGTCATGTTCGACGGAGAAACCGGAAGTCAGATTGTTGAAGTACCTTTTTTGCCAAAAATTGTAGTATGTGATAAGGAAGAAAAGGCTTGTGATGCAACAACAGACTTTTACAAAACAATTAAAACAACCGGTTTAAAGAACTTCGAAACCACATATGTAGTAATTGATGTAACGGGTATTATTGATTCGGCATTTATAAGGGTAGAACATAACTGGGTAGCTCCCGATCCTATTGATCCTGCTATTCCCGGGTTATTCATCTCAGATTACAGATACTGGAAAATTGATGGAATTCTGACAGCCGGATTTAATGCAAGAGGAAAATTTTATTATAATAAAAACTCATCTTCAGCCGGGTATCTTGATAATACTTTTATAAATAATGATATTGATTCATTGGTTCTTTTATATAGACCGGGGGCGGGAAATTCCTGGGAAATAATTGATTTTATCAGAGCGGGAAGCAGCTATACCGGATATCTGATTTCTGACACCCTGATGTTTGGCGAGTATGCTTTGGGAATATGGAACTGGGATCAGTGGATGGGTGCTTACAATTTTGAGAAAAAGAATGATTTTATGAAAGTTTACCCCAATCCCTCCTCCGGAGATTTTAATATTGAATTTGCCGGTGAAACATCAGGTGAGCTCTTCATTTATGACCTGAATGGCCGAATCCTTGAAAAAATAAAGGTTGAAGAAGGACAGAAACACATAGAATGGAGTCCCGATACAATTGAAAAAGGAACCTATCTGGTTCATTTCAACGATGGCAAAAAGGGATTTGTGCAGAAGGTGGTTGTGGAGTGATTGTCCGTAGTATGGGTTTTATCAGGCTGCGTTTTACTTTTTTAGCATTAAGGATATTTATTTTTCCAATAAAAGATTTGTGTTATAATAATGTTATTAATACATTTGTAACATAAATATTATTATATGTCGTATAATTCACTATCTATTATTGAAAGCACCAAAAATATAATAAAAAATATCCGGGGGCAGTTTGTGATTATTGACTCTGACCTAGCAAATATATATGGTGTTGAAACGAAAAGACTTAACGAACAAGTCAGAAGAAACATTCACAAATTTCCTGTTGATTTTATGTTTCTTTTGAATTATGAGGAGTTTGATACTTTGAGGTCGCAAAATGCGACCTCAAAGGGAGGTAGAAGATATTTGCCATATGCTTTTACCGAACACGGTGTTTTACAGGCCGCTAATGTACTGAATTCTCCTTTGGCTAATTCTATGAGTATATTTGTAATCAGGGCTTTTATTGAACTGCGGCAAGTCTTTTTTTCCCAACAGGAAATCATAACCAAGACCTCGCATCATAATACCGTGGCCATTACAGATGAAAAAATAAACAGGTTTTTTCAGGATATAAAACCTAAGCTGCTTAGTGCTGTAAATCACATACTAGAGGCGGTTGTTGATAATGAAAAAGGTAAAACCATTAAGGAAGAAGCCCGGGATCTGTTAAAGGAATCTATCCAAAACCTAAAAGACCGCTTAAAGAAAACCGGACTTGAAAATGAAGAAATTGCAGCAAGAATAACAAAAATTCTCTCCGAAGCTGAAAAGGAAAGGGCTATTGCCCGAAAAACAAATGCTGAATCTGAACAAATTGAATTTATTACTACCGTAAGAAAGCTCAGATTGGTTCTTGAAGCTCACCAATTACTTCAGGGAAATCTGCCGGCAGAAACAAAACAGATTGATTCATTTCTTTCCATTTTGAAAGATTTGGCTAAATAATATTTGTTTGGGAATTCCCAAAACAATTGCTTTTCCATACTTTGTTCTTACAACTTTGTACTTTCCCCATAAAATCCTACTTTTGCATCTGTAAAAACAAAAACAATGAAAAGAATTAAAATCAATGATCTTCTGAAATCAGAGGAGTACGGAAAAACAGTCAACGTTAAGGGCTGGGTCAGAACAAAAAGAGGCAGCAAAAATGTGGCTTTCATTGCTCTAAATGATGGTTCAACCATCAACAACCTTCAGATTGTAGTCGATCTGGTCAATGATTTTAAAGAAGAAGACCTGGCTAATATCTATAGCGGCGCTTCACTTTCTGTGGATGGTGAAATTATCAAATCACAGGGTTCGGGCCAGTCGGTCGAAATCAATGCAAAGAAAATTGAATTGCTGGGCGAAGCTGATCCTGAAAAATATCCTTTACAGCCGAAAAAACATTCGCTGGAGTTTCTCAGGGAAATTGCCCACCTGCGCTTCCGCACCAACACCTTTGGCGCTATTTCGCGCATCCGCCACAACATGATTTTTGGCATTCATAAATTTTTTAATGACAAAGGTTTTTACAATATCCATACTCCCATCATCACCGGTTCTGACGCCGAAGGTGCCGGCGAAATGTTCAGGGTTACCACCCTCGATTTAAAAAACCTTCCCAAAGCCGAAGATGGCAGTATCGATTATAAACAGGATTTCTTCGGAAAAGAAACCAACCTTACCGTATCTGGTCAGCTTGAAGCCGAGCTGGCGGCGCTTGCTTTGTCGGAGGTTTACACCTTCGGACCCACTTTCAGGGCTGAAAATTCAAATACTTCGAGACATCTGGCCGAGTTCTGGATGATCGAACCCGAAATGGCTTTCTATGACATCAATGACGACATGGACCTTGCCGAGGAAATGCTTAAATATCTGGTAAAATATGCACTTGACAATTGCATGGAAGACCTGCAGTTTTTATCTGCCCGGTTAGCCGAGGAAGAAAAACAAAAACCTCAGGATCAACGGTCTATGGAACTTATCGAAAAACTGAAATTCGTGCTTGAAAATGATTTTGCACGCATCACCTATACCGAGGCCATTGACATTCTGATGAAATCAAAACAAAACCAGTCGGGCAAATTCTCCTATAAAATCGAAAAATGGGGTGCCGATTTGCAATCTGAACACGAAAGATACCTCGTTGAAAAACATTTCAAAAAACCCGTTATTCTTACAGGATATCCCAAAGAAATCAAGGCCTTCTATATGAAAAACAACGATGATGGAAAAACCGTTCGCGCCATGGATGTTCTGTTCCCCGGTATCGGCGAAATCATCGGAGGCTCACAAAGAGAGGAAAATTACGACAAGCTGGTGGCCAGAATGCGCGAAATGCACATCCCCGAAAAGGAAATGTGGTGGTATCTTGAAACCCGCAAGTTTGGAACCGTCCCTCATAGTGGCTTTGGTTTAGGTTTTGAAAGACTGATGCTTTTTGTAACCGGCATGGGAAATATCCGCGACGTGATTCCGTTCCCCAGAACACCAAAAAATGCTGAATTTTAGGAGTGGTTTATAGGTTTATGGGTTTATGGGTTTATAAGTGGCTGTTTTAAGTTTAACTGCTGTTTCAAGTTTGTAACTTGAAACATTAATTTTTCATACTCGTTTAACATAGAAAATGCACCCGGCCAACCCGGATTTTTTTATTACTTTTCGGACGTTTTTGAAAAAATATTACAGGATGTTAAAACAGAGTTTACAACAGAAGCTTCTTCAAAAATTGTCGCCTCAGCAAATTCAGCTGATCAAACTGCTTGAAATACCTACCATGCAGCTTGAGCAGAGGATTAAGAAGGAACTTGAAGAAAACCCCGCCCTTGAAGAAGGTCCCGACGAAGAAACCGCCGCATCGCAGGATGACGGTCAGGATGAAAAGGAAGCCGATGGCAATCAGGATGAATTTTCTTTGGAAGACTACCTGAACGATGAAGACGTTCCTTCATATAAACTGAGCGCAAACAACTATTCGAAGGATGATGAGCAAAAAGATATTCCATATTCCGTGGGATCAACCTTTCATGAGCAGCTTGAGGTGCAGCTCGGACTAAGAATGCTCGACGAATTGTCGAAAAACCTGGCTTTGTACATTATTGGTAATATTGACGAGGACGGATATCTGCGTCGCGATCTAGAGGCCATTGTCGATGATCTGGCTTTTTCAATGAATATTCAAACCGACGAACAAAAATTATTGGGCATTTTGAGAATTATTCAGGATTTTGATCCTGCAGGCGTTGGTGCCCGTGATTTACAGGAATGCCTCTTGCTTCAGATCGAAAGAAGGGATAAAAAAACCCCGCACATTGATGTGGCTGAAAAAATTCTGAGAAGACATTTTGATGAGTTTACTAAAAAACATTACGACAAGATTGAGAAAAAGCTTGACATTGATGATGAAATCCTGAAAAAAGCCATTGATGAGATCCTGAAATTAAACCCCAAACCGGGAAGCTCTTTCAGCGATCCGATGAATAAATCCTTCCAAACCATCACCCCCGATTTTATTCTGGATATTATTGATGGAGAAATGATTCTGACTCTCAACGCTAAAAACGTCCCCGACCTGAAAATATCAAGATCTTATGCCGATATGATTCAGGATTTTGCAAAAGGCAAGGGAAAAACAATCAAGCAAAACAAGGAAGCCATAACATTTGTAAAACAAAAACTTGATTCGGCCAAATGGTTTATTGATGCCATCAAACAAAGACAAAACACGCTGCTGGTTACCATGAATGCCATCATCGGATTTCAGGAAGAATATTTTATCGAGGGCGATGAAACAAAACTCAAACCCATGATTCTGAAAGATGTGGCAGATATAACCGGACTGGATATCTCAACCATTTCCAGGGTGGCCAATTCAAAATATATCCAGACACATTTTGGAATTTATTCCCTGAAATATTTCTTCTCCGAAGGCATGCAAACCGATTCGGGCGAGGAAGTATCCACAAGGGAAATCAAAAAAATTCTTTCCGAATGTATCGAAAATGAAAACAAAAAGAAACCGGTAACCGATGAAAAACTTGCAGATATCCTGAAAGAAAAAGGGTATCTCATTGCCCGTCGTACCGTTGCCAAATACCGCGAACAGCTAAATATTCCGGTCGCCCGGATGAGAAAGGAACTATAGATGGAAGGAAAAAAAGGTCCTGAATTTTATATTGCTAAAGGAATTTCCTGGCTTTTTCATCCCATGATCATGCCAACGTTGGGAATTATCATGATCAATTTTTATTTTGCTGATGATATGTATCTGACCGGCGAGGGAAAAAATGCCGTAATCTGGATTACCCTTATCTCCACATTCATTCTTCCGCTGGCTTTTATTCCTTTTATGCTGTACCAGAAACTTATCGAAACCATCGAATTGAAAACCATCCGCGAACGCATGGCTCCGCTGTTGATTACTTCGGTTTTTTATTTTTTCTCGGTGTACATTATGAATAAAATGAATGCCCCGCTCATTTATACAACATTTCTGCTAAGCGCAGCCATTTCGGTGTTTTGTGCATTTCTTATCAGTCTGTTTTTTAAAATTTCCACACACATGACCGGAATTGGCGGCATCAGCGGGTTTATCTACACACTCCTGTTATACACCGAAACCAACATGCAATTGCTGCTTTTTGCCTCAATTTTTGCTGCCGGATTTATTGCTTATGCCCGTCTGCGACTCAACGCACACAATGCTTTTCAGGTATATTCCGGCTACCTGCTTGGTGTTGCAGTTAGTTTTCTGGTGTTTTATATTGACCGGACTGAGATTTTGCTTTCGATGTGAATGCCTTACGTGTCTGTTTTTTAGTTTTCTTTGCAATAATTTTTTACAATCAACGTAAGTAAGAAAAACTTTTTAATCTTTCTTTTAATGCATTTTAAGTACTGCAAACATATACTCCCTTTATTTTTTCTTCTGCTGTTTTCCTGCACCACAAAAAAAACAATCACCTTCGAAACCCTCGAACCCGCTACAAAAACCATTTCTCCATCCCTGAAAAAAATGCTGTTGGTCTATTCTCCCGATAATCTGAGGATGAGAATGTACATTAATGACAATGACAGTCTGGTTTACATGTTTAACAATTCAACCCAAGAATTTTTCCCTGAGTATTTCAACGTTTTTACTGAAAAAAATACTGCGGTGGGAAAATTTCAGTCCGTTGATTCGATGAGTTTTATGGGAGAATTCAATTCGGTTGTTGCCCAGTGGCTTTGCGATGACAACAAGGCCGACGGGTTGATTTATATAGACAAATTTTATATGGCAGCTTTGTTTTATGAATTGTATGGGTTGGATGCCGCCACAAAAGGAAAGTACTATATGGAGAACCTTTTTAAGTCTGGAATAAAAATTTTCAATGGCCGAACTGGCAATTTTACCCATGATTTCAGCATGGAAGGAAAATGGGGATTTTATGAGAAAAAACTTCCCGAAGATACTGTGGCCGATAACTATCCAGATCTGATAAAAAACATCAGCAGCTATGTGGCCGACAGCAGCTTCAGCTACATCTCACCATACTGGAAAACCAACCAACGAAAAATCGTGGTCACTGAAAATTCAGGGTTTAAAACTGCATGGAAAATGGCCGGAGAAAACAAATGGGACGAGGCTCTTGCCGAATGGAAAAAATATGAAAACTGCAAAAGCAAAAGAGTAAGAAATTTTGCCCTGTATAATATGGCTGTTTACTTCGAGTACATCGACAATCTGGCTAAAGCCGATTCCCTGATGTCTGTTGTCAATGCCGAAACTAAATCGCCCCTTTTTATTAAATACCAAAAAACTCTTTCCCGGCGTTTTGTCGACCGCAGGGTTTTGAAGGTTCAAATGGGGAATTGAGTTATCCCATTTTGGTTGGGTATAGTTTTGATTGAGGGTTGGGTATGTCTTTGAGTCGCGCCCTGACTATCCAGGGCTATTTTAAAAAAGTAGATATAAAATTCTCAAACGCACACTACCGCAGTGCGTGTGTTTTAGATCGTGTTTGCTAAAATGTGTTACATATTATTTAATATAGGCTTAAAACGGGCGGAGGTTATTAAAGACTTTTTGAGTCAAATTGATTGTTTTTAAATTGACTAACTGAATACCCAAATAGTAGCACTGTCATTGCAAGGAGCTTACGCAATTCTTATCGCTTCTGCAAAGTTAATGCGACGAAGCAATCTCACAATAATGTTCGCGAATTCAATTAGGAGATTGCTTCATCGCATGGGCCTCTTTAATAATCGAATAGTGTGGTCAAGCTCTTCGCAATGACCGACATTTAAAGGGCTTACCGTTGATAATGTAAACAGATAGTCTTTCATTAAAAATGATTTACAATGTTGCTTAATCTATCACACAATTATTTTTAGTTTTCATTATGAAAAATAAAGCTATTTTGTATTTTTGTGAAAAATAGTTTTATGGCTCTACAATACAATAAATTATATCAGTCTTTGAAAAAGGTTTCGGGGGAATGGCATGCTGGCCATTTTGAATGGTATTTTTATTGGGATTTTCTGAAATTCTATGAAAACGGTATAGTAATTAGTTGTAATAATAATAAGGATGATTTAAATGATATAAATGATTGGTTTAATGTCGAAAATGAAAAAGCCTTTTTTAATAAAGGTACTTATTTAATAAAAGGTAATTCAATTGAGATAAATATTTCCGTTGCAGTAGGGTCAATCAAATACTATGGGGAAATAAGTAATAATTATCTTATTGTATCAACAATAAATGAATCAGTAGGTTATAAAAACATTGACTTTTTTGAACTTACAGTATGATTATGGTATAGGTATATAAATTCCTTTTAAAGCATCCCATTCATATTTTCCTTCCACGACAAGACTTTCCATAAAATCAATTTCTTTTCCAAAACCAGTTTTAACTCTACTTCCTGAAACAATCCTAAAAGAAAAATCTGCGTTTAATTGAAACTTTAATAAATCATTTTCTTTATCACTTAACACCACCACATCAGCTTTACTATCGGTAATTTTTTTTAGCCATGGCAAATTATATTCCTCCCAATACTGATCTCCATTTAAGTAAAGGGAATTATCAGTGTTTAGTAATTTAAATCCCTCTTTTGATGTGGTACTAAAATTTGACGCATTTGTTTGTGGAAATTCTATTGATTCAATTGCGTTTTTTGTATCACTAATGAACGTTCCATCAGGCATTTGTTTGTTATATACCCCAATCAACCCTTTAGGATTATCAGCATTTCCAACGATAATTCTATCCGGCAGCCAGCTTGGTTTGAAATTTAGTTGGGCAGCCAAATCCCCCACAATCCCCAAAACCCGCTCCCTCTTAGCCAAATCCCCGCTCTCATCCATCACCCCCTTAACCTGGGCCGGAGTGATTTCATTGCGGGCAATTTTTTCGTTCAGGGCGTTGATGGTTTCGTCGGTAAAGGACGGCGGCGAATCGAATTTAAACAGTTTCTGGATGTGCGGGGCAAAGGTCTCGGCTTTGTTGGTTATCTTCCGGTAGGTGCTGCCTGCTCCATCCAATACCCAACGGGCGCCTTTGTATAATAAATGCTGCCCGCGCATGGCTCCTTTTACCAGCAATGCCCCGCCCCCGGTGATCAACAAACCGGCGGAGTAACAGGCCATCTGCTCGTAATCGCCCATGGCCGAGGCAAAAATAAATCCTGCCGCATCGGCGAGCTGGTCTATGCCCGGAACAAGCCCCAGCACATCGCATATTCCTAAAACAACCGGACTGATCAACGGCATGTAACCGTAATCATAACACACATCGTCGAGATTCATGTATTTCTCATCCTCACCGTACCCGTCGAACCACATGATGTTCCAGAGATTGAGCCACTCGCGCAACCCGTTGAACTCGAAGGCCTGATGCTCGGCGTAACACTTGTAATACTCCGGAATGTATTTCTCCATGAACTGCTTCGATTCTATGGCTGTCCATTCACTGTTCTGCGCTGCACGGGCAAGGATATCTTCTCGGGCAAGCTCGAATTGGTATAGCTCGAGTGCGTATTGCTCTTCGGGTTTGCCGGTCGGAGCTGATCCGGTACCGCCATAAACGTTATAAACCGGCGAAGGCTTTTCCAGATCTTTCATCTCCTCAAACTCCGGCTCCATGTAAAAATTCACCCCGTTGATATAGGATCTTCCCGACTGGTTTCCCAGATTTTTGTACTTGTAGGAAATGGACCCGTCGGCAAACAAAAAGGCGGAATACACACGGCAGGGCTTGTTGATGTACTTGTAAACCCCGAGGATCAGATCGAAGGAGCCGCTGAACGGGGCCTGAACAAATATATCGCCCGATACATGGTTGCGGTTGTCACAGATGCCGGGCATCAGGTACTGCTTGGGCGCCGTACCGTATCCGCCCTCGATGCGCACGTAGGGAATCACAAGCAAAATGCTGTTGGGATGTGATTTGAGATAGTCCGATTTGTTGTAGATGTCGCGGGCAAAATTGTTGCGGACGTTCTGGTCAGCATCCAGCATGAAATTCACCCCGATGTACAGCACGTAAAATCCTATGCCCGTCTGTTCTTTCAGGTATTCAAGCTTGTGCTCCATGATCTTATAGCGCTCGGTGTGCTCCTGGTTGGCAATGCAGCCGTAGTTGATGATGTGGTATTTATTGTCGCCATAAAGCTGGTTGGTGTCGGTGGGATAGTCGTACAACACGCGGTCGAGCTCCGTGGCCAGATATTCAACAGTGGAGTTTACATACAAGGCCATTTCCTCGGCTGTAATAGATGTGATGCCGTTTCCCGAATACTCGAAACTTTCGGTTATCAGCGGCTCGTTGTTCATGAAGGTGATGTTCTGGCAATCGCCTGCCTGCGTGCGCACAGCATCGCTTGGCGGATCAGCCATCATCACCGGACCTTTGATGTCGGTGCGGCCCGAATAATCACTGCTGTTGGTCCACCGGTAGTCGAACTGGCAAAGCTGCCCGTCGTTAAAAACCCACTCGTTGGTGTAGAGCTGGTCGCCCGGAATGGCAAAGCGGTAATAAGTATTGGTCAAAAACCGGGCAGGGTTAAGATGTGTCAGCTTCATCTTTTCCTCTTCGGATAGGGTTTCCTTTAACACGAGATATTCATCATAAGGGTAATAGCCATGAAAATCGTGCGATTTGGTGTTGATCATCACATACTGCGTACCCTGTAATTTGAAGGCCATCAGATAGCCGCACCTGAATTTTGGCTCCGTAAAATTTTCAATGACAACGGGCAGACACGATGGCGTAAAATAAGCTGTAGTTGTGGCGGCATAATCGGTTGCCAGATTCCCGGTGATGTCGGTGAAATCAACCAGAACCATGTTAAGCTCCGCATCTTCTTCATCTTCGAGCCAGTTTATGATCCATGGCGGATCGTGGATTTCGTCCCACTGGTATTTCCACAACTCGTCACCTTCGCCGTAATCCATAAGATTTTCGGTTGAACCGGATGAAAGAGAAGGGTAATCTGCATAGGTATGTTTTAACCTGAAAACCCCATGTCCGAGCTCATGCGCTATGGTGCGCACATCCTGCGAAAAGATAAACCCGAACTGTTTTTTAAAAGGCATGTATCCCGAAAGGGAAGCGTTGGCGGGGTTCGAAACGAAAAACAGGTAATAAACGTCCTCAGCGTACCCGGGACGACCAATAAATGCCGTGATGACCTCTTTCATCTCCGGGGTGTAGTTAAGCGAGTTATCGGCATCCGTATTGTCAAAAAGATTGTTGGCGTTAAGATCGTAATCAACCGTGAAGCCGGATATGCTGCTTACCGTGAAACCGGCCACTGCTGTCCGGTAGATATTGTTTAGCTCCCATTCCACCGTTGCTGCAGCCGGCACAGGCGCTTCATTTACCGATACCAGAACCACCTGCCGCATTTCCTTTTCGTAGGATACAACGTTGGTCATTCCCAGGGTCAGTTCCTTTGCGTTTCCGGGTGCAGACCGGTCGGTATAGATGGCAGTGAGGGCGGTTTCGTTGTTGTTGCCCGGACCGGTTATCAGCAGTTGTTTGTCCAGTCCGGTATTGATCACCGGCACGTTTTCGCCTGTGCGCACAAGCTGAAAAAGAACCGAATCGGGGGTAAATCCGGCATAGACCGAATCGGTGTTCGTGGTTATTTTAAATGAGATGTGGTCAGATGTGCCTGTTTCCACAGATTTCCAGGGGATGAGGTAATCCTTTTTGTTGATTCTTGTTTTTTCGTACTTGCCGGACAGTTCGGGATATTGCAAACTGTCAAACCCGTAGATTTGATTTTGTGCAGGGAAAAATGAAACGGTCGCCGGAGTGAAAATATTCTGCTCCGGCGGACCAAAAAGCGCATGCAGAGCATCAATGATTGCCTGTGCAAGGGAACGGTCGTGGCCGGGATCAAGTGCATCATGGAGCATGGAGTTCAGCAGGCCGCTGATTTCTGCAAGGACGGATGACATGTGCTGCAGGTCAGAACTGGGGACCAGTGAAACGGAGACAGAGAAGAGGTTTCCTTCGGCGGGAGGAGAAAATTCGGCTGTGAAGATCAGGTAGGGAGGTTGAAAATCTTCGTATTTGTTTTCGGAGAGGAGGTTGACAAATTCGGCCAATATTCCCGAATCCCTGACAAAAGCCTGTGTATATATGTTAAGTCCGGATGACTGTTTGTATGATTCGATTTCAGAAACAAGCGCGCTGTCGGTGAGGGACGAATAAATTTCCACAATGTTGCCGGCATTGGTGAAAATGGGCTCCCACACATTAATCTGTGCCCATGTGATATTGAAAAAACAAATCAGAAAAAGAGGTATGAGAAAACTTTTTTTCATGGTTATACTGTTCAAAATAACATCTTATGTAAACAACAAACAATTATAACAAATGTTTTTGATATGTAAATAATGTTTTGATAAATTATTTTCAGGAAATGTTATTTTCAGGCAACCATTACTTAAGAAATCACGTCTTTTTATCAAAACTATTATACTATGAAAAAGGGACTTTTATTGATTCTTTTCATTTTCTGCTTTACACTTAACCCGTTTTCTCAGGTAATTTTTTTCTCGGGAGATATAAACAGCAATACTTTATGGGATGCAGATACAGTTAAAATAACGGGAAATGTATCCATAAACAGCGGGGCCACTCTGGCCATTGCACCCGGAACAGTTATTTCTTTACAGGGCTATTACCGGATCACTGTTCTGGGAGCTATTATTGCCTGTGGTATTGAAAACGATTCCATAATTTTTACCGTTCAGGACACTTCACTTTGCTATTTGGAAGATACATTGGCAGGCGGATGGGATGGTATACATCTTGATTCTGTTTCTGAAACAAATGATTCCAGTATTTTTAAATATTGCGGAATTTATTATGGGAAAAGCTTTAACAATGGCGGGGGAATTTATTTAAAATACAATAACAAGGTCCGCTTTGATCATTGTACTTTCTTTCATAATATGTGTCATTGGGATGGTGGAGGAATGGTGATTGAATATTCAGACTGTATCATCCGAAATTGTGAATTCTATAAAAATAATGGCCGCGCACACGGGGGTGGTTTATGCTCATATGGTGGGAAACCCGAATTCGAAAACAATCTATTTTATATGAATTTTACGTGGGGCTGAGGCGGCGGAATGAGCTGCTACTACAGCTTAAGCAACATAAACGCAAACAGGTTTCATAACAATTGGGCAGATATTTGCGGAGGAGGATTTTATGGTTACGGAGGAATTTTTAAGATCACAAACAATTTGGTTACAAACAACGGGAGGCATGCCATTAAAAACACATTATCGGATTTTTATATGCGAAATAATACCGTTGCATTGAATCAGGGAGCAGCTATTTATGTTGAAGAAGGAGCGTTGTTTAATCTGGCCAACAACATTTTCTGGGGGAATGAATATGCGGGAATTGACACGTCTGTTTATACTACCGTGACTTTATTGACCAACAATATCATTGAAAGTTTTCCCGGGGCCGCTGATCCGCTATTTATAAATCCTACTGTGGGTTTCGGAATCGATTACGATGGTTTGTCGGCCGACTGGACGCTCAATGAATTTTCACCGGCTTTCAACGCGGGAACACCTGATACAACAGGATTGTTCATTCCAATCACCGACCTCGACGGCCACCAAAGAATTATTGCCGACACCATTGATATGGGTTGTTTTGAGTATGATTATGGAATTTCTGTTGACCAGCCGGAAAGCAAAGAAAACCTGATTGTATATCCAAACCCCGCCCGGGATGTTATTTATTTTAATACCCGGGAAATTATTGAATCTGTTACAGCAACAGATATTTCGGGCAAGAAATTCCATTTGCGATCAAACAGAAACAGCGCAGACATCCGTTTTTTACCGGCAGGAATTTATGAATTGAAAATACGCAATCAGAAAAAGAAATTTACAGAAAAAATAATGTTGATTAAACTGTAGGGCCATGCCTCTGCATGGCTGTGCTTTTAATGACATACCCAAAACATTAAAAAACCCCGGAACCCCGGGGTTTTTAATTGAACCAATAAACATTCTATGAAAATCTGCTACGAAAATCCTTTACGTTTTTATGAATTTTGTCAAGTTTACCCAACAAAAGTACCATCACATGAAAAAAGATCCGTTACAGAATTTTGTAAAAAAGTTATAGGAGGGAGAAAAAGCCACAGGAAAGCAAAAAGCCGCCAATACTCAAATTTTTAATCATTCGCGCATTAGCGGCTAACTTAAAAATATTTCAATCAAAAAACTAAGCCAAAACTTTCATGGCAGCATTATAATCGGGTTCTTCAACAATTTCGGGAACCTGCTGCGAATAAACAACTTTATGGTTTTCATCAAGAATCACAACAGCCCTTGAATGCAGGTGTGCAAGCGGACCATCGGCGATTTCAAGACCATAGTTTTTACCAAATTCGCCAGTGGCAAAATCGGAAAGGGTAATTACGTTATTTAAGCCTTCGGCTCCGCAGAATCTTGCCTGAGCAAAGGGAAGATCGCGTGAAATACAAAGCACTTTTGTGTTTTTCATGTCACCGGCAAGCTTGTTGAACTGACGGACTGATGCAGCGCAAACACCTGTATCCAGACTTGGGAATATGTTCAGTACCAGTCTCTGTCCTTTAAAATCGGCCAGCGATACAACTGAAAGATCTGATTTTACAAGTCTGAAATCTTTTGCGTTTTCACCGTTTTTTGGAAGTTCACCTGTGGTGTTGAAGGGATTTCCCTTTAAAGTTATTTTTGCCATATTAAATCTGTTTAAGGTTTATTAAAATGTTTAGCGATACAAATATATATAAAAAAATCAATTTAAGTACTTAATAGCTTAAATTATTTTAAAATAATTTGTTAAATGTTGAATATTAACATATTAAGATTTTTTAGATTTCCTTCTCCTGACAGCTTTAAATACCAGGTATCCCACAAAAAGAACAGCAATGGCGATAAATCCCCAGGTTATTTCCTGCATGTACTCTTCCCATTTGTCAATGAGATAATAGCTGAGTACGGCAAGAATGGTGTTCCAAATCAAACTTCCAAGCGCAGTAAACAGAATGAAACTTTTCAGGTTCATTTTGGATAAGCCGGCCGGAATGGATATCAAATGCCTGATTCCCGGCAACAATCTTCCGATAAAAGTTGAGATATTTCCGTTTTTTAGAAAGTAGTTTTCTGCATGCTCAACCTTTTGCCTGTTGATGAAAAAGATCCTTGCCAGTTTGCTGTCTGCCAGTCCATATATAATTTTTCTCCCCAGATAGTACGACAGCATATAATTAAATAATGCACCGATAACACAACCGACGGTAGAGAAAACAATAATCAGAATCAGGTTTAACTGTCCGGTTACAGCCAGGTAAGCAGCCGGCGGAATAACCAGCTCACTGGGAAGCGGGACAAAAGAACTTTCAACCGCCATTAAAACTGTTATTGTGAAATAATTGATGTTGGCAAGGTACCAGTCAATAAAGGGTTGCAGAAATTCGAGCATGTTTTTTTCTTGCAAAGATAGAAAAATTGGTTTAATAGTGAAATGTGTGAAAATACATATGCAACCACCAACCAGTGGTTGTCATTTCGACTGAAGGGAGAAATCTCCAATTATATCACCGGCAACTAATTATTTTAAATTATACGTCATTTAAAAACCAAATTATTATAAATTTGCGTTGACCAGCGAAGAATAACATGAGCTTTTAATTGAAAAAAACGGGAATCATATTAATCACAATCCTTCTGCTGCTTTCCGCCGAAAACGCCAGATCGCAATCCCATATCCGCACCTTTTTCGATGCCGGCTCAAACAATGTTTCTGATGGTTTGTTTCTTAAATCAACGGTGGCCGGACAATATCAATATCGCAGGATTTTTATTTTTGCAGCGTCGCGGTTTAACCTGGTTTCAAAAACAGAAAGCGCTTTTTCAGGAGCTGAGCTTCATGTCTCAAAAAAATTCCCTACCAGATATTGCAACTATAATATCGATGGCTTTTTATTTCACAACAAACACATTAAAAAAATGTTTGAAAACAAGGCCGGACTCTTAGCTGGAATAGATCTGGTTCACTGGACCATCAATTTTGGTATTTCAAAAGGGGTTTCGGGTTTTACCCAAAAAGCAGCCGATGAATATGGGATAACGAGTGGCCGGACGATGACAGAAAAACTTAATTTCATTTATCAGTTCAAATACAAGGTCTTTAAAAATGAGGAAAAACTTACTATTTCACTGACAAACAGGGATGTTTTTCTTGTGGAAAAGGAACCCAATCCGCTGATCAGTGTGGGCGGGTATTACAAATTGACCGAATACATTAAATGCACCGGAGAATTGTTTTATAAAACGAACGGGACGCTGAATCTGGCAGCAAATTATTTTGGTTTTTACTTTAGAGCGGGGGTGAAATGGGAACTAAAGTAATCATCTTTCTTTTGGTATGCATTTCCCTGGTTTCCTGCAAAAAACTCGATCCCAAAGGTCTGTTTGCCTCCGATGATCCTGCAAACAAAAGGTTTGAGCAGTCTCAGGATTGGAATACCGCCCATCCGGCAGTCGAAATAATCACCGGTTCAGATTCCTACACCATTTTTGCTTTGGGCGACAGCCATATCGGCGAAACCGCAAGTCTTGATTCATTTCTGACCGAAGCAACAGAGCAAAATATTACAGCAGTGCTCATGGCAGGCGACCTCACCACAGGCCATGTAGAAGACCAGATGAGATCCAGCGATATTATTAACATGCATGATACTTTGAATATCTTTACCACACCGGGAAACCACGATCTATTTTTTGACGGGTGGGAAACATTTTTTTCGCTTTTCGGAGCATCTTCATATTATTTTTCGGTAAAAACACCATCCGCCTCCGATCTCTTTATTTGTCTGGACACAGGCGGAGCCACGCTGGGCAAAGACCAGTTCGAATGGTTAAAAAACCTTCTCGAATCTGAGCGCAATAATTTCAGGCACTGCATCATTTTCACCCACATCAATTTCCCGCGATTCAGAACGATCTTCAGCAGTAATCAGGCAGCCGAGGAAATGTATACGTTGTTCGACCTGATGTCAAAGCACAAAGTGGATATGGTAATCGGTGCCCACGACCACGAGCGCAACGCAGTGCAGTTTGGCAATACGCTATACGTAACCATGGATGCTTTTAGCAGAGAGGAAGAAGTTTCGGGATATCTGAAACTTGAGGTCGACAGTGAAAATCTGATTTATTTTTTTGAACAATAATAATTGTAACTAAATATCCTCCGGTTCAGGGGCATCCTCAATATTGGTAAAAAGATTGTAATCATCCAGATCTTCATTACTTCGGGTTTCCTCGCCGTAGATGGCATCAAGATCCTGATCAAGAATGTCGTTTATAGAAACATCAACCACCATTATTTGTTTGGGAGCTAAACCTTTGGAGAGGACGCATTGGGGATATTTCTTTTTAGGTTCCGGACTGAGAATTTCCTTCAGTTCGATATAAAAAGCGCGATCTGAAAAGAAATCAAAAACATAGATCAGCCGGTCTTTCACTTTTTTAATTAAATAATCAAGATTCACCTCCGACATAACCAGAGAATTGCTTTCCATATCCATCATGGTAATTTCCATTCCCTTTTTCCATCCATCCTCAACCAGAAAAAAAGAAGTTATTTGTGTCATATCATAATCGGCCGATTTTTGAATGGCCTCGTGAAAATCAAGAAAAGAACTGTCTTTTCTGATGTCAATCTCCCTGTAAAACTGGTCTTCATCAGGAGAAACTATTCTGAATCTGTATATCATATCCGTTCCGATAAAAATTTCATTGTATCCACTCCATCTGCATAATCATCAATTTCAGGCTGTTGGGCTTTTCCGAAACCTATGGCTCCGGGAATTTTCCCTGAGTTTGAAATCACACACTGCAACCGGTCTTTTATGCTGATGAACGTATCGGCTAAATTACAAATATCTCCGTAATTTTCATAGTAGAGAACCGAAATCGGGGATGATAAATCACTGCTTTTTTTCAGGAGGATATTTCCTGCATCGTAATACTCTTCACGGTTAAGGAGATATATGGATTTATAATAATCAAAATTATTGATGTACTTATTGTGGTCCATCAGATGTTTATATTCTGAAAACGGCTTTTCAAATTGTTTAAAATCATATTTTTCAGGCAGATAAATCTTGGATACGTTTCGGCAGCCTTTTCCGAAATACAAAAAGACATCCTTTGCCAGATATTTCAGATCTTCCTCTGTTTCATCTCCGGTCAATACCGCAACCGAATTTCTGTTTTTACGGATTATGTGCGGATATTTTTTAAAATAATACTCAAAATAATTTGCTGAATTATCGCTGCCCGTTGCAATGATCGCATCGAAAGTTCCGGGTTTTTCATCGGTAAAGGTTATTTTTTCTGAGAAACCGGGATCAATCTTAATGAGCAGTTCGCTGATTTTTGAAAACAAATAATTGTCCTTATGTGAGATTTTTCCCAGGAAATTATTTCCCGAAACCAACACGCACATAAAGTCGTGAAATCCCACAAGCGGAATGTTTCCGGCAGTTATAACAGCAATTGTTTTTGGACGGGATCCGGATTTTTTATGCGGATATCGGGCTGCCCATTCATACAATTTTTTTTTATGGAGCATTTTACTCAGTGATTCCAGGGCAAAAACCGAAAACTCACGGGTAAACCAGGGATTGAGCATTTCATTTTCCCTGAGATTTTCTTCAGTAGCCAGAGACATCATCTCACGGCCCAGTTTGGCAAACGCCTTCAGAGTTTTTTCCTGTGTCATTTTTCGGAAATTTTATTCAGAAACCCTGAGAGAAGTCTCACTCCCACTCCGGTTGCGCCCTTTCCAAGATATGAACCGTTTGTTTTTTTGAATGCCTGGCCGGCAATATCAATATGAATCCAGGGATAATCGGTAAAATGTTCCAGAAATTTTCCGGCAGTGATCATTCCTGCTGTTTTTCCGCCCGTATTTTTTATATCGGCAATGGATGATTTGATCATCTCCCCGTACTCATTCCACAAGGGAAATTCAATAAGCCTTTCACGGAATAAATCGCCGGCCACAGTGAGCTTTTCTTTGATTGTTTTGTTCGCGGTTCCCATAAACGGAATTCCGTGCGGTCCCACCGCCTGGTTCGCCGAGCCGGTAAGCGTGGCAATATCAATTACCAGCATGGGTTTGAATCGTTTTGCGTAACTGAGCGCATCGGCCAGGATCATGCGGCCTTCGGCATCGGTATTTAGCACTTCAACGGTTGTTCCGTCGTGCATGGTGACCACATCGCCGGGAACGACGGCATTTTCGCCCGGGCGGTTATCGGTGGCCGGAATCAGGGCAACCACCCACAGGGGCATTTTCGATCTTGCCAGAGCAAAAATTGTTCCGGTTACCGCAGCAGCTCCGGCCATATCTGATTTCATGTAATCCATGGAGTCAGTGGGTTTCAGACTTAATCCGCCGGTATCAAAAACAACACCCTTTCCCACCAGGACAACAGGGTTTTTGTTCACTGCGTTTTTTGCTTTCCATTCAATGGTTGTAAAAGTAGGGGGATCAATACTTCCCCGGTTAATGGCAAGCAGTCCGCCCATCTTTAATGACTCAATCTTTTTATGATCGAAAATTTCAACAGAAAAACCGGAGCGCGGAGCAAGTTTGTCAATTTCCTGAGATAGTTTTTGCGCAGTGAGGTATGACAAGGGTTCGTTTGTGAGGTCGCGGGCAATGGCTATTCCTTCCATGATATTCCCAAAAAACTCAAAATCTTTTTTCGATATTTTTTTATCCAGCAGACCCGCTTCGGTCAGGGAATTTTTCTTTTTTTCAGATTTAGAGAAATATTTCAGAAACTGATAATTTGATAAAACCATTCCTTCGGCAAAAGCCAGGGTAATATCTTTTTCCCGGGTTTCATTTTTAATGACAACCGATTTCAAAGCTTTTTTATTTGCGTGGCCAACAATTTTCCCGGCCGCATCGCGTGCTTTTTCAAGTGTTGCTCCCGGATCCTCTTTCTTCAGCTCCCCTGCAGGCACCACATACACGTATCTTTTATACTGATTGATAATGACAACATCATCCTTTTTTATTCTTTCTTTGATATAATCGGATTCTCTTTTTGAAAAAATAATTTTATCGGGAATGAATTTTTTTCCTGCAAGAATGATCAGATTGTCTTTTTCTTTAATGGTATTTACAAGGGTCAGTTTCATTTTTTCAGTTTTAAATTGAAATAAATATCTGCAAATAAAACAAGGTTTTTTAAATAATCCAGTGTAAAGTTAATAATTTTGTGGCGGATATTATTTGAAAAACGCAGTTGGATAAAATCGGGAAAATATTAGAAAAAGTTTTACATCAGGAATTTCCTGACAAAGAAGAAGGACTAATTCTTTTCAGGCAGGCCTCTTTATCAGAGCTTATTCATTGTGCGTGGGAACTCAGAAAAAAGATAAAAAACGACGACAAAAAGGTCAGCTGGATCATCGACCGCAATGTCAACATCACCAATGTGTGCTGCTCACAGTGTAAGTTTTGCAATTTTTACCGCAAGCCCGGAGATGAAAACGCCTACATTACAACCATCGAACAATACAAAGAGAAGATCAGCGAATTAAAAAAACTCGGTGGTAATCAGCTTTTATTGCAGGGCGGATTGCATCCACGGCTCGGACTTTCTTTCTATGCCGATCTTTTCAGTGAGTTGAAAAAAATTGAACCCGGATTGAAACTTCATGCGCTGGGTCCACCTGAAATTCATCATCTGTCGCGATTGGAAAAAATACCGGTGAGCAAAATTCTTGAAAGACTGGCAGATGCAGGTTTGGACAGTTTGCCGGGTGCCGGAGCCGAAATTCTCAGCGACCGTGTCAGGAAAATTATTTCCCCTGTCAAATGTACCACCCAACAATGGCTTGATGTGATGCGTGAAGCCCACAAAATAAATCTGGTTACCTCGGCCACAATGATGTTTGGCCATGTTGAAACAGATGAAGAAATTTTGGATCACCTTTTGGCGTTGAGACAGGTGCAAAGTGAAAAACCCGCTTCGTCCAAAGGATTTATTTCGTTCACTCCCTGGCCCTATCAGGAAAAGGGAACCGATCTGCAAAAGCAGGGAATGCTGGCAAAAAACACAGATGCTGCTTATTATGTCAGACTGATCGCATTGAGCAGAATCATGCTTCAGAATGTAGAAAATATTCAGGCCTCATGGCTCACCGTTGGAAAAGACACGGCACAGGTATGTCTTCACGCCGGAGCCAATGATTTCGGGTCAATTATGATTGAGGAAAATGTTGTTTCTTCGGCCGGAGCTTCATATAAATTTGATGCAGAAGGAATTCAGAAAGCAATTATTGAGGCAGGGTTTGAGCCGGTATTGAGGGATCAGGGGTATAATTTTTTAAGCCGCTAACTTAGCGAAGCGATCTCTCGCAGCGAAGCAAGAAATGCGCGAATGATTGTAAAAAAAGAAAAAATAATAAGAAAAGTTCATTACCAAATAATCACCGCCCCCCCCCACGAATAGCCCACGCCAAAACCGCACAAAAGCAATTTATCCCCTGATTTTATTTTGTTTTCATCATGTAGGTTTTTCAATGCAATCGGAATGGTTGAGGAAACAGTATTTCCGGTATCAAGAAGGTTGTTGTAGAATTTATCCTCGGGAAGATCCATTTTTTTCATGAGATAGCCCAGCATGTATTTGTTGGCCTGGTGAAGAATAAAATGATCAATCAGGCTTTTTTCTGTTTTGTTTTTCCGTAGTACATTTTCTATCACAACCGGAACCGAGTCAATGGTAAAGTTGAAAATTTCGGGTCCGTTCATATACAGGTTATTGTCTGTGCGGATGTTTCCCGAATCATCGGTAATAATTGGTGCGTTTGGCGTGCAGGGATTTCTGAAGCAGCCGTTGGGAACAATGAGGTTGTTCATGCCTGAGCCGTCGGTACCAAGATCAAATTCAAGGATGTGTTCTTTATCTGAATATTCAATTATTGTTGCAGAAGCAGCGTCGCCAAAAATACTGCGGTTGCTGATATCGCCCGGATGCATGTGCCTGCTGTATGTCTCGCTCATAATGAGCAGCACCGAACGGGCAATTCCGGCTGCAATTAATCCCTTCACAATGGCCAGTCCGTACACATATCCCGAACAGCCCAGATTGAAATCAAACGCACCGCATGTTTTTTTCAGGCCAAGTTTATCCTGCAGAATACAAGCTGAGGTTGGTAAAAAATAATCCGGACTTTGGGTACAGAGCATGACAAAATCAATTTTTGACCGGTCATAGTCTTTCAGGATTTTTTCTCCGGCTTTCAGCGCAAGATCGAGGGCGGTTTCATTTTCTGCGACAATATGTCTTTTCCGGATGCCCAGTTTTTTTTCTATTTTGCCGGCACTCCATTCGGGATGCATACGCCCGATGTCTTCGTTGGTAAGGACATTTTCGGGTAGATAATATTCAATGCTGTGAATTTTGCAGCCCATATTGATTTAAATTTCGGAATAAAGGTACGTATTTTGAAAAATATAACAAATGTCAATTTATACTGCCAGGGTTATTTGAGCTGTTCAAACTGTTTCATAAGCGAAAGGCCTCTGTCCACATAATCGGGATCGAAGGTGCGTGACTTTCCGTTCGAAGGAAACGGATCTCCGGTGTTATGCATGTGAAAAGCATCTCTATACCGGCCTTTTCTGAGGTATGACCCGTAAGTAAGGTCAATCCATTTAATACCCCAGTAAAGAGAATTATCGCCCCGGATGTCAACCACATAAATTCCAAGAATGACACATTTATAGCCCATAAGTTGAAAAGGACCCCAGGATGTGGCCAGGTTTTTTAATCCGTCGTCATTAACATTTTTTACAGTAGTCATTTTCAGATTTTCCATCTTGGAAATTTTCCCGTCGCGAAGTTTTTTAAGTCTTTTAAAAACATGCCTTTCAAATCTTGTGCCGGGCGGTTTCATACCCGAACATTCAAGAGCCACAAGGGCTTTTAGGTATGCGGCGGGCAGACCAAATTCGCCGGCCAGCCGGTCAATTTCCTTTCCATAATTGTGTTCGGTCCGGTTAATGAGGGATTCGTGGTTGTAGTTTTTTTCTGTTTCGGGGACTGTTTTTTTTATCCCAAAAAGAAAGTCCCTGTTGTCATAAACAACAAATACAAGGACAATGGTAAGAAGTATAAAAAGGACCTTGCGATCGGTATGACTAAAATATTTGGTTTTCTTCTTTTTTGCCATGAGGCCGTTTTTGTAAATGCGGGATAAAAATAAATAATTTTTTGGTTTTAATGTTCCGGTGCTCTGCACCTTTGTATGTTGTGTACGCTATTAGCTATATATCTGGCGGTGCTCTGCACCTAAATTGCTATAAACAGTAAAATCTCAGATACAAAAAAAAGAGGCAGCGCTCATAGCCGTCAGGTTTATTTTGCAACAAAATGATTATCAAGCTATAACAAGGAGATCCTTCACTGTGTTCGGGATGACAGTTCGTATTATGTGTTGGGTGTGGAGGTTGAGGAAGGCCAGCCTTCCTCAACCTCCACACCCCTCTTATTCCAAAATGAACCTGACAGCTAGGTGCAGCGCACCGAAACATAAATAATAACCAATTCCTTTCAAACAAAATTTTTCATATCCCAAAAAATAAATATATTGTAAGTACTTTTGTATAATTATAAAATACAATTATGGGCGCAAAGAAAAACAAAAACAAATACAGGGAAACAACCGGACAAGACATGATGGATATGATTTATGGCGTGTTTTCATCTAGTCCGGGAAAATCATTTAACTACAAACAAATTTCTTCAAAACTGAATATAACCGATCCGGCCCTCAGGCAGATGATCACCAAAATACTCAATGTGCTGGTCGGTCAAGGCCGCTTGGTTGAAATTTATACCGGTAAATACAAGCTTAAAGATATGGTGGGATTCATCACCGGAGTTGTTGAACTCACTTCAAAAGGATACGGGTTTGTGAAAACGGATGATATGGATGAGGATGTGTTTATTTCACAGGCAAACCTAAAACATGCGCTCAACGGCGATAAGGTGAAGGTGTACCTGTATGCCCGAAAAAAGGCATTTCATATTGAGGGCGAAGTGACTGAAATACTCGAAAGAGCCGAGCAGATTTTTGTCGGAACCATCGAAGTATCAAAGACTTTTGCTTTTCTGGTTATGGAATCGAAAAAAATGCCTTACGATATTTTTATTCCGCTCGATAAACTCAAAGGCGCCAAAAACGGACAAAAAGCCATTGTCAAAATTACCGACTGGCCCCAAAAAGCCCGCAATCCCTTTGGTGAGGTTACCGAAGTTCTTGGCTATGCCGGAAACAACGAAACTGAAATGCACGCAATTCTGGCTGAATTTAATCTTCCCAATAAATTTCCCCAGGAAGTGTTGGATGCTGCTGAAAAAATAAAATCAAAAATCACCCAAACCGATGAGATGAAACGCCGTGATTTCAGAAAAATTACCACTTTCACCATCGATCCCGTTGATGCAAAAGATTTTGACGATGCCCTTTCTCTCCAAAAACTCGAAAACGGTCATTGGGAAGTGGGTGTGCACATTGCCGATGTTACCCATTATGTTGACGAAGGAACTGAATTGGACGTGGAAGCCCTTGAACGCGCCACATCCGTTTATCTGGTCGACAGGGTCGTGCCCATGTTGCCCGAAAAACTGTCGAATTTTATCTGTTCATTAAGACCTGATGAGGAAAAACTTTGTTTCTCTGCTGTTTTTGAAATGGACGAAAATGCCAATATACTTGAAGAATGGTTTGGTAAAACCATCATCAAATCATGCCGCAGATTTTCTTACGAAGAAGCTCAGGAAATCATTGAAACAGGAAAAGGTGATTTGGCTGATGAGCTGATGGTTCTCGATAAACTGGCAAAAAAACTTCGTGCCGATAGATTTAAATCCGGCGCCATTGCCTTCGACCGTGTTGAGGTGAAATTCTATCTGGATGAAGATTCCAAACCAACCGGAATATTTTTCAAGGAATCAAAAGACTCCAATAAACTTATTGAGGAATTCATGCTTCTGGCTAACAAAAAAGTGGCCTTATTTATCGGGAAAACAAAAGGAGCCAAAAAGACTTTTGTGTACCGTATCCACGATGAACCCAATCAGGAAAAAGTTAGGTCATTCTCCAATTTTATTAAACGTTTTGGGTATAAACTGAACACCAAATCAAAAATTCAGACCGCCCATTCCATGAACCAATTGCTGGTAGAGGTGGCCGGAACCAAAGAGAAAAACATCATAGAGACACTGGCCGTAAGAACAATGGCCAAAGCCGAATATTCAACAAAAAATATCGGGCATTACGGATTGGCGTTTTCACATTATACCCATTTTACCTCGCCCATACGCCGGTATCCCGACATGCTTGTTCACCGCTTGCTTCATGAATACCTGAAAGGCGGACAGTCGGCCGATGTAAAACAGTACGAAAAAATGTGTACCCACTCATCGGAGATGGAAAAAAGAGCCGAAGAAGCCGAGCGCGCTTCCATTAAATATAAACAGGTTGAATTTCTGAAAGACCGGATCGGCGAGCAGTTCGATGGGGTGATTTCAGGAGTTGCCGAATGGGGTGTTTATGTCGAAATAACTGAAAATAAGTGCGAGGGACTGATTCCCTTGCGCGACATGACCGATGATTTCTATATTTTTGATGAGGATGAATATTGCATCTACGGCAAACACACAGGAAAAAGGTTTCAGCTTGGCGAAGAAGTAAAAATTGAGATTGTAAAGGCTAACCTTGCAAAAAAACAGCTGAACTTTAAACTGGTTGAAGATTAGTTTCCTGTTGGTTCTTCGGCAGGAACTTCATCTTCATTGGGAGCATTAAAATATCCAAATTTGAACGTGATCTGCACACTCAGATCACTGAAATTATCATCCGTGAAATCTATTTCAGAGATGCCGGATACTTTTCGGTAATAAACACCAGCGGTAATTTTCAAAAAAGAAGCAATGCTGTACTCAATGTCTAAACCCGGAGTAATCACATAAATATTATCAAGTTTCTGGATATACCCCAATTCGTTGGCAATGGTAACATTCCCCCATCCCAGCATCAGAGTAATGCAAGGATGGACTTTTTTCTTGTTCATAAAAACATATCCTGCCCACAGACCACCATTGGCAAAACCCAGATAATTTCCTGCATAAACAGATGAATCAATCTCAAGTTTATTGCTATTGCCCATTCCATATCCACCGAAAAACAGATTGTCATTAAAGAGAATACCGCCGCCGCCGCCCATCATAAAGGAAAAGTCACCATTTATTTTAGTGAAATTAATCAATGGACCCCCGAACCCCGAAATTTTCGCATTTCCCTGAAACAACAGATTATCTTCTTCATATAAAGTGTCGTTTTCTTCCTGGGCATAGGAAAGCTGAAAAAAAGGAATAATAAGTAAAAATAGAAATAAACGCTTCATTTTATTACGGTAAAAGAATTTATTGTTTATACGAAAGATTAAAAAAAAGTTGCAATAATTTAAACTCTTTGACGAAAGGAGCCGAATTAACATTGGTTCTATGGTCGGGGAAATCGAAAAGTTGTGCTTTGAAATTAATATTTTTCTTTAATTTTAACCTTAGCAAGATTGGACAAGTTGCCATGATTTCTTCATATTATTTTTGCTTAAAATTATTCAGATGGACAACAAAAGTTTAACCGAAAAAGATTATAGGGAACGCGTAAACAATGTTCTGGTTTTCATCAATAAAAATCTTGGTGAAAAGCTTGATCTCAATATTCTGGCTTCGGTTTCAAATTTTTCACCCTTTCATTTTCACAGAATAGTGAGGGCATTTATTAATGAGCCATTGGGAACCTACATCATCCGGCTGAGGGTTGAAATGGCAGCAGGATTGATCGAAAACACCGACCTGAGCATCACTGATATATGCTTTAAGGTTGGGTATGATTCACTCAGCTCATTTAATAAAGCGTTCAAAAAAAGGTTTGACATTTCTCCTTCTGAATACCGGGAAAACAAAAACGCAAAACTGAATTATATGAAAGAAAACGACATGGAAGCGCAGATCAACCTGCTGAATTTTAAATTAAAGCCCAAAGTGAAGGATTATAAAAACAAAAAAGCCGTATATATCCAGTCTTTTGGCGATTATTCCGGTCCGGCTACCGGCGAATCCTGGAATAAAATCTTCGAGTTTGTTAAGAAAAACCGGCTTTTTCATTGGAAAACAGAGTGCTTCGGAATCAGTCTCGACAACCCCGACATCACCGAAACCGACAAATGCCGATATATGGCTTGTGTCACAGTAAGCAAAGAGGTTAAGCCCGACGGCGAAGTGGGGGTGACAAATATTGAAGGGGGAAGGTTCGCGGTATTCAGATATCGGGGTCCATACTCCAACCTCAATCTGGTTTATGCTGCAATTATAAGAAGGTGGTTGCCGCAAAGCGGATATGACCTCAGGGAACAGCCGCTAATGGAAAAATATCTGAACAACCCGGCTAAAACCAAGCCCGAGAGATTGCTCACCGAAATTTATGTTCCTGTTCAATAAAGTATTCAAAACCTTAAATAAATAGTCAAATGGAAAAAATTGATTTCAAAAAAAAGTATAAGAATCTGTTTAGCGCTTCGGCAAAAAAAATAACCATTGAAAACGTACCCGAACTCAACTTTTTAGTTTACAGGGGAAAAGGTCATCCCGAAAACAATCCTGAATATGGACACGCCATGGAATGTTTGTTCAGCGTTGCCTATACCCTGAAATTTATGCTGAAGTTTGATGAGAAAATACAGCCGAAAGGGTATGCCGATTATTCGGTCACTCCGGTCGAAACCCTCTGGTATGGGGAAAATGATCATTTTGATGTGAATAAACCCGAATCATGGTTGTGGGATTGTATGATCCTGACTCCGGCATTTATTGATGCGAAACTTATTGAAAAGGCCAAAGAAGAAATCATTAAAAAGAAAAAGGCTAAAAAGGAAATAGTTCCACCACTTGAAAAGCTGAGATTCGAAAAATTTCATGAGAAAAAAGTGGTACAAACCCTTCATATCGGTCCGTATGGTGAAGTGGGAGAAATCTATCAGAAACTGGAAGAATTCATAGATAAAAACAATCTCAAATGCCATGGAAAAGCCCATGAAATTTACCTCAACAACCCTTGCCGCACGGCACCGGAAAAACTGAAGACGATTGTGCGGCTGCCCGTTTTGTAGAAGATTGGTTGGGACATTTGCAAACACATTATACCGAAAAGCCCGCTCGGTTTTGAGCAGGCTTTTTTGGTTGGTTTTATTCTTTGGTGGTCCCCTATACCGAAAAGCCCATTGGGCCCAACGTCCTTGCGAGGAGCGAGAAAAAGCATTATAGTTTACAAATAAGTTTTTGCGACGAAGCAATCCCCCAATAGTGCCCATGGGCTCCATCAGGAGATTGCTTCGTTCCTCGCAATGACCCGGTTCTATTTGAATTCTTCGACGCCCCGCATCCCTGTCAAACACATTATATTAAAGCCCGCTCGGTTTTGAGCAGGCTTTTTTGGTTGTTTTTATTATTGCCGTTCCCTATTCACCGCTCCAAGTTACAACTTCTATTACGACCAGAGGGAGTATACTTGAAGCTGTTTTAGGGTTTTGTTGGAACATTTTGGGGTTCAGAGTCAACAAAATCACTAATAACTAAAGTGGAATCAATAAGAACACTTTTTTTAAAATAATTTGCTTTAAAGATTTGATTTTTTTGAATATACAGCACACAAGAATCATATGGTTTATTCTCAATACCAGTATACCATTCTTCTCCAGTAAAATAATTCTCTTGAAAATAACCTACTTTATTATCAACTATCCATTTACCAGTTTTTCTATTAAAAATATCATAATTATTTATTTCACTTTGATTAGGGGTAAACTCTGTAAAAATTTTAGAGAAGTAAATCTCTTTTTCATCAATTAAAGCATATAATACAACCAAATACTTGTCTGTTAATTTTTTAACAAAAATACTACCATTCATTTGCGTATTTATTTTTGGAGTTTCAATATTCCCTTTAGTAAAATATTTTAAATTAAAATTATTTAAGCTAGTGTTTTTTATATTAATTATAGAGTCACAACATGAAATTTGAAACATTAACTCCTCTATATAGGAGGAATTTGGCGTACCGTAATCATAATTGTAAATATAATGAAAAACAATGTTATTCCCTACTTCTCTTTGTTTAATTGAATCCTTTGAAATTGAACAGTTCTTGTAAAAATAATACTTACCTGAACCAATTTTAGGTTCATCTTCAAGGTTTTTTTCAATATTTGAGTTTTTTCCTGAACAAGATATTAGGACAGGTAATAGAATAACTAATATTTTTTTAAAATAACTATACATTTCAATAACTTATTGTATTTTACTTTTTTTCTTATGCTCCTCATATTTTTTTATAGCTGCATCTATTACTTTTAACGTTTTTCCAGCTGGACTATTTTTTGGAATATCTTCAATTGGTGGTGATTTACCACTATTAATGGCATCAAAATACTCGTTGAAAAATTTAAGGTTTTCATAAAAATTAAAATAATCAATATGGTCTTTATTTGGCTCCGTTTCTTTTTTCCCTGCTAGCTCTCTCATTAAATGTGCTTCAATTTCATGGAAAAATGTGGCAGTCGATTCTCTTAAGCCTTGCTTTATTCTATTCATGCTAATTGCAACCATGAAAATTGTTTGTCCATTTTCATATGTTTCCATTATTTCATCCTCAGTCATACCCGACATTTTAATAAGATTATCATTTTTGTGCAAAATTTCCATCTCATCTTCAGTTTTATACTTTTTATCTCTTAATTCCCTTGATTGTTGCACATAATTATGCAATGACTCAACAGTAATACCATTTGCATTTCCTTTATACTCACCTTTATAAAAAGTTGTGAAAAGAACTATTTGCGTACTTTCTTTTTCTTTTTTAGAAATTTCATCAATCTTTGATTTTAATGTTTCACTATTTTCAACAACTGTACGAATAGAATAACCCCAATGAAGAAACCTAAAGGAATAGATTAATTTCTCTAATCCTTCTAATTCAACAAATGCAATAGTACTGTTCTCACTAAACGCATAAGGCGAGTTCCAAGGATACTTTGCCGCCAACGGGTCAACAGCAAAGAACCGTCCAATCCTATTATCAGAGATTCTGTATTTGAAAAACGAGTGGCTTCCAGTCTGCCCAGCAATTTCATTTTCAGCTTCCTGGCCTTGAAATCCGAATCCGTACCCTCTCGCGTAAAACTGAGTGTTTTCAAAGGTTTCAGAAAATTGAGGGGTTAAATTTTGCATGGATATCAGGATCTGCTTTCAGTGGAATTTATACTTCCCTTGCTTTAACTTTTACTATTTTTCCGTTTCTTGAAAATATCAGTATGCCATCATTTTGCTTTTTTGAGTTAACAAGTTTTTCGAAGGCCTTTTCAATACCTAACAGAATTTTTTCCCTAAGATTGTTTGTATCAATTTTTTCTTTTTCCATTTGCTTGTTCTGTTCATTTTGTTTTTTTAGAATGATAAAATCTTCTGAAAAACTATTTGTTAGTATTCTTTCGGCTCCCTGCTTGTATGTCTGACCCTTAAAATATATATTCTCTCAGTTGTGATTTTATAAGCTATTCTGTAACTGTATATAATAAAGGATCGGTATGAGCCATCATTATTTGTTTTAAGTTTATCAGGTTCAAAAATCCAAGGATCTTTAGCAAGTTTTTTTGCTGTTAACAATATAGTGTCTTTTACCTTTTTTGCTCCCTGAGGCGATTCTTCTTTTACATAATTGAAAATATCCATTAATTGTCCAGCTGCCTGAACATCCCAAACAACTGTATATTTCCTCGTTTTTACCATTTAGCGGTTGCTTTTTCAAGGTCTTCCTGAGAAATGAATTCACCTTTCTCAATCCTCTCTTCAGCTTGCTTCAGTTCTTTATTATATCGGGCAACACTTATTCTTTCTGCATTGATAAATGATTTTATCATACTCAGAACAGATTCTTTTTGTGACCTGTTCAGCATCCTCAGGTATATACTAAGTTCCTTCTCTATTGTGTGGCTTTCCATGGCTTAACATTTTTGTTATATATACAAATATAGGAAATTTTTAGTTACATTTAATTCTTATATGTTTTAAAGTTGGTTGTCGCAACATAGGTTTTTCCAGTGGTGGCGTGGAATCTAGTGGCCACCAAAAGTTCATGTCAGATGTCAGACGCCATCCCGTATAGCCATCGGGAGTTTGACCCTCGTAAATATTTTTATTACCACTTTATAAAGTTCATTACTGCCGCCAGTTGGCGGATAAACTTCTCGTCCTGATATTCAACAAAAAAACCTCCGAAGAGGTTTTCTTTGTTGACCCATCAAGACTCGAACTTGAAACGACAGAACCAAAATCTGCTGTGTTGCCAATTACACCATGGGTCAATCTTTAAATGAACATTTTTTCAAATGCCCTGCAAAATTATAAAAAATATGGTAGCTGCCAAATTTTTTTTACCCTGTTATGCTTATTTCATTGTTTTATTGCATTTATTCCCATAAACCTATCCACTCCTAGCTCCTGACTCATAATCCATTTCCGCCGGAACAGAATTTATGGTTCTTTATAGCTTTTTGGCCGGCGGTCTGTTTCTCGACCATTCAACCCCGGCTTTCAAGCCGGGGCTGAATTGATCTGGCCTTGCAGGCCGTATGCTTTATAGAATTTAATTGTTTAATCAAAACTTCCGGTTTTTTTACTTTCTCAACCCATCACCCATAATTCATAACCCTGACATCAATGCCTTCTCATCCATTTCCGCCGGAAAATTACCTCTTTGTTTTAATGAGTTCATGGCCGGCGGGTTTGACCACGATCTTCCCACCCCGGCTTGAAAGCCGGGGCTGAATTAAGGCGGCCCTACAGGCCTATGCACAAAAAACTTCTAACTTTCTAACCCATAACCTATAACCCATAACCTATAACCCATAACCTATAACCCATCACTCATAACCCATAACCCATAATTCATAACTCATAACTTTTTCCTATCTTCGCTCCCAAATTTTATTTTTTGTATGAAAGAGTATAAACTGATCAACAATATTGCCGGCTGGATTGCCTTTCTTATTGCCGCTGTTACCTATCTGCTTACCATGGAGCCCACTGCAAGTTTCTGGGATTGTGGCGAGTTTATTGCCACTGCTTATAAACTTGAGGTTGGTCATCCTCCCGGAGCACCCCTGTTTATGCTTCTTGGAAGATTTTTCTCGCTTTTCACATCCGACCCCGAAAGCGTGGCTATGATGATCAATGCCTTATCGGCCCTGGCAAGCGCCTTTACTATTCTTTTTCTTTTCTGGACCATTACCCACCTTGCCCGCAAAATGATTGTCAAAATAGGTGAGGAAATGGATATGGCTAAAATGATTTCGGTTATTGGTGCCGGAATGGTTGGTGCCCTGGCCTATACTTTTTCAGATACTTTCTGGTTTTCGGCGGTTGAGGGTGAAGTGTATGCTCTTTCTTCGCTGTTTACCGCTGTTGTTTTCTGGGCGATACTCAAATGGGAAAATGTGGCCGACGAACCACATGCCGACCGCTGGATAATTTTTATTGCTTATCTCATGGGACTTTCCATTGGCGTCCACCTGCTTAACCTCCTCGCCATTCCGGCCATAGTTTTCGTTTACTATTTCAGAAAATATAAACCCGATGTTAAAGGGATCATCATTACTTCTGTTTTGGGAATTGTAATCCTTGGTCTGGTTCAATATGGAATTGTTCAGGGTCTGGTTAAGGTTGCCGCACAGTTTGAGCTGATTTTTGTGAACGACTTCGGACTTCCTTTTTATTCAGGTGTCTTTGGATTTCTTATTTTGCTTATTGCTTCGCTGGGCTTCGGTATGTATTTTACCCAATTTAAAAACAAGCCCATTCTAAATGTGATTTTTTTCAGCATTGCCTCAATATTGCTGGGTATTCCTTTCTTTTCGGGCAGCACCGCAGTGAGCGTTATAGCCGTTTTGCTAACCATTGCCGGAGCTTACCTGCTGGCAAATAAACAAAAACTGCTGAATACAATTTTATTGGTGTTTACGGTGATTTTACTGGGATATTCTACTTTTGCCACCATTGTCATCAGGTCACTGGCAAATCCGCCCATGGACGAAAACAACCCCGAGAATATTTTCTCTCTGCTCGATTATCTTAACCGCGAGCAGTATGGCGACCGTCCATTATTCTACGGACAATATTATTCTGCTGCTGTTATAGGCACCGAAGAGGGTTCACCAAAATATTATCCCGACCCTGAAACCGGAAAATATAAACTGTATTCCCATAAAATAGAAGTGGAATATTCACCGGAACTGCAAACCATTTTCCCCCGTATGTACGACAACGATCCTTCGCACATCAAAGAATATGAAAAATGGGGCGGCGTAAAAGGAAGAAAAGTGATGGCCACCGTGGTGAGCCGTGATCCTGAAACAGGTGAAAGAACGCTGGTTCAGAAAATGGTTGTGAAACCTACATTTCTCGAAAATCTGCAGTATTTTTTCAAATACCAGGTTGGGCATATGTACCTGCGCTATTTTATGTGGAATTTTGCAGGACGACAGAATGACATCCAGGGACATGGCGGGTTTTTTAACGGCAACTGGATTTCGGGCATTCCTGCTCTTGATGCCGGACGGACAGGTCCCACAGCAAGCATGACCGAGGAAATGAAAAACAATCCCGGAAGAAATGTGTACTATTTGTTGCCGCTAATTCTTGGCCTCATCGGATTTTTTGTTCATTTCAACCTGCACAACAAGGATGCAGTAATTGTTTCATTATTGTTTTTCTTTACGGGAATAGCCATTGTAATTTACCTTAACCAGTATCCCCTACAGCCCCGGGAACGTGATTATGCCTTTGCGGGATCGTTTTATGCCTTTACCATCTGGATCGGATTGGGCATAATTTCACTGTTTAACCTTGCCCGAAAATATATTTCTCCGAAAACAGGGGCAATTGCTTCTACTGTGATTGGCTTGCTGATGGCTCCGGTTATCATGGCCGTTCAAAACTGGGACGACCACGACCGCTCGGGAAGATATACTGCCCGAGATTTTGCAAAAAACTATCTCGATTCCTGCGAACCCAATGCCGTTATTTTTACCAATGGCGACAACGACACTTTCCCGCTCTGGTATGTTCAGGAAGTTGAGGGTTACCGCACCGATGTCAGGGTAATCAATCTCAGTCTGCTGAACACCGACTGGTATATTGACCAGATGAAAAGGGCAGCCTACGACTCCGAAGCCGTGCCTTTTGGCCTTACTCACGACCAATACCGGCAAGGCGGATCGCGCGACTATGTTTATATGGTTGGTGAAGAAGCAAAATATCTTTTCCTGGATGAAAAATATCTGGCCAATCCCAAACAAAAGGAAATTTACAAGGGAATTTTTGAGCTGATGATGGCTGTGATTAAATCTTCAGATATCCCAACCGCTTTTCCGAAAGATTATGCTGAGTTGATAAAAGGACACGAAAACATTCTGCCCTCCCAACTTGCCGATTTTGTAAAGAGACTGACACAGCAGGAAAATGCCACAAAATACAAAATTGACCAGGCGCAGATCAATGAAGTGCAATCAATGCTCAACCAGCTTATCGAAAGCATAGCCGGCGATTTTCTGCCCCTTGACGTGGCCATGAGGTTTGTTCGTGATGACAGCCCGCAATCGGCTATCGAAGGACAAAAATACATACCCTCGCGCAAACTTTGCATCCCCGTTGATAAGGAAAAGGTTTTGAAAAACGGAACCGTATCCCCCGAATATAAAGACAAAATTGTTGACCGCATTGAATTTGAAATCCCCGAAAGCGGCATCAACAAAAACTTCCTGATGATTCTCGACCTCCTGGCCAACAACAACTGGGACCGTCCCGTGTATTTTGCCGTGACCATCGGAAGGGAAAATTTCCTTTACCTTGATGAATATCTGCAGCTTGAGGGGCTTGCCTACAGACTGGTTCCGGTAAAATCAGATCTCGAATATAAAGACATGCGCGACAATACCGTTGGTTTTGTCAACACCAAAATCATGTACCAGAACCTCATGGAAAATTTCCAGTGGGGAAGGATGAACGAGCCTGATGTATATCTTGATGAGCAAAATATCAGAATGCTGTATAATCTTAAAAACAAGTTTTCGCGCCTTGCCGACGAGCTGATCCTTGAAGACAAAAACGACCTCGCCGTTAAAGTCCTCGACCGTTGCAACGAACTCATTCCCAACGAAAGGGTTCCGTATAACCTTTATAATATTGCAATTGTGAAAGGGTATTATCTGGCAGGAGAATACGAAAAAGCACGAAAACACCTGAAAATTCTGGAAGAAAATCTCAATCAGGAGCTGGAATATTACGGAACATTCGACAGTGAAGATTTTAAGTCTATTGAAGACAGAATCCTGGGAGCACAGGACAATCTTTCTTTGGCAAACGGTCTGTGGTATCTCCTTGGCGATAAAAAGCCCGAAGGAGTGAAAATGCCTGCAGGGTTTAAAAAGGAAGACATGTATAAGAAGATAATGCAATACTATAAACTCTCATTCCGCGAAAAAATGGTGTTTATTAATCACCTTGAGCTGGCGGCAGCTTACAGAGAGATGATTACAGGATTCACAGAAGATGTTCGCTCAAAACTTGGATTTGGAAACAGCGAACTCTTTGAGTGGTTTCTGAATGCCCCCGAGGAAAAACTGCTGATGCTCAGGAACACACTCGAGAAACAACTTGACGATAAAAACAAAAAGGAATTTCTTGAATTTATCGATCGTTTCGTTTTATACAACAGAACAAAAGCCGATAAGGAAAAACTTGCAAAACTTGACAATATTGCACTGTTCGAATGGATTGTTTCTTTCTCGGATTATGAAATGATGCTGACAACAGGATTTATTAGAGCGGATATCAATTTGTAATTATGTGGATAAAGTCGTTTAAAGTCATAGAAAAACTGTATCCCAGCGCCCACTGGCATTTTCCGGTGGACGATGGCCGTACTTTTTTGACTTTTGATGACGGTCCGCATCCTTCAATAACCCCCTGGGTACTTGATAAACTTGATGAGTTCAATGCCCGGGCAACATTTTTCTGTCTGGGGAAAAATGTGGAAAAATATCCTGAAATATACAGGGAAATAATCGCGCGGGGTCACCGAACCGGCAACCATACCTTTAATCATAAAAACGGATGGAAAACAGCCAACAAAGATTACTATGAAGATATTCGCAAGGCAGCCGGAGTAATTGATTCAGACCTGTTCAGACCCCCTTATGGCAAAATCAGAAGTTCGCAGCTTTACGCCCTGAAAAAGGAATATTGTATTGTGATGTGGACCTTGCTGAGTATGGATTTTGATAAAAAAATCAGTCCGCAGCAATGCTTAAAAAATGTAACCGGATACATGACCAAGGGAGCAGTAGTTGTTTTTCATGATTCTGAAAAAGCCGAGAAAAACATGAAATATGCCCTTGAAGGCACTCTTGTTAAACTGGCCGAAGCAAAAATGTCATCAGAATCAATTCCCGTGAAAAAACAAGAACAGGCACAATCTTTGCAATTGAATCAACCAATAATAAACGGATAAAATTTACAGAAATGAAAATATTGTTTTCAGTCATACTCATTGGCCTGGCATCTCTGGCTTTTTCGCAGGATACCGTAAAGTACATCAACAAAGAAGTTCTTGTTGATCGGGAGCCGGCTTATCCGGCTGGTGAAATGGCCCTGTATTCATTCATTTACCAAAACCTCAGATTTCCCGATGCCGCAAAAAAACAAACCATTGATGTGGAAGTTTCAGTGAGTTGGGAAGTGCTGACCGATGGCAGTGTAGGCAATGTACAGTTTTTAAGAAAAGCAGGTTATGGAATTGACGAAGAGATAGAAAAACTCATCCGATCACAAAAATTTCTTCCCTGTATCCAGGAAGGCAAAATTGTAAAAATGACCATGATGATGAATCTGCCTGTACAGCGGCGCGCAGATACTAATTAGTGATGGTGTTTATTTCGATTAAGTATAAAAAACATTGCAGCTTCAGCGGCAGGAAGCATAGAATTAAAATTGTCATATTGCCCGTATCCAATCATTAAATCAAAACTCAGGTTTGGTGAAGCAAATAATTTGAAATCAACACCCAGCCCGGAATTCCATTTGGTTGTTTCTCTGACTTCCTGATAATAATAATTTGTCTCATAATTCCTGTAAATAGCACTGTTTGCAAAGTAAAGATTTAACTCGAAAGTTTTACTGCTGGCCGATGAAATTTTGTAAAACAAAGTCAGTCCGTTACTCACGGTAACATCCCTTCCGTCCCTCATAACCAGCGGGACACAGTTTATTTGAATGCCAAAATTTTTTATGAGGCAGCGGTAAGAAAACCCCATGCCGGTTGTTGTTCCAACGGCAAATCCCAGTTCATGCCTTAATTTACTTTTTTTAACAGAATCTGCATCGTGATTTTGTGCGTAAATGGCATTGACGACAAATACTATTGATAAAAACAGAATGATTTTTTTCATGACACATAAAATATATGCAATGATAAATAAAAATCAAAGCAACACCAAAAACTGAATAAAAAAATTTCGGCAAGAATAATGAAATAGCTTCTACGAATTCATTTGCGAAGGCAAAAGAGAATGAACTACCACGTTGCAAGCAAACGGGGTATCAACTTAGGCTTTATTACATATCCGCCCCAAGGGGCGAGGAACCGAGTTTACGAGCTCGGCGAAGCCAATAAAACCTTAGAGATCCCTCGGCTTCCCTCGGGATCAGTTCGACTAAATAATTTCAGTTCACTATCGTTCCTGAAATTATAGTCTCATTGACTTAAAAGCTTCTGAACCCAATAACTTCCCTGACTTCCTTCAGTGTTTTGGATGCCGATGCCCGGGCTTTTTCAGCACCCTGACGGGCTACCTTACCCAAAAAATTATTGTCGGCGGTATATTCCAGAATTTTTTCCCTGATGGGCGAAGTATATTTGATAATATCTTCGGCAAGCTGTTTTTTCAGATCGCCGTATCTGACTTCACAACTGTTGTATTTGTCTTCGAAATAACTTACGGTGTCAGGTGTTGATACCACCTTAAGTAAGGCATAAAGATTTTCAACTGCCTCGGGTTTTTTGCTGTTTTTTTCTGTTGGTCCGGCATCCGTTACGGCCCGCATAACCTTTTTTCTGATGGCTTCGGGTTCATCGGCCAGATTGATGGCGTTGCCCTCAGATTTTCCCATTTTTCCGCTTCCGTCGAGTCCCGGAATTTTAATCAGGTCATTTCCAAAATTAAATGGTTTGGGCTCGGGGAAAATTTCAGCTTTATACATATTATTAAAACGCCTGGCAAATTTTCGGGCCATTTCCACATGTTGTTCCTGGTCTTTTCCCACAGGAACATGGTGCGCTTTGTGAATGATGATATCGGCTGCCTGCAAAACGGGATAGGTTAGCAAACCTGCATTCACATTGTCGGGTTGTTTTCTCACTTTGTCCTTGAAGGTAGTGGTCCTTTCAAGCTCCCCCACATAGGCATTCATGCTGAGCAAAAGATACAATTCGGGGATTTCGGGAATGTCGCTCTGAATATAAATAGTGGAAATATCTGGGTCAATGCCGGCGGCCAGATATTCGGCCAGAACGGTTTTAATATTTCCATGCAGATTTTCCGGATTTGGATGTGTGGTAAGCGAGTGCCAGTCTGCAATAAAAAAGAAGCAATTATAATCGTGCTGCATTTTCACAAAGTTTCTGAGCGCGCCAAAGTAATTTCCAAGGTGAAGGTTGCCGGTTGGTCTTATTCCGCTTAATACTGTTTCCATTTCGTTTTATTTTGTATGCAAATTTAACAAAGATGCTGGAAAGATTGTGTTATTGCATGTGGATTTTTAATACTCTTGTTTAAGCTTGTATTTTGAAAAATCCCATTAATTAGACTATTTTTGCCATATTAAATAAAAACTCAATGCGGTTTTTTGTCCTTTTTTCAGAGAATGTGGTTATTGCCATCCGGTCAATCCGGTCAAATTTAACACGCGCCATACTCACCATACTCATCATTGCTTTTGGTATTATGGCGCTGGTTGGAATTCTTACTGCCATCGACTCCATCAAAGGATCCATATCCGACCAGTTCACGAATATGGGCGCCAACACCTTTACCATTAAAAGCAAGGATGGTTTTGCACACGGACCAAGAAAAAGAGGCAAGCGCAGCAACAATCTCAAAACAATAACATACAAGGAAGCGGCACGGTTTAAGCAAGAATTTAATTTTCCTGCAATAGTTTCGGTTTACACCCAGGCCTCAAATCAGGGGACCCTTAAATTTAAATCAGAAAAAACAAATCCAAATATTCCTGTTTTTGGAATTGATGAGAATTATTTACAAACCTCGGGTTTTGAAATTGAAAAGGGCCGGAATTTTACGCAGGAAGAAATTCGCATGAACCGCAATTATGCCATTATCGGTAGCCAGCTTGTGAAAACACTTTTCAAAAACAATGAGGATCCTTTGGATAAAATTGTTTCAATTGGCAACGGAAAATACAAAATCATAGGTGTTTTAAAGGAAAAGGGATCGAGTCTGAGTTCAAATTCTGACATGATTTGCCTATTGCCCCTGACCAATGTGCGCATGTATTTTGCCCGTGAGGAAATGGCTTATGAGATTGCGGTAATGCCCGGAGAAAGCATTTCCTTAGATGTTGCCACCGGCGAGGCCGAAGGTTTATTCAGGAAAATAAGAAAACTTACCTTGCGCGACCTCAACAACTTCGAGATTCAAAAAAGCGACAGTCTGGTGAGCATGTTTCTCGAAAACATCCAGTATGTGACTATCGCAGCAACGATTATCGGAATCATAACTTTACTGGGGGCGGCAATCGGATTGATGAACATTATGCTTGTGGCTGTATCGGAGCGTACCCGCGAAATAGGCACGCGCAAAGCCATCGGCGCTACTTCGGCAGATATCAGACAACAATTCCTGTTTGAAACAATTATAATCGGACAACTCGGGGGTGCACTTGGAATTATCCTCGGAATTTTCATGGGCAACATTGTTTCGATGTTGACGGGCGGACCATTTATCATTCCATGGCTGTGGATTTTCTTCGGCGTATTCCTGTGCCTGGTCGTTAGTCTGGCCTCCGGAATGATTCCGGCCATGAAAGCCAGTAAACTTGATCCAATTATTGCTTTAAGATATGAGTAGTATTCTGGAGATAAAAAATCTGTACCTTAAAGCAGGCGAAAAAGAATTATGTTCTGATTTCAGTCTTTCACTAAAAAAAGGAGACAAAGCAGTTGTTGAGGGATCTTCGGGTACCGGAAAAAGCACACTGATACACACCATCCTTGGATTTTTTCCTGATTATAAAGGATCCATCAGATTTATGGACAAGGAATTATCTCCCGAAACAGTCCATTTTTTCAGGACAGGTATTGCATGGATGCCTCAGCAAATAACCTTCAGGGGAAAAGTATTGGGGTTTTTTGAAAAGACATTCGACTTTCATGTAAACAGGCATCTGAGGCCCACAGAAAAGGAAATCAGCGATTATATTGGTCTTTTCAAACTGGATAAAGACACGCCCGATAAAAAATTCGAGCAAATATCAGGCGGAGAAAAGCAACGGGTGATATTAATGGTCGTACTTCTCCTCAAACGCCCACTGCTGTTACTTGACGAACCTGTTTCCTCACTCGATGAAGAAAATAAAACCGTGGTAACGGATGTGATACTTGGGAACCCTGCTTTAACTGTGCTTTCGGCATCCCACGATAAAACATGGAACAGCCGGTGCACCATTAACAAGCCATTTTGATGAACACAACAGCCGACATATTATGGATTGATCTGCTCATTGGGCAAACCATGCTGATTGTGCCATTGATTATTTTCTGGTATTATAAAACCGGACTGATTCTGGATACATTAATTGCCACCGTCAGGATGTCGGTTCAGCTTTTTCTGGTGGGAGTTTACCTGAAATATGTTTTTGAATGGAACAATCCATGGATCAATTCGGCCTGGGTGATGATCATGGTGATTGTGGCCTCACTTTCAATTTCAGACAGAACAAAATTGAAACACCGGTTTTTCTTTATTCCCAATTTCATAGGCGTGTTTATTTCACTTTTGGTGGTAGATGCCTTTTTGCTCGGCTATATCATTCAGCTCGATAATGTTTTCGATGCCAGATATTATATTCCGATAACCGGAATGATTCTCGGCAATTCCCTGCAGAACAACATCATAAGTCTGAACACCTTTTATAAAACATTGAAAGACAATCTACCCGAATATCATTTTGCTTTGGCGGGCGGGGCAAAAAAATCAGAAGCATTATTTCCTTACATGCGCGAGGCACTGATCAATTCATTCAATCCAACTATAGCCAGAATGGCCGTTATTGGTTTAATTGCCCTTCCGGGCACCATGACAGGCCAAATTATCGGGGGCAGCAGTCCCGAAATGGCCATCAAATATCAGATCATGTTGATGATTGCCATTTTCAGCTCATCGGTGATTTCTGTTTTTTTATCGATATGGGTTTCCATGAAAATTGTTTTTGACAGGTATCAGAATCTGAATCTTGGGATTTTCAGGGAAAAGAGAAAAAAATGAGTCCATAAAAAAACCCATTTAAAAAAGGGGAATAATGAACAAGGAACATCGATATTCGATTTTAGAAGTTTAAAGTTCATAAATCTAAATTCGGTGTTCCTTGTTCTTAAATCAAAATCATTTTTATGGCTAAGCCATTATTAAATAGCCATCTTTTTAGAAGGTAGGTTTTTGGTCTTTATAAAAAAAGTTTTGGAATCAGATCCACAACCCTGCATGAATATCCCCATTCATTGTCATACCACGACATAACTTTAACAGTTTTTCCAATAACCATTGTGCTGAGTGCATCGAAAATTGATGAGTGGGTGTTGTGGATAATATCAACAGAAACTATAGGGTCTTCGGTGTATTCGAGAATGCCTTTCATGGGACCTTCGGCAGCTTTTTTCATGGCAGCATTGATTTGTTCGATGGTGGCTTCGGTTTTAAGATTTGCCACAAAGTCAACCAGTGAGCCGGTGGGGGTTGGAACGCGGACGGCTACACCGTCGAGTTTTCCTTTAAGCTCGGGAATTACTTTTCCAACAGCTTTAGCGGCGCCGGTGGTTGTGGGTATCTGAGAAACAGCACATGATCTGGCTCTGCGTAAATCTTTATGAGGAGAGTCAAGAATCATCTGGTCGTTGGTGTAAGCGTGAATGGTGGTCATGAAACCGTTTTCAATGCCAAAATTATCATTCAGGACTTTTACCACAGGAGCCAGGCAGTTTGTTGTGCAGCTTGCGTTTGAAACACACTTGTCTTCGGGTTTCAGGTCGGCATCGTTAACGCCCAAAACAATCATTCTGTCAATGGCATCTTTCGAAGGAACGGTAAGAATAACTTTTTTGGCACCTGTTTTCAGGTGGTCGCCGTAGCCTCCCTTTTCACTTTCCCTGCTAACAAATTTTCCGGTAGATTCAATTACAACATCAGGAGTTATTTCCCATGGGATGCCTGCCGGACTTTTTTCGGCGCTCACTTTAATCTTTTTTCCGTTTACAATAAGGTATTCCTTTTCAACAGCAACGGTGCCGTTGAATTTTCCCTGAGTCGAATCATATTTCAGCAAATGGGCCAGAGTAGCTGTGTCGGTAAGGTCATTAATCCCAACTATTTCAATATCGTTTCTGTCGAGGGCAATTTTGAAAACGTTCCTTCCGATACGTCCAAAACCATTGATGGCAACTTTTATTTTTGACATGTCTTTACTTTAAAATGTTAATAAAAATAAGAGATCAAAATTAACCATTAATTGATTAATGTGCAAATGATATTAGTCATAATAAAACAGAATGGTTTTCGTGAGACGCCCGTGGTGAGTCTTTAACTGAAATCCCAATTGTGCTTATCAATATCCGTCAGACAGGCTTTCATCAGCTTAATACATTCCAGCACATCTTCTTCGTGAACCGATTCGATAACCTGATGGATGTGTCGGGTAGGAACAGAAACTGCGCCGGCAATGGATCCACTTTTGGTCATGCGTTGTATGTTTGCTGTATCGGTGCCTCCGGCGGGCAATATTTCGGGCTGCCATTTGATTTTATTTTTATCGGCTGTCTTTTTCATGAACTCAACCATTCGGTAATCGGCAATGGCAGAAGAGTCCATAATTTTTATGGCTGCTCCGCTTCCAAGCTTGGTAACGGTTTCGTGGGGAGAGCTTCCCGGAACATCAAAAGCAATGGTGGTATCGATGGCAAAGCCAAAATCAGGTTGAATTTCCTGTGCTGCCACTTGTGCTCCGCGAATGCCAACCTCTTCCTGAACAGTAAAAACAGCGTACAGGTCATAGGGCAATTTTTTTCCTTTAAGCTCCTTGAGTGTTTCGATCAGAATAAAAACAGAAATCCTGTTATCCAGAGATTTTCCATTAATACAATGACCCATTTTAATCATTTCCCTTTCGCGGGTAACCGGATTTCCCGGCTCAATATATTTAACCACTTCTTCTTTAGTCATTCCCAAATCAATAAAGAAATCGGTAAGTTCGATGCTTTTCTTTTTTTCATCTGCTTTCATCAGATGCACCGGCTTGGAGCCCATCACGCCAACAAAGTCTTTTTTCCCATGAACAATTACCCGTTGAGCGGTAAGGGTTTTGGGGTCGAATCCGCCCAGGGGATGAAACCTTAAAAAGCCGTTGTCATCAATATGATTCACAATGAAGCCAATTTCGTCCATATGTGCAGCAACCATAACTTTTTTTGCCTTACTGCCTTTTTTAAATGCGGTAACATTGCCCAGATTGTCAATGCTGATTTTATCGACAAGCGGAGTAACTTCCTTAATGACCAGATTTCTTATTTGATTTTCAAACCCAGGGGCTCCGGGTGTTTCACTAATTTTTTTTAAAAGATTGAAATTCAGCTTCATATTTTAAAATATTAATTTCTGTTTGGATTTCAGGGATTCCACCTCAATGGAAAAAACAGTAAGCACCGTATTTACCTTTTTCAGGGAAGACATCAGGTTGTTTAGCTCATTTTCGGACAGGATGCCGTTGGTTTGAAGAAAAAAGTCCATATTCTTATATTCTTCAATAAGATAGCCGTTTTCGCAACGGTTTGAAACAAATCTCATGGAACGGTGAGCGGCATCAGCAGGGTACTCAAACACAGAAAACACTTGTGGTTCGCTGAATTTAGGATTGGAAATTTCAAGATCATTTCCTTTCACAAAACGGAAACTCATGGCTGTGTTGATCAGGTAAACCAATCGGTAATCCTTTTCGTGAGAAGAAATTCCTATTAAACTGAAATCATATTCAGGGTTAAATGTGAGCTTTACGTTTTTTTTATCCACAGAAAACAGTTTTTTCTTTACCGAAAGATAAGGATTTTTTTGAAGTTTTGGTTGTCTCAAAAGGGCTTTTTGGTATCAGCTCCCTGAAAAAAAATATCAACAGACCTAATTAATAGACAGATTCCATTAAAGCCCTTCATCCTCAATTTTTCGGAGGGCTTCGCCGGCAGCCACCTGTTCGGCATTTTTCTTGGAGTCGCCGTATCCTTCGCCATAAACAGTTTCATCTATCACTACCGAAGATTTAAATCCGGTAAGCAGGCCCTCATTGTTGTCTTCAGTTTTGAAGCAAACAGGTTTTTTGTGTTTTTGTCCCCACTCTATGATGCGGCTTTTGTGGTTTGACTCGGTATAGATCAGTTCGTCCAGATTAACGAGTGGTTCAATAATTTTAGAAATAATAAATTTTTCGGCTTTGTTGTATCCAAGGTCAAGATACACTGCGCCAACAAAGGCCTCGAAAGCATCTCCGTATATTTGGGTAGCCGGATTTTTGGTCATGTTGGATACTATAAAGCGGTCGAGGTTCAGTTTTAGGGCAATATCATTTGTAAACTCGCGGTTAACGATTTTCGATCGCATTTTAGTAAGAAAACCCTCGTCCTTATCGGTATAGCGTGAATATAAAAACTTACCGATAACGGCACCAAGAATGGCGTCGCCGAGAAATTCGAGTCTTTCGTTGTTGATTCGGTGGCCTGACTGGTCTTTTTGAGTAGCCGACCGGTGAATAAATGCGGTTTTATACAGGTTTATATTTCTGGGATAATAACCTGTTACAGCTTTAAGGTCCAGATAAAATTTCTTGTTGGCTTTAAAAAGAAATCTTAATGGAGTCAAAACAACGGATTTTTACAGTTGTTTGAAAATAACTGATGCATTGTGACCTCCAAAACCGAATGTATTGCTGAGCGCAGCCCTGATTGTTCTTTCCTGTGCTTTATGCAGGGTAAGGTTCAGTTTAGGATCAATATCCGGATCAACCTCATGATGGTTGATGGTTGGAGGAACAAGTCCATGTTTCATGGCAAGTATCGAAACAATGGCTTCAACAGCTCCTGCGGCACCCAAGAGGTGGCCGTGCATTGATTTAGACGAGCTGATATTTAATTTGTAAGCATGTTCACCGAAAACTGCCTGAACGGCTTTAGGCTCAGCGATGTCTCCCAGAGGAGTTGAAGTGCCGTGAACATTGATATAGTCAATATCTTCGGGACGCATGCCGGCATCATCCAGAGCATTAAACATGACGTTTCTTGCGCCGTGGCCGTCGGGATGTGGAGCGGTAATGTGGTGTGCATCGGCCGATAAACCTGCGCCGGCTACTTCACAATAGATGCGTGCGCCGCGGGCTTTGGCGTGTTCGTATTCTTCGAGGATCAGGGCACCGCCGCCTTCGCCGATTACAAAGCCATCGCGGGTTTTGCAGAACGGACGGGAAGCTGTAGCAAAATCTTCATTTCTTGTTGAAAGTGCCTGAAGGGCGTTAAATCCGCCAACGCCTGTTTCATTAACAGCTGCTTCTGAGCCGCCTGTTACAAAAATATCAGCTTTACCTAATCTTATATAATTGTAAGCATCAATGATGGCATTTGTAGATGAAGCGCAAGCTGAAACGGTGGCAAAGTTTGGTCCACGGAAATTATATTTCATGGAAATATGACCGGCAGCTATATCAGAGATCATTTTAGGGATAAAGAACGGGCTGAACCTTGGGGTTCCGTCACCCTGAACATATGTTTTTACCTCTTCGAGGAAAGTTTCCAGTCCGCCGATACCCGAAGCCCAAATAACTCCGGCCTTGTCGTGGTTAATGGTTTCAAGGTTAAGTCCGCTGTCCTTTAAAGCCTCTTCAGCAGCCACCATGGCATACTGTGCGTAAAGGTCCATTTTGCGTGCTTCCTTGCGGTCCATATGGTCCTGTACATTGAAATTTTTAACTTCGCAGGCAAATTTTGTTTTAAATTTGGAAGCGTCGAAATGAGTAATCATATTACATCCGCTGACGCCGTTTTTAAGGCCTTCCCAAAATTCAGGTATGGTATTACCAAGAGGTGTTATTGCTCCCAGTCCTGTTACAACTACTCTTTTAAGTTCCATAAATAACAATTTAAATCAAAATTTGAAATTAAAGCTTTTTAACTGAACAGGAAAACGTCAGATACTGGTTTGAATTGCTCAACCAGTTAAAAAATGACGTTTTCCTGTCAGTTTTCTGTTTAGTAGTATCTACTTACTTAGTGTTATTTTCAATGTATGAAATAGCGTCTCCTACAGTTCCGATGTTTTCGGCCTGATCGTCGGGAATTGCAATGTTGAATTCTTTTTCAAATTCCATGATCAGCTCAACTGTATCCAAAGAATCAGCACCTAAATCATTGGTGAAACTTGCTTCAGGTGTAACTTCGTTTTCATCAACGCCTAATTTGTCAACGATAATTGCTTTTACTCTTGATGAAATGTCAGACATAATTTTTAATTTTTTAGTTAATATTCAATAATTCGAAAATTTAAGAGTGCAAAGAAATAGATTTCTCGCTAATAAATCAAAAAAAAACAGAACTTTTTTGACTAATTTCAGTTTTTGGGGTTTGATTAACAATGTTTTAATTGAAAATAGTATCTTTAGCGCGCCGATATTGACTGACAGGAGGTTTTTAACATGAAAAAAATTGTAATATTTGCTTCAGGATCAGGGACTAACGCTGAAAACATAGCGAAGCACTTCCTGAATACCATTGACACCCGTGTAACCCTTATCCTGTCTAATAAGCAGGATGCCTATGTTTTTGAACGGGCAAAAAAACTTAGCATTCCGGCTGTATATTTTGAAAAACATGACTTTTATCAGTCCGATAAAGTTATCAACATCATCAGGAAAGAAGATCCTTCTCTAATCGTCCTGGCCGGTTTTCTCTGGCTCATACCGTCGGAGCTGATCAGGAGTTTTGAGGGACGCATTATTAATATACATCCCGCTCTGCTGCCAAAATACGGAGGAAAAGGAATGTACGGAGATGCTGTACACCGCGCCGTGGTTGAAAACGGAGAAAAAGAAACCGGTATTACAATCCATTTTGTTAATGAAGTATACGACGAAGGGAAAATTATTTTTCAGGCAAAATGCTTGGTTCACCCCTCCGACACACCCGAAATTGTGGCGCAGAAAGTGCATGAGCTGGAATATGAGCACTTTCCGAGGGTTATTGAGGGTTTGCTGAAAGGATAATTATTTTCATCCGCAAAATTCACATGAATTTTGCGGATTGACCAGAAGAATTCATTGGAATTTTGCGGTTTGCCATTAAACAGGACTTATAAAAACATGTTTATTAATAAATTAAGCTTGTATCAGGAGGAAATAAATGATTCGTAATTGTCCCTTGAAATAACACTGGTGGTTTTTGGCTTGTATTTTTCAACAAACGAGTCGGGAAAACGATATTTTGAGGTGGTTTTCCATTTTATTTCATAAGCATCCAGGCTGGAGCCGTTTTGCTCTACCAGATCTATTTCCTGTCTGTTGTGGTTTCTCCAGAAATAAATTTTTGTGTTTATCTTTTCATTATTTAGAAATTTAACCCTTTCGCTTATAATGTAGTTTTCCCAAAGCTGACCAATATCATTGCGCAGGTCAGGTTTGTTAAAATTATTAATCAGGGTATTTCTGACACCGTTATCAAAAAAAAATATTTTCCTGAGATTTTTTAGCTCGTTCCTGGGGTTGCTGCTGTAGGGAGAAACCCTGAAAAGGACAAAGCTTTGTTCAAGCAGGTCGATGTATCGCTCAACAGTTTCATGATTTAGTCCGGTCAGGTTGCTCAGTTCATTATAGGAAACCAATTGTCCTGTTTGAAAGGCAAGCGCCTGAATCAAACGTACCATTTTATCGGACTTTTTTATTTTATTGTTTGAAAAGATATCCTTGAACAGATAGGAATCAACAATTTCTGAAAGAACAGCGGTTTCATTGCCCGGATTGGATATCACCTCGGGGTATGAACCGAAAATCAAACGGCTTTCCAGGGCGTTTAATTCATCAAACAATCCAAGATGGTTTTTTAGTTCATTAAAGGATAAGGGAAAAAGAGTAAAAACCGTTTTTCTTCCTGTTAATGGTTCGTTGATTTTATTGGCCAGATCAAAGGAGGATGATCCAGTTGCAATAATTTTAACCGGTAATTCATCCAAAAGGATTTTTAATTTAATGCCAATATTATCAATACGCTGGGCTTCATCAACAATCAATAGATCTTTATCTGCAAGAGTCCGTTTATACCTTTCCAGTGAAGTATGGTTAAAAAATTGCTGGCCTTCAAAGGTATCGGCATTGATCCAAAGCACCTTTTGATTTTCCTCAATGAGATGTTTCAGCAATGTGGTTTTTCCCGTTTGCCTTGCTCCATAAAGGATAAGCGCTTTTCGTGAGCCAAGGTTGTTCCGCAGTAAATGTGAAAGGTGCCGTGGTATTTTCATATCAATTTGCAATTTCTATCCGCAAAAATAATATAAATTTTGCGGTTTGACCATAAATATTCATAAGAATTTTGCGGTTTGAAATTTATTTAGCATGATTTAACGCCTTAAGGATATTTATTCAATTGTTTCGCCTCGGATGGTTTTTTCCCATAATCCAGGACAGTAATATTTTTTGATGTAGGCATCCCCGGGAACAATTTCGAGGTTTTTCACGAAATATATTTTTTCAAGTGCCCCTAGAGAACCGTCAAAATAGCCCTGAGGATTCATTATAACATAGTTAGCAGAATCCAGGAATGTAATTGAGATGATTTCTTTATTTGGAGTAATTTCATTTATAGCAGAGGAAAACTCTTGTAGTTTTTGTTTTGAATTAATCATTGTAAATAATATATTGTTTTTCAAATAGGACCAATCCAAATAAAAGGAATTTTTAAACTGGTCAATTGTATCACAATTAAATAAGTTCATGATTGTTTTCTGCTCATCAAAATATGAATAAATCAAAAAGTTGTCATTGAAATTTTCTAATTCAAAATCATTATAATCGTTTAAAAAACTACAAGTCTTAGTTATTTCTCCATTAGATAAATCTATTTTTGAAATTTCAATTTTATCATAAAAATTATTCAGGCAAAACGCATATTTTGAATCATTTGAAAACTCTATATCGTCGAAAGCATTGAAATGATAAATTTCTGAAAGGGTTTTGCAATCCCAAATAGAAGTTCCTCCGCGTAAGTCCGAAATAGTGGCAAAGTATTTCCCGTCCTGACTGAAAGAGACCATTTTAATTCCATAATGACAATTGAAAGGTACTTCTCCGGAGTCCAAATCATAAATAGCCGTGCCTCCATCTAAGTGCCTGACTAATATCATATTACTTTTTGGAAAAAAATTATATTCACACCTGTGTCCCAAACTCCTTACACAACCCGGTTTAAAATATTGAGTGACAAATTTGAGCTTCCCTGTTTGAGCATCCCAAATTCGGATTATCGGGTCAAAGGAATTGGAAACTATGCTTTTATCATCGGGACTAAATTGAACATCCCAGGTTTCTGAATTATGACCTTCCATTATATTAATCAGTTTTCCGGTTGCAGATTCAAAAACCCTTATTTTTTTGTCCAGAGATCCTGTTACAATGTACTTTCCATCATGACTGTAACTTGCGGAATTTCCTTCTATAACTAGAAGTTGTTTGCCTGTATGATAATCAAAAACCCTCGTGTTGTTTTGTGCGATTAAAACTTTTATACTATCAGGACTATAGGACAATGAGTAAAAATAAAACCCATCATTAATAATTGAGTCAAGGTTTCGGCCTGATGAGGATTCAATCAGAATAGAGCTTTTATTTGTTTTAATAGAAATGTATTTGCTGTCGGGACTGTATTCAATTTTTTCAATTGAACTTTTTAATTTTACTGAATAGTCCATCATTCCATTAGTAAGATTCCATGATGCAATTGTACCAGTGCAAGGATTAAACGAAATTAGTTGTTTGCCATCGGGCCTCATAGCTCCAAAATAAGGACAAAAACATGTGTCTGAATATAAATCAAATACCTTTTTCCCGGTTAAGGTTTCATATATTTTTATTGTGTCATAAGGCATATGTTGATTATAAACAGGAGTTTCCTGTAGTGGAATAACATATTTGCAATCTGGACTAAAATGGCAGCTATTAGCATATAAACCAAATATATTTTCAAGAGCACATATTTTTTTCCCGCTTTGGCCATCCCATATTTCACAATCCGGGTTATTAAGCAAGGTCATTTCTATACCCTTTTCAACAAGAGTTCTTTCAGAATTTAAATCAATAGATGAGGTAAAAATAAACTGGCCATTTGGGCTAAAACATGTATAATTGAGCCAACTAAAAGTTTTATTAATTGAAAAAAGTTTTTTTCCGCTTAATGTTTCACGGATTATAACTTTTTTGTTACGTAAATGGGCATCAATAATTCTTTTGTTATCAACATTTAATTCAGTCGGAAATGTGTAATATTTCCTTTTTTGAGTTCCTTTTTCTGCATGCAAAATTCTTGATATATAATTATTGGATTGTGCTACAAGATATTTTCCGTTTTCAATGGAAGATATAGAAATAATATCCTTTTGGCTTTTCCTTATCCTATGGATCAATCTTCCTGTTTGTACATCCCAGATATAAGTTATATTATCAGCATAAGCAACAATGAATTTATTATTCTGAATAAATTGCGGATCGAATGCTTCTTCAGGATAATTTTTCAGTTTCGATAATATTGAACCTTTATATGTATCCCAAATAATGGCATTATTATAGGACACTGATATAATATATTTTCCGTCAGGACTGAAATCAGCATATTGGACTATTGATTTATTTCCAATAAGTGTATTCAATAGTTTCAATGTTTTACAATCCCAAATTTTAATTGTAAAATCATTTGAAGCAGTAATAAGGTATTTATTATCAGGGCTAAAAGAAATAAAGTTAATATTGTCTTTATGCCCAGTCGACACAACCAGTTCAGCATCCTGAGAATGATTAATAAGCCATGAAATAATAACTAATATTGTCAAATATATTTTCATCAGGATGATCAATAATTTTTATTTAAAAATAGGGTATTTTATTATTTTTTCCCATAATTATTTTAAAATATTTCGATTAATGGACATTCATTTATGGAATAATCTTAATGCAACAAATACTGCTGATGTTTTGCAGGAGAGGCAAGTTATGCGTCTCTGCTGCAATTTGTTCATAATTTTGTTGGTAATTAACAAATACCTGACTTAATCCCCTTTTGTTTTCGTGTTATTTTTGGGAGTTGCAACTTAAATACTTACAAAAATGTACAGAAAATTAAAGTACTTTATCGGATTGCTCTTTTTGGGCGCCTTTTTGTTTTCATGCGTTCCTGCCCGTCAGTTTCAGGATCTTAAGGATAAAAACCAGAAATGTGAGGAAGAAAGGGATTTGCTGAAAGCCGAAAATCAATCGCTGGCGGTTAAGGTGAAGGAGCTGGAATCGGAAAATGCCATGATCAAAAAACAGCTCGTTGGTTTGTTGAATGACACCACGGTAATGGGCGTTTCATTGCGCACAATTAAATTGCAGTACAACGACATCGATGAACTCAATAAAAAACTTCTTGAGAAGCAAAAAGAACTTTTGAAAGGCAATCAGGCCGAGCAGAGAAAACTGCTTGAGGAACTGGAAGCGTTGAGACTGAATCTTCAGAAGCAGGAAGATGACCTGAGAAAACTTGAAAAAGATCTCATGGAAAAGCAAAAAAGCATCACCGATGCCGAAAATGAACTGGAAGCCAAAAACAAAAGACTGGCCGAACTGGAAAGAAAGCTTACGTATAATGATTCAATTGTAAGATCTCTTAAGGATAAGGTTTCCAAAGCTCTGACAGGATTCGAAGGACAGGGTCTCACCGTGGAACAGAAAAACGGAAAGGTATATGTTTCTCTTGATGAAAAATTACTCTTTAAATCAGGAAAATGGGATGTGGATCCCAAAGGACAAAAAGCACTGGAAAACCTTGCCGATGTGCTTGCTAAAAACGAAGACATCAACATCATGATCGAAGGCCATACCGATGATGTGCCTTACGGCGGTACCGGTAATGTTACCGACAATTGGGATTTATCGGCCAAACGTGCCACCGCTATTGTGAAAATATTATTAAAGAATACCCAGATTGATGCCAGGCGACTCACAGCTGCTGGTCGGGGCGAATTTGTACCCGTAGATCCCTCTAAAACAACAGAGGCACGCGCCAAAAACCGCCGCACCGAAATCATCCTCACACCCAAACTCGACGAGCTGTTTAATATTCTGAATTCCAATTAAACGTTATATATGCCATTTTTTGAAAAAAGCAGGATTTTTTTCCCTGCTTTTTTTATGGATTTTTTTTAATTTTGTCCCTAAGGAGAGAGAATAGTTTTAACTTAAAATAGCATTTCTATGAGAACAATTTTTTATTTTATTTTTTTGTCCTTTATTGGGACTTCAGTTTTTTCCCAGCAAAAAACAATAGTATCAGGTAAAATAAACAATCCAAAAACAAAGGAAATTACAGTTGAATATATGGACCATCATAAAATGGATTCAAAAATTGAAAAGACCAAACTTGAAAAAGACAATTCATTTTATCTGGAGTTTCAGCTTTTGAACCCTGTTGATGCCTATTTTAGTAACGGAGAGGTTACACAAATGGCTATTTGTCCCGGGGACAGTTTGTACATTACAATTGATGCAAACTATTTTGATGAAACAGTTTGTTATTCAGGCAAAGGTTCAGTGAAAAACATCTATCTGGCGCAACATTTTTTGCTTTTTAAAGATTCGGATTCAACCAAAAAAATTGAAAAGCCTGATAGATTTGACTTGCCTCCCTGTGAATTTCTATCACACGTTAAAAAAATCAGTAAAAAAGAACTGGAACATCTGAAAGAGTTTTTTTCTAAACACCCTGGCAATGAGGAATTTGTTAAACAGCGCACTAAGGATATACTTTATAATTCATATGACCTGTTAATTTTTCATTTTTTAGAAAATAATGGAAACAAGGGGCTTACCATGTTACCGCCTGAATATCAATGCATAATTAATTGCCTTGACAGTTTAGATTTAAAAAATACTCCTGAAGTAATAAGCCTGGATTATAAAAGATTAATTAGTAATTATATCTACTTTTTTAAAAATTACACTTTTAATAACCCTGAGATGCCTTGGCAAGAAAAATGTTTTTTTCTTGCCAAACAATACCTGAGCGAGGCAAACCTTGATTATTTTATGTATTCACATATGTTAGAGTACCTAAAGGCCGGGACAGTTGATCAGATGAAAAACCTTTATGATGATTTTTTGAATACTTGTAAAAATCAGGATTATATCATTAGTATTTCAGATATTTATAATAAGTACCTGGATCATGCAAAAAATCCAAAGTTGCCCGAAAATGCTGTGGTATATCAGCAAAACGATAAAAAAACCAAAGGACTTACATTGGAAAAACTTGTTGAGCAGCACAAAGGAAAGGTGGTCTATATTGATTTTTGGGCCTCATGGTGTTCACCCTGTATTCAAATGATGGAACCAGCTGCCACTTTGCACGAAAAATATAAATATAAAGATATTGTGTTTATTTATTGTTCAACCGACAGAGATGAAAGGGCCTGGCTTGCATCCATATCGGCAAAAAAGCCGGAGGGAATTCATTATCGCATTAACACCGATACTGATGAAGCATTTTATAAGCAGTTTCAAATAAAAGGAATACCCCATTTTGCATTAATTGGAAAAGATGGCAAAGTTCAATTTATTGAAGCAAAAAGACCAATAGATCCTGAAGTGGAGGACCAATTTAATTTATTGCTTTCAAAATAGAGAATTGAATTTATAGTGAAAAAAAGGTGTCGAGTAGCGAAATCATCCTAGTACCCAAACTCGACGAGCGGTTCAATTTTTTGAATACCAATTAACGTCATAAATGCCATTTTTTGAAAAAAGCAGGGTGAATATCCTGCTTTTTTTTATTTTTGTAAAAACGCTATAGCTATGGTGAGAATATTTACAATTATGCTGCTTGTATGTTGTTATTTTTTTGGTCTTTCACAAACACGCACTGTAATATCAGGTAAAATTAATAAACCTGAATCTGAGGAATTAATTCTGGTTTATGATTATGTTGGTCCTTTTACTGCAAAAAAGATGGAGTATAAAATTGATTCTGTCGGCAAATTCAAATATATATTCGATCTTTTTTATCCGGTAGATGCAGGGTTAAGTTCAGAAAACAATGAAGTCGCTTTTTTTTATCTATACCCGGGCGATAGTTTAGTAATTGATATTGTTACCGATTCGGTTTCAGCTGCCAGCAAATACCCAAATTATTCTTTTACAACCCCACCATATGAAAACAGGAAATTAAATTATAAGGGCAAAGGCTCAGAATTAAATAATTATCTGGAGAATAAGGCAAATTTAGATCCTTCAATAATAAACGAGGATGTATTTAATGCTTACGTGAATAATTATGCCTCTTTTTATAAGCTTCTGATTGATGATGTTGAAAAACAGATCAATCAGTTAAAAGGGATTATAAAAAACAGCGGAAATTCAGATAAAAAAATTCTGAAAGACATGAGAGATATTTTTGAAATAGAAGCAGGTATAAAAATGATACAATTTTTGAATAATATTGATTCAACATCATTATATGAGAAAGGAAAAAATGAAAAATATCGTCAATTCTACAATTATTTTGACAGCATAATTATTGATGACATAAATGTTTTTCATATGACACCTGATTACCCTGCATTTTTAGAGTATTATTTATGGCAAATTAAAGCCGAAACAAAAGAGGAGCCAAAAGATATTTTTTTTAAGACCAATTATATTTCTGATATTAATAAAATCATTAGTTTTTTAAAAGGAAAAAACAGGGATTATTATATGTTTTTTTATTTATTTAATAAAATGAATGCTGGTAATATTCTTGATATTGATCCTGCATATAGAAAATTCAATGCAACCTGCTCAAATCAAACATATATTGCGCGATTGGAAAAAAAGAGGGAGGAATGCATGAAACATGTTAATGATCCTAAATTTGTCAATAAACCTGTGATTTTTTCAAAGTTAAATAACAATTCAGATACTTTAACTCTTAAAGACATATTGGCTAAGTGTGAAGGACGGGTTTCTATATTAATCTTTTATTCTCCTGAGAGTTATAATTCATTTTATTTTAGATATACATTAAATGAATTGGAAAAATTATATGGCGACGAAGGCGATCCAATAATGATTTATTGTGCAATTGTATCCAACGAAAAACAATGATTGGGTTTTATCTCGCAAAATAAAATGAAAAATCTTCATTATATGGTAAAGAGCAACTCCGACAGCATATATTTTAACGACCTGAAATTTAATGATATACCCAGGTTTGTTTTGATTGATAAAAAAGGTGAAATATATAATCCCTCTTTTGAGGGGGTTTATGAGGGTATAGAAAAGCTATTAAAAATGAAATAGATATTTGCAGACAATAAATAATTTAAGGTTGTTTTTATTATATCCTTTGAACCTTTTCCCTACATCTTTGTTTAGAATGAAACTAAATAATGATATATTATGAATAAAAATATGGGAAATGCCGACAGAATAATCAGGATACTGATTGCTGCGGTAATCGCAATACTGTTTTTTACAGAAACTGTTACAGGTATTTTGGGAATTGTTCTTCTTGTTATGGCCGGAGTATTTTTGCTGGTTTCACTCATCGGAGCTTGCCCCTTGTATTTACCTTTCGGAATAAGGACCTTTAATTCGAAAAAAGGCTAATTAATCCGGTTACAATGAAAACCCTGATTTTTTCAATAGCCATCGTGCTGATGTCTTTTAAATTTGCGCCATCACAAACAGTGATGTGCTCAAATTTTTGTGTTACTGATGTACAGTTTCAGGATACGGGAGTTCTTACCATTACAATTCAGTTTAACGGAACAGGCTCCGAATTTATTAATTATCCGTATGTCTCTTCGGTTCTGGATGCCGGTGGAAATGTAATTGCCACAGGAAGCATGTTTTATTTCGGGCAGATTGTGAATACTTCACAGGATTATGAAGCCACAACCTCGCTCACGCCCCCTTTTCCTGAAAACTTCGACGGCACAATTGTGTTTAATTATGACACTGTTTTCTGCCTGCTTCCTTTTTCCTGCCTCACACAGGTTCAGGAAAATTTTGCGGTCGAAAAAACGCCTCTTCGTTTGCTTTCAAATCCGGTTGCTGATAAGCTGATAATGGTCAATTACAATAATACCAGTGCCACTGAATTTATCATTTATGAAAGTTCCGGAAGACAGGCAAAAGCAGGAAAAATCAAATCAGGACAAAATGAAATTAATGTTGGAGATCTGAAAAACGGAATATATTTTTTGACTTTGCCGGATTCCGATTTTCTGACAGTGAAATTCTTGAAAATTTAAAACAAAAAAAATGAAAAAGTTATTATTAATATTGCCGGTATTGGCCATTATTTTGGCCAGCTGCAGCAGCGACGACGATTCTGTTACTCCATCAGAAGCCACATCAACCCTAACATCCGACCAGTGGAGAATTTCCTATTACTGGGACAAGGATAAGGATGAAACATCCGACTACAGCGGATATGTATTCACTTTTAACGATGATGGCAGTTTAACCGCTGTTAAAGGATCGGTAACTGTGTCAGGTTCCTGGTCGGTATACTCATCCGACGGATATACAAAGCTGGATATTGATTTTGGCACGGCCGAGCCATTGTCGGAGTTCAATGACGACTGGAAGATTCTGGAACAAACATCAGCCGAAATTAAGCTTGAAGATCAGAGCGGGTCAGGGGGCACAGAAACCCTGCACTTTGTTAAAATCTGATTTATAAAAGTATTATAGATTATGCCTCTTCCCGATAAAAAGGGGATGTGGCATAATTTTTTGTTCGTGCTTGTTTCATCAGAAAGGTTATGCAAAGAACATGTAATGAAAAAGTTTTCAGGGAAAACAATCAAGCCCTTTTTTAATCCTTTCAAATAAAGCTTTTTAATATCTGTCAAAAAGAAGCAATAAATCAGCGAAAACAGTTTATATTCGCTTTCCTTAAACTGAAAAATGAGGTTGTTGCTTCTTAATATATTGGTGCTTGGTGCATTTTATCTTCTTTCTGCTCAGAAGGGTTCAGATGATAAAAGGATCAGTGGTATTGCCGAAAAAATTGATTTTTATATCTCCATGGCCGATGCTTCGCTTAATGAAGAGCCCGAAAAGACTTATAAATATGCCAATAAAGCCCTGATGCTTGCAAAAAATATGGGCCTGAACAAGCAGCACGCCGAAGCGTTGCAGATGCTTGGCAGATATTATGATTTGTCGGGCAAATACCATAAAGCCCTCGAAAAATATAAACTTGCCGAGAAAATTATCATTGATTTCAGCATTACCGAAAAAATCTCATCCATAAGCAATGATATTGCCATTTCCTATGAAAGTCTGGGCGATTATAACGAAAGTCTGGTCTACTATTTCAGAGCATTAAACAGTGTTGAAAAATCTGACTACCGATATTCACATATACTTTCAAACATTGCCGGGGTTTATACCATTCTTAAGGAATATGATCTGGCTGCCGAATATTATGAATTTGCCCTTGAAGAAGCAAAAAAGACCAAGGATAAAAGGCGGATTTCTATTGCACTGAACAACATCGGAATGATTTCTAACCTTATGGGTTTCAACAATGTTGCGCTGCTGTATTTTAAAGATGCCATTAAAACAGCCCGAGAATCAAAGGATCTTGCCCAGATTTCGAGCGTTTTGGCCAACATGGGTATGGCTTATCTCAATATAGAAGATTTTCAAAAGGCAGAGGAATGTTTTGTTGAATGTCTGGATATCGACAGCAGCCGCAATTACCGCGGTGGTATTGCCTATGATTACATGAACCTGGGAAAGCTGGAATATCTCAAAAAAAATTACAGTAAGGCGCTCTATTTCTTCGACAAATCATTAAAAATTGCAATTGACATCAATACCAAATCACTGCAGCAGGAAAACTATGATTTTTTATCGAGAACCTACAGCAAACAAAATGATTTTAAAAAAGCCTACGATTATCATATTTTATACTCGGCCATAAACGACACCATCATCAGCGCCGAAAAAAACAGGAAAATTGCCGAGTTGCAGGTCAGCTATGATTTCAAGCAAAAGGACAATGAACTTCAGCAGCTTAATGAAAAGGAAGAATATTCAAGGGAGGTTATTACCAAGCAAAGGCAATTCATTCACCTGGTGTTTGGTGCATCTATTGTACTGCTTCTGGTAATTGTTTTGTTTGTTTGGCAATATTTTCAAAAAAAGCGAACCAACCGCAAGCTTTCTGAACAAAACAATCAGATTGAAAAACAGCATGAAGAGTTGAATACACAAAACGAAAAACTGTCGGTTTTATATGAAGAACTGAAGGAGTACAATAAAAATATCACCGACAGCATCGTGTATTCAAAGCGCATTCAGAAAGCCATCCTTCCCAATCAGGAAAGATTCCAGAGGATTTTTCCCGAATCTTTTGTTTTTTATAAACCCAAGGATATTGTGAGCGGTGACTTTTACTGGGTTGAGGAAACAGAAGACAAGATTTTGCTTGCGGCTGTTGACTGTACCGGACATGGCGTTCCCGGGGCAATCATGTCGGCATTGTGTTTTTCGGTACTCAACCATATATTGAAAACAAGCTATAACAACCTTGAACCGGATGAAATTCTCCGTCGTGCCCATTTTTCACTTAATAATGTGCTTAATCAGGAATATGGCAACAGCAATTATTCCGATTCCATGGATATTGCTCTTTGTGTAATAATACCTTCCGAAAACCGACTGCTGTTTTCAGGAGCCAATCGTCCGCTTTTCTACATCCATCAGGAAGAACTTTTTGTTGTAAACGGAAACAAACTGTCGGTGGGAGGAAAAGCAGATCTGTTTAATGGTGATTATGAAACCCGTGAGATAAAATACAAAAACGGTGATTTGATTTACCTCTTCAGTGACGGATATGCCGATCAGTTTGGTGGTCTCAATCATATTGAAAGATCCGGGGGCGGAAAGAAATTTACCACCGGACGCTTTAAGGAGTTTATCCTGAAAAACCATAATAACGACATGAACATCCAAAAGGAAATCTTCATCCACACTTTTGAAAACTGGAAAGGGGACAATGAACAGGTGGATGATGTTTTGGTATTGGGAATCAGGTTATAAAACAATAAAAACAATGTTGTTGTTACTGAAGATGCTGGAGAATAGCTTAAAAACAACCCTCGGTTACAAAATGATTTTTTATATTTGGTTACTAATTTGATAAATCATTGTAATATGACCTGTAAAAAGAAAAACCTCATTAAAATTTTATTGCTGTCAGCAATCCTCTCTATATTCTTTGTTGCTGGCTGCGATGAAGAACAAAAGGACGATCAAAATATATCAGGCGAAGAAAAGCCGTTGCTTTCCGAAAAGCTGGATATTTTTACCGGTTCATGGGAATCAAAGGAATTTGATGCGGTGTTTACCGAAACATGGAATAAAAATCCCGACGGATCGCTATCCGGAGCAGGGGTATCAATTTATAACGACACTGTGGTTTTTACCGAAACACTTTCATTCAGGCTTATCAGAGATACCACCTATTATGTGGTTAATATTCCCGATCAGAATGAAGGAAAAGATGTGATGTTCCGAATGACAAAATGCGAAGACAGTCTGTTTGTTTTTGAAAACCGTGCACATGACTATCCCCAGGTGATCACTTACAAATTTTTCAAGAAAGACAGTGCCAGGGTAACCCTCGAGGGATCCCTCGAAGTGGACAAATCAGAGTTATTAATGAAAAGGGTAAAAAGATGAACAAAGTATATTTGCTTCTGGGAACAAACCTTGGCGAAAAGGAAAATAATATCGATAAAGCCTGCGAAGGAATTGAAAACGAAATCGGTTTGATTTATGATCTTTCACCGATTTATGAAACCGAGCCCCATGGATTTAAACATGAAAGTAATTTTCTAAACAGGGTGGTGTGCATACGCACTTGCTTTTCGGCAGATGAGGTTCTTGAGAAAATTCTGGCTATCGAACTTAAAATGGGAAGAACGCGAACAGGCGGTGATTACCAGGCCAGAGTTATTGACATTGACATTTTGTTTTTCGGGGATCAGATTATTGAAAAGCCGGGACTGATTGTTCCGCATCCCAGACTGCAAGACAGAAAATTTGTGTTGATTCCATTAAATGAAATTGCTTCAGATTTGATTCATCCCACGCTGAAAAAAAGCGTGTCAGAACTTCTTGAAAAATGCTATGATGAAGGAATGGTTAAAAAATATCAGTCTACCAAAGAGTAAAATACTCGTAATAACCATCAAGTGAGGTGATTATATAACTTAAAACGATTGACCAAACCAACACAAAAGAAACAAGCATAATCAGTGTTTTTCTTGAGTTATTGAAAAATCTTACCGCAATAAAGGTTCCAACCGGAATAGAAATAATTATGGGAGTAAAAAGGGCCAGACCAAACAAGCCATAATTTCTTTTGAGTTTGATAACCCTTCTAAATCTTTTATAATTCACTTTTTTTGGCTCACGAACCCTGATTTTTTCTTTTCTTAATCCGGTGCTATTAAGAAAAAGTTTCCATAAACGCATAAATGGTTTGGTTAGATAGGCAAAGAAAAAAACTCCGGCAATGCCCCCAGTTGAAGTTGTAAATAAAATCTCATGAAAATTTAATCTGAGCGATATTGCCGCAAACGGAAAGGCAAAAGCAAATTTTACAGTGCTAAGCAAAAAAACCAGCGTAAGATCAATTAAATACTCCATTTATTATTCTTTTTTGCCAAAAGCAAGATCTCCGGCATCACCCAGTCCGGGCACAATATACGACTTAACAGTAAGTTCCTCATCAACAGCTCCGGTCCAGATGGTCACATTATTATAAGGAAGGTTTTTTTCAACACAGTCAATACCTTCGGTGCAGGCAATGGTGGTTACAATATGGATGTGTCTTGGTTTTCCCTTTTCGAGTAATGCTTTGCAGGCAAGAACCATGGAAGTACCGGTCGCCAGCATGGGATCTGATATGATGATGACTTTATCGTCGGTTGAGGGACAGGAAATGTATTCAACCTTTATATCGAAAGAGCCGTCTTTTTCATATTTGCGGTATGCAGATATAAAAGCATTTTCAGCCCGATCGAAAAAATTGAGCAATCCCTGGTGAAGAGGCAGTCCGGCCCGCAAAATAGTAGCAAGCAAAACGGTATCGTCAAAAACTGATGCATTGGCAATTCCAAGAGGGGTTTGCACCTCGACATTTTTATACCTCAGTTCCTTGCTCACCTCATATGCAAAAATTTCACCCGTTTTTTCAAGGTTTTTCCTGAAACGCATACTATCCTGCTGGATTATTTCGTCGCGTATTTCAGCAATAATGTTGCTGAGGAGAGAATTCTGGAGACCAAGATTTTTTACCATGTTGCTTCTTCTGTTTGGTTTTTTTGTCCGGAAAATTAAAACCTGTATTCGTTTGTAAAAACAAACAAATATAGTTAAAATATCTGTTTGACAATTATCCTTATATGCGAATAAAGTTATAAAAAAGTCTGTTTTTCAAAGCCCCTTCCTAATCACAATACTGTTTACTTGCTTTTTAATATTTTTTTTAGTATCTTTTCATCCTTAACCATCTGATAAATAGTTTTGGAAAAGAAAGCAGTTGTAAAAAACAGGAAAGAAAGCCTGAAAATTTTAAGTATTGCTTCAGGTACGATTATTAACTCATCAAAGGATATTGTCTTGCTCATCGACTGTAAGGGAAATATTCTGGAGGTGAACAAATCAGCCATGAAATTTCTGAAGCTAAAAGACCAAAGCGACAGACCCTGGGTTTTTTATGGTTGCCTGAATAAAAGCAGCAAAAGTTTTTTCAAAAAAAATGTTGACCATTCAATTAAATCGGGCAAACAACTTAAGGTTGAATATGCCGATAACAACAAATATTTTGAAGTAAGTATATATCCTGTAAAGGTAAAAAACAATCCAGCTTGCGCAGCAATTTATATTTCTGACATATCCAAAAGAAAAAAAATGGAATTGCTTCTCAATGAAAGTGAAGCCCATTACCGCAAGCTGTATATGGAAACGCCGAGCCCCTATCACAGTCTGGATAAAAACGCAAACATCATCACTGTAAATCCCGCATGGGAAAAGTTCCTGGGGTATAAAAAGTCTGAGGTTTTAGGAAAATTTTTCGGTGATCTTGTTGATATTCCCGTATCATTGTTTAAAAGGAATTTCGCTAAATTTAAGGAAAAAGGAGAAGTCAGCAACCTTGAATACCGGTTGATCAGAAAAGACGGAACTATTGTTCATGCTTTGTTTACAGGAATTGTTAAATACCACAAAAACGGCAAATTCAGTCACACCCATTGTGTAATGAGTGACATCACCGACAGGGCAAATATGGCCAGAGAAAGAATCAGGCTGCAGCAGGCAATCACACAAAGCCATTCCCCTGTAGTAATTACCGACATTGAAGGAAACATTGAATTTGTCAATCCCGCTTTTACACGAATTACCGGCTATTCATTCAATGAAGTTAAGGGCAGGAACCCCCGGATTTTAAAAACTGAACTTTACGATCAGGCTTTTTATAAAAAACTCTGGGAAACAATTCTTTCGGGTCAAACCTGGAAGTGTGAATTTTTCAACAGAAAGAAAAACGGGGAAAAATACTGGGAACTTGCTTCTATTTCGCCGGTGTATGACCAGAAAAAAAACCTTATAAACTTCATCAAGGTGTCGGAGGATATCACCCGGATCAAAGAAATTGAACAGCAGTTAAGGGAGGAAAAACAAAAAGCCGAACAGGCAAACCTGTTGAAAAGTACTTTTTTGGCCAACATGAGCCATGAGATTCGCACACCAATGAACGGAATTGTTGGATTTTCAGAATTACTGGCACGGCCAAATCTTTCTAAAGAGCAGAAGGATAAGTTTGTCAAGGTAATCAATGACAACTGCAATTCACTGCTTAATCTAATTGACGACATCATCGACATTTCAAAAATTGAAGCAAATCAACTAAATGTCAATCCTGTTTCAGCAGAAATTTTACCGTTGATGCGAGAGCTGGCCGTACTGTTTGAAAAGATTTTGGCCGACAAACATAAAAATCATGTGAAATTTATTACTGAAATTCCTGATGACTTTGAAAATCTTCATATAGTAACCGATCCGGTACGATTAAAACAGATTTTTACAAACCTCATTGGAAATTCAGTAAAATTTACCTCTGCGGGGTATATAAAAATCGGTGTTGAAAGAAATGCCGGACAGCTTGCTTTCTTTGTTGAGGATACAGGCATTGGAATTTCGGCAAACAAGCAAAAACTCATTTTTGAAGAGTTTGCCCAGGCCGATAAATTTATTTCACAGAAATTTGGGGGAACGGGATTGGGTTTGTCTATAAGTCGCGGATTGATTAAAAACCTCGGAGGGAATATCAGTGTTGAATCTTCGGAGGGCCAGGGATCGCGGTTTGTTTTCACCATTCCTGATATAACTCCGGACAACCCCGGTGTTGAAAAGCTTCTTGCACAGGTAAATATTTTGGGACTTAAGGAAAAAAACATCCTGATCGTTGACCCCGACGAAGTCAATTATCTGTTTTTGAAATATGCTTTTGGAGAGACCGGTTTTGAAATAACCAGAGTGGGTGGCGTACTTTCGGTTTATAGGAAAATTGACACTCAACGGTATGATGCGGTTATTATCAGCGGTGAATTGCCCGATAATCTTATTGAGCTGGGTAATATCATAAAAAAGCAAAATCCGGGAGCACGAATTTTCGTAATGTCAGAGCAAAAACCAGCTAACCTTTCAATAAAATTCAGAGGAGTTAATGTTGCAGCATATCTTAAAAAACCGCTCGACACAAAAGAAATTTCTCGTTTTGTGAAGGAGCTTGGTTGATAAATAGGGTGCTCAAAAATTAATACGCCCTTTGGTTTTTCCCCTCAATATAATTGATGAATGCCGTGTTCACTACCTTGTTGCCACCCGGAGTAGGATAATCTCCGGTGAAATACCAGTCGCCTAAATCATTCGGACAAGCTGCATGCAAGTCTTCAATGGATTGAAAAACAATATTAACCTCAGCTTTGATATCATCAGGAGTAAGCAAGTCGGCAATTTTTTTGGAAATCTGCTCTGCGGTAAATGGCTTGTAGATTCCCTTTACGTAATTTACAATGTCTTCTTTCGGAAGATTTTCCTGCGCTTTGCACTTTTTATAAACTTCTGCCAATATCTTTTGCTGACCTGTTTCTTTGAGCAAATGAATGGCTGCCTCAAAAGCAATGAAATCACCAAGCTTGGCCATGTCAATGCCGTAACAGTCTGGATACCTGATCTGGGGCGCCGATGAAACAATCACTATTTTTTTCGGACCCAAACGGTCAAGTATTTTTAAAATGCTTTGCTTAAGGGTTGTTCCGCGAACTATGCTGTCGTCAATTACCACCAGATTGTCTGTTCCTTTTCTGACCGTTCCGTAGGTTACATCATATACGTGAGCAACCATGTCGTCGCGGGCAGCATCTTCGGTGATGAAAGTACGGAGCTTGGCATCTTTAATGGCAATTTTTTCAACCCTCGGACTGAAATGAAGAATTTCAACCAGCTCCTTATCTGTCATCTTTCCGTTTTTTTGACGGATCTGCTCTTTCTTTCTTTCACTCACATATAAGTCCAAACCCTTGATCATGCCGTAAAAAGCCGATTCGGCTGTGTTGGGAATATAGGAGAAAACTGAATTGTCAAAATCGTAATCAATGGCTTTCAGGATAGACGGAACAAGGTTTTCACCAAGTTTCTTTCTTTCCCTGTAGATGTCCTGATCGCTGCCCCTTGAAAAATAAATCCTTTCGAAGGAACAGGATTTTCTTTCCTGAGGAACACGAATCATTTTTTCTTCATAGGTTCCGTCTTTTTTAATAACCAGCGCACTACCCGGTTGCAGTTCCTTAACATTTTCGGCCGGAACATTCATTACGGTTTGAATCACTGCTCTTTCTGACGCCACAACAATCATTTCATTGTTTGCATACCATGAGGCAGGACGGATTCCCCAAGGGTCGCGGGCAACAAAAGCATCTCCGTGACCAATTAATCCGGCTACCGCATAACCACCATCCCAGTTTTTGCTTGATTCCTGAATTATTTTCGCAATATTTATCTCGCTGGAGATGAGCTGTGAAATATCTTTGTTTTGTACTCCGTTGTTTTTGAAATTTCTGAACAGCCGTTGATTTTCTTCATCGAGAAAAAGTCCGACCATTTCAAGAATGGTAACGGTATCTGAAAAATCTTTGGGATGCTGGCCATAATCAATCAGCCCCTGAAACAGTTCATCCACATTGGTGAGGTTAAAGTTACCGGCCATCACCAGGTTTCTTGATCGCCAGTTGTTAACCCGCATCACCGGATGAACGTAATCAATATTGTTTTTTCCAAAAGTACCGTAACGCAAATGTCCCAGATATAGTTCTCCGGCAAAAGGCAGATTCTCCTTAGCAAAAACCGGATCCTTAAGCAATTCGGGATTTAAATCTTCGTATTTTTCATAATTGGCCCTTATTTGCTGAAAGACATCTTTAATTGGGGTGGCGTGATTTGATCTTACACGGTTGATGTATTGCTTTCCCGGGTGCATGTCGAATTTCACGCAAACAGCTCCGGCGCCATCCTGACCGCGGTTATGCTGTTTTTCCATGAGCAGGTACAGCTTGTTGAGGCCGTACATCCAGGAGCCATATTTAAGTTGAAAATGTTCTAAAGGTTTGAGCAGCCGTATCATGGCTATCCCGCATTCGTGTTTTAAGTTGTCACTCATTTTTTGAAGGATCAAATAAATTGATTCGCAAAGTTAATTATTAAAAGCAGAAGAAAAATCAGTGATTCACTTAAATTCTAACAATTATTGAACAGGGGTAAAACATTCTGGCGATTAACGATCTGAAGAGGAAAGATTTTACAAAACGCCCTAAAGGAACACAAGCATCAACACAGGGCAGCGCCCTGTGAAAAAACCAGTCATGAACATCGGGCTGAAAGCCCAACTCTATTCAGCCCGGGGCTGTGCCTCCGCTAAAGCTTCAGCGACACGCGGAACGCCCCGGGTATGAATGAGCAAAAAGATTGCGCCCTGAAAGGCATGCCTTTCAGGGCGCCGGAATATCCTCCGATTTTTTAACCCAAGGCGCTGCCTTGGGCTGAATTGAGCCGCCCTTTCAGGGCTTTTTAATAACCAACCTATCAACCACCACCCTTTTTGCGCCGGTTATTTTAACAAGATACATTCCGTTTAATAATGAAGAAATGTCTATTTCGTATTTCACCCATTAAACGGATATGCTATGAAAGATACTCGCGATAATAAACAAAAGGAATTTGAGTTTTAAGTCCGGCAGACAACAATAATTCTTTAGCCCTTTTTTCCGTAATTTTTTAAATTATTTTTATCTTTACATTATTACCAGCAATTCATTATTTACAAATGAGAGAAGTAATTATTTTAATATTTTCAGTATTAATTTTTGCAAGTGGCTATGGCCAAACCGAACCCTTTGCCAAAATTCCGGGACTTCCGTTTAAAACCATTTTAAAAATAAACGCGGTTTCAGACGATGATGGAAATGTTTGTGTCTATTATGTTACTAATGAGAAATATCATTATGCATTAATTGATAAAAAAGGAACCCTTCTGAAAATCAACAAATATCATGAATTTGAAGGATGTAACTTCATGGGGGTAATTTCCAGTGATACAAGTTTTCTGATTTTTTACAACAATTATAATGAGCGATTTGGAAGCATTAAGCAATTGGTAATGAGTAAAATCGATGGGACGATTAAAGAAAACGAAATTAAAATATTTGCTGAAAAGGACGAGAAATTGATCACATCATTTGCTGCAAAAAACGAACTTTTTATTTTATCAGTCAGAAAAAAAAGTGAGAAACTGATGATCAGTAAAATTTCTGCTGGATCTGAAATTTTAAATCATGAAATTATTCTTCCAAATAATGAACTCTATTTTAGTTTTTTAAATTCAAGTCTGAAGTTTTTTGAAGAACCATATGATTACTCTTTATATAATGCTCATTATACGGATAAGATTTATCTTTCTGAAACAAAAATCACTTTTATTTTTGAAGGGGATTGTATTGATGAAGATTTACAATCCGACTGTTCTGAAATTTTGGAGTTAGACAGAAATACTTTTAATGTTGAATATAAAAGAATCAAACCAAAAATTTTTTATGACGCTGAAAAATCCAATTCCATTTTGTACCATGATTATCTATTTAAAATAAGACTTGCTTCTAAAAATTTAATCTTATCTGTTTACGATTTCAAATCCCTGAACTTGATAAAAGAACATTCCCTGACTTCAAAAGATAGCTTTTTGTTTGCTGATAATGAAATTTATCGCGGGACATTGTTTGACAATAAACTCATTAAAAACAAAAATAATACGGCTGAAAAACCTATTCGTTCATTAGCGGGGTGTTATCCCCTAATATTGGCAAGAGAGGTTGAAAACTCGAAAATAAAACTGATTATTGGAGATCTTATACCTGAATCAAACAATGCCCCAAGTAATTTTAACACTTTTTCACCAGCTTTTCCGATGGTAGGTTACTCCGTTTTATTTTCCACCAATCTTTTATCCAATTATTCAGGTTCTCCAACTGAAAAGGGGATTTTTTTTGAAACAACATTAGCCTTAAATAGTTTTGAGAAAACAGAAAAATCACCTGAAAACATTAACCTTTTATATGACCTGTCGGGATTACTCAATGTGACTGATTTTGACAAATTAAAAAAGGATTTATTTTTACGTCCAGATGGTTTGTACGTAGCTCTTATGGATATAAACGATAAGACAATAAAAATATATAGGATAAAATAAGTGTGATTTTTTTCGACTCTTCATCCGCCCAACTGAGTACAAGAATCAATACAGGGCTAAACTGACGGATCAAACCAAGCTGTTTAAACTAATTTGAATAACGGTTTTTGTTTTATTAAAGCTCTTACTTAATACTTAAATTATTATAAATAAACTTCATAAATCGAATATCGGTGTTCCTTGCTCTTAAATCAAAAAAACACCGAACAAGGAACACCGATTTATTATTTACGAAGTTTGTTTACTAATGATATACAAAAGGACTTATAAAAAAAGCCGCAGCAACGCTGCGGCTTTTTCATTAGCTATCATAAAGTATTCTTATAATCCAAATTCCGTCATGGTTTTTTCAGTGGGCATTCCTTCTTTGTCCCACCCCCTGATGGCAAAAACCTTCTGGATGATTTCCTCGAATTCCTTGCGGTCAATTTTCTTTCCGCGTTTGAATCCGGCCAGTGATTCTTCATTGAAAAATCTTCCGGGCAGGGTGTCGTCCTTGTGTGTTCTGCCATTGCGCATGTTATAGCGGCGTGACAGATGGGCAATTTTTCTTCCCAGTTTCATCAGACTGGCGGAGGTGTGGTTGTATCCGGTCATGGAGTTAAGCACTTCTGAAAGGGCTTCAAGGTTAAGGGGAACAAAATCACAAACAACCAGTGAATTTCTGGCGTTGGTGCCGTCGATTCCGTCAACAACGGTGTTGGGAATGTCTTCTTCCTTAAACTCGGGACCCATTTCCTGTTCGGCAATCCACAGTCTGGTGTGTGATGCGAAATCTGCTGCAACCATAGCAACGCCCATGGTGAGTGCGCCTTTGGGATTGATGCCCGAAAGCTCCATTCCCGAAATGCTCATGGCAATGTCTTCGCTTCCTTTTCCAATTTTCTGAGCAGCAACTCTGGTTCCGTCGGTAAACAGTTCGCCAATGCCTTCGCGTTTGGCCATTTTGATGATCAGTTCGCGCTCGGCTTTGTCGTTGCCCCAAGAAAGATCTAATCCGTCGGTACTGTCAAGCAGTCCCTTTTCATTGCATTCCATGGCAAAAGCAATAACCGAACCTGCGCTGATGGTGTCAAAACCAAGATCGTTGCACATTTCGTTTGCCCAGGCAATGGCTTTGATGTCATAAATTTCGCAGCTCGATCCGAGGAAAGCGGCTGTTTCGTATTCGGGACCTTCAATTTCGTGGCCGTCCCATCTTGCCCATTTTGAGCAGCGGATGGCACAGTTGAAACACGAGGTGTCTTTCCAGTTCAGTGTTTCGCGGGTGGTTTCGGAGCTGATTTTTTCAAAATGTTCGGTAACCACTTCCCTGAAATTATGTACAGGCAACATTTCATTCTGCTGACCGCCACGGATACATTTCATGGTTCCTTTAATTCTTCTGAACTTAACACCTGCATGGTCAAGAATGGCCATGGTGTGTTTTTTAATTACCTCATCGTAGAGTTTTTCATCCGGAACATTAATTTTTGTTTCTCCGTCGCAAACTATGGCTTTCAGCATTTTTGAGCCCATTACGGCACCCACGCCGCCACGACCAAAGTTCCTGTGTTTATCCACTCCGATGCATGACATTTTTGAGAGGTTTTCTCCGGCAATACCAATTGCAGCAACGCGCGGATCGTTACCTTTATGTTTTGCTATCAGCTCATCATTGGTGTGGAAAATTCCTTTGCCCCAGAGTTTAGAGGCATCCAGAATTTCAACTTTTTTATCTGTAAGGTATAGATAAACCGGGTTTTTTGATTTTCCGGTGATGATCATATAATCAAAACCTGCTCTTTTCAAAGCCGGACCAAAATTTCCACCACAATGGGAATCGTGCATGGCGTTGGTTAGCGGCGCTTTTGTAACAAGAGTGGTTCTTCCGCTGGTCTGCATTTTTGTTCCGGTAAAAGGACCATTTACAAAAATCAAAGGGTTTTCGGGACCGAAAGCATCTGGTTTCGGGGCAAGCTTTTCAAGAAGGGCAAAACCAAGTCCTTTTCCACCGATATATTCTTTTACAAGAGCTTTATCGGTTTCTTTGATTTCGTGTTTGCCTGTAGACAAATCAATATAGATACATTTTCCTGTGTATGACATACTTACTTATGTTAGGTCAATAATTTTAAGATCATTTTTAAAATGTAGCTGATAAAATTGATATGACATTTTATCAGCTACCATTTTTTCAAGGGCTTACAGAAATTTCGATTTATGTAAGTCCGACTATTTTTTGCAAGCTTTTGAAATGGCAATCATGTCAGTTAAAATGGCATATCCTGTCTGGATTTTTCCTGCACCCGGACCAACCATGGTAACGTCGCCAAGCATGTCGGTGGTGAAAGTGAGTGCATTTGTTGCGCCCATTACGCCTGCAAGCGGATGAGTTAAAGGCACTTTCTCAGGACCTACTGAACCAACAACGGTTCCGTCTGCTTTCTTTTCAACACAGCCGATGAGTTTCCATCTGGCGTTTTCTTTCTTTGCTTTGGCGATGTCGTCCAAAGAAATTTTGGTGATGCCTTTACATTTTACATCAGCAATTTTCAGATTGGCACCCATCACAATATTGGCAAGGATGGTCACTTTACCTCTTGCATCATGTCCTTCAACGTCGCCTGTTGGATCAGCTTCGGCGTAACCAAGATCCTGAGCAATTTTCAGAACTTTGTCATAAGCCATTCCTTTTTCCATTTCGGTGAGCATGTAGTTGGTAGTTCCGTTGAGGATACCGCGAATTTTGGTGATTTCGCAACCTGCGAGCGGACCTTCGGTGAGGTTGATGATCGGAGTACCGGCAACTACAGTACCTTCAATTTTAAACTCAACACCATTTTTCTTTGCAAGTTTTGCAAGTTCCTGGTATTTGAGAGCAGCCGGACCTTTATTGCTGGTCACAACATGTTTTTTGGTTGATAATGCAGCTTTGCAATGATCGATGGCAGGGCCTCCGGTTTTCAGATCAGTGAAGGTAAGTTCACAAACCACGTTGGCGTTACATTTTTTAATCAGAGTAACGTTGTCCATTTTTACCACATCTTTGGTAAATTTCTTTTTGTTTTTGGCCTGATCGAGCATTTTTTTAAGATCAAGACCTTTGGCATTGTAGCAATTGCCATAAACAAAGTCGGCAACGGCAACCACTTCGGCAGAATAGCCGTATTTCTTTTTTAAATAATCTTTTTTGGAAAGAAGGATTTCACAAATTCCTTGTCCTACTGTTCCGAAACCAATGATAGCTAATTTCTGTTTCATACTTTTTTCTTTTTTTAAACGGTTTAAGAAAACGCCAACTACTGCGTTATTATAAAATTATTTTTTCCTTCATTTACTTGAGTAAACTGCGGAAAAATAATTTTATAATGCCTTGTATTTGACGTTTTCTTAAAACCTGCATTTATTTACATTTTATTTTAATAACTAATAATTATTTTCTAAGTCGGGCAGATGATGCGCCGCCGGCAGAATATTCAGGAGCGGTAAATTTAACTTTTTTACCGTCAAGAACTGAAAGGGCCTGTGTCAAATCGGCGATAATATCGTCGGGGTGTTCACCACCAACACATAATCTGATCAGATTTGCAGGAATATCTGCTGTTTTACGGGCTTCTTCACCCTGCTGCTGATGAGTTGAGATAGATGGAATTGTTGCAACAGATTTGATTCTTCCCAAATCGGTAGCACGCCATATTCTTTCCATGGCATCAAAAACAAGTCTCGCATTTTTCGCTCCGCCTTTTATTCTGAAAGACATCAGGTGGCCATAGCGGTTGACTTTTTTCTTGTACATTTCATCAAATTCTGAATCAACAAGAACCAGATATTTATTTGCAAGTTTATGTAGCGGATGAGATTCCAGACCAAGATAATCAACCTGTTCGATGTGTTTGTGCTTTTCAAGGAATTTGGCAATTTTCATAGTGGTGCGGCTCATCATATCAATTTTTGACCTTAAAGTACGGATGTCATTGATGGTGAGGATGGCGTTAATGGGAGAAATGTTTGGTCCGTTATCCCTGTTAGGCAATGCTTTGATGTAAAAACCAAAGTTGGCTTTTAAAGGCTCATTGTCAATTTTCAGATGGCTCAGATTGTTTCGGGCAATTACTGCTCCGGATATTCCAAAACCGCTTGATGTCAGGGTTTTTGTAACAGACTGGATTACGATATCTGCGCCCCATGCTAATGGACGGAGAAGAGCCGGTGTTGCAACGGTATTGTCAATGATTAAAGGGATTTTGAATTTATTGGCAAGCTTGGCAACTTTTTCCAGATCAAAAAATGCTTGTCCGGGGTTGCTGGGCATTTCGCCATAAAGGAACCGTGTGTTTTTGTCAATGAGTTTTTCCCAGTCTTTAATATCATTAGATTTAACTACTTTTCTCCACTCAATATTTTTCTCCTGATCTTTTCTTACTGCGAACTGCTGGAAAGTACCACCATAAACCTGGCAGGTAGCCACGAAATTCATTTTTTCGTTTGGTTTCTTTGGGTCGACAGTAAGAAAAGGATCGCAAGCAGCGGCTATTGCGGCCATTCCGGATGAAGTAGCACAACAAGTGGCGGTATATTTTGTTCCGTAAGTTTCGAGCATGGCCAGTACGCCTTCAAGATAATACATACTTGGATTAGCAATACGTGAATAGCACCAGGTAGGTATTTGATAGCTCAAAGCAGCTTCCATTTCGTCTGAATCACGGTATGCCTGTGATGATGACATATAAATAGGTTCAATAATAGCTCCCTGATTGAAATCAAGAGCTTCCTGCATGGAATATACCCCATGAACAGCGATGGTATCAAACCGACACTGTTTCATTTTCTTCTGATAGTCGGCATGCCATTTCATGGCCCGCTTTCCTGCTTCAACGTAGTAATTGACTCCTTTTGACATATTCGTTTTTTTAGGGTTTTACAAAAAGTTATTTTTACGAATATAAGTAAATCCGTGCAAGAAAATTATATTACATAGCAGTTTTTAAAAAATAACGATGGTTTGCTTTTAATGTGACAGCAAATATGGCAAATTATCTTAAATATGAAAGTAAACGCAATGAATTTTATCTGATTTCTTTCAATTTGTCAGCTACAGTCAAAAAAATATTATTTTTTAAAAAGCAGAATTTATTAAGCGTTCGATATGATTTTCAGGACATAACGGGATTCTGGTGTTTAGAACCATGCATTATTTAAAAACCTCCCTTAATATATCAAGGGAATGCAATCCGGTAAAGCCGGGCAAATGAATTTTGTAATAAGTAAGGATGTCTTCGAGAATTGTTGCCCTTTGTTGGTTAGTCAACTGCAAATCATTGAGTTTGTTATAAGGAAGAGTCATGCAGTTGTTGAAATAACCGGCACTGTGGTTCAAGGCTGAAAATCCGTGTACGGGGGCGTGATCAGAAAACTTTCCTTCTATAAAATCAAGATATTCCTGCGGGGAAGAAGTCCTCACCGGGCCAAACCCCAAATAGCGCGTAAGTTTTATTAAAAATGCCAGATGAAAATCGGCAATATTTTTTTCCAGAACATCAAAATAAGTCATACCTGTTTTTATGAAATCAAAGAGATCAATATCCTGAGATTCTTCCTGCAATGATTTTCCAAGCATTTCGGATAAAAAGAGGGTGGTTGTGTTTTTTTTGATGTTAAAAGGAATGTCAGAATACGGAGTATCAATATGAACTTCTCTGATTCTCTGAAGCTCCCGTCCCTGCTTTACATCTGCTTCGATGTTCAAAATAAACATTGGCTGAAAAAATGCTGCTTTAATTGCTGATTTTCTGTTTTTTGACAGTGTAACAAAAAATGATTGCCGTCCCAGTTCTCGGGTATACATCTGCACGATAATGCTGCTGTCATTATACCTGATATTCCGGATGACAATACTTTCGGTTTTTACCAGCATTCCGACTAGTTTATAAACAGTATTTTAGTGACATGGGTTTTTGATCCGTCCTCGTTGGTGCAGAAAGCCATATATACACCGGACTTTACTCTTTCGCCGTCGAAGTTTTTTCCGTTCCAGATTGCTTGTCCGCCCAGCGCATTAACCTCATAAACAAGATTTCCTGAAATGTCGGTGATTTTCACATTCGAATTGGCTACAAGTCCTTTGATTACAATGTCTCCCTCATAGTCGGGTTTAACCGGATTAGGGTAGGCGTAAACGTCGGTAAAAAAATCATCTGGTTCGGTGGCAGTACTTCTGAAAGAGACTATTCCGTTGGCAGTTCCAAAAAACACCTCACCCGATTCGGGTTCAATGGCAATGCAGAGGATGTTATCAGAAAGCAGTGGACTGTTTTCGGTATTGAAATTATAAATCTGTTCGGTGCAGTCTTCCGACATAAGAAAAACTCCGGCGCTTTGTGTTCCGAACCATTTGCGGTTTGCCCCGTCGATGGCAATAGCAGTTACAATTTCTGTTTCGAGCAGGTAGTTAACCGGACCGTCGAGTTGCAGAATAATTTTTTTGGCGTAAAAAGGATCGGTATCTGAAAATACATTTTCGGGGTTGTAATAGGCCACGGCGCCTTTGTTGGTTCCGATCCACATAACGCCGTCGCGGTCTTCAGCAAAAGAATAAATATCATTTGAGATAATTGCACCACTTTCATCCAATACGCTGAATGATTCATATTCATCATCTGAAATGTCCTCATAAGTGCCTTTTTCGTCAAACACAAACAATCCTCTGCCCCGGGGAAGCATTACCCATTTGTGGTTGTTTTGAGTAACGATAATTTCTCCAATATCATTATTATTGAAAAAGCTTGCGTAGGGCAGACTATACCAATTACCAGCGGCGGTTAAAACCGAAAATGGCTCATTAACCTGGGCGTTGGTTATCCACAGGTTATCGTTTTGGTCATAATCCATTCCGCCCAGACGGTAATAATAATCGCCCGGATAAATTGATTGCAATGAGCTGTTTGAAGAATTATAGATATTTATCAAGGATCCGTTTTGAAATTCCATAAGTCCGTAACCCCATGTAGTGGCAAAAACATGATTTTTATCGCGTGGATCAAATTCAAAATTCACGATATCGCGAACCCTTCCAAATGCAGTTTCAGAATAATAGGAGGTAGTCCAGAAATTATCTTTCAGCCGGTAAATTTCGCCGAGATTGTAATAGTTGCCCCAGGAGCTGTTAATTCCTCCGGCCGAAACCCACACATCCGATCCTGATGCGGCAATGGAGAAAGCGCTGCTTCCTGCAGGCGAGTTGGGGTAAAATATTTTTGCGCCATGGTAAAGCTGGCTGTACCTGACAAGTCCGTTGGAATTGTCAGCAACCCAGATATAATCTGTGTTTTTTGAATCATTAATGGCTTGCATAGCGTTGGGGTTGATTCCGCCGAAGGAGGAAATTAATTCCATGGAATCTGTTTCAGTATCATAAATTGCAAGTTTTACTGTTGCCGGAATAATCAATTTGTTTCCGCTGGATGTCAACTCAAAAAACCTGCTGTAAATTGCAGTATCAAGATAATCCCAGGTGTTTCCGTCAATTACATAAATTGTATCACCAAGATATTCATTGCCGTTGTCATAAACAGCATACAGTTTATTGTTCAGAGAAAGCAGGGAAGAGAATGATTTCAGGTGGTTGGGAATAAAATCCAGTCTGGACCAGTAGGAATAATCAACCAGATTTGGATTGTCTATTTCTGCAATAAATATACCTTTTGATGTTCCTGCGTAAAAATAGGTTTCATTTAAAGTAAGGTCAAAAACTTCAATTTTTGTTCCTTCCGGACCAATAAAATAGGTGTCTTTAATTTCTTTCCGTGTAAGGTCTAGCATTACAATTCCAAATCCGGTACTCAAATATGCATGATCTCCAAGATACAATACATTATTGACCGATTTGCTGCCGGTCATCTGTTTGTTTTTAATGTCCGGGATATTTGTGATCAGGTTGCCCTGGATCAGGTCGATGTTTCCGTTTGAATAACCTATAACCAATGTGTTTTGTTCGTCGCTTGCCTCAATACAACTTACGCCGATGTCTGACAAACCGTTTACCTTGCTCATTTTCTCAACGGAATTGTCATCTGTGTTCAGCACAAATAAGCCCTGGGCGTTGGAACAATAGATTTTATTATCCAGTTGTGCCACCCGAATGCCACGGGAATATGGCAGGTGGTCGCGCCACTGACCCACCGCAACCTGGGTATATGACTGCATACATAAAACAGTCAGAAAGAAAAACAATATCAGCTTTTGCTTTTTCATAAATAAAAAACTTTACAATATTAGTAAATCTTAAACTAATTTGAGCATTTTTTAGTATGTAAGGGGAAAAATAAATCAGTGAGACTATAATTTCAGGAACGATAATGAACTGAAATTAATTAGTCGAACTGATCCCGAGGGAAGCCGAGGTATCTCAAAGGTTTTATTGGCTTCGTCGAACGCTTTCGCATTAAGCTTCAGTGTTTGCGAAGCACGCAAACTCGGTTCCTCGCCCCTTGGGGCGGGTATTTAATAAATCCTAAGTTGATACCCTGTTTGCTTGCAACGGGTTAGTTCATTGGAGATCAGTTAATCTCATAATTAAACTGTACCAGATCGGCAAATTGTTCAAACCGGTCGCTGATGTCTTTATTGGTAAGAGAAAGAAGTTTATCTGTGCCGAATTTTTCCACGCAAAAGGAGGCCATCACCGAACCGAAAAGCACAGCTTTTTTCATATTGTCGAAGGAAAGGTTTTTTGATTGTGAAAGATATCCGGTAAACCCTCCGGTAAAAGAATTTCCCGAACCGGTAGGGTCGAGTACGTCACCCAGGGGCAGAGAGGGTGAGTAAAAAATCTGATTTTGGTGAAAAAGCAATACTCCGTGCTCACCGTTTCGGATGATGATATATTTTGGTCCGAACATAGCCATAGCCCGGGCAGCTTTCAGCAGAGAATACTCGCCGGTAAGATATCGCGCCTCTTCATCTTTTACGCAAAGCACATCAGTCATTTTAATGGTTTCGAGAAGCTGTTTCTCGGCATTTTTGATCCAGTATTTGCTTGTGTCGAGCAATATGAGCGCGGGTCTGATGGCCATCTGTTTTATTATATTCATCTGAATAAGCGGTGAGAAGTTTGCCAGCACCAGAAACTTTGCGTTTTTGTAATCGGTAGGCAAAACCGGATTAAAACAGGCCATGGAATTAAGTTTTGTATAAACTGTTTCGCGGCTGTTAAGGTCGTACCCGTATTTTCCAAACCACTCAAAAGTTTTTTCCTCTTCGATGGTCATAATGCCCTTAAGATCAATGTTTTGTTTTCGAAAAACCGACAGTTTTTTTTTGTCCATATCGCCACCCACAATGGATACGAGCATGATTTTCTGAACGAAGTAAGATGCTGCCAGCGAAGTATAGGTAATGGCTCCGCCCAGCGTGCGCGAAACTTTTCCAAACGGCGACTGGATGCTGTCAAGAGCAATACTTCCGGCAATTAGCAGACTCATACTTTACATTTTAGAAACGTTTTCACGGATGGATTCCCATGTTTTTTCGGCCATTTTTGCGCCTATAATTTCAATTACTTTACCGGCACACAACGAGCCGATTCTTCCGCATTTATCCAGTGGCATATTTTCAGAAAGTCCAAAGAGGAATCCTGAAGCATAAAGATCTCCGGCACCCGTAGTATCAATCGAGTTTGCTTTGATTGCGGGGATTTCAAATATTGTATCACCAGTTTTCACAAGTGAACCGCGGGCACCGGTTTTAACAACGGCAATTTCGCAAAGGTCTGATATCTCGTGCAGGGCAGCTTCAGGATCTTTTCCTGTAAGAGCTTTGGCCTCTTCCTCATTGGCAAAAACTATATCAACGTAATTAGAAATCAGCATTTTGAGGAATTCGAGGTTGGCTTCTACCACATTATAACTGGCCATATCCAGTGAAATTTTTAGTTTATTTTTCTTTGCCTTTTTCAGTGCGGTGAGGAGTAACTCGTTGTTAAAGGCAAGGTATCCTTCAGTGTGCAGAAAGTGGTATCCGGTAAAAAGTTCATCGGTAAGCAGGGCAGGATTCAGTTCGGTTGCAGCGCCCAGACAGGTGGCGAAGGTGCGTTCAGAATCGGGACTGATCAGGGCAATGGCTCTGCCAGTAGGGGTATCCGTTTCAAACATTCTAGGTTCGATGCCATGTTGCTGCATGTCGGTTTTGAAAAAATTGCCGTACTCATCCCGTCCGATAGTCCCGATATACCCCGCTTTTCCTCCCAATGATGCAAACCCGTGAATGGTGTTGGCAGCCGAGCCGCCTGAGCTCAGGGTTTTTTTAAGTTTTGATGCAGCTTCGAGCACCGCGCCCGAAGTGTGGAGGTCAACCAGTTGCATGCTGCCTTTGGGCAATTTTTGGTTTTCAAGAAAAATATCGCTGTCAAGAATTGTCATGATATCAACGAGGGCATTGCCCAAACCGAGAACTTTATTCATTGTGTATCGTTTTAGATAAAAAAGAATTTTTTGGCAAATATATTTGTTATTTCCAAAAAATACTTATTTTTGTAGTCCAATTTTCCTTCTTAGCTCAGTTGGTTAGAGCACATGACTGTTAATCATGGGGTCCCTGGTTCAAGTCCAGGAGAGGGAGCCAGGAAAAACAAGCCCTTCAGAAATGAGGGGCTTTTTTGTTTTTAGGATTTGCATACAATTTGCATACAATTTCGGTTAAATTGTTTTTAGAGGATTGAATTTATTGGGAAAGTGATGAGGATAGAATTGGCTTTGCCGGACTTTTTAACCAGCTTACCGAGGGGAGATTAATTTTTGGAGCAAATTAAACCTTAATGGAATAACATTATATTTTTGCTGTGCTGGTAAATTACCATCCAATTATTGATGGTTAAAAATCACTTCGTGATATTTCAAAAATCACAGAAATAAATTTTTCTTAAAACACTTTTTCAAGGATGGTTTTCAAAAAATGATATTATAATGTGTCAGAATTTTGAGCACTATAATTTTTAAAACACACAATAAAAATTTTTGCAAACATTGTGCCCATGTCAAAATTTTTTGTAACTTTAATATAAGTTCTTTGGTTAGGATTTGATAATGTAATTGTTCGCAAAATGAAAACAAAAAGCTATATAGGATAATTGCATAATGAAAAAATAAAAAGTCAAGTAAAATAAATGCTTAGGAAAATACCAAATTTGTAATTGATTGGTTTTCTGCAATGACAGGAAAGTTGTGTATTATAGGCAGGTTATATAATACAGCTGTTAAAATTTTCTGACCAATATTGATAAAAGAGCTTTTTTCCCATGAAAAAACAAAAATGAAAACAAAAACCCTTGGCAAAAAACAAATATTCAAACACTTACAGCCGTATATTTTATTATTAATTACTATATCACTTTCTGTATTATTCGCCCTGCTTATAATGTAGAATGGCATGTAAGTCTTCAGCATAATTCGGACAAAAATGTTTAAAAAATAAGGTGTAAAAACATTAAATTTAAACATTAAAAATTTCAAGAATTATGGGAAAATTAAAATCGATTAACACAAGCGAACAAAAGATCAAAGAGATCAAGCGTTAAACACGGAAGACTTACAATGCGGAAGAAAAAATCAGGATAGTTTTGGATGGATTGCGAGGGGAAGACAGCATAGCAGAGATCTGCCGCAGGGAAGGCATACACCCGAATTTGTATTACAACTGGAGCAAGGATTTTCTGGAAGCGGGAAAGCGGCGTTTAAACGGGGATATAAGGCGTGATGCGAACAGTTCTGAGGTGCATTACCTAAAGCATGAGAACAACGAGTTAAAGCAGCTTGTAGCAGAACAGAGCCTGGAGATCCGGATGCTAAAAAAAAGTCACACTGGTTTAGAGTAAGCTATAAGAACATGAGACGCAGTGCCAGTGAGAAGATGGAGATCATTAAGATAGTTAGTGAATCCGAGATAGGCCCTACCCGGACGTTGGAGGAGCTAGGAATAAGCAGGAGCACGTTTTATGAGTGGTATGACAGGTACCTGAAACATGGCTTTGACGGACTCTTGCCAAAAACTCCTTTGAGGAGGAGTTTTTGGAATAAAATACCGGAAGAAGAAAGACAAAAAGTAGTAGAAATAGCTTTGGACCATGCAGAGTTAACGCCACGCGAGCTTGCGCACAAGATTACAGATGAAAAGCAGTGGTATATAAGCGAAAGCAGCGTTTACAGGATACTAAAAGAGCGTGGGCTGATAACAAGCCCGGCCTGGATAGTAATGAGCGCCGCTGATGAGTTTAAAGACAAAACAACAGGTCCGAACCAGCTATGGCAGACCGATTTTACCTACATGAAAATAGTTGGATGGGGATGGTATTACTTGGCCACGGTAATAGACGATTACTCGCGCTACATAGTCCACTGGGAGCTTTGCAAATACCAGAAGAAGGAAGATGCAGAAAGGGTTGTCAGGGATGCGGTAATCAAGTCGGGCCTGCCACCAAACAAAAGGCCAAAGCTTTTATCGGACAACGGACCTTGCTATATTGCTTCGGGTTTTGACGAATACCTTGCAGGCATGGGAGTAAAACACATCAGGGGCCGCAAGCTTCACCCGCAGACACAGGGCAAGATCGAACGCTACCACAGAACAATGAAAAATGTAATCAAGCTTGAGAACTATTATTTTCCAGAGGAACTAGAACAAAGAATCAAAGAGTTCGTAAACTATTATAACAATGAAAGATACCATGAATCAATAAACAACGTAACTCCGGCTGATGCTTATTACAGAAGAGATAAAGAAATATTAAGAAGAAGGAAAATAATAAAAACAAAAACATTAGCAGAAAGGAAAATAAATAACCAAATTGCATGTTAAAATCAAATCAATTGGAAATAACAAAAATACACCTTAACTTTGATAAGAATTTTGTCCAACATGTTCAGACTTCATACAGTCCTTGTATAAAGACATTAGTTCTCCAATTGAAAGAGAGTAACCATCAGTATGAATTTGTTTTGCTCTATTTTCGATTTCTTGTTGTAAAGCCATATTATTTATTTATCAGTTTGTCTCAATAAAAAACTGCATAACGTCAGTTTGTCTGCCTTTCAAATTTTCACTTTCTACCCGCTTGATATTAGCCTTAGTTTCCAACTGGGCATTCTTGTCTTTCAATGATTTGAGATATGTCTTTAAATTCGTCATTCTTTATTTCTCCGTCTTAAAAGATTTAGTTTTTTTAGTGTCGGCAAAGCCAGCAGTAGCTGACTGACAAGCTCTTTTGCAATTTTTGGTTTGTAGGTTGGCTTGTGAGAATTGCAAATGGGCTTGGCTATTTTTCTGAAATGATATCATTTTTTATTTGAATATTCAACTGAGTTACTAAATTATTTTTTAATCCCATTAATTCAATATTATCTTCATTTTCTTTACTACTAAAATTATCTATAAACCAGTTAACTTTATTAATGAGTAATTTAAATTCATAATTGTTTTCAAGTTCAAAAAATGGTTTGTTCATTTCTTCAAAACTTTTTAAATATCTCTTTAAGCTATAATAATTTTCTATATTATCAAATGCATCCGAAGATTCAAATTTATTGTTGAAATATTCATTAAAACCTTTAATAGCAGTTTGTTTAATTGTTACTTCAGCTAAAACATAATTTTGTTTTGATAGAGTTTTGTTTATTTTATAAAACAAAATTAAATTAATACCGGAAAAAATCATAGAGAAATATTGCCATAGATAATCTCCAAAATTGCCCCAATCTGATGAATTTTCTGAATATGAGTATTTATAAAAATGATAAATAAAAATAGTCATTGGTAATAAAATTACAAGACAAAAGAATAAATATGCAATTATTCTAACAGGTTTTGATTTCATAACCTAAGTATTCATTACATCTTCAAAAATTAAATCAAACATTGCTGGAAGCTTAACTATTTTTCCATTAAGATCTTTCATGGTATCTGCATATTCTAAATGTTTTTTCAATGCTTGTATTGCATATACCGTAGTTTGGGTAAATTCTGATTCAGTAAAAGATTGATCCAATGGGAACCATTTTAAATTATAATGATCATCAGCTAATCCTTTATTCTGCTTTGCTGGCTCATAAGGTGAACGAAAAATTTCTTCTGTTTCAGGGAATTTATTCTTAATTTGTTTACGTAAATCAGAATTTGCTTTAATATCAATGTAAAATGCAGGTGATACATAATGATAATCAAGACCTGTATTGGTATTAGGGTAATGATTTGTTACTTTTAATAACTTCAATTTAAAATTTTTATTCTTTTGATTTGGGAAGAACTTAATACCAGTTATAAATGTTAATTCATCAAGCGCAACATCTTCCACTTGTTTTTTTAATTTTGCCCCACCACCTGGCATTGACCATTTATCCTTCTCGGGGTTTTTATATCTTTTATAAAGCAGTACTTTATTATTGTCTTCATTTAATAAGACGCATCCAACTCCAACTCCAATGTATTTTTTTGCTTTGTACGATTCAATAATTGTCTCAATCACTTTTTCATATTTATTTTCCAGCGATTTTAGTGTAAGTTTTTTATAATTTCCATCTTCTTTGGGAATATCTTTATTTAAAAATGCTATCAACCCTGAAAGAGAAAGTGTTTTTTGTGAAACACTTTTTCGGGAAGCACCATTTGGGGTTTTTGTTTTAGATTCATTATTATTTTGTCCCGCTTTTTTCGGTGGAAATAATTTATTGTCATTTTTGTCCATAAGATGAATTTATTACCAAGATGTTAAATGATAGTCTTTAAAATATTGACCAGATGAAAAATTGCCAGTATTCAGACCATGAATAATTGGATCACAAACTCTAGCTGCACCATCAATTGAATCTAATGGAGGTGTTATACTCTTTTTTTTATTCTTTAATCTAATATAATGTGGGTTTTCATCGGTTATCCAGCCTGTATCAACAGAATTCATATAAATTCCATCCTTCTTGTAATCTTGAGCACTAGTTCGAGTCAACATATTTAGGGCAGCTTTTGCCATATTTGTATGCGGATGAAAAGCATTTTTGTTGACTCTATTAAATTTACCTTCCATTGCTGAAACATTTACAATAAATCTTTTTGGATTAGGACTTTTCTTCATTATATTTTTGAAACGTGAACAAAATAGAAATGGTGCTGTAACATTTATTAGTTGTACTTCCAGCATTTCGATTGTGGAAATGTCTTCGGCTTTTGATATCCAACTATTATTGTGCCTTAAATCCAATTGTAAACCCTCCTCGTCATGTTTGCCAATAGGGAATAAGTCTTGTACCTTGTCTGGAAGTGTATGCGTTTTGGAATCGTCGTTCACTTGGACAAAACCATCAATCCTCTTTTGATAAGATGAAAAGTCGAAATCATCGATTGTATTGATAACCAATTTCTTCAAATATTCTGGTAAAGAAAAACTTTCACTTTCTTCTAGAGATAGTATATTATCATAGTACTCTTTAGGTCTTTGGATTGTTTGAGCTGCGTTATTTATTAAAATATCTAAATAAGGTAATTTTTGATTAATGAAGTTAATAAATTCTTCAACTTGAAAAATGTTTCTAAAATCAATTTTATATATTTTTAAACGGCTACGCCAATTATCGAAGTCATTTTCATTTGAATAGCGAATTACAGCATCTATCGGAAAACGAGTTGTAATTATTACAAATGCACCACTTCTTAAAAGTTTTAACGAAGCATGGTAGCCAATTTTTATCCTACCACCTGTAATAACAGCAATATAATTACTCAAATCAGCAGTTTCAGTTCTCTTTTTATAATTGATTTCTCCACATTTCTTACACATCTTTTGATAGTGAAAATGCCTTTCAGAAATATCTTCGTGACAAACATAACATTTGTTTGAATGGTCGTAATTAGATATTTTTTTTGATATTTTCATAGATTATTTATAACCGTGTTTAAGTTTGGTTTAATATACAAATCTGACTTTATTACTTTGCCATCTTCTCGGTATAAAGGATTGCCATTAGAATCAAGTTTTGTCATATTGCTTTTGTGAACTTCACAGAAACCTTCTTCAAAAAAGTCCTGAAATCCAAATTCTAGAACTGTTCCTAAAAGAACATATTGTAAATCTATAAGGGCATCAAAAGTCTCAATTAAATTGTCATCAGTAACTGCTTTTTTAAGTTCAGAGAACTCTTCAAAAATTAGGCTCAATCTTAAATCTTTTCTGTCCAATGGAATACAGGGTGATTTTGAAATATTAACCTTAAATTGTCTATGGAATTCAGCAACTTTATTTATTTCGTTTTTCATAAAGTAACTATTTTAAAATTGCAAAATTAGTAAAATTATTTTTCCATTGAAACGCTTTTTTGATTTCAACTAAAACACTTTCAGGATTAATAGCAAGGCTAAACATCGATAAATGAAGCTTGTGCATAAAATTTTCATCTATCATTTTATAAAACAAACTCAAAAATGGTTCAAAAAAGTTTTTTGTGTTCAATAAGACTATCGGAAAATTAAACTGACCTAACCTTTTCAATGTAAGTATTTCAAATAATTCTTCAAAAGTTCCACAGCCACCTGGTAATACGACAATTGCATTGGTATTTTCAATCATTTTTGCCTTACGTTCATGCATTGTTTCTACTAAAATCAATTCGGATAAATTCTTATGACCTCGTTCAATATCGTTAAGGAATTTGGGTCTAACACCTATAATTTTATTTGCCTTATCGCACATTAAATAGGTATCAGTTAAAACACCCATCAAGCCAGTTTCGCCACCACCACAAATTATATCAATCTTCTGTTCACAAAGAATTTTTGTAAGTTTTGTCGCATCGTCTTTGTATGCTTTATCTATTATGTTACTTGATGAACAAAATATTGTTACTTGATTAATCATGCCCTTGTGAAGTTATTTTTCATAATTCAAATCAATTGTAATTCCTAAAAGTTTGCTTTCATCAGATTCATCAGTCAACTCTTCAACAATGTTTTTTTCTATAAACTTTTGATATTCTTCCTCTGTGAATTCAGATTTAAGAGCATCAAGTTCCTTTTGGTTTGCAGTAATAATGTATTGTAAGCCAAATTCGTTTGTATGGAAATTTGACAAATAAAACATCGTAGCAATCTGCCGTGGGTCAATTTCTGAAATTAGTCGGCTGTCGTGGAAAATAAATTTAACATTGTGGTTGTTTTGAGTTTTTAAAATTGTCCAATCAAAGCAAAAGATTTTAACATTATTCACGCCATCACCAGAATCGCTATCAATTGTCGCCTCGATATTAAAACGACTTTGATTTTCCCCTTCGTTATTCTCAATTATTATACCTGAGGTCTTATTCTGATAGAACTGTTCAGCGAATGAGTTAAATACTTCGATATTTCTTTTCTTTAGCAATTCTATCTCTTTCAAGTACTTATTTGTGTCGGAATTTTCTTTAACAAAAGCTTCTTTAATTTCATCAATCTTACTGTTATATGTACCAAGTAACTCTTTGTAATCAACTAGTTTATTGTATTTTATTTGAACTTGTGAGCACTGTTCGTTGAGTTTTGAATATTCTTCCAGTGAACCAGTAGCTTGAAGTAAACTTAGTTTTTCATCTTGGGCTTTTCCGAGCATGCGAATTATTCCATCTAATTCATTTAATTGTGATTCAAATTGCTTTTTCTCATCAAGTAATCTAGCTTTTCTGTTCCCTAATAGCTTTCTATTGAAATCTTCTACTTCGTCAAATCTTCTTTTTATTGATTCATTGATGTTTATTTTTGCATCTTCGAAAAGATTCTGAATATCCTTTGAAGAAATATCGGGTCTAATATCTAAACTTTTTTCAATATTATTAATTGCATTAAAAATAACAGAACGCCTGTTCTTGTACCTTTTTAATTGTTCCGATATTTCATCCGCTTCCTTTCTTATTGAATCATAATCTTCAGCTACTTTAAATTCAGCTATGCTTTTTGTAAGCCGTTCCAGTTTTTTTTCAAGTCCAATAATTTCCAAATCAATCTTTTTCTTATCCGAATCACCAGTAAAGAACTCTCTCATTATTGAATCATTCTCAATATTTTTTTTCTTTTCTTTGGTAGTGTCCCATTCTTCTTTTAACTCCTTTTTCTTACTGATTCGAGAAATATCCAGACCCAGTAAATAGGAATTGTTAAGAAGCTCCTGATATCCGACTTCTTCTTTAAGGTAACAATTGTAGGTATCGTAACTTGACTTTTTGGGTCTGATAAATCTGTTTATTAATGAACGAAAAGAAATATATTTGAACTCGTTTGGAATATTAAAGAATGTCTTGGATTGAAGCCAATCAGTGTATTCACTTAATTTGTATTCTTTTTCGTTGAGACGAACAAATTTTTGATTATCTACATTTCGAGTTGCAGTGAAAGGGACATCATCAATAAGAAAATCAAGAGAAAATTCCCATTCAGGTAACTTTTCTTTAAGTTCTTGATTTTCGCTGCCACCAAGACAAAAATGGATTAAATAAATTAGAAGTGATTTGCCAGTACTATTATATGTACTTTTTTTATCTTCAGAAACTTTAATTGCACGAATGATTGATACGCCTACTTTGTTGAAAGTAATTGTATGAAATGTCTCTTTATTTGCTCTCAGCTCAATCAATCGCATGATACAACTCTCCTTTATCATTAATTTCAACAATGCCCATGATATACAATAGATTAACTGACAACGCTAAATTGTCAAAGTTATGGTAAGCAGGGAAACGTTTGTCATTATACTTAGAATATTTTATCCATAATTTATCAATGGTCATTGGCTCGCTAAGTAACTTCACTAAAAAGCCCCCTAAACCAATCAATGATTCTGATATTCTTATATGTTTAGTAGGTAAAATCATTAGAAAAGTGGAATTTGTTTTGGTTCAACAGGTTCTTCATAAATATCACAACTTTCAAAATAATGTGCCATTAGAGTTAATACGGCATTAGTTTCTGCCATATTGTTTCTTGGTCTTGCTTTATTTAGAATATAATCAAAAACTAAATCCGCTTTTTCTGGAATGCTATCGGGTATTCTTTCTAATGCTTCTCTGTATAAGTCAGAAAAAACTGTTTTTAAATTTTCTTTCGTAAATTTACTGTTATATTTAAAGTATTCAGTGATAATATAGTCTTGGTGAAAAGCTGTTTTTAGCAAGGTGGAAAATACATTTGACAATTTGTTAAATCTAATTTTTTTATCAAAATTTATCTCATTGGGAAAAGTTATATTGTTCAGGTTAAAATGTCCTCTAACTAAAAAATTAATTACTTCACCCAAAATTGTTATTATCACATCCTCAATATAATTATGGTCAGGTAAATGCCCACCCAATATTTCAATAATTTCACTTTCTTGTAAAGACAAAAACACATCTTCAAGGTCTTTACTTAAAAAGGGGTTAGCTTTAACTTCAAACTTTTGTTCAATTTCTGCAAGTGTTTTTTCAATAGAAGGATAAACCCCAGTTTGAAATTTATCATTATAAACCCAATAAAACTCTTTTATCGGAGAAATAAGTTGCCAGTAATTATAAAGTTCTTCGAAAGTTGAATCAAGTTTTTTATAACTTTCTCTTTCTTTATCTGAAGTATCTTCTGGTGAATAAACTTGATAATATTGCCCTTTAACTTTATTGAAACCATCATTCTTTTTATCGCCTTCTCTACCCTGTGGTTTTACAGGTCTGAAATCCTTATCACTTGCCTGCATAACTCTCACAAACAAATCTTCAAAGACTTGTCCATGACTACTCAAGACTCTGTTCTTGAATATAACTCTAGCAATATATAATTTTTCAAGATTCATACAAGTGCAAAAGTAAGTAATTTCTGTGGGTTGGCAAGATTTGGCTCTTTGACTTTTGCGAAGCGTTGGCTTGTGTGATGGGCAAAAGGCAATGTGCCAAATGCGGGTCGGCTTTCCGCTTTTCTTTCTTGCGGGTCGGCAAAAAAACTAAATCTTTTTTCTTTCATTCACATTTCGAATTTCATTCTCAAACCATTTTTGTCTATCATTTTCGTTGTCGATGTCTCTTCTTCGCCTTGTTGGTAACGGACGGAACTATATGTAGTTGCTGACTGCGGGAGATTTTCCTATCGAGCCGCACTACTGTTGTTGCTGGCTACACGGCTTGTTGTCGGCACGGAAACGGCTATTGATATATAGTTTTTGTAGCGGCTAGCCATTTTTGTCCGTCTATATTTTTTATCTAAATTCATTGTTCTCAATATTTTGTCGAGTCGAACACGAAAGTCGTTGTCGAATTTGTTTGTCGATAAAATTCTCCGACCGAAATGAAAAAATCTCTGTCGAAGCCAGCAAAACTCTCAAACAGCTTTTTTGCATTTACCTCTAAACTCAAACTGTCAAACGAGGAACTGTCCTCCGTGTAAAAATGTCAGCACGAAATGAAAAGCGTTCGCCTAAAAGTCCTGAAATCCTGTCATTTGCCCGGCTGTTATGGTTGCCGCTAACTAGAATTTATTTTTACAAACTTGCGCTTTTTTATATTCCAAATTTGTGCGTGCATCTATAATATTCAAATTTAATTATCATTCCATAATGCATTACAATTTCAGTCCTTTTCATCTCACCTAACTACCCGGTCATCGACCAATAACCGTCTCTCCCCAAACCCCAAAGCAAAGCCCCGTCAGTCCCAAAAAACCAAAAACATCCAGACCGACACATCCAACACCCAAATATATAAAAACCCCCACAATTAAAACAGCAAATCAGCAAATTGTAAAACACAAATTCACAAATTGCCGGCAAATGGCTTAATTCAGCACTATGCCGTTTTTATTTTCCAAGTTAATCCATCAAATCCCTCAAACTCTTAATCTTCGCAGCAAACGGCACCTCAAATTCTCCATCGAAGCTCACGGTGCAGTGATTTTTGCTGTCGGCGGAAATCTTTGCGTCGGCGATTTTGAGTTTGGT